>Ga0187893_10005273_pt1 | contig 23392 bp, 18 predicted proteins | sample MA1701074metaG_FD_139574 | JGI IMG/M metagenome (GOLD analysis project Ga0187893, IMG submission 139574) | White microbial mat communities from a basaltic lava cave in the Kipuka Kanohina Cave System on the Island of Hawaii, USA - MA170107-4 metaG ...
GCCTTCTGCCCCTGGCCCTCGCCGCCGGTCTGGAGCTGCGCCTTCGCCGCGCGCTCCTTCTCGAGCTTCCGCATCTTGTCGTTGAACGCGTCGTTGAAGCTCTTCATCATCTGCAGGATCTCGGCCTTCTCCTTGACCTCGGGCCCGAGCACGAACACGTCGTTCTCACCGGTCTGCATGCGCTTGTCGGGGCCGAGCGTGACGAGCGTGCGGCCCAGGTTCTGGCCCTTCTCGCCGCCGTAGCAGGCGATCGTGTTGTTGATCATCCGGCCCTTCTGGATGAGCGGCACGTTGCGCCCGGTGATCACCACGTCGATGCCGTCCACGGCGGTCACCAGGTCCTCGCTCTCGACCTTGCCAAGCTGGGACAGCAGCACGACGACGTGCGCGCCCTTCTTCCGCAGCTCCGCCAGCACGCGCGCGGCGGCCTTCGCCGGCTCCTCGAGCGTGAGCGAATCGCGCGAGGGGCCCAGGTCCACCTTGTCGCTCGTGAGCGAGAACACGCCCACTTGCACGCCGCCCTTCTTCACGAGCAGGTACGGCGGGAACAGCGTCTTCTTCGTGCCCTTGTCCCAGACGTTCGCGCTGGTCATCGGCAGCCGGCTGCGGCGCTGCTGCGCCAAGAGCCAGGCGCGGCCGTATTTCAGCTCGCGCTCGCTCAAGCCCACGGCGTCGGTGCCGAGCAGCACCATGCCGTCCATGAGGAACCAGGCCCGGTCGCGGTAGAGGCTGTCCGCCTGCTCCGGGAAGAAGCCGCCGGCGTCCACGAGCAGGACCTGCCCGTACTCGGCCCTGATGCTGTCCGTGAAGCTCGCCCGCCGGGCGAGACCCCCCTTGGGGGTGTGTCAACCGCAGGGCTCGTTCTCGCCCTTGACGTCGGTCGTGGACAGGATGACGAGCTTTCCGGGCTCGAGGACCTTTCCGGGCGAGGCGGCGCCGAGCAGGGCCGCGGCGAGCGCCAGCGCCACCAGCGCGGCGAGAAGTCGGGATCGGGAAGACATCATGGTCGGCGTCGGTCCTCCGGGAGATGCGTGTCCGGCCCCGGTCGCGGGGCCGGATCGGTTTGGCAACGGACTACTGTAGCAGCAAGTATCGGCCGGTCAAGGTCAAGTCCTCGTGCAACTTGCGACAGACCGGCGCGGACCACGAACCGCGAGCCGAAGGAGCCGGAACCGCGCCGACCGCAAGGAGCAAGCCCTGCCCTCGCCGCAGTCGTGTCCAGACGACACGTCGAGGCGAGGGCAGGGCTCGCGGCGCCGCGGACGGCGCGGGGCCGGCTCTTGCAGGCCGCGGGCTCGTGGTCCGCTCCGGTCATGGGGCTTGGGGGGTTGCCGCGGCGGGCGGCTGGGCATGTTTCACGTGCCGGTCGAACCACTCGAGCGCGCGCGCCCAGTAGTCGAACACCGTCTCGCGCGCGGCCGGGCCGTGGTCCTCGTACGGGTACTCGATGAGCTGCACCGGCTTGCCGAGGCCGTTGAGCGCCTCGTAGAGCCGCTGGCTCTGCATCGGGTGCGTGCCCACGTTCGTGTCGTCCAGGTTGTGGAGCAGCAGGAGCGGCGCCTCGATCTGGTCGGCGTGCATGAAGGGCGACATGGCGAGGTAGGTGTCGCGCGCCTCCCACAGGTTCCGCGTCTCGGCCTGGAACGTGAACGGCGTGAGCGTGCGGTTGTACGCCCCGTCGCTCGCCACGCCGGCGCGAAAGAGCCGGGTGTGTGCGAGGCAGTTGGCGGTGGAGAACGCGCCGTACGAGTGTCCGCCCACGCCGATCCGGGCGCGGTCGGTGAAGCCGCGCTTCACGCACTCGTCCACCGCGGCCTGCGCGGAGCGCCGGAGCTCGGCCACGTACTGGTCGTTCGTGCCGACGATGGCGAGGTCGGGGCGCACCACCGCGTAGCCCTGCGTCACCAGCACCTCGGGGTTCAACGGGCTCTGCGATGGGAAGCGGTGCGGCGAGGTGCGGTTCTCGGACGCCGCCTGCGCCGAGCGGAAGTCGTTGGGGTAGATCCAGAACACGGTCGGGAGTGGCGGCGAGCCCGGTTTCCAGTCGGCGGGCAGCACGACCTCGGCGTTGAGCGTCACCCCGTCGTCGCGCTGGAACGTGAACTGCTGCCGCTGCGCGCGCGAGAGCGCCTCGGCGGGGTTCGTGAACGCGGTCACCGCGCTCGCCCGTGACCCTCTGGCACGGCGCAGGAACCAGTTGGGCGGCTCGCTCGCGGTCTGCCGGAGCGTGAGGAAGCGCTTCGCATCGGCGGTGATCAGCGTGACCGGCGACTCGAGCCGGGAGCCGTCGCTCTCGAAGAGCCGTGCGGGCTTCCCGCCCTCGAACGGGCAGCGGTCCAGGAACGGGCGCTGGCCGCCGGCGCGGTGGCCCTCGCCGAAGCGGTAGAAGTGCCTGCCGTCCGGGCTCACCCACGCGACCTGCGCGTGGCCCGCGGACTTGAACGCCGCGTTCCCGGGGTCGTCGTAGGCGCCCTCGCTCGAGCGGAGCACGAGTGTCCGGCCCTTGGATGGGTCGCGCGCGTCGAGCCACGCCTGGCGCTCGGCGCGGCGCGGCCGGTAGCCCTCGTAGAGAAGGAGCTTCGCGCCGTCCGCGGTGAACGCCATGCCCTGGAGCGGGAACCTGGAGCGAGCCACCTCGGCAGCCTTGCCGGTGAACGGCGCGTCGAGCTTCATGATGCGGTCATGCCCTGGCGGCGGCAGCGCCGTGTCGCGGACCGCGGCCTGCGCCGAGGCGCCGGGCGTGTCCTCCCACAGCGCGAACCAGAGCGAGCGCGAGTCGGGCGCCCAGGTCAGGTTCCGGGGGCCGAGCGAGGAGACGCTGGCCACGGCGCTCCGGTCGTTCAGGGGCGCGTCGCCGAGCACGATGGGCCCGCCCACGCCGGACGCGCTCAGCGGCCACAGCTCGACGCGCCGCGGGAACAGGTACGACGGGAAGCCGAGCGGCACGGGCTCGACGTAGCGCTGAACGACCAGGTGCGACTCGTCGGGCGCGAGGCCCCACGAGGCGAACGCCATCGGAGCGCCGAGCTTCTTCACGCCGCCCGGGGCGCCCCCGCCGGCCGCCCCGACCGCCACGAGCGCGAGCTGCGCGGTGACCGTGGCGACGAAGCGTGCCTGCTCCTCGGGCGTCTTGAGCACGTCGCGCGCGGTGCGCTGCGCCGTGGCGCGTCCGGCGCCGACGCGCACGGACGGACCCTCGGGCACGCGCGAGCCCTCGCCCGGGATCGCGGCGCCCCCGGGCACGAGCGAGGCGTAAACGCCCAAGCCGTCATTCGCCCACTCCAGCACGCCGCTCACCGTCTGGAGCCGGACCCCCGGCAACCGCCGGGCGGCTCCGGTCGCGGCCTCCACGACCCACAGCTCGCTGCCGCCCCGGGCGAACGCCGCGCACGCGACGCGGTCGCCCTGCTGCGACCAGCGGACGGTGCCGAGCCGCACGTCGGCGGGGAGCTTCGCGCGCACCTGCGCGCCATCGGCGACCCGGTAGAACGTGAGTCCTGCCGCCGCGTTCTTGAGCCCGTTCCGGTGCGCCCACAGCTCCGGCAGCACCTCGAGCCCGGCGAGCTTCGCCACCGGCTCGGCGAGCGTCTCGATGGGGATGAGCGAGCGGAGGTCGGGGACCGCGAGCCAGGCGCCGTCGGGCGAGGCGTTCGGCGCACCGCGCGGCACGCGGGGCGCGGTCAGCAGGTCGGCGATGACGGGCGGCGGCGTGCGGTACTGCGCGTCGCCGGCGGCGGGCGACGGCGCGGCGGCGAGCGCCGAGGTCGTGGCGCACAGCAACAGCGCGAGCGGGACGAGGCAGCGCGGGCGCATGGGAGGTCTCCTCGCGGATCGCCCGGCGGAGCCGGGCCGGTCTCGTGCGGACGGGATGGCGGACGTGCGGCGCAGACTGTAGCGCCGCCGGCCGGGCGCAAACCAGCCCGCATGCGGCCGCCGCGCCGCTCGGATAGTCTGTGCGACCCATGAAGACCTTCGAGACGCTCACCGAGAGCGAGTGGACCGGGGTGGACCGGGTCCGGGAGCTGATCGCCGAGGGGGAGCTGGAGACCGCCCGCACGGCGCTCGACGCGCTGCTGCGCCGCCGCCCGGACCACCCCGACCTGCGCATCGAGGACGCCACGCTCCGGCTCGAGGAGGGCGAGCCGCACCGGGCGCTCGCCGCGCTCGAGGGCGCCGAGCGCGCGGCCGACCCGGCCCAGTACTTCTACCTGCGCGCCGCGGCGTTCCACGAGCTCTCGCGCTTCGCCGAGGCCGAGGCCGACGCGCAGCGCTCGGTGGCGATCCACTCGGGCTACGCCATGGCGCACGACCTGCTCTCGCGCGTCCGCGAGCACCTGGGCGACGAGAAGGGCGCCGCCGAGGAGGCCGAGGCCGCGAACGCGCTGGACCCCGAGGACTTCCCGCTTCCGCTCGAGGTGAGCGACGAGGCCTTCGACGCGCTGGTCGAGAAGGCCGTGGCGGAGTTGCCCGAGAAGGTCCGCGACCAGCTCAAGGACGTGCCGGTGCTCGTCCAGCCGCTCCCGAGCACCGAGATGCTCGGGGAGGAGCAGCCGCCGCTCACGCCCGACCTGCTCGGGCTCTTCGTCGGCCGCCACGTCTTCGCCCAGCTCCCGACCGCCGTGCCCACCGCGCCGGGGGCCATCTTCCTGTTCCGGAAGAACCTGCTGCGCGCGTGCGCCGACGAGGCCGAGCTGGCCCGCGAGGTGCGGGTCACGCTCGAGCACGAGGTGGGCCACCTGCTCGGCCTCGACGAGGACGAGCTGGAGGACTGGGGCCTGGCGTAGTCTTTGGCGGAAGCGCCGACCGGGCGCCACCACGCTCGTGCAGCCTGCAACGCCCCCAGCCGGCCCGGCCGGCCCGGCCCGCACCGCTGGACGTGCGTGACTGGAGTCCGCGGCCCGGCGTTCCGATGACCCTGGGAGCATCCCGGCGAGCCGCCGCCGGCGGATGGACGAACCATCGAGGAGGACCCATGCGCGACCTGCTCGCCCGCGAGGGCGGATCCTTCAGGCTCGGGCGCTTCGCCCTGCTCACCCTGATCGCGGTCTCCACGTTCCCGGTCTCGGCCGTAGCGGCCGACGCGACGGCCTCGGCCGCGCGGCCCATCCGCGGCGGCGCCGGCCTCCGCGTCGGGAGCTGGGCCGTGCACGACCTCACCGCGCCCGCCAACGGGCGCGCCTCCGCGAGCGTCGCGGCCGAGGGCTGGCTCCAGAAGGGCCTCGACCAGAACCTCGTCATCGAGAGCACGCTCGGCTTCTGGCAGCGGACCCAGTCCGTCACCGAGCCGGGCCCGCTCGGCACGCAGACCGACCGCGAGCGGCAGACCTATCTCGTGCCCACGATGACCGCGCTCAAGCTCTACCCCATGGGCCGCAGCGCGAGCCCGTTCGAGCCCTACCTCCTCGCCGGCGGCGGGCTCGTGTTCGGTTTCGACCGCGAGAAGGTCTCGGGCACGGACCCGGGCGTGCTGCCCGGCGAGTCCACGACGCTCAACACGGGGCTCGGCCTCCAGACCGGCGGCGGCGTCGAGTGGAGCCCCGGCGGCCAGTTCGGCCTCGCGGTCGGTGGCCGCTACCAGTGGGCCTCGTTCAGCCAGCAGGTGGGTGGCCGGCGCATGTACCGCGGACCCGGCCTCTCCGCCGGCATCACCTACCGCTTCCGCTACGACTGACGCGCGACGCGCGCGGCCGGACGCCCCGCGGTCCCGTCCTCGGGTCGCGGGGCGTCCCCCTGCCCGGCGCGGCGCTACTCGATCGTCACCGTGCCCTTGATCATGTTCATGGCGCACGCGTAGTGGAGCGTGCCCGGGCTCACGCCGGTCAGGTCCACGCGCACGGGCGTATTCAGCGGCAGGTCGTACTTCTTCCCGGTCTCGGTGAACAGCGCCTCGGTGGCGCACGTGCTCTCGGTCTTGCGCGTGAACAAGATCACGGGTGCCTCGCCCCCGGCGATCACCACGTTCTCGGGCTCGAAGCCCTTGTCGGTGACGACGACGTGGATCTCCTTGGGGCCGGAGGCGGCGCAACCGGCGACGAGGGCGAGGACCACGACGGCGAGCAGACGCATGGAGGGACTCCTTCGGGTGGGACGGGCGGCGCGGACGCCGCCCTCGTGGTGCCGGGGCTCGCCCCGGCGGGGGATGGACGAGAGCTTCAACGGAATCTCCGCAGCCGCAGCGACGACGTGACCACGGACACGCTCGAGAGCGCCATGGCGAGCGAGGCGAGCATCGGGTGCAGGCCGCCGTGCCAGCCGAGCACCGGCCCCACGGCGCCCCCGGGCGAGAGGAACGGCACCAGCACGCCCGCCGCGACCGGGATCAGGACGACGTTGTAGGCGAACGCCCAGAACAGGTTCTGCCGGATCACGCGCAGCGTGCGCGCCGCGAGCCGGAGCGCGTCCGGGACCGCGGTGAGGTCGCCGCGGAGCAGCGTGAACGCGCTCGCCTCCATCGCCACGTCGCTGCCGCTCGCCATGGCGAGCCCCACGTCGGCGCGAGCGAGCGCGGGCGCGTCGTTCAAGCCGTCGCCCACCATGGCGACGCCGCGGCCGCGAGCGCGGAGCCGCTCGACCGCCGCCGACTTCTCGTGCGGCAGCACGCCGGCCAGCACGCGATCGGGGGCGATGCCCGCCTCGGCCGCGACGGCGACCGCCGTGCGCGGGTGGTCGCCGGTGATCATCCACACTTGGAACCCGCGCGCGGTCAGGTCGCGCACCACGGCCGGAGCCTCGGGCCGGAGCGTGTCGGCGAGTCCGAGGAGCCCGAGCAGCTCGCCCTGCTCGGCCACCGCGATCACGGTGCGGCCGCGCGATTCGAGTCGCTCGCGCTCGGCGGCGAGCGCGGCCTCCGAGGCGCCGAACTCGGCGAGCATCGCGCCCGTTCCGGCCACGACCGCGCGGCCGTCCACGAGCGCGTGAACGCCGCGGCCAGGCGTGGCGCCGAAGTCCTCCGGCGTGCCGGGGGCGACCCCGCGCTCGCGCGCGCCGCGCAGCACGGCGAGCGCGAGCGGGTGCTCGCTGCGCGATTCGGCCGTGGCCGCGGCGGCGAGCAGCCTCGCCTCGGGCACCCCGGGCGCGGGGACGACGTCGGTGAGCTGCGGTGCGCCGCGCGTGAGCGTGCCGGTCTTGTCGAACACCACGACGCCCACGCGCTCGGCGCGCTCCAGCGCGCCCGCGTCGCGGGCCAGGATGCCGAGCTGCGCGCCGCGTCCGGTGGCCACGACGAGCGCGGTGGGGGTCGCGAGCCCGAGCGCGCACGGGCAGGCCACGATCAGCACCGCCACGAGCCGGAGGAGCGACGTGCCCGGTCCGGCGCCCGCGAGCCACCACGCCACGAACGCCACGAGCGCCACCACGATCACCATCGGCACGAACACGGCCGCGACGCGGTCGGCGAGCCGCTGGACGTCGGCCTTGCTCGTCTGCGCGCGCTCGACCAGCGCCACCACCTGCATGAGGAGCGAGTCGGCGCCCACACGCTCGGCGACCATGCGGAACGCCCCGGTGCCGTTCAACGTCCCGCCGGTCACGGCGTCGCCCGGGCCCACGTCCACCGGGAGCGACTCGCCCGTGACGAGCGAGCGGTTCACCGCCGAGCGCCCGTCCAGCACGCGGCCGTCCACGGGCACGCGGTCGCCGGGGCGGACGAGCAGCACGTCGCCGGGCCGCACCTGGTCGAGCGGCACCACCCTCTGGACGCCGGCCGCCTCGCGCACGGCGTTGCGCGGCTTGAGCTCGAGCAGGCCGCGCATCGCCCGCGAAGTCGCGCCGCGGGCGCGCGCCTCGAGCAGGCGGCCGAGCAGGATGAGCGCCACGATCGTGACCGCGGTGTCGAAGTAGACCTCGGGGCCGGCGGCCATCCCGGGCATCGCCGCCCCGCCGGACGGCGCCACGAACAGCGCCACCGCCGAGCTCGTGAACGCGGTGAGCGTGCCGAGCCCAACGAGCGTGTCCATGTCCGGCGCGCGGCGGACGAGCCCCCGCACGAGCCCCACGAGGAACGGCCAGCCGGCCACGAACTGGACCGGGAGCGCGAACAGGAACTGGACGAACGCCTGCTGCCACGCCGAGCCGGGCAGGAGCCCGGGCACGAGCATGCCGGCGTGCGCGATCACGAACACCACGCCGCCGCAGCCGGCGGCGAGCACGAACCGGCGCCGCACCGCGCGCTCCTCGGCGGCGCGCTCGCGCCGCTCGCGGTCGTCGGCCACGGGGCTCTCGACCGGGAACGCGTCGTAGCCAGCGCCGCGGATCGCCTCGGCGAGCCGCGCGGCGAGTGTTCCGCGCTCGGCCGGAGCACCCGCCGTCCCGCGGGCGACGTCGGCCTCAGCGCGCTGGGTGGCGAGGTTCACCCGCGCCGCGAGCACGCCCGGCACGCCGGCCATCGCCTGCTCGACGCGCGCCACGCACGAGGCGCAGTGCATGCCGGAGACGCGCAGCCGCAGCGTCTCGGCGGGCGCGGCGGCCACACCCTCGCGCCGGATGGCGCCCAGCGGCACGAAGGTGGACCCGGCCATCGGATCGGACCTGTTCATGACCTTTCTTGCGCTCCGGCCAGGGTGTCCGACGAGCTCGGTGCTCGGCGAACCTCCGCCTGACGCGAGGTGAGCGCTGCGTGAGACAGGTGTCGAGGATTGGATGCAGCTCGATACTGACCGAATCCACGACATCGTGCGACCGACTCTCAGTGCGGCCCTTCGCGGAGCGCCATCCGTCAGCACCCCGTCTGAGCAGCTTCTCCGCTGCGGGGCCTTCTGGCACGCCGAATGAGATGGATCCTGGGCTGGCCCCGAACACGCGGCCAACGCCCCCTGACACGGAGATGACCGTCGAACCGGCGACAGGATGACGCCGCTCGCGGCGCTCGTGCCCGCAGTCAGGACCATCTTCGAGGGGCGCGGGCTTCCGTGCCGTCACGCGCTCACGCCTGCGTCCCGAACTCAATAGAGCGAGACGCGCTCTCCGAGGAGTGCTGTCGATCGTCATCGCGCGCCCTCTCGGTCGGAGTCCGCGCGCAGCCTATCAGGCCCTCACGCCGCCGTTCTCACCCACACGAAACTCGGAAGAGCCCGAATTCCTTCTTGCCGAGCAACTGCTCGAGCTCGGCGATGCGCTTCGCCTCGTCCCGGACAGCTTCGCTGCGCTCGAACATCGCAGGTCCGCGCTCGAGGAACCAGTGCTTCCAGATCCCGACCGAGCTCGCGTGCGCTCCGTACGCCTTGGCGGTCTGGCCCGGCGTCTTCTCACCCTTGAGCGCTTCGAGCACCACCTGGAACTTGAGCTTCGCCGTGTACCGGCGCGCGGAACGTGGCATGACCCCGTCCTCCTGCGTGAGCGACACCGCGACGATGCCGCCCGAGTTGGCGGGGGTCAACGCACATTCAGGTCATGTCCAAGAAACGGGGCTCAGCACCAGCGGATTCATGGTTCATGACGAACCTCCGGGATCAGTGCTGGTGCGGCGTGCGCTGATCCTTGCCCGAATAGCCGCGGTGCATGAAGACGTGCAGCAGTGGGCACGCCAGGAGCAACACGAGTGGAAGCGCACCGAGGATGTGAGCCCGGTGCTCCTCCCACAGGAAGAACAGCGCGATCAGGAGGAACGCAATCGCGCCCAGCCGGAACGGGATCCTGAACGGGCGCTCATGCCCTCAAACCTCGCCGCGCATGGTCATGGGTCTCTTCTCTCTTGCGGCCGCCGGAGCCAACGCCCCGGTGTGGCCTCTGCCTTCGGTTCTCTATCGAGTCTTCGGCACCAGCTCCATGCCGCACTTGGGGCAGGTGCCGGGGCCGTCCTGGACGACGTCCCGGTGCATGGAACAGGTGTACTGCCTCGGAGCTACTGCCTCCTGCCGCTCGCTCGGCGTGGAGACGGACTCGGAGACGGTCCCCTTCGGGTTCCGGTACCAGCCGGGATCCTCGCCCGGCACGAGCCGGTCGCGCACTTTCAGCACGGTGAACATCCCGCCCATCGCGATGGGCCCGAAGGGACCCACGCCCGCCATCATGGGCAGCGTGTTCTTCGGCCCCCGCATGTGCATCTCGGCCATCTCGTGCATGCCTTTCTCACCCATGGCCATGTAGTTCGGTAGCTGCGTGCGGACGCTGTCCTCGACCCCCGACTGGTTGATACCGATCATGAGCGGGACGTCGTGCCCCATCGCATTCATGGGGTGGTGGCGCAGGTGGCAATGCAGGGCCCAATCGCCCGGATTGGCGATGAATTCGATGTCGCGCGTCTGGCCCGGACCGATCGCGACGGTGGTCTCCGGCCACTGCGCCGTGGCCTGGATGTCTCCGCCGTCGGTGGCCACAATCTTGAACGTGTGGCCGTGCAGGTGGATCGCATGGAAATCCTGCGCCACGGTGGCGAAGCGCATGCGGACTCGCTCCCCCGTCCTCGCCACCAGAGGGGCTGTCCCTGGGAAGGCCCGGCTGTTGAACGTGAAGATGTTGAAGTCGGTCATGACGTTGGGATCGGGCGTGGAGGCACCCGGGCGGATGAACCATTCGCTCAGGAAGATCGCGTAGTCGCGATCGATCCGGTTCGGCCGCTGCCGCGGGTGGATGATGAAGAATCCCATCGTTCCAAGTCCGATCTGGGTCATCTCATCGCCGTGCGAGTGGTACATCTGCGTGCCGTGCTGCCGCAGCGTGAACTCGTAGGCGAACGTGTCGCCCGGCGGGATCGCGCGCTGGGTGAGCCCGGCCACGCCATCCATGCCGCTGGGCAGGAGCAGGCCGTGCCAGTGGACGGCGGTGGGCTCGGGCAGCTTGTTGGTCACCAGGATCCTCACGCGATCCCCCTCGACGGCCTCGATGGTCGGTCCCGGCGTCTGTCCGTTGTAGCCCCAGGCATTGATCACCATGCCTGGAGCGATCTCGTGCCGGATCGGCTCCACGATCAGGTGAAACTCCTTGACCCCCCGCACCATCTTCCAGGGCAGCGTGCTGCCGTCGGGCGTGACCACGGGGGTATACGCCGAGGGTCCCGCCGAAGTCGGCCGGGGCGCGCCCTGCGCTGGATGCCCCGTGTGAGCCGCCGCCTCGGGTGCCGCTGCGGCGTCGAGCCGGCGCACAGACTCCAAGAGGCCGCCACCGGCCACGAACGCGGCCGTCGTCTTCAGCAACTTCCGTCGGGTCAGCATCCTCTCCTCCTTCACGGGCGCCTCTCGGTCGGCCATGCGCCACCGAGGGCGTGTTCGAGTTCGGTGTGCGCAATCCAGTAGTCCCGTTGCGCCTCCAGGTACTCCCGCCCGGCGCCGATCTCCTCCTGCCGGGCCTGAAGGAGCTGATAGACGCCCACGAGCATGAAGTTGTACTCCCGCTGTGTCTGTTCCACGATCCTGGCGCGGCGGGGAAGGACCACGTCGCGGAGGTACTCCACGAGCTCGCGCGCAGCACGCCAGCGATCGTGAGCCGCACGCACTTCGGAGCGGATCTCCACGGCCAGCGCCGCCTGCCGGTCCTGGGCTTGACGCAGCCTGGCCCGGGCGCTGGCCACCAGGTGCTGGCCGCGATCGAAGAGCGGGAGCGACAGGTCGATCGCCGGTCCGATGGTGCGGGTGCCTTCTGGCTCGCGTTCGGAGTGAACGCCCGCTCGGAGCTCCGGGAACTGTGAGAACCGGGCGAGCGAAACCTCCTTCGCGAGCGCTCGCACCTCGGCGTCCGCTGCGGCCAGGTCGAACCGCTGCGAGATCGCTAACGACTCCAGACCGATGATCGGGTCCGGGTCGGCCGGGACTCCCGGCAAGTCGCCCATCAGCACCCAGGCGGTCCGATCTCCCCAGATCCCAAGAGATAGATTGAGCCGCTCGCGAGCTGAACGCGACTCGATCTCGAGCTTCGACAGCTCGATCTTGGCACTCTCATAGGCCGCCTGATGATTATCCAGATCGAGGTCCGAGATGTTCCCTGCCGCGTGTTGCCGCTGCGCCAGATCCGCGGCCGCCCGCGCCGTCCCCTCGACCTGCTTCCAGAATCGCCGGATCTGCTGCATGGCCTGGGCGTCGAAGTAGGACTCTCGCGTCTCGCGCACGAGCTCCAGGGCGGCGTGCGCGGCCAGGAAACCGGCTCGTTCCAGCCGGGCGCCAGCGGCCTGCCTCCTGATCGGCAGCAGGAGGATCGAGCCGAGATCCTGCATGACACCGATCTCACCCGGCCGGCCGGCGCCGCCGTATCGAACCTCTCCCTCGACAGTGGGATTCTTCGGCAGCAACGCCTGCCTGAACTCCGCCTGCGAGACGCCGACCTCCTCTAACTCCGCCCGAAGTCCGCGGTGGTTGAGGAGCGCGACTCGTACGGCGCGGTCCACGGTCAGGCCGCCCTGGAGAAGGGCCTGAATCGTGTCGCTGGCCGCATGTTGCGGGCGACCATCCGGCGGCCACGGCACCTCGACCCCGGTGCGCTCGCGGACGAGCGCCGACGTGGAGCCGATCTTCCCCTTGGCCTGCGCCACCGCCGGCCCGGACAGGATGACGGTCGCGAGGGCGGCGCCGACAAGTGCGCGGGTCATGGCTGCTTCTCCTTTCGACGCACCAACGACATGCCGCACTTCGGGCACTCCGACGCCGTCGTGTCGGCGACCTCGCGATGCATCGGGCAGACGAACATCGCGGCGGATCTCGCTGAATCGCGCGTCGCGGAAGAAGGTCTGGGAGGGGCCATCGCGGACTCGGTTTCGCGCACCGTGGAGTCTGGAGCGTGTCCGCGATGCGTCGGTACAGCGTGGCCTCCGTGCGCAGGTGACTTGGCGTCGCCGGCCGCGTCCGGTTCGATCCGCTCGGCTCCGACCGCCCGGTCGAACTCATCCGGCCTCAGGCCCAGCCATTCCGGCACCTGGCGTCCTTCGGGCGCAGTGGGGCTCGCCGGGTGCTGCGCATCCACGCGCACCGGCGCGGTCCGCGGGCCGCAGCCGGCGAGCATCGTGAGCAGGACCAGTCCAGAGGATGTCGAGAGTCTCGGCATGTCGTTCACTCCCCGTGTGCGTGGCCGGCCCGCGCGCGTTCCGGCGAGCGCAGCCACTGGAGGTAGGCCCATAGCGCATCCAGGTCACCGGGCTGCAGGTGCTTGCGGTAGGCGGGCATCCTGAGCACGGCTCGATCCAAGAAGAGTCGGGCGAGCGGGTTCGTCTCGAAACGCCGACTCACGCCGTCCTCGACCCACTCCTCGAACTCTTTGCGGCTCGTGACGAGCTCAGGGAGATCCGCACCGTCCCACGAGGGCACGTAGCCCTTGAGCGAGCCCGGGTTGGGTTTGGCAAGACGACCGCCGGCGCCATGACAGCCCACGCAGCCGAGCGCTTCGGCGCGCTCGAGCCCGTGAACCGCGAGCGAGTCACCCGGTTCGGGCATGCCGGAGGCCGCCATGACGTAGGCGACGAGATCCTCCATCTGCCGCTCCGAGATCCGGCCCTTGAACGCCGGCATCTTCAGCGCGCCGCGTTCGCGTTGTTCCTGCCAAGTCCTGCTCACCTTGCGCTTCTCGGTCACGCCGTCGTGGATCCACTGGTGGATCTCATCCGGCGACTTCGCGAACATCATCACGTCCCCTTCGAACGTGGGAACGGTTCGATCGGTGCGCCCGGGGTTCGCCGCTCCACGAATCCCTCCGGGACCGTGACAGGTGAAACAGCCGGTCGCTTCAGCCAGCCGGCGACCGCGCTCGGCGGCGGGCAGTCGCGGCCTGAAGGTGAGGATCGCGGCGATGCTGCCGACCAGCACGGCACCGACCAGCACCAGGAACAGAACTCGCATGGCGACTCCCGGGAGCGCGCGGCGGCCACGCGCGCCCCAGTCAGGGTTCGTTACTTGCTGGTCGGCTCGGCCGCAGCGCTGAACTTGGAGACATCGATCCCCGTCATCCCGCCTCGAGTCATCACCACTCCCGTCACGCTCACCGTCTTGCCCGCCATCTCCTTGAGCTCGTTGTACGGGTCGGGGTTGTCGTGGTTCATGGTGAGCAGATAGAGCGTGCCCTTGCTGGTCAGAAGCGCCATCGGCATGCCCTGGGCGATGCACTTCGTGGCGCACTCGATGTGCTTCGGACCACGCCCGGAGTGCCCGAGGTAGCAGCCCGTGTCGACGATCTCACCCGTGACGGTCTGAGGAGCCGATTCCTTGTGCTCGCCGGCCTTGTGCTGGTGTCCCTGCGCCCCGGCCCGCGGCGCCACAACGATCAGGGCCAGAGCGACGATGAGAATGGTGAGACGGTTCATACTGAGTACCTCCTGAAAAGGGAATGAGACGCCGGGAGCGCGGCCTGGGCCGCATCGCTCGGCCTGCGGTCGATGGGTTCGGTTTGGGTCTGATCGGTCGGCGAGGCCGGCCCACGATCCTGGAACCAGGGCTGGCCGCCAGCACGACGGGCCGCGCGGTCCCACGCCCCGAGATCGGGGCGGACCGGCGGCAGCGGAAGGCTAGGATCGGAGGATGGAGAAGAGCGAAAGCGGGATCGGTGGACCTCGATCGGCCCGATGCGGTGCAACGAGCCCACGTGTGTTCTCGGCCGGCGCCCAGGGTGAGCCGATGCGTGCCAGGATCACCGACGGTGCGAGCGACGACGACGTGAGCGACAGCGTCTGGATCTGGAGCGACGCGGACAGTTCGACGCAGTTGCCGCACTCGCAATCATGGCCTTTCTCATGGCCTGACGGGTCGTGGCTCTCATGGTGCGCGTGCTCGGAGGCCTCTCCAGCGGCCTCCTGCAGTTCGCAGAGGCAGGCACAGAGAGGGGAAAGCGAGAGACCGGCGAGGAACAACGCCGTGCAGGTCGCCGCGACGCCTCGCCCCGGCCTCCGTATCCTCAGCGGCCTGCGGAACCAGCTCATGCGGCCATCCTCCCCCCGGGTTGCCGTCGGCGCAAGACATCACTCGCCATGCCCGGGCTCGTCCATCGCCCGCGCTCTCCCCGCCGGCCAAGACGCATCGTCCTGTCGCTCCGGCCCACGAGCCCCTCGTCCGCCGCGGATGCCCCTGGGCATACGGCGGAGAGAGCGCAGCCGTGACCGTCGTGCATCATCGGCCGAGAGCGACCCGGGTCGAGGTCGTCTCCCCGCCGGCTTGGAGCTGGATCAGATAGAGGCCAGGCGCGAGGCCACCGGCGTTCCATTGAACCTCGTGCCATCCTGCAGGGAATCGAGCCTCGGCGAGCTTCGCGACGATCCGGCCCTGGACGTCGAGCACCCTCATCCGGACGGACGTATCCGTGGGCAACCCCATTCGAATCGTCGCCAGGGCCCTAACCGGATTCGACAGCGGGCGGAGGACCAGGCCGCTCGGCGGAGCTCCGTCGATCGCTGCTGTCACCAGCTCGCTGCGGAGGAGCACGGTGCACACGATCCCGACGACGCAACCCTGGCCCGCGGGCGAGAACGAGACGTCGAGCAGTTCGTCGGTGTTGAGACTGCTCTCGGCGATCCACGAGAGGCCCGCGTCCTCGGTTCGGAGGATCGCGCCCCCGCTGCCGACGACCCAACCGGTACTCGGACTGACGAAATGCACCGAGTTGAGCGAGATCCCGAGTGACGGGCCTCGGGAAACCCACGTGGCCCCTCCGTCCTCGGTGTAGAGCAGCGAGCCCCCCGCTCCGGCTATCCAGCCTTGCGTCGGCGAGATGAAGAACGCCGCGCGAAGGTCCTGGGTCGTTCCACTGGGCTGCGATCGCCAGCTCGAGCCTCCATCCGTCGTCGCTCGAACGCTTCCACCCTCGCCCACGAGCCAGGCGTGATCCGGTCCGCTGGCCGCAGAGCCCAAGTAGTACAAGTCTCCGGCATCGACCAGACCCCAGGTCACCCCGTTGTCGAGCGAACGCAACGCGCCGCCGAAGCCGGCGGCGATGGCCATACCGCCGTCACCCAAAGTGACGGTGCGCAGGTCGATCGCCAGGTTGTTCTCGACCTCGCTCCACGACTGCCCGCCGTCGGTCGTGCGAATAATGGATCCGCCGTCTCCCACGGCGAGGCCGAGGGACGCGCCCCGGAAACTCACGTCATGGAGAGGCCGGTTCACCGCGATCAAGGGAGCCCAGCTGGATCCGCCGTCGCCGGAATGGACGACATACCCCTGGCCCACCGCGTAGGCGTTCCGAGAGTCGCTGAACGCAACCGCATGGAAGTCGATCGCCGTGCAGACCCCACGTTCCACCCAGTCCTGCGCTGAGATTCCGACGGGCGTCGCGAGGAGTGCGTGAACGGCTGCGACGATCGGAGTAAAACTCCGGAGACGGAAGCCCATCACCGTGCCCCCCACTTCTCTCGGCTTGGAGGACAGTCTCCACCTCGCAAGGCACGCCCGCAAGCCCGAAGCGTCGCGGGATCTGGCCACTGCTCGGAGGCCGATCTCGAGGTGTGGGCTGAGGGGACAGGCCCGGCCACGGGAGCCGTGCCCGGGTCGCGCCTGCCCCGATGCCCGCCGGAGTCGAGACATCTATCGCTCCCCGGGCTCCGGCCGGTCCCCGAGGCGCGCGTGGAGCCGTGCCGGCGCCGCCGCCGGACGCGCCTCCGGCACGTGCCCCGGCGTGGCCCCGAGCGTCTCGGCATGACGCCCGCGCCGCCAGTCGCGCCAGCGCCACCAGGTGTAGACGACCGGGATGATCTCGAGCGTGAGGAACGCGGAGGTGAAGAGCCCGCCCACCATGGGCGCGGCCACGCGCTTCATGACGTCGGCGCCCGCACCCTGCGACCACAGGAGCGGCACCAGGCCGATCATCATCGTGGCCACCGTCATGAGCTTCGGGCGCACGCGCTGGACCGAGCCCTCGAGCGTGGCCTCGACGATGTCGTCGAAGCCGCGGATGCGGCCCTCGGCGAGCGCCTTCCGGTAGGCCACGTCGCAGTAGACCACCATCACCACGCCGGTCTGGGTGGCGAGGCCGACGAGCGCGATGAGCCCCACCCATACGGCGGTGGACAGGTTGTAGCCGAGAAGCGCCAGCAACCAGATGCTCCCGACGAGCGCGAACGGTACCGACGCGAGCACGATGAGCGCGGGCGCCAGGCGGCCGAAGTTGGCGACGAGCAGGAACACGACGATGAGGAGCGTCACCGGCACCAGCACCCGCATGCGCTCCTGCATCTGCTCGAGCAGCTCGTACTGGCCGGTCCACTTGAGGAACGTGCCCGGCGGGAGCTTCACGTCGCGCGCCACGGCGCGCTTAGCCTCCTCGACGTAGCCGCCCACGTCCTTGCGGCCGGCGTCCATGTCCACGTAGACGTAGCCCACGAGCATGCCGGCCTCGTCGCGGATCATGGGCGGGCCGCTCACGACACGCACCGCGGCCACCTGGCCGAGCGGCACGTGCGCACCGCCGGGCACGCCCCAGCGCTCCACGTCCACCGCCCGGCCGGCCCCGGCCGGCGCGTCCGCGGCCCGGCCCATGCTCTCCATCGCGCGCGCGCCGCCCATGCCGCGGCCGCCCGCCATGCCGCCGCGCGGGCCCATGCCGGAGCCGCCGCGGCCGCCCGAGCCCATCGCGGGGTCCGAGTCGCTCATGCCGTTGCTCGCCAGCAGCAGCGCCGGGTCGAGCGCCGCCCCGCCCGGGGACGGGGCGCCCATCGTGCCGCCCATGCCGCCGCCCCCGCCGCTCCCGCCGCCAGCGCGGTGGATGGGCACCAGCACCTGGCGCAGGCGCTCCACGTCCTGGCGCAGGCTCGCCGGGTAGCGGACGTTGATCGTGAAGCGGCTGCGCCCCTCCACCGTCACTTCGATCGGCTCGCCGCCGATCGCCGCCTCGATCACGTCCTGCACGTCGCCGAGCGTGAGCCCGTGGCGCGCGAGCGCCTCGCGGTCGGGCACGATGTCCACGTAGAGCCCGCCGGTGTTCCGGTCGGAGTAGACGCTGCGCGTATGCGGCACGGCGGCGAGCGTGTGCTCGAGCTCCACGCCCACCTTCTCGATCTCGTCCAGGTCGCTGCCGAAGATCTTGACGCCGATCGGCGTGCGCACGCCGGTCGAGAGCATGTCGATGCGCGTCTTGATCGGCATGGTCCAGGCGTTCGTCCAGCCCGGCAGGCGCACGCGGTGGTCCAGCTCGTTCACGAGCTCGTCCCAGGTGAGCCGGCGCCGGTCCGGCCACGGCACGCGCAGCGCCGGCTCGGTCCACGCCGGCACACGGCCGCTCCACCAGCGCCGGTGCCCGACCATGCGCCACTCCTCGCGGGGCTTGAGCTTCACCACGGTCTCCACCATCGAGAGCGGCGCCGGGTCGGTGGCGGTGTTCGCGCGCCCGGCCTTGCCGAACACGCGCTCCACCTCCGGGAACTCGCGGATCAGCCGGTCCTGGACCTGCAGACTCTTCTTGGCCTCCTCGATGGACAGGTTCGGGAACGTGGTCGGCATGTAGAGGAGGTCGCCCTCCTGGAGCGGCGGCATGAACTCGTGCCCGAGCCGCGCCGCCATGGGCACCGCCGAGAGGACGGCGGCGAGGCCGATGGCGATCGTGCTCTTCGGGTTCTTGAGGGCCACCCAGGCGAACGGCCGGTACACCGCGATGAGCGCGCGCGAGACCGGGTGCTCGTGCTCGGGCCGGATGCGGCCGCGCACGAAGATCGTCATGAGCGCGGGCGCGAGCGTCACCGAGACGAGCGCGGCGAACGCCATGGCGAACGTCTTCGTGTAGGCGAGCGGCTGGAACAGCCGCCCGGCCTGGCCGTTCAGCGCGAAGATGGGCAGGAACGCCACGGTGATGATGAGCAGCGAATAGAAGATCGCCGGCCCGACCTCCTTCGCGGCCTCGATCACCACCCGCGTGCGCGCGGCGCGGCCGGCGGGCGTGTCCCCGCGCGGGGCGGTCTCCAGGTGCTTGTGCGCGTTCTCCACCAGCACGATGGCCGCGTCCACCATGGCGCCGATCGCGATCGCGATGCCGCCCAGGCTCATGATGTTGGAATTGATCCCGAGCAGGTGCATGGGCACGAACGCGAGCGCCACCGCGAGCGGCAGCGTGAGCACGGGCACGAGCGTGCTCCGCAGGTGCAGCAGGAACACGAAGATGATCACGCTCACCACGATCGCCTCCTCGACCAGCGTGTGGCGGAGCGTCTCGATGGCGCGGGTGATGAGCGAGGAGCGGTCGTAGACGGTGCGGATCTGGACCCCGTCGGGGAACGAGGGCCGCAGCTCGTCGAGCTTCTTCTTCACGCGCGCGATCACGCGCTCGGCGTTCTCTCCGTAGCGCATGACGATGGTGCCGCCCACCGCCTCGCCCATGCCGTCCAGCTCGCCGGCGCCGCGCCGGATGTCGGGGCCGAACGAGACCCGCGCCAGGTCGGCGACGCGGATGGGCGTGCCCGAGCGCCGGTCCACGCCCACCGCCACGCGGCGCAGGTCGTCGAGCGAGCGCACGTAGCCGCGGCCGCGCACGAAGTACTCGCGGCCCGACATCTCGATCACGCGCCCGCCCACCTCGCGATTGCTGCGGCGGATCGCGCCGCTGACTTCGGCCACCGAGAGCCCGTAGGCGTGGAGCCGCGCCGGGTCCACCTCGACCTGGTACTGGCGCTCGTAGCCGCCCACCGAGGCCACCTCGGCCACGCCGGGCACGCTCGCGAGCGCGTAGCGCAGGTGGAAATCCTGGAACGTTCGCAGCTCGGCCAGGTCGTGCCGGCCGCTCTTGTCCACGAGCGCGTACTGGTAGACCCAGCCCACGGCGGAGGCGTCGGGCCCGAGCGTGGGTGTGACGCCCTCGGGGAGCCGGCCCTGGAGCGTGCTCAGGTACTCGAGCACCCGGCTCCGGCCCCAGTAGAGGTCGGTGCCCTCCTCGAAGATGACGTAGATGAAGCTCATCCCGAACATGCTCTGGCCGCGCACCGCGGTCACCTTCGGCGCGGCGAGCAGGCTCGAGACGATCGGGTAGGTGACCTGGTCCTCGACCAGGTCGGGGCTCCGCCCCATCCACTCCGTGTAGACGATGACCTGCGGGTCGGAGAGGTCGGGGATGGCGTCGAGCGGCACCTGGCGCATGGCGAAGAGGCCGCCCACGAACGCGAGCACGGACAGCGCCACCACGAGCCCCCGGTGGGTGGCGCACCATTCGATGAGCCGGGCGATCATCGCGGCCTCAATGCGCGTGGCCCGGCGGCGCCGGCGCGGGCGGCGTGCCGGGGCTCGCGCCCGGCTTCTGCCCGAGCCCGGCGATCGCGGCCTTCAACCGGCTCTCGGAATCGATCAGGAACGAGGCGCTCGCGACCACCGTGTCGCCCTCCTCGAGCCCGCGCAGGACGGTGATGCGCTGGCCGTCGCCGCGGCCGGTCCACACGCGGCGCGGCTCGTAGCGGCCCTCGCCGCGCGCCAGGAACACGTACGAGAGCTCGCCGGTGTTCACCACCGCCTCGGCCGGCACGACGAGCGCCCCCACGCCGCGCCGCGTGCTCACGTCCACCTGCCCGTACATCCCGGGCCGCAGGAGCCCGTTCGGGTTCGCGAGCGAGAGCCGCGCCTTGAGCGTGCGCGTCTCGCTCGACACCGTGGGGTAGATGAAGTCGATGGCCGCGTCGAACGTGCGGCCCGGCAGCCCGTCCGCCGTGAAGCGCGCGCGGTCGCCCACGCGCACGCGGCCCAGGTCCATCTCGTAGAGGTCCACGAGCACCCACACGCGCGAGAGGTCCGCGACCGTGAACAGCGGCGTGTCGGCGCCCACGTACTGGCCCTCGACCACGTTCCGCTCGAGCACCGTGCCGCTCACCGGCGAGCGGAGCAGGATGCGCGACGAGGCGCTGCGCTCGCGATCGAGCCGCTCCACCTCGTCCTCGGGCACGCCGAGGAGCCGCAGTCGCTCGCGCGCCGAGGCCTGCGCGCCCAGGTCGTGGCCCTTGTCCCCCGGGCCGTCGCCGAGCGTGATCAGGTACTCGCGCTCGCTCTGGTAGAGCTCGGGGCTGTAGAGCGAGAGCATGGGCTGCCCGGCGCGCACGGTCTCGCCGGTCTGGTTCACGACCACGTCCTGGACCCAGCCCGCGGCCCGGAGCTGCACACGCTTGAGCCGCGTCTCGTCGGGGGCGAGGAAGCCCACGAGCGGCGAGCCCTCGCCGAGCGCACCGCGCTCGGCGCGCGCGAGCCGGACGCCGATCAACTGCGTGCGCTCCTCGAGCACCTGCACGGTGGTGAGCCCGGGCACGTCCCCGACCGCGCCGGCCGCGGCCGGGGCACCCTCGGGCACGGGCTCGAGCTTCATGTTGCAGATCGGACAGTCGCCCGGCTTGTCGCTCGTGTAGCTCGGGTGCATCGGGCAGTGGTAGAGCGAGGCCTTCGCACTTCGCGCCGAGGGGTCGCGGGCCTCGCCCACGCGCCATGCCACGAAGCTCGCGATCGAGACGAGCGCGAGCAGCGACAGGCCGCCGAAGAGCACCCAGCGCAGCACGTTCATCTGGCGCGCCCCGGGCGGCGGCTCGTGGATCGAGGGCCCCGCCGGGCCCGGGCCGGACGACGGCGGGAGCGGATCGTGGTTCATGGCGTCCTCCGTGAAGGTTCGTTCGGGGCCGGCAGCGCGAGTCCCACGAGCGCGGGCCGGGCGCAGAGCGCGAGCAGCCGCGCGTGCGTGGCGGCCAGCGCCTCGCGCGCGCGCACGGCCTCGAGCTCCTCGGCGTAGGTCGCATGCGCCGCAGCGAGCACGCCGGCCAGGTCGGTGGTGCCGGTCTCGTAGGCGCTCCAGGCGGCCGCGAGCGCGCGCCGTTGCGCCACGACGACCGTGTCGGCGAGCAGCGCGGCGGCGCGGGCCTCGGCCCGGGCGCGGGCCCGGAGCGCCGCCAGCTCGGCCGCGATCGCGAGCGTCTCGGCCCGGCGTTCGGAGGCCGCGGCGTCGGCCATGGCATCCATCTCGGCCGCCTCGGCCCCCTGCCGCGAGGCGTTTCCGACCGGCAGCATGACGCCGACGCCCGCGCTCCACATGTTCTCCTGCACCGAGCCGTGCACGCCTTCGCCACGGAATCCGAACGAGGCGCGCAGCGTCAGCTCCGGCCAGCCCATGCGCCGCATGGCGGCCGCCGAGCCGCGCCGGGCCGCCTCGCGCTCCGCGGCCGCGCGCACGCGCGGGTGCCCGTCCGCGACGCCGCTCCAGCCGGGGTCGGCGTCGTCCGCGAGCGCGCCGGTGGGGGCCTCGAGCGGCTCGCCCTCCTCCCCCGCCACCCGGCCCCGCAGCGCATCGAGCCGAGCGCGCGCGCCGCGCTCCTCGGCGTCGAAGCGCGCGGCGTCGGCGATGACGCGCGCCCGCTCGGCCTCGGCGCGGAGCAGGTCGTCGAGCCGGCCACGGCCGGACTCGTAGCGCGCGCGCCCCGCCGCGACCATGCGGTCCATGACGCCGCGCTGCCCGCGCGCGGCCTCCGCGCGCCGCCCCGCGGACCAGGCCGTGGCGTAGGCGTCCCACGCCATGGCGAGCCGCTCGAAGCGCACCGCCTCGGCCCCGGCCGCAGCCGCGGTGACGTCGCGGCCGGCCGCCCGGCGCGCAAGGCCGCGCGCGCCGAAGAGGTCCAGCCGCTGCTCGAGCCCCACCACCTTCATGGACATGGGGTCCGTGTCGAAGCCGCCGGTGACCGGCACGTTCTCGGCCATGAGATCGAGCATGGGCGCATCCCACGCCCCGGCGCGCACGGTGCGCGCGCGCGCGGCGCGGATCATCACGTGGCTCGCCACGATCATCGGGTCCGCCGTGGCGACCTCGGCGAGCACCTGCTCGAGATCGAGCGCGCGTGCTGCGGGCGCGGCGGCGACCGCGTGGAGCAGGAGGAGCGCGGCGAACGGCGTGCCGCGAGCGCTGGAACGGGACATGGGCCGACCTTGGGTGAACGGGATCGCGCGCGGCCGTCCCGGCGAAGGGCACGGCGGCGCGGTTCACGCGGGCGGCGCGATCGGTCCCCGGTCAGTCCGGGTGTCGAGGCGTCGCCCGGGCGCGGGTGCGGTACCCGTCCGGCGGACGGGTCACCCGCGCGCGTTCACGCGCCCGGCGGTGCGCGGAGCCCCGCGGTCGCGGGGCCGTCCCGGCCGGGCAGCGGCCCGGCGTCGGGTGCGGGTCCGAGTTCCTCGCGGACCGGCGCGGGGGCCGGTGCGGGCGCGGGCTCCACGGCGAGCATGGGAGCCGCGGCGAGCGGCTCCGGCGCCGTGAGCGTCGGGGCGTCGGCGACGTGCGAGGGCTGCTCGCACGGCATCGCGCCGCGCGGGACCGGTGCCTCGGGCGTGCGCTGCGCCGGATCGGTACGGCAGCACGCGTGCGCCGCGGAGGCCCCGGCTTCGCGGAGGCGCGGCACGCAGGCGGTGAGCATGCAGAGCTGTCCGCTCACGAGGAGCGACAACGATGCGAGCACGGCGAGACGCCGGTGCGTGCCGAGTGCCATCGCATCCTCCTCCACAGGGGGTGCCCACGACCCGCGGCGAGCCGTCGCCGCGCCTCGCGAGGCCGGGGCGCCCGC
>Ga0187893_10005275_pt1 | contig 23390 bp, 24 predicted proteins | sample MA1701074metaG_FD_139574 | JGI IMG/M metagenome (GOLD analysis project Ga0187893, IMG submission 139574) | White microbial mat communities from a basaltic lava cave in the Kipuka Kanohina Cave System on the Island of Hawaii, USA - MA170107-4 metaG ...
GCAGGAGTTCGACGTCGCCACGCAGGTTTGGTCTTGCACCGTCCTGAAACATGGCGTTGACGTCGTGGTTTGCCATCGACAGCACGCCGCGTGCGCGGTGGTACTTGAAACTGCGCCCGAGAACACGAACGCCTGCAGCCAGCAACGCGCTCGTCACCGTGTCGCCCGCAAAACCCTCGTAGTGCCCGGACTCGAAGTCGAAGGTGAGTCTCTTCGTTCGATCGATCCACTCGCCGGCGACCGGCGGCAGCCGTGCGTTCACGCCGGCGCCTCCCCGAACAGGTAGGTACGCAGCACTTTGTCGGCAACGGTATCGCGCTCGGCGACGAACCAGATGCCGCTGGCCAAGTGTAGCCACCATTCCCGCTTTACGCCCGGGGCTCCGTTTCGATTGAAAACGTAATCAGCCCACTGCGCGTCGGTGCACGTATCAGCGTCCGGTATCGGGCGAATTTCGCCCCCGTACTGGAACTCGGATACCGGCCGCAGGCCGTTGATCGGACATCGCATCAATTTCATTTTTCAGAATCCCGAATCCTCAACGCAGAGAGCGCAGAGAAAAAAGAAAGAACACGGAGGAATTCGGCAATAAACGGGGAACAACTCAACGACCGTCCTCCTTCCCGCCGCTCCTCGGCGCCCTCTCTTCATTCCTCTGTGTCCTCTGCGTCATCGCCCTTGAATTCAGTGGCCAACAGAAGCAGCACCCTTCTCTCCCGTGAGTTCGTACTCGGCAAAGCGCGACAGGCGAAACCCCTTGATCAGATCGTGTTCGCGGTCATTCGCCAGCGTGTACGCCATTGTTTTTCCGCAGACGGGCGTCGCCTTGAATCCCCAGGTACCCCAGCCCGAATCGATATAGAACCCCTTCACGTGCGTCTTGCCCATGATGGGCGCGAAGTCCGGCGTCATGTCCGCCATGCCAGCCCACTGTCGATTGACCTTGGCGTGCGACAGGAACGGAAACAGGTCAAGCATGTGCGCAGCCAGACCTTCGACGAAGTCCAGCGTCGAACGCGTTGAGTGCAATTCGTACGGATCCAGCGACGCCCCCATCACCAGTTCACCGCGCGCGGACTGGCTGACGTAAATGTGAAGGCTGCCGGAAACAAGTATCGGATCGAGCCAGGGTTTCAGCGGCTCAGTAACCATCGCCTGCAATGGATGTATGTAAATGGGTGTGCGGATGCCCACCATCTCCGCGATCCGCGGAGTCGAGCCCGCGACCGCGCACAGAACGTTCGACGTCGCGATATGTCCCCTGTTTGTCCTGACGCCCGTTACTCGCCCGCCCTTGATGTCTATGCCGAGCACCTCGGTCTTCTGGTGAATTTCCGCGCCGCGCCGGTCGGCGCCCCTGCCATAGCCCCAGGCCACCGCGTCATGACGTGCGATTGCGCCCGGTGCGTGATAGAGCGCACCAAGGATCGGCGCATGCCCGCCGCACGACAGATCGATGTGCGGGCAGGCTCTGCTGACGTCCTCCGGCCCGACCAGTTCGCTATCCACACCGAGGTGCTTGTTGACCTCCGCGCGCCAGCGCATGGTGCGAACCGCGGAGTCGGTGTGGGCGAGAGTGAAATGGCCGCGCGTTGAGTAAAAAAGATTCAGATCGAAGTCGGCAGCCAGGTCCTGCCACAGGCGCACCGATTCGTCGTAAAACGCCACGCCCTCCGGGGTCAGGTAGTTGGATCTGATGATCGTGGTATTGCGGCCGGTGTTACCCCCGCCGATGTAGCCCTTTTCGAGGACGGCAATACTGCGCATCCCGTGGTCCCTTGCCAGATAGTAAGCGGTCGCTAGCCCGTGGCCTCCTGCACCAATGATCACCGCGTCGTAAGCCGGCTTGAGTGATTCGTGGACCCGGAACATTCTCGGTTCGGGGTGGCGGCGGGCCAAAGCGAAGCGCAGTAACCTCAGGGGCATGGCGGTGACTCAGAATTCGTACACGGAAGCGAACGCAATAGTGGATTTTTTTCACTGTTCAGTCAACACCAACAGGAATCTTTATTTATCTTGAAGAAACTTCCTTGCTGTCTCTTGCGAGCGGGACTGGAGGACCTGTCTGCTACAATCCGGCGCAACCCAACCTGTTGACGCAAATGACCGATCCACCGTCGCCTCCGCTTGCCGCGGCGCTGCTCTTCCACCTGCTAAGCCGGATCAGGTCGGCACGCCCGCAGTCGAACACCGGTTCCATGTCCAGTCGCAGGGACCTTGGCGAGCACTGCACGCATCGCCGGATCCGCGCGTCATCGGCAACTGGTTGACGCCCGTGGATACCAGCCTGTTGGCAGAGTGGTTCGATCACCTGAACAAGGAATTCGTCACGTTGTGCGCAAAGTGCGTGGCGACCGCGATAGACCCCGTGCGTATGGGCGCGGCGCGCGAACGACCGCCGTCTTGACTACGGCAGGCCGCCCGCCTCGCAAAGCGTTTACCACGTGCTGCGCGCAGCGCGGAGGGCGCGCCATCGCGACAAGAACATGAAAATCGCCTTTATTCTCGACCCGCTCGACAGCATCAAGACCCACAAGGACTCTTCCTACGCAATGATGCGCGAGGCGGCGGCGCGCGGCCATTCGCTCGCAGCAATGCAGCAGGAAGACCTCATCTGGCGCGACGGCCGAGTGCTCGGTTACGCACGCGACCTTTCACTCACCTCCGACAACAAGCAGTGGTACCACGTCGGTGACAAAAGGCCGGTGCCGTTGGAGGCATTCGATGCGGTATTGATGCGCAAGGATCCGCCTTTCGACATGGAATATGTATACAGCACCTACCTGCTGGAGCTCGCTGAACAGCACGGCGCGCGCGTAGTCAACAGCCCGCGCGCAGTTCGCGACCATAATGAAAAACTGGCGATCGCCAAGTTTGCACGGTTCACCGTACCGACCCTGGTCACGCGAGTAGAACAGTTGATCCGCGATTTTCTGGCCGAACATGGCGATATCATCCTTAAACCGCTCGACGGCATGGGGGGCACCTCGGTGTTCCGTCTGCACCGGCAGGATCCCAATATCGGGGTGGTAATCGAAACCCTTACCCATTACGGCCGGCGCACCGTGATGGCACAGCGCTTCATCGCAGAGATCGTCAGCGGCGACAAGCGAGTATTGGTCGTCGATGGCAAGCCGGTGCCTTACGCGCTTGCGCGCGTTCCGAAACAAGGGGAAACGCGCGGCAATCTCGCCGCCGGCGCCACCGGAGTGGCGCAACCGTTGACGCCCCGCGACCTCGAGATCGCGGAGGCCGTCGGTCCCGAGCTCAATGCTCAGGGACTGATGCTGGTCGGTCTGGACGTGATTGGCGATTATTTGACAGAGGTCAATGTCACCAGCCCAACCTGCATGCGTGAAATCGCCGATCAGACCGGGTTCAATGTCGCAGCGCTGATGATCGATTCGCTGGAAAATATGTTGAAGGACAAGGCGTGAGGGCTGAGGTGCACCCGGTCCGCCCCCATCCGACTGACACCACCCGCCATTCCTCGCTGAGCCGCGCACGGGGTTAGAATCACGACGGAATTCTCTGCTGCCGTTCGAAGGGACCCATGGTTGGAATACTGATCGTTGCCCACGGTTCGCTTGGTGAAAGCCTGATTCACTGCGCGAGCCACGTGATGGGCAGCCAGCCGCCGCACCTCACGCAGATTTCCGTGAGCCTGAACGACGATCCAACCGTGGTGCTTCCGCGGGCGATCAAGCTGGCTCGCGGTCTCGATCAGGGGAGCGGCGTACTGGTGCTTTCCGACGTCTACGGCGCCACCCCATGTAATATCGCCAGCAAATTGCTGATCCCCGGCAAGATCGAAGGCGTTGCCGGGGTCAATCTGCCAATGCTGGTGCGCGCGCTGACTTATCGCAACGAACCCCTGCGGACCGTGGTTGCAAAGGCGATCTCCGGGGGCATCGAAGGCGTCATGCAAATGCCCACGGTACATATGAAAAATGCAGCAACAGGAAATTGAGATCACCAACAAGCTGGGGTTGCACGCGCGTGCATCGGCCAAGCTCACCCAGCTCGCCGGAAAATTTGCCGCCGATGTATGGGTCACGCGCGAGGGCCGTCGCGTCAATGCGAAAAGCATCATGGGTGTCATGATGCTCGCCGCTGCAAAAGGCGCGACAGTCGTGGTCGAAACGCACGGTCCGGATGAAACCGAAGCGATGGCGGCCCTGGTTGGACTGATCAGCGACAGATTCGGGGAAGGGGAGTAATCCGAAGTGACAGGTGACACGTGACCAGTGAAAAATTCGATACTTGGGATTCAGCTGTCGCAGGTCACCGGTGACCGGTCACTGGTCACTCGTCACCTGACATGAGCTTCACCATCCATGGCGTCGGGGTATCGGGCGGCATCGCCATCGGCCATGCCCAGCTGGTTTCGCATGCCCAGCTCGAAGTCGCGCATTACAACATCTCCAGGGCCCGCGTTGCGGATGAGCAGGAGCGATTCGACGCGGCACTTGTGTCCGCCCGCGCCGAACTCGCCAGCTTTGGCAAGCACATACCAGCCGGGGCGCCTGCAGAATTCGAGGCTTTTCTCAATCTGCACCTGATGATTCTCGACGACCCGACCCTGTCGGAGGTACCGAAAAAGCTCATCGAAACACAGCAATGCAACGCTGAATGGGCATTGAAGCTGCAGATGGAAGCACTGATGGAGCAGTTCGAGCGCATCGAGGACGGCTACATCCGCGAGCGCAAGGCCGATGTCATCCAGGTCGTAGAGCGTGTGCTGAAAGTGCTGATGGGTCGGCCCGGCGAGGTCCTGGCACATAGTGCCCCCGAGGAAAACAGCATTCTGGTGGCGCACGATCTCTCCCCTGCCGATGTCATCCTGTTCAAGAGCCACAAGTTCGCCAGTTTCGTCACCGATCTCGGCGGCGCCACGTCTCACACTGCGATCGTCGCCCGCAGCCTCAATATTCCTTCCGTCGTGGCGCTTCACCACGCCCGCACGCTGATTCGTGAGAATGAAGTGCTTATCGTTGACGGCACCAATGGTGTCGTCATCATCAATCCCGACAAGACAGTGCTGGGCGAATTCAAGCTTCGCCAGGAACAATGGGAGCTCGAACGCCTGAAACTAAGGCGGCTGAGAAAGACCAAGACCGCCACGATGGACGGCACGGCAGTCGAATTGCACGCCAATATCGAGCTGCCCGACGACGTTGCCGGCGCCAGGGAGAACGGCGCCGACGGCGTCGGCCTGTTTCGCACCGAGTTCCTGTACCTGAACCGCCGCGACCTGCCCACCGAGGATGAACAGTTCCAGGCGTATCGCAAGGTGGTCCAGGACATGGGAGACCGGCCCGTGACCATCCGCACCTTCGATCTCGGCGCGGACAAGAGAATCGACAGCACCGAACGCGTCGCTCCCAATCCGGCGCTTGGTCTGCGGGCAATCCGTCTGTGCCTGGCCGAGCCGCAGATGTTCCATCAGCAGCTTCGCGCTATTTTGCGCACCTCACACTACGGCAAGGTACGCGTCCTGATTCCGATGCTGTCATCGGCGCACGAGCTGAACCAGACGTTGCACCTGATCGACGAAGCCAAACAGAGCCTCCACAACGACGGCATCCCCTACGATAAGAAAATCAAGGTCGGCGGCATGATCGAAATTCCCGCGGCGGCACTGTCGCTCTCGACCTTCACCAGCAAGCTCGATTTTCTGTCGATTGGTACCAACGATCTGATTCAGTACACGCTTGCAATCGACCGCGCCGACGACACGGTTGCACACCTTTATGATCCGCTGCATCCCGCCGTGCTGAACCTGGTGGCGCACATCATTCGCGGCGCCAATCGCGCCGGCGTTCCGGTCGCGGTCTGTGGCGAGATGGCCGGCGATGTGCGCCTTACACGTATACTCCTGGGCTTCGGATTGAGGCAATTCTCGATGCATCCGGCGTACCTGCTTTCGGTAAAGCAGCAGGTCCTGAAGTCCGACTTGCAACAAGTCGTGGTACTGACCCAGAAAATGCTGAGAAGCGAGGATCCCGACAAGCTTGAGCAGCTCCTCGCGCGCATGAATTCCTGAGAGCGAAGATGCTGCAGGAAATCCGCGGGGTGAGGCAGGATAACGCGTACCGCGAACGCCACTGGTTCCAGGACGATTACTTCGATTTGTTCGTCTGGACGGACAGGTCCGGGACGGTGGTCGCGTTTCAGCTCTGCTACGATCGATTGCGCCACGAACGCGTATTCGGGTGGAGCGAAGAGGGCGGTTTCGTGCATCGCCGAGTCGACGACGGTGAACAGAGTCCGGTCAAGAACATGGCACCGATACTTGTCGCCGACGGCCGGTTTGCTGCCGCGGACCTGAGGGCTGAATTCGACGTTCGCGGCAGCGACATGAATGCCGGCGTGCATGCCTTTATCCGCCGCAAAATCGACGAGGCGGCTTCGCGGCCAGGCGAATCGCCGGCCCGACGCAAGGCCTAGCCGATGCGCATCGATTCCGAACAGCTGCCACAACATTTGTCACGTGGCCTCAAAAGCCTGTATGTCTTGTTCGGCGACGAACTGTTGCTCGCGCTCGAGGCAGCCGATCGGGTCCGCGCCGTGGCGCTCGAGCAAGGCTACGACGAACGTCGCGTGCTATTTGTCGAGTCGGGATTCGACTGGGGAGAGCTCGGCATGGCTTCCAACAGCCTCTCGCTGTTCGCGCCCAGGCGCGTGCTGGACGTGCGCATAGCGTCGGGGAAGCCGGGCAAGGACGGTTCCGATGCTTTGGTGCGGCTGGCCGGCTCGCTGCCCGGGGACACTATCGTCATGATCACGATGCCAGGGTTGGATCGACAGCAGCTCGCTTCCAAATGGTTCAGCGCGCTGGAGCACGCCGGCGTCGCAGTGCATGCCGCCGCCGTCAAACGCGAGCAATTGGCGCGGTGGCTCGCTGGCCGCCTCGCACAGCAGGATCAGCAGGCAGATGCGGAAACGCTCGAGTTCCTGGTCGACCGGGTCGAAGGCAACCTCATGGCGGCGCACCAGGAAGTCAAGAAGCTGGCACTTCTTTTTCCCGTCGGCATGCTGTCATTCGCAGAAGTGAAACACGCCGTGCTCGATGTCGCGCGTTTCAACGCGTTCGAAATTGGTCCCACACTGCTCAAGGGCGAGCGTGCGCACTTCGTACGCATGATCGATGGCCTGCAAGGCGAGGGTGCCGCGGCTCCGCTGGTACTGTGGGCAATCGCCGAGGAAGCGCGGGCGATGGCAAGGGTCACCACGGCGATCGACGCGGGACAGCCGCTGGCGCAGGCGCTGCGTGAGGCTCGCGTGTGGGGGCCGCGCCAGGAGTGGATGCCGCGCGCGCTGCAGCGACTGAAATTGAGCCAACTCTTTGCCGCGTTGCGGCGCGCCGCCGAGATCGACCGCATGATCAAAGGACTCAGCGACGGCGACGTTTGGGACTCCCTGCTGCAACTTGGATTGAGCCTGATGGCGCCCTCGCAGAGCGGGCTGTCCACGGGATTTAAGGGTAAAATCTCCGAGACAAATCGAGGTTAGGGATCGTGGACATCCAGTCCTACATGCACTCGGTCGGACGCGCCGCGCGGGCGGCCTCACGCCAGATGGCAAAGGCCGACACCCGGGCAAAGAACGACGCGTTGCTTTCGATGGCACACGCAATCGAGCGCGATATTGCTCGCCTGCTGGACGCGAACAGAAAGGATGCCGAGTCGGCCCGCGCCAGGGGGCTCGACGCGGCGATGGTGGATCGGCTGACGCTGGCACCGAAGAGCGTTGCATCCATGTCCGAGGGACTGCGCCAGATTGCCGCGCTGCCCGATCCAGTTGGCGAAATCTCCGGACTGAACTACCGGCCCACCGGGATCCAGGTGGGCAGAATGCGCGTGCCGCTCGGTGTCATCGGCATCATCTATGAGGCACGCCCCAATGTCACCGCCGATGCTGCCGGGTTATGCCTGAAGTCCGGCAACGCGGCCATCCTCCGCGGCGGTTCCGAGGCAATACATTCCAATAAGGCGATCGGCGCCTGTGTCCACGAAGGCCTGCGCAATTCCGGTTTGCCGGAATCCGCGGTACAGGTTATCGAGACCACGGATCGTGACGCGGTCGGCGAGTTGATCACGATGAAAGACTACGTGGATATCATCGTGCCCCGCGGCGGCAAAGGCCTGATCGAGCGCATATCGAGCGAGTCACGCATACCGGTGCTCAAGCATCTCGACGGCGTCTGCCACGTATACATTGACGATCGCGCCGACATCGAAAAGGCGATCCGCATTGCCGATAACGCCAAGACACAACGCTATGGCACTTGCAACACCATGGAAACGCTTCTTGTACACAGGGACATCGCTGCAGCCGTGCTCCCGGCTCTGGCAAGAATCTATTCCGACAAGGGCGTGGAGCTGCGGGGGGATCAGCAGGCGCGTGCGTTGGTGGCACAGATGAAACCGGCAACCGAGGAAGATTGGTACACCGAATACCTTGCGCCCATCCTCGCCGTGCGCATAGTCGATGGACTCGACCAGGCAATCGAGCACATCACCGTGTATGGTTCGCAGCATACCGATGCCATCGTCACCGAAGACTACACGCGGGCACGGCGCTTTCTACGCGAAGTGGACTCCAGCTCGGTACTCGTCAACGCGTCGACGCGTTTCGCCGATGGTTTCGAGTTTGGTCTGGGCGCGGAGATTGGCATTTCCACCGACAAGTTACATGCGCGCGGCCCCGTGGGCCTTGAGGGCCTGACGTCGCTCAAGTTCATTGTCCTCGGTGACGGTCAAATCCGGCAGTAGACGCTTTACCGGCGTTCGCGGCATTTTGGTAGCGCGCCCACAAGAACATAGGGAGTCTCATGAGCAACCTGATCGAGGTCAAAGTCCCCGACATCGGCGATTTCAAGAACATTCCCGTGATCGAGGTGCTGGTCAAGCCAGGCGACAGGATCAGCAAGGAGGACGCGCTGATCACGTTGGAATCCGACAAGGCCACGATGGAAGTGCCATCGCCGCAATCCGGCGTGATCAAGGAAATCAAGGTCAAGGTCGGCGACAAGCTTTCGCAAGACAGTCTGATACTGCTTCTTGACGGCGCCGGCGCCGACGTTCCCGCGGCGAAAACCGAAGCGCCCGCGCAGGCGCCGGCTGCGCCTGCAGCAAAGGCACCCTCGGCGCCTGCGATCACGTCGACAGGGCCAACGGTGAAAGGCGATATTCACGCGGAATTGATGGTTCTTGGTTCCGGCCCCGGCGGTTACACCGCCGCATTCCGCGCCGCTGATCTGGGCAGGCAGGTCGTACTCATCGAGCGCTACCCGGTATTGGGCGGAGTATGCCTGAACGTCGGCTGCATCCCGTCAAAAGCGCTGCTGCACGCAGCGCGCGTCATCTCGGAAGCCGAGGAAATGAGCCACTTTGGCATCGCATTTGGCAAGCCCCGGATCGAGATCGCAAAGTTGCGCGATTGGAAAGACGGCGTAGTCGACAAGTCGATCCGCGGACTCGCCGGGCTCGCCAAGCAACGCAAGGTCCAGGTGGTCCAGGGTGTGGGCAAGTTCAAGTCATCCCACATGATCGAAGTGAAAACGCCCGACGGCGTGAAGAAAGTGTCTTTCGACCACGCGATCATTGCCGCAGGTTCGAGCGTTGCGCGCATCCCCGGATTTCCCTACGAGGATCCGCGTCTGATGGACTCCACAGCTGCGCTCAAGCTCGAGGACGTGCCGAAGCGGCTGCTGGTGATCGGCGGCGGCATCATCGGTTTGGAGATGGCCACGGTCTACGATGCAATTGGCTCGAAGGTGACAGTTGTGGAGCTGCTCGACGGACTGATTCCGGGGGCCGATCGCGACTTGATCAGGCCGTTGCACAAGCGCATTGAGAAACGCTACGAGGGGATATACCTCAAAACCAAAGTCACCAAACTGGAAGCGCAGAAAGACGGCCTCAAGGCGACCTTCGAGGGCGAAAACGCGCCCAAACCGCAAGTCTATGACCGCGTGCTTCTCGCGGTGGGGCGGCGTCCCAACGGCAAGGACATCGACGCGCAGGCTGCCGGGGTAAACGTCACCGACCGTGGCTTCGTCCCGGTAGACAAATTCATGCGCACCAACGTGCCGCATATTTATGCGATCGGAGACATCATCGGCGAGCCGATGCTGGCACACAAGGCCAGTCACGAAGGCAAGCTTGCGGCGGAGATCATCGCCGGACAGAAGCGCGCATTTGACGCCCGCACTATTCCATCGGTCGCGTACACCGACCCCGAAGTCGCCTGGATGGGCCTCACCGAGACGCAGGCCAAGGCACAGGGGACCGAGATCGAAAAAGCTGTCTTTCCATGGGCCGCGAGCGGCCGCGCGCGCGCCACCGCCCGCGACGAGGGAATCACCAAGCTGATCTTCGACAAGGCCACCGGGCGCTTGCTCGGTGCGGGCATGGTCGGTCCGAATGCCGGAGAGCTGGTCGCCGAAACGGTGCTGGCATTGGAAATGGGCGCCGATGCAGAAGATATCGGGCTCACAATCCATCCGCACCCGACACTGTCGGAAACCGTCTTCTTCGCCGCCGAGATCGCCGGCGGCAGCATCACAGATCTCTACATGCCCAGGCGCTAGTCATGATTCTCGCTGCTCCCGATCGGTTCACCGCGCTGATCAGTCCGCCGGCCGATTGGAAGGGGCCGGCGCTGTGGTTCGCATTCCAGGGTTCGCAGATCCTCATCGTGCGCAGCGCGCAAAGCGCGAGCGTTCCCTCGGCTTCCGATCCGCGCGAATTCGGACTCGCATCGAAACGCAGCCAGTATCTCGGCATCCTCGGCGAGCAGCATTGTTTCGCCTGCGAGCTGGAGGAGAATGTCACGCCGCCGCAAGGAATGCAGCTGTCTGGATTGCGTGCACTTTTCGGCGCTCTGGACGATTCACTGTTCGCGCTCGCCGGGCGCGCGTTCCAGATCGTCGATTGGGATCGATCCCACCAATTCTGCGGCCACTGCGGCACCCCGACGCAGCCTAAAGTCAACGAACGGGCGCGCGTCTGTCCGAATTGCGGCCAGTGTCATTACCCGCGCATTGCCCCCGCAGTGATGGCGCTGGTCAGAAGGGGCAGCGAGTTATTGCTGGCGCGATCACCGCATTTCCCTCCCGGCATGTACAGCGCGCTCGCCGGCTTCGTTGAGCCGGGCGAAACCCTGGAGCAGACGCTGGTGCGCGAAGTGCGTGAGGAAGTCGGTATTGAAGTCGCCAACCTGCGATACTTCGCCAGCCAGCCTTGGCCGTTCCCGCATTCGCTGATGATCGCCTTCTACGCCGACTACGCCGGCGGCGACATCACTCCCGATCCAGGCGAAATCGAGGCCGCGGGCTGGTTTACCGCGGACCGGCTGCCGCAGGCGCTGCCCAGCAAGATCAGCATTTCGCGAAGACTGATCGATGCGGCGCTCGCCGAACTCGGCGCTTCAAAGTGACGACAACGTCCCATACGGAGAGGATGCCATGCTGAGAATCTGGGGTCGCGACAACTCGGTCAATGTCCAGAAACCGCTGTGGTGCTGCGAAGAAATGGGCGTTCAGTACGAGCGGGTGGACGCCGGCGGCACTTTCGGTGTCGTAAACACGCCGCAATACCGCAATCTCAATCCGAACGGCTTGGTGCCGACGATCGAAGACGACGGCTTTGTGCTCTGGGAATCCAACACGATCGTGCGCTACCTCTCGGCGAAGCACAGCGCCGGCAAACTCTGGCCCGAGGACCTCAAGGTCCGCGCCGAAGCGGACAAATGGATGGAGTGGCAGGCCACGACTTTCTGGCCGACCTTCCGGCCGCTATTCTGGAATCTGGTGCGCACGCCCGCCGATCAGCGCGACGAAAGCGCGATGGAGGACTCGCGTCTCAAGACAGGCGAGATCCTGGGATATCTCGATGCCCACCTCAAGAACCGGGCGTACGTCGCCGGCGACGCACTCACGATGGGCGACATTCCGATGGGGTGTGCGATCCAGCGCTGGATGACCCTGCCTATCGATCATCCGGAGATGGCGAATCTGGAACGCTGGTATGACGCGCTGACCGCCCGCCCGGGCTACAAGAAAATCGTAATGTTGCCGCTGACCTGAATAACGCAATCCAGTCAGCGTGCGACGGACTGCTCGCGCATTGAATCCAGAATGCGCCGCAGAGCGTTACCCATCTTGGCGGCTTCACTGCCGTCGATGTGGTCCTCGAATAACACCTTGATCGCAGCCGAGTAGACCGGCCACATTTTTCTGCGCATCGCCCGGCCTTCCGCGGTCACAACTGCAAATGCCCCGCGGCGGTCCTCTTCGACGCGCTCCCGCTCGACCAGGCCCGCATTCTCAAGTCGATCCACCAGGCGCGTCAGATTGCTGCGCGAGAGCACCGTCATGTCGGCCAGCTCGGACATGCGCAGTCGGTGATCCTCGGCGCGCTCCAGCGCCCAGAGCACGTCGTACCACGAGAGTTGCGGAAGCCCTGCTTCGACAAGCCGAACCTCGATTTCCTCCACCAGAACCGCGTGCGCTGTAAGGAACAGCGCCCAGACCGAAGCTTTTGTAATTTCGGTACTTTTTGCCATCGCATGCCCTCCACTTGAAATAATAGTTGCAATTGCAAGTACAAACAAGTAAAGTGTCATTGCAATTGCAACTATTGTAAGTTCAACTTTAACTTTATGGAGAACACCATGAACCGCACCATCACTCGCGAAGAACTGCACCGCACGCTGTTGTCCGATACGCCTCCGACCCTCGTCGAAGCCCTGCCGGAGAAGTACTACGCCGACAAGCACCTGCCGGGCGCGCTGAATCTTCCGCACGACCGGGTCGACGCGCTCGCTCCGACTTTGCTCCCGGACAGAAACGCCAGCATCGTCGTGTACTGCGCAAGTCGCCAATGTCAGAACTCGCATATCGCGGCCCAACGCCTGACGGTGCTCGGTTACACCGACGTTTCCGTGTATCCAGGAGGCAAGCAGGAATGGGATGAAGCGGGCCTGCCCTTTGAGTCTGCCACCGAGCCGGCAGTCGCGCTATAGCTGGAGGATCGAGACATGTACACGACTCGGGACGATTCAGGCCTGGATATCCGCGCTGCGCCCTACGCGATGCTGCTTCTGAGGATCGCGCTGGGCGCGATGTGGATCTCCCATGCCCTGCTCAAGATCATGGTGTTTACCCTGCCTGGCACCGCGAAGTTCTTTGAATCGGTCGGCCTGCCGGGAATTCTTGTGTACCCCGTTGTCGCAGCGGAACTCTTCGGTGGCGTCGCGGTGCTACTGGGCTTTTACGGCCGCTATGCCTCATTGCTGTTACTGCCGATTCTGCTCACGGCGGCGTGGGTTCACTTCCCGAACGGCTGGGTATTTTCCGCGGCCGGCGGAGGCTGGGAGTATCCGGCATTTCTCGCGGTTGCCGGCACAGTGCACGTTCTCGCCGGTGACGGAGCGCTCAGACTGAAACTGCCGCGGTATCGGGCAGCAAGCGTCGCGGCGTAAGCGAATAAAAAGCCAAGGGACGGGCCTTAATCGGAGAGTACGTGTACACAGTGACCGACGGGCCCGAACCCGATCCATGTGAGTGAAACGTCTGCACAGAATCAGATGACGCCGCTTGCACGCATTTTTCCGATTTCAGTATCGGCGTAGCCGGCCTCGCGAAGGATCTGCTCGCTGTGTTCGCCGGGGGCGGGCGCGGGGCGTTCCACCACAAACTCGAACTCGCTCATTTTCAGGGGCGGGGCCAATTGCAGGACATTGCCATCGCGCAAGACCATCCCGCGTGCAATGATCTGTCGGTCTTCGAAACTCTCTTCGAGCGCCAGCACCGGCGTCACACAACAGTCCTCACCGTGGAACTTTTCGACCCAGTAGGCCTGCGGCCGGGCAGCAAATATTTTGCCCAGTTCTTCCTTTCCCCATTGCGGTTCCTTCCCGCGAACTTCCCAGTGGCAGGCCTTTAGGTCGGGGCGCGCCAGCACATCGCAGACTCGATCCCAGAATTTCTTCTCCAGCGCGCCCACCGCCATGTACTTGCCGTCGGAGGTGCGATAGACCGCGTAGCACGGTTCGCGACCGGAAAGAAAGTCTTCGCCGCGTGCGTGAACGTGCCCGGTGGTAGCCACTGCGGCAAGCGCCTGCAGGTTGTGCGAGAACACGCCCTCGGTCATGGCAACATCGACATATCGTCCCTGGCCGCTGCGCTGCGCATCCACCAACGCCACGAGAATACCCATGGCCGGCACCACTGCACCGCCAAGAATGTCCGCGACCTGAAGATTGGGTATCGCCGGATCGCCACCGGCCGCGCCCACCTGATCGATGAAACCCGCGTAGCCGCAGTAATTCACATCGTGCCCCGCCAGATCCCGGTAGGGCCCAGTCTGGCCGTACCCGGAAATCGCGCAATAGACGATGCGCCGATTGACATTACTGCACGCGGCATAACCGACTCCAAGCCGGTCCACCACGCCGGGACGGAAACTCTCGACCACGATGTCAGCGTCGCGCACCAGGCGCAGGAACACTTCGACGCCTTGCGGCTTTTTCAAATCCAGGCGCAGCGCGCGCTTGTTGCGGTTGATGGCGAGAAACACGGGCGCGGTTCGACCGCTCTGCGCACCCATCGTGCGCGCATAGTCGCCGGCGCCGGTGTCCTCGATCTTGATGACGTCGGCACCGAGATCGGCCAGGTGCAGCGTGCACACCGGGCCGGGAAGCAGCCGGGTGAGATCGAGAATGCGAATCCCCGAGAGCGGTTTAGGGCGCATCAGACTGGCTTTTTCTTCGGCCCGGTATAGAACTCCGGAAAGCGCTTTGCGACAACCGGACTGTCGCTCGACCAGGCGTGACAGGAGTCGATCAGCGCCGGCCGTTCGCGCTTGCCCGCAGATTTGCTCCGTTCAACGCGCGCCGCATACACCGTCTGGAATGCCGTGGTCGCAATCGGCCCAAGCAGCTCGAGCAGGTGCGTGCAGCCCCTGGTGCCACCCAGCAGTTCGCGCGTTTTTTGTGTCCAGCCCGGTTTGATGGAGAGTCCGATCAGTACCTTGAAGTTCTCGGTAATGTCGCCGCAAATGCTGTAAGGCCCCCACACCGTGCGTGCCTCGACATCGTGTACCTTGAGGTCCAGATCGAGCGTCAGGCGCAGCCACATCTCGTGCAAGGGCTCGCCCGCCTTGATATCGCCGCGGTCGCGGTTGGCAAAGTCGTAGGTCTTGGTATCCACCAGATGACCTTCAATGTCCCAGAGGCCGTCGCGGCGCTGGTAACCGAAACATTCAACCTTGCGGTTGTGCAGGAGCGTCCGCGAGGCCGCGGCGGTGAGCGTCATCTTGACTGGCGGGCGTGGCCCGGCCGCCGTTCGTCGAGGCGTTTTAGCACTTCGCGTTTCTTCGAGACGGAAAAATCGAGCCAGCCGGCGATTTCTTCGAGGGTACGATAGCAACCACGGCACAGTCCGGTAAACGGGTTCATCTGGCAGACATTGACGCAGGGCGACTGGATGTCCTCGCGGCAGGGTTTCACGCCGCCGCCTTCTCGCGTTTCGCCGCGAGCGCGCGCCCTGCGCGTGAAACCGTCGGCCGCTTGAGTTGCGCGCAGATGAATTCCGCCGCGTCGAGCAGCCTGGACATGTCCACGCCGGTTTCGATGCCCAGGCCACCGAGCATGTAAAGCACGTCTTCGCTGGCGACGTTGCCGGTCGCTCCCTTCGCGTAAGGGCAGCCGCCCAGTCCCGCCACCGAACTGTCGAAAGTGGCCACTCCCGATTCCATCACCGCGAGGATGTTGGCGAGCGCTTGTCCGTAGGTGTCGTGGAAATGGCCGGCGAGTTTTTCAACCGGGATCTTCTTTGCCACCGTCTCGATCATGCGCTGCGCGCTGGCGGGGGTGCCGGTGCCGATCGTGTCACCGAGAGAAATTTCGTAACAGCCCATGTCGAAGAGTTGCTGCGCGACGCCGGCCACGGCCTCCGGCTGCACTTCGCCTTCGTACGGGCAGCCAAGCACGACCGAAATATAACCACGCACCCGCAGCCCGGCATCGAGCGCCGCCCTGCATACCTCGGCCTGGCGTTGCATCGATCGGGCGATCGTACAGTTGGTATTGCGCTTCGAAAAAGCCTCGGTGGCGGCCGCGAATCCGGCCACTTCAGTTGCTTTCGCGGCGATTGCGGACTCGAGCCCTTTCAAGTTCGGCACCAGGACGGGATAGGTCACGCCCGGCTTGCGACGGATGCGTGCCATGACCTCGGCGGTATCCGCCATCTGCGGCACCCACCTTGGGGAGACGAAGCTCCCGGCTTCAACAACCTCGAATCCCGCGTCGGACAAACGATCGATCAACGCGACCTTCACGTCGGCGGTAACGCTGCCGGGCTCGTTCTGCAAGCCGTCGCGCGGACCGACCTCGACCATCTTGACGCGTTTGGGGTATTTCATGCTCTTTGCGTTTCCTCGAATTCGAGCAGTTGCGCGCCTTCCGCCACCTGCTCGCCCGCCGCAAAGTATATCCGCTTGACCGTCCCGCCTTGCGGCGCTGAGATGGTGTGTTCCATTTTCATCGCCTCGATGATCATCAGTGCCTGGCCCTTTTGTACCGCTTCGCCATCCTTGATCAGCACCTGGATCACGGCGCCAGGCAACGGCGAGACGAGCCTCCCGGACGGATCCTCTTCCTCGACGGTGGTGGCGGGCTCGAATTCGAATCGATGGCTGCCGCCAAAGGCAAACACCGACAACTCGTTGACCTTGCGGACCACCGTCGCGCGGGTACGATTGCCGGCAAGATCGGCATCGATCGTCCGCTCTCCGGCGACCACACCCGAAGCCATCATCTTTCCACCAGGCAGTTCCAGCAGGTAACCCCATTTGCGGTAGTGCGCGAGAACTTCCACGCGCTTGCCCGCGTCGATGAAGACGAAGGTGTGATGGTTATCCTCGTTCAGGCGCCAGCCGTCGCGCGCATTCCACGGTGCAAAAGGATCCGCGGAGCGCATGGCAGCCTGTGCCGCTTCGCCATCCATTCGCAGCAGTTCGCTCAACACCGCGATCGCCAGTATCGGGTCGGATGCCGGCGCCTTACTCTGGAAAAGTTCGGTCCGATTACGCTCGATCAGGCCGGTGTCGAGCAAATCCGGCTTGAGATGCGCTCCGGCAAATTCCGGATTCGCGGTGACGGCGGAAAGAAACGCCAGATTGTTGGTCGGCCCGACGATCTGAAACGCATCGAGCGCAGCGCGCAACCGGCGCAATGCGGAAGGGCGATCCGAATCCCAAGCAATCAGCTTTGCGATCATCGGATCATAGTGCACGCCAACTAAGTCGCCAGCGCGTACGCCGCTGTCCACGCGCACGTGCGCCGACTCCGGCGGCTGGTGCAGATGCTCGATGCGCCCGGCGGCGGGAAGAAAACCCCTGGCGGGGTCCTCAGCGTAAACGCGCGCCTCGATTGCGTGACCCTTGATCGTCAACTGTTCCTGCGTGAGCGGCAGCGGTTCCCCCGAGGCAACCCGCAACTGCCATTCAACCAGATCGAGCCCCGTGATCATTTCGGTTACCGGATGCTCGACCTGCAGCCGGGTGTTCATTTCCATGAAGTAAAAGCCGCCGGTTTCGTCGGCGATAAATTCCACCGTGCCGGCATTCACATAGCCGACCGCGCGTGCGGCCGATACTGCAGTGCTCCCCATTTCGCGGCGGCGCTCGGCCGTCATTCCCGGCGCCGGCGCCTCCTCGAGTATCTTCTGATGGCGGCGCTGCACTGAGCAATCCCGCTCGAACAGGTACACGCAGTGCCCCTGCGAGTCCGCAAATACCTGGATCTCGATGTGCCGCGGACGCGTGAGATACTTCTCGATCAGCACCTGCTCGTCACCGAACGAGGAGGCAGCCTCGCGCTTCGCTGCCGCAAGCGCGTCGGCAAAATCCTCCGCCTTGGCGACTACCCGCATGCCCTTGCCACCGCCGCCGGCGGACGCCTTGATCAGCACCGGATAGCCGATGCGGGCGGCTTCTTTCTTGAGCATCGCGGGATCCTGCGCGGACCCGTGATAACCCGGCACGAGCGGCACGCCGGCCTTCTCCATCAGCGCCTTTGCCGCGATCTTCGATCCCATCGCCTCGATCGCGCCAACCGGCGGACCGATGAATATCTTCCCCGAATGCCCGCAAGCCTTCGCGAACTCCGCGTTCTCGGACAGAAATCCGTATCCGGGATGGATGGCCTGTGCGCCGCTTTTCTTCGCGGCCTCCAGAATGCGGTCCGCTCTCAAGTACGACTCACGCGCAGGCGCCGGCCCGATCAGGTACGCCTCATCGCAAACCGCCGCATGCAGCGCGTCCGCGTCCGCCTCGGAATAAACGGCGACCGTGCGTATGCCAAGCCGCGTCGCAGTGCGCGCGATACGGCAGGCAATTTCGCCTCTGTTGGCTATAAGAATTTTCTCAAACATTCAAGGGCAAACTCTTTCATCACGAAGGACACGAAGGAAACGCGATGGAACACGAAGGGGAACAACACCTTTGTGCACACAGGAAGTCCTGCCGCAACCATCCGCGCTCTCGATCAACTGCCAATTTCGAACGCCATCCCATGAACCCGGTTCATTTTTTTCCTTCGTGTGTTTTTGATTTTCCTTCGTGTCCTTCGTGTCCTTCGTGTTGAACGCGTATGAGGTTTAGTTTTTCTTCGTCCAGGCGGGCGGACGTTTCTCCAGAAACGCGCTCAAGCCTTCACGCCCTTCCGGACTGACGCGGATCGACGCAATGCGCCGCGCGGTTTCTTCCATCAACGCATCGTCCGATGGCTGCCGGTCAACGTCCGCGATCAGTGTCTTTGCCGCCGCCAACGCGTTCGGCCCGCCCTTGAGCAGGTGCTCGGCGAAGTTCTTCACCACTTCATCGAGCCGGTCGCCGGCAGTGACTTCGTGAACTAGGCCGATGCGCCTGGCCTCCTCGGCGCCAAAGCGTTCCGCCGTGAGGAAATAACGCCGCGCCTCGCGTTCGCCAATGGCGGCGATGACGTAGGGACTGATGACCGACGGGATCAGTCCCAGCCGCACTTCGGACAGCGAAAACGACGCTTCGGAAGCGGCCACCGCGATGTCGCAGCAGGCGACAAGTCCCACTCCGCCACCAAATGCCGCACCCTGCACCCGCGCAATCGTCGGTTTGTGCATGCCGTGCAGCAAGCGCATCAGTCCGGCCATGGCCACCGCGTCGCGCAGGTTTTCGGCCTCGGAGTACTTCGCCATGCGCTGCATCCAGTTGAGGTCCGCGCCCGCCGAGAAGCTCTTTCCGTTTGCAGCAAGCACGACGACGCGAACATCCTGAGCCTGTTCGAGCCTGCGCAGCTCCGATGTCAGTTCCCCGATAAGGTGATCGTCGAACGCGTTGTGCACGGCCGGACGGTTCATCCGCACCACGGCCAGCCCTTGCGCAGTTTCGGTTTCCAGGGTGTCGTATTTCATACGTCGTTCGGTTCTCGAATTCCGGTCAATTGCAGATTGATATGGAGAATCCCCAGCCTTGTTTGATTTCCTCTTGCCGACTCCCGACTCTGCCGTGAGGCATTTTTTTCTCCCTCTTCCCTGACGGAGGAGGGCATCGCCGACTCGGCGTTGGCGGAGCCATCCGGGGCCGGAAGCGATGCCTAGGTGCGCTACCCGCAAACCGCTGACTTCGTCAGTAACGTGTCCGCGCACCAGGGAGCGAGGTTGTTTCTCAATCCGGCGCAAAACGCTTCGCCACTTCCTCGAGCATCACTTCGGTTGCGCCGCCGCCTATCGAGAGCACACGCGAATCCCGGGCAAGTCGCTCGATTGCGCTTTCACGCATATATCCCATGCCGCCGTGAAATTGCTGACAGGTGTAGAGCACTTCATTGACCAGTTCGCCTGCCAGCGCTTTCAGCATCGACACTTCGCGCACGCAGTCACGCCGCTGCGCTTCCAGCCAGCCGCAGTGGTAGAGAAACTGTCGCGCCGCGTGCGTCCTCGCCTCCAGCATCGCCAGACGCTGGCGGATCACCTGCTTGTCGAACAGTACCCCGCCAAATGCCTTGCGGGTCTTGACATACTCGACGGTCAGTCGCAGTGCAGTCAGCGCGTGGCCCACGGCTATGGCCGCGGCAGCGATCCGTTCGGTCTGGAAATTCCTCATCACCGCGTAGAATCCCGCATTCTCTTCCCCGAGCAAGTTCTCCTTCGGCACGCGGCAGTCGTCGAAAACCAGTTCCGCAGTGTCCGAGCACAGCCAGCCTGTCTTCTTCAGTGCGCGGCCGACGCGGAATCCCGGAGATCCTTTTTCGACGATAAACATCGACATGCCGCGTGAGCCCTTGCGTTCCCCATCGGTGCGCGCCGCAACGAAGTAGAGATCCGCGTGCACGCCATTGGTGATAAACATCTTGGTGCCATTGAGCACCCAGCCGTTGTCATCCCTGCGTGCGCGTGTGCGGATCGCTGCGACGTCGGATCCGCTGTCCGGTTCGGTAATCGCGACCGCAGTGATGCGTTCTCCGCGGATGACCGGGGGAAGGTACTTGGCGAGTTGCGCCTTTGAGCCGGCGTTGACCAGGTGCGGTGAAGCCATGTCGGTATGTACCAGAACCGTCGCGGCAAAACCGCCAAAGGTCGTCCGTGAAACCGCTTCGGCGAACACCAGCGCAGTCAGGGCATCCGCTTCCGCGCCGCCGTACTCGGCCGGATAGGTAATTCCGAAGAATCCCAGTTCGCCCATCTTGCGCAGGACCTCGCGCGGTACGTAGCCCTGCTCCTCCCATGCCTCTCCATGCGGCTCGACTTCTTTCGCCAGGAACCGCGCCACCTGTTCGCGCAGCGCAACGTGCTCCTCGGTGAGGTAGATCGATTCCATGTCGCCGGGAGAGGAACGCGCGTCCATCGTCTACATCCGGAACACGCCGAAGCGCGTTTCCTCGATCGGCGCATTGAGTGACGCCGAAATTCCCAGGCCCAGCACCCTGCGCGTGTCGGCTGGGTCGATAACGCCGTCGTCCCACAGCCGCGCGCTCGCGTAGTACGGATGCCCCTGGGTCTCATACTGCGCACGGATCGGCGCCTTGAACGCTTCCTCCTCTTCGCGGCTCCACGACTTGGCGGACCTCTCAAGGCCATCGCGCTTCACCTGCGCCAGCACCGCTGCGGCCTGTTCGCCGCCCATCACGGAAATACGCGCGTTCGGCCACATCCACAGGAATCGCGGGCCGAAGGCTCGCCCGCACATGCCGTAATTTCCAGCGCCGAAACTGCCCCCGATGATCACAGTAAATTTCGGCACGCGAGCGCAGGAAACTGCTGTCACCAGCTTCGCGCCATCCTTGGCGATGCCACCCGCCTCGTACTTCTTGCCGACCATGAAGCCCGTGATGTTTTGCAGAAACACAAGCGGGATACGCCGTTGTGCGCACAGCTCGATGAAATGCGCGCCCTTCATCGCGGATTCGGAAAACAGGATTCCATTGTTGGCCAGGACGCCGACCGGGTAACCAAAGACGTGCGCAAAGCCGCAAACCAGCGTGGTGCCGTAAAGCGGCTTGAATTCGTCGAGCTCGCTGCCATCCACGATCCGGGCAATCACTTCGCGCGCGTCGAACGGTTTGCGGGCGTCGGTGGGTACGACGCCGTGCAACTCGGCCGGTTCGTAAAGCGGGTCACGCGGTTCGCGGATCTCGAGGGCGATCTCCTTTTTCAGATTGAGGTGCGAAACGATGCGGCGCGCCAGTTCCAGAGCATGCTGGTCATTGAGCGCGTAATGATCCGCAACGCCAGAAGTCCGCGCATGGACATCCGCGCCGCCCAACTCGTCCGCGCTCACCAGTTCGCCGGTCGCAGCCTTGACCAGCGGCGGCCCGGCCAGAAAGATGGTGCCCTGGTTCCTGACGATGATCGTTTCGTCCGCCATCGCCGGCACGTATGCACCGCCAGCGGTGCACGAACCCATCACCACCGCAATTTGCGGAATACCGGCCGCTGACATGTTCGCCTGGTTGTAGAAAATGCGCCCGAAATGATCTCGGTCCGGAAACACTTCATCCCAGGTGGGCAAATTCGCCCCGCCGGAGTCAACCAGGTAGATGCACGGCAAATGGTTCTGTTGCGCGATCTCCTGCGCGCGCACGTGTTTCTTCACTGTCATCGGAAAATAGCTGCCGCCCTTCACCGTGGCATCGTTTGCCACGATGACGCACTCCCGCCCCGATACCCGGCCCACGCCGGTAATGATGCCAGCGGCCGGCACCGCGCCGTCGTACATGTTCCACGCGGCAAGCTGCGACAACTCCAGAAACGGCGAGCCTATATCGAGCAATCGTCGAATACGTTCGCGCGGGAGCAGCTTGCCGCGTGCGATGTGCTTCGCCCGCGCGGCCTCGCCGCCACCCTTGCTGACGAGCCCAACCTTGCCGCCCAGGTCGGCCACCAGCGACGCCATCGCCTCCTGACCAGCTTTGAATTCTGCTGCGCGCGGATTGAGCTTGCTGCGAATCGCCGTCATGAAGAAGACTTCCTTCCCGGAATCGGGTGGCCCGGAAGAAGTTCATAAGGGTGCTTCCATCGTGGCAGGGCGCGGATGCGCGCAAGCCAGTCGCGGATGTTCGGATGGCCGTTCAGGTCGAAGTCGATCTCATCGTCGAAAAACAGATACGCACAGATGGAAAGGTCGGCGATCGTCGGTCGCTCGCTGACTATGTAACTACGGCCGGCGAGATGCGTTTCCAGCACCTTCCAGGCGTTTTCCGAACGCTTGCGAAACGTTTCGACCACCGCCTTGTCGGTTTCCGGCGAGAACTGGCGCATGAAACGGTACGTTGCCGTATAGCTTGTGAGCTTGTGGTTGTCCCAGAACAACCAGCGCAGGATCTCGCGGCGTTCCTCGTCGTCCTTCCAGCCGAATTTGGCGAATTGCCCGACCAGGTAATCGAGAATGACGCCGGACTGGCTCATGCGCTTGCCGCGATGCTCGAGCACCGGTGCTTCGCCCATGACATTGATCTCGCGGTAGCCCGGCGTCCGTGTTTCGCCGTTGAAAAAATCCACGAAGCGCGGTGTCCAGTCGGCCCTCGCGAGTTCAAGATACAACGCCGGTTTGTACGAATTTCCGGACTGTGCAAAGCCGTATAGGGTGTACTCAGCCATGATGTCTTGGTTGGAATGCGATAACGCCGTTCACCAACCTCCGGTCGCGAGCCACTTGTCCACGTGCTCCATGCGGTCGGCGCCCCAGAACGGCTCATCGTCCACGATGATGTATGGCGAACCGAAAACGCCGCGTTGGATCGCAGCCTCCGTTTCTGTTTTGAGCCGCTCTTTCATCACCGGGTCGGCGATGGCGTCGAGTGCCTTTTGCCTGTCCAGGCCGATCGACGCGGCCACGTCGGCC
>Ga0187893_10005276_pt1 | contig 23387 bp, 21 predicted proteins | sample MA1701074metaG_FD_139574 | JGI IMG/M metagenome (GOLD analysis project Ga0187893, IMG submission 139574) | White microbial mat communities from a basaltic lava cave in the Kipuka Kanohina Cave System on the Island of Hawaii, USA - MA170107-4 metaG ...
CATTGTTACCCCGGGGACCGCTAGCATCAGTGTGCTGAATCCTGGTCCGACCTCGAACGCACTAACCTTCACGATTTTGCCTCCTCTGACGATTACGACGAACTCACCTTTACCTCAAGGCACCGTCGGCACTTCCTATTCTCGGACGCTCACCGCTGCCGGCGGCACCGTTCCTTACGGTTGGTCCATCGCTGCTGGCGCGCTTCCTGCGGGACTAGCGCTTTCTTCGTCGACTGGAGTTATCAGCGGGAACCCTTCGACATCAGGCACCTTCAATTTTACGGTTCGGGTCTCCGATGACAGTCAGCCCACTCCACAAGCTGTAACCAAGGCTTTCACCCTGGTAGTCTCTTCCACAACGCCGGTACTCAGCAGCATCGATCCGAGAACAGTGCATGCCGGAAGTCCTGCGTTTAGTTTGACTGTCAGCGGCACCAACTTTGTCTCCGGCTCGACAGTGAGATGGAATGGAGCGAACCGCACAACGACGTTCGTCAGCACATCCCAATTGACCGCCGCGATTCCTGCCGGCGACGTTGCCTCTCGGGGCACGGCGACTGTCAGCGTAGCAAACCCTTTAGGAACCGCGTCGAATGCTCTAACGTTTACCGTTTCGCCTCCGGTTTTGACCATCACGACTTCCTCGCTGCCAGGTGGGGTCGTGGGTGTCGCTTACTCGCAAACGCTCAGTGCCGCAGGAGGACAACCGCCCTACAGTTGGTCTGTCGTGGCTGGATCGCTTCCTGCGGGGCTGGCGCTGGCGCCCTCGACAGGTATTCTCAGTGGGACTCCCTCCGCTACAGGGACCAGCAACTTTACCGTGAGAGTGTCTGACGATGGTGCTCAACCCACACCGCAGACTATGACCAGGATCTTCACTTTGACGGTTACGGCTGCTGCGCCGGTTCTGAATAGCCTCAATCCAAGCTCAGCAGTTGTTGGAGGGCCAGCCTTCACTTTGACCGTCAATGGCACCAACTTTGCTTCCGGCTCGACCATGAGATGGAATGGAGCGAACCGAACGACGACGTTTGTCAGCGGCTCCCAGCTCACTGCTGCAATTCCCGCCGCAGACATTGTCACGTTGGGAACCGCCAGCATCACCGTGCTGAACCCTGGCCCGAGCACGTCGAACGCTCTCACCTTTACGATTGCTGGGCCTGGTCTGACGGTTACGACGAACTCGCCTTTACCTCAAGGCACTGTAGGCACTTCCTATTCTCAGACGTTGGCGGCCTCCGGAGGCGCACCGCCCTACAGTTGGTCCGTCACTTCGGGATCGCTCCCGAATGGGCTGACGCTGAATGCTTCAAACGGGACCATCGGAGGAACAGCGTCCGGGACGGGAAGTTCGACCTTCACCATACAAGTCCGAGATAGCGCCTCGTCCACCGCTACGAAGCAATTCCAGCTTTCGATTGCTTCGACAGCGTCACCGACCTTTGTGATTTCTGGCATTTCGAATAGCGTAGACCCCCTTCAGCAACCGTCTATTGCGATTTTGTTGGCCTCAGCTTATCCCTCACCGATCTCGGGGCAATTGACACTAAAATTGACCTCGAATGCAGATGTTGCTGGCGACGACCCAACCATTCAATTCTCAACGGGGGGCAGAACAATCAACTTTTTGATTCCTGCCAACAGCACTCAGGCGGTGTTCGCTAACAACGCCTCCAACATCGCATTCCAGACTGGCACGGTGGCCGGCACGATTGACCTGACCCTCTCGGCTCAGACAGGCGGGAGCCCCCAAATTGCTTTTCCGCCTACGAGTCGTTCTCTTGCATTGACCCGACGCGCCCCTGCCGTCACTGGTGTAAGCATCGCCTCGCGGAACGCCTCAGGCTTTGAGCTCGCGATCACGGGCTTTTCGACGCCCCGATCACTCACTCAGGCGACTTTCCTCTTCATGGCTACCCAAGGGGCTAATTTACAAACCAGCACTGTGACAGTGAGTCTGGCAACGGCTGCCACAAATTGGTTTCAGAGCCAGACCGCAACCTCTCTGGGAGGACAATTTCGCTTGCTGATCCCATTTGCCGTGCAAGGGGAGATAACTGCAATTCAGTCGCTTTCTGTCACGTTGACGAATGGAGAAGGAACTTCCAGTGCTTCCAGCGTCCAGTTCTGATTGGTTGGCGCTAGGCCATGCAGATTTTTTGGGGGCAAAGACTGTTGGTTTGCGATCGGCCGCCTTTTCAGAGTGAGTTTGCCACCCCGCGCTGCGGCGCCACGTTTGATGACGACAAAGACCAATTTCAGACGAGCAGATTCGAGCGGCAACCGCGGAGACACCGAGACGCAGAGGGGGGAACAGGGAAGCAGGTACTGGAATTTTTGCCTCACTACGAGGATGATCGAAGAACGCTGGACGACCTTGAATTGCTGGAAACGACCCTCGTGAAACCCTGACGGATGCCTGTTCTGATAGGAAGTCCTCTGCTTCTCAGCGTCTCTCCGTTGACTTTGCCTCTGCCTTCGGATTGTGGCATTCTCGGATCTGAATGAGTCCTGACGTTTCCAAAAGGATTTGTCATGCCCGGCTTCGGAGAAAGATCACAAAAACAGCAAAGACCACCCAGCGGTTCCCGGCATGTTCGTCCATGGGTCTTTGTCGCTTTAGGAGTCGTGCTGGTCGCAGGGTTGGGGATCTCTCTTTACATCAACCGCACCCGGAGCAAAGCGTTGCAGCAAGAGGTCTCTGGACTCCGCCAGCGTATGGAAGAGATCGACAGCAAGGCAGAAGCAGCACGGGCGCGGGCAACTGAGGCTGAACAGAGCGCCCGACAGGCCGCCGCTGCCAAAGACCAAGCTGAAAGCAAAAAGGAAGCGGCTGAGACGGAAGCGAAGTTGGCCTCGCAGAAAGCCGACGAAGCGCAACAGCGGGCAGATGCTGCCGAGAAGGAAAAGGAAGCGGCAGTGCAGGAAGCCGAGCGGATTCGCAAGGAGCGCGAAGAGGAACTGAACCGGTTGCAGGAAGCTCTGCAAAAGATCGCGGAGACTCGACGTACTGCGATGGGGCTCGTGATGAACCTCGACAGCAACGCCATTCAGTTCGAATTCAACAAAGCCGTCCTGCTGTCCATGAACCGCGAGCTCCTGAGCCGGATTGCAGGCATTCTTCTCACTTCCAAGGGGTACTCCATCAAAGTTCATGGTCACACCGATGACGTCGGTTCGGACGCCTACAATCGGGAACTCTCTGAAAGACGGGCCCAGGCCGTACGTGACTACCTGGTCGAAGCGGGTATCAGTTCCTCCATCATCACCACGAAGGGTTATGGAAAGAGCAAACCCTTGGTGACCGCAAAAACCCCGGATGCCCGAGCCAAGAACCGGCGCGTGGAAGTCGAGATTGTCGATACCATCCTCAACTTCAATCCGCCAAAGTAGGCAATTGACTTGATGCCGAGACCGAGACTAGACCCCTGCGTTTGCCGCGGCGACGAAAGGCAACCGTCATTCCTGCGGAAGGTCGTCACCGCGGCGGATAGTAAGCCGAGGCCGGAATCCAGGAATGTCCGGATATGAAACGGTCCAACACAACTACCGCGATGCATTTGCTGTGGCTTGATACTGGGTCACTCGCCCGCGGATTGCCTGGGACTGTTCCAGGCTGAAGCGGAAGTCATCTCCATCCTGGTGCAGGTGCTTGCGAGTCCAGCGGGGTCGCATAATACCTTCATCAGTGTGGGCCTTCGATCCCAACAACAGGTGACCCAGCTCGTGCGCCGTCGCCAATCCGAGAAGATTTGCCAGGTCGCCCCCTTTTCCCACAGACTCGATCCGATCATAGAAAACTGTCGCCAGCACGCCTCCTTCCTCAGTCACCGCAGCAAAACCGAGATGATCGCTGCGAAACGTCGAGGTCGTTGACCCAAACAGCTTCGGAATAATCCGGAGAGAAAGGGTTGTCGCGTCAGCCATGGGCTTCTCACACGGACAGTCGACCCATCTCAGCCTAACTCCAGCCTTTGCGAGAATCTGGCCGGCAACGGCTTGCCCTTTCTGGAGAGTCGCGGGTGAAACTTTTGCCCAGTTGTAAATTTGAACCGAGATGGTCAAACCATTCACCGGAGCGACTTCTGACTGGCCCTGAACCGTTCCCGGAGAAACCAATGTCCCTGCGAAAACAAACGTCGCGAACACACCAAACCGTTGCTTCATGGCACTCACCTCCGAAACTGGGAAATGAGGCCGAGCTGGATGTCGCGACTAACCCCTCTTGCCTTTGAAATCCGGTTCTAAACCGTCTTCACAGGCCTAAGGCGGTCGGAAATCAAAACAACTATCATCCTCCAGAAGAATTTCTCGCTTTGGCAGAGGTCAGTTTGGGTTCCGTTTAACACAGGCAGCTGGACGCCTGCTTTCGCGGGCAAGACGGTTGGACCGGTTTCAGCGGGAAGTGCAAAATCGGGAGAGATTCTGTTATTCCCGCGAAAAGAACGTCACCCCGGCGGATAGTAAGCCGGGCGGTAATCTCGTGTTTGGACGCTTTTCGAAAAGGCAGCGGCAGGAAGCCGCTGCTTCCGCTTGAGAGGTAACAATCCAGATTGTTGCAATTCGGGCGAAACAGACCGGGCTCTCCTGGTCAGAAGCTCTTTCTAATTCAGTCAGCCACTCGAACGGCGGAGTGACTGCGATGTTTCACCTCATCCTGTATTCGCTTGACCTCCTGCTGAGTGAACAGCAGATCCCCTTTGCTGATGCGCCGGAGATGTTGCTTTGACCACTTGGCGACCATGATTCCGTGCGGAGCGTGGGAGTTGTCACCCAACAAATGATGGCCGATTTCATGAACTATGGCGTGCCCCAGCACTTGACCGGCTGAGAGCTCGCCAACCCTTAGTTGTTCGGTCACCCTATTCATAAAAACATTGGCAATCCGAAAGGACAGAGCCTCTCCCATCGCATACTTGGCTAACGTCTCTCGGGACTGTGTGAGCAACCGTAGAACAAAGTGGGTGTTGTTCCAGGAATCACTTGAATCTTGCGGATGTCGTCGATCACCGGCATCCTTCACTGAGTGGTCCACCCAGAGAGCCATCAGACCCGCACACCTAAAGATCCGCCCGGCTTCGGCCTTTGCTCTCGCCAGAGTTTTCTCTGGCACAGCCCCGTAGTTGTAGAGGTGAATCGTGATTGTGAAATCGGACCTGTCCAAAACCGGGGCTTCTCCTGGCCGAGTTGACTGTCGATCACCTGCAGCTCCGGAAGGATGATTGGGGAGTGGTCCGGTCGGGAAAGCTGGCCACACTCGGAGAGTATCGGTTCCAGATTTTCGATACGTTTCAAGGTCCGGAGCGCTCTGGATGAGGGCGTGACAGAAAAGAGTCTGGAACGTGGTTGAGACGAAGATCCCTGCGAAAACAAACGTCGCGAACAAACCAAGCCGTTGCTTCATGGCACTCACCTCCGAAACTGGGAAATGAGGCCGAGCTGGATGTCGCGACTAACCCCTCTCGCCTTTGAAATCCGGTTCTAAACCGTCTTCACAGGCCTAAGGCGTTCGGAAATCAAAAAAACTATCATCCTCCAGAAATATTTCTGGGGAGTTTCCCATGCCGCGCTGCGGTGCCACGTTCGATGAAGACCGCGTCCCCTCTTGGATAAGGGGGGACTTCAGGGGGGTTTTGGGAGGGGATACCAACCCACGCCGGCGCTGCGCGCCTCCGATGGAGGGCATTTTCAAGCCGGACTCAGCGGGAGGCGGAACTGGGACACAGTGCTATAATCCCGGGCAAAGCCAATTCCACCAGGCAGCGGAGGGCTGCCGCAACATGCCCTCGAACTCGGACGTCACTATGTTGCTCCAGGCATGGCGTGGGGGAGACCAACAGGCCCTGGAGCGTCTCGTGCCGCTCGTTCGGACCGAGATCCACCGGCTGGCGGGACGCTACATGAAGCGCGAGCGGCCCGGGCACGTCCTGCAGACGACCGCTTTGGTCAACGAAGCCTATCTGCGGCTAATCGACTGGAAAGGGGTGAGCTGGCAAAACCGAGCCCATTTTCTGGGCGTTGCTGCTCAACTCATGCGCCACATTCTGGTCGACTTTGCTCGCAAACGTCCGCTTGCAGAAGGAGAGCAGGAAGCGGTCCACGTCTCCCTGGACGAAGCCAGGTTGCTGGCGCCGGAGAAAAGTGCGGAAGTGATTGCCGTTGACGATGCGTTGAAGGCACTGGCAGGTTTCGATCCCCGAAAGAGCCAGATCGTGGAGCTTCGCTACTTCGGTGGTCTGAGCGTTGAGGAGACTGCCGAGGTTCTTGGACTTGCACCCATCACGGTGATGCGGGAATGGAACAAAGCGAAAGCCTGGCTGTACCGCGAACTGTCGAAGGCAGTGGCGAGTGACAAGTGACGAGTGGCGAGCAAAGGCCGGTGGGTCGATTCCTATCAAACTGACCTGAGGCCTGGCGCCAAGGCAGCTTTGGAAAGCGGGAGCTTGCTCCCGCTTTGGCATCGCAGAGCGATGCTCGACAGGTAGCCAGGGGATTCATCCCCTGGAAAGCCATCCATCACAAACGTTGTATGTCGCGTCAGCGACGCATGGTTTCCCGGCTCCAAACCTTTGCAAGGTACCCAGGCTCTTTTCGACGAGTATGGCATCAATTACGACGAGCGGTCTGTGGAGATGAGTCACTGCGTCGTTATGGCGACGCAGTTAGATTACGATTTCGAGGTCCAGGGGATAAATCCGCTGGCTACCTTCAGAGCATCGCTCCGCGATACACCGCATACTAGAAGCCTGCGCCACAATGCTGGCTGTCATTGCTTCCGGTTGTGATTCGCACGTCTCGCCAGCAACGAGAATGTAGAAACCCCAAAGCGGGAGCAAACTCCCGCACTCCAAAAAGGGTCTAGGCACTCGTCACTGCTTTTATGACTCCTAATCGCTGGCAGGAGATTGACAAATTGTTGGAGCAAGCTCTCGAGCGAGAGCCTGGCCAGAGAACCGCATTTCTGGACAAAGCTTGTGCCGGAGATGGGGAACTGCGGCGAGAAGTGGAGTCGCTGCTCGTGGCTCACGAACAGGCGGGAAGTCTTCTGAGTGCTCCTGTTCTACAAGGAGCCAGCCAGAAGGGTGCGGAATCGCTGCAGGGTTTAGTCGGACAGAGTCTAAGTCATTACCAGATTCTCTCTCGTCTCGGCGAGGGAGGAATGGGCGTTGTCTATAAAGCGCGCGACCAACATTTGGACCGCTTTGTTGCGATCAAAGTACTTCCTCCTGAACTCGTAGCAGACCCGGATCGCAAGAGGCGTTTCGTCCAGGAAGCCAAAGCAGCCTCGGCCCTCAACCATCCCAACATCATCACCATCCACGACATCGCCAACGACAAAGGCACGGACTTCATTGTCATGGAATATGTCCAGGGTAAGACGCTGGGTCAAGTGATTCCGCGCCGCGGGCTGCAGTTGAACGACGTCCTGAAATACGCCATCCAGATCGCCGACGCCCTGGCCAAAGCGCACGCCGCTGGAATCATCCATCGGGACCTTAAGCCGGGAAACATCATGGTTGGCGAAGACGGCTTGGTGAAGGTGCTCGACTTCGGTCTCGCGAAACTCACCGAGAGGCCGCCGGTCGGGGAAGATGATCTGACACGCACAACGCCGCCTTGGACGGATGAAGGAACGATTTTGGGCACAGCGGCTTATATGTCCCCAGAACAAGCGGCAGGAAAACCGGTTGACGCGCGCTCCGACATTTTTAGTTTCGGTTCGGTACTGTACGAGATGGTCACCGGACAGCGGGCGTTTCAGGGCGATTCCAAGATGTCCACGCTGGCTGCAGTCCTGAACCAGGAGCCGAAGCCGGCCAGTGAAATCTCCAAGGCTCTTCCGCAGGATCTGGGGAAGATTATCACGCGCTGCCTGCGGAAAGACCCAAGCCGCCGTTTCCAACACATGGCTGATTTGAAGGTGGCACTGGAGGAACTCAAGCAGGAGTCCGACTCGGGGCTGCTCGGCGTCAGAGAAGATGCCGATTCTTCAGGAAAGCCCAGGCGATTCTTGCTACTGCGGTGGGTGACCCTTGCCGTGGCGGGCGTTTCTCTGGCCGTGGCCGCATGGTTCTGGCTTTCCCGCTCGGCATTGAAGACACCAGAAGCTGTGCTCACCCCCGTACCTCTTACAACTGATCCCGGTCGGGAAGGCTCTCCAAGCTTCTCTCCCGATGGCAACCAGGTGGCGTTTGAATGGGCTAAAACAGGACATGACGAGAATAGCGACATCTATATCAAGCAGATCGGAGTGGAAGATCCTTTCCAGCTGACTGATGATCCCGCTCCTGACGTAAACCCAGCCTGGTCTCCCAATGGCCGTTCCATCGCTTTTGGGCGTTACTTGTCGCTAACGCGGATTGCCTACATCGTGAAGCCACAGCGGGGAAGCACCGAACGCACCATCGCGGAGTTTGATGTATCAGAGGCTTTTGGCCCTTTTTTTCCAAGAGCGAACTGTGCCTGGACACCGGACAGCAAATCGCTCGTCGTAGTTGGAAAGAATCGTGCCGAAGAACCCGATGCCCTCTTTCTGGTCTCGCTTGAGACACTTGAAAAGCGTAAGCTGATCGATCCGCCTTCCAGATCGACTGATTTTGGTCCGGCTGTTTCTCCGGATGGCCTGGCTCTGGTGTTTAGCCGGAGGAGCCAGGGTTCCAGCGATCTGTTCCTGCTCAAGCTTTCAGAAGACCTAACGCCTCAAGGAGAGCCGGAAAAACTCACCTTTGACAATCGGATTAATCATAGTCCTGCGTGGTCCGCCGACCAGCGTGAAATCGCATTCCTCGCCAGTACCACGGCCTGGATTGCCAGCCAAAGCCTTTGGAAGTTGGCCACATCGAAGTCTATGCAGCCCAAGCGGATTGCTTTGCTTGGAGACGTTGCGCCAGGCCTGGCCGTGTCCCGCCAAGGCAACCGGCTGGCTTATGCCGTCGTGCGTTCGGATACGAATATCTGGCGAGTCGAGGTCCCGGCGACGAGTGTAGCGCCGAGTGCAGCAGTGAAGTTCATCCCTTCGACAAGCGAAGAGTTTGAGCCGGCTTACTCGCCGAACGGTAAGAAGATCGCCTTCACTTCGAACAGGTCGGGGTCGATGGAGATCTGGCTTTGCAACAGCGACGGGTCGCATCCGGAAAAGTTGACCTCGTTTGAAGGACCCCAAACCATTCGGCCAAGATGGTCTCCGGACGGGCAACAGGTTGTCTTTTATTCCAATGCCGAAGGCAGTCGGAACATCTACGTCATCGGTTCGGATAGACGCATACCGAAGCAGTTGGCGAAGAATCCGTCCAACGATGCGAACCCAAGCTGGTCGGCCGATGGCAAGTGGATCTACTTTCAGTCCGACCGAACCGGAGAGGGTGGGGTTTGGAAAGTGCCTGTTGATGGTGGCGAGGCGGTCCCAGTATTGGGAGTCCGCGGGGGTGGACCGGTGGAGTCCCCCGATGGCAAGTTCATTTACTACCGAAAAGATGACGGCATTTGGAGAGTTCCAACGAGCGGGGACGCGGAAAGCCAAGTCATCGACTCGATCCATCCTGAAGGTGGCTGGGTGGTGGTGGAAGATGGGATCTATTTTATTTCGAAACCGAACGAAAAAGGCGTTTCTCACATCCGGTTCAAAGACCTCGCCGCCAGCTCGATTCGGACAATTGCTCCCATCAAAGGTAAGCCCTCCTGGGGGCTCACGGTGTCTCCCGACCGCAAGACTTTCTTGTACACCCAGTCCGACGAATCCGGCAGCGACCTGATGCTGGTGGAGAATTTCCGATGAGCTTTGGAGTGCGGGAGCTTGCTCCCGCTTTGGCTGAAGCCAGCTTGCTGGCGCCGGTCAGAAGAGAATCGTGTTCATTGCATGATTTAGCCGCCTGCAATCACGGCATGGTCCCGGAGCCAGTCGCCATCAGGCTTTTCTGCTCTGTAGTTCAGAGCGGCAGCAAGCTGCCGTTGAGGGTAGAGTTTGACTCCTAAAGCGGGAGCAAGCTCCCGCACTCCACGGGTTGAGTGAATGCTTCCACGGATCACTTGTCACTCTCCCTCATCCCTTCCGGCCGGACAAATCCTTTGCGTTCTTTGCGTCCTTGGCGGTTCGACTTCACTGTTTCACGCCTGGAGGGCGGCTCGCGTTCGTTTCACCAGTTCGTTGTCCGGCGTGCCGGAGCCGCACAGATTGAAAGCGCTGGCAGCCAAGTAACGGTCTCGCCAGGGCGGCGAGACGTGGTAGTAGTCTTCCAGGACAGCCGAGCTGAACTTGTAGTCGTGCGAGTTTCTTCCCTTAACGAACACCAGTTGCCGGGCGGCGCCGATCAGCTTTTCCGGGCGTGGGTTTTCGTGGAGATATGTCAGCATCTTGCGCGCTGCTGTCATCGGATCGTTGCTGACGTCGGCCAGAATCTCTTCGATGGCAGGTGCGCCCTTGGTTTTGAGGGGCAATGGCTCGAACAGGTCGATCTTGACTGCTTTTCCGCCGGCTGGATCACCGCGAAACAGCGGAAGGAAGGCGGCGTTTTGGAGCAAGAGCATCTTGCGGGTTTCATCGCTCTCACAGGTCTGGTAGGCAAAATGGAGGGCGTTCGTGGAAGTGACCGCATGCAGCGCCACCAGGCCCGGCTGGCGCATCAGCAATTCTCCGGCTCCTTGAAAAAGAGCATCCCAGATGGATTGTGGAGCGACGCCGCGATTGAGCTGCTCAATCACTGCATCGCACACCTCTTCATTCGATCCTGCCCGCAAGGCGGTTAGCAGTTCGGTGGAGGCTTCCGCGCTGGGCTTACCCTCTTGCCAGCTTGTGCGGATTCTCCCGGCCAGAGCATGGTTACGTCGCCCGGGACGATCCGGCTCCGCATCACGCTTGGAGGGATTCTCGCCTTCGTGATAGAGCAGAGCATAAGCCAAAGAACGCAGGACGGGCTCGGCATGCTGCCAGCCAATGTGTTGCAACGTACGCCAACTGTTGGCCACATAGATGCCCTTGTGGCCAATATCACGGAAATCACGCGCGCCATAGCGACAAAACACTTCAAACAGATCGTTTGGCTTCGAAGTACGAACCAGGCCAGCCACGGCGGCATCAGCGGCCGCTTCGTCCCAGTTGTCCATGGCTTCGGTGAATGCCTGTCTGGCTTTCGCTCCCTGTGGCACGGCTGATTCATTCACCGGCCCCAACGTCCAATTCCCCTCGCGCACATCGCGGGCTTGAGACTCTTTGAAATAGTCGAGGGCCCAAAAGATTGGAAGCCAACGCTCCGAATCAGGTGAGGCAATGCTGGCCAGGTGAGCCGAGTTCACCACGAGCACCGCGTGAAACTTGAAACCGACGGGCCGTGGCTGAATGTTGCGCACCCCGGCCAACAACAAGGCTGCCAACAATTCCCGATAGTTCAAACCCTGCTTGATCCGCACCGCTACTTTCTCCAGCAACTGCTCGCGCGGAGTGTCTTCCAACAGCCGCACCAGTGGCTCGATCTCTGGCTGCAGCCGCACGGACTTAGGGTCTAGCCGAGCGTCCGCACGAGAGATCGCGGGCAATTGCGACAAGAACGACAGATCACCAAACGCCCACAGCGCCCCGGCGCTGGCAGTGGTTTTCAGAAAATGTCTTCTCGGACTTAGTGCGCTCATGGATTTTCTCCCATGTTCCGGCACCGGACACCACTCGATGCCTCATGAGTCACCCAGATACACAATCATAGTGAAAGCCTGCGCCTTTGACAGGCTGTAGTCAACTCAGTACGGCATCCACTCAATGGACTCTCAACGGAATTTACTCAAAAATGATCGCAGGTTTCTCGATAGCCCCATATTACGGTTGCTGCCGTAGCGGCCCTTCATCTGCTTTCCTTGGGACTGACCTCCCTGTTCAGCGGCGGAAGTCGTGAAGAAATGACGGACTCTACTTTCGCGAACAATTTCCCGAAGGGAGCAGCGCCGTGAAGTGTGGGTGTTGCCTTGCGTGGCCGGAAGGCTCAGGGATTCGAGCTGCCAAGCGAGTCGGGGCTGTCCCTGCTTCGCCAAACAACCCGATTGCGGCTCCGCGGTCACTGTCGCCGTGCGACCGCCGTCTCCCTGTAACTAAGGTGATCGTTACCCATAAGTCGGTCGCTGGACACAGGGGGTGCTTGGCTTTAACTTTAGGTCCCCGGAGGGGACCTATATCGATAGCCCCGGGTGGCGCGCAGGCAACCGCCACCCGGGTAACAGTCGGCGGAAAAATCCGACCCTGAAGGGGTCGAACCCAAACGGTAACCGACAATGACGTGGTCAACCCTTTCAGGCTTGGAACTGGAATTGTCTTGCTGCCGTGGACTTGGCTCCGCATGGCTACGCTCAGCCCACGGCTATTCATATTTGTCCCCTGCGGGGACGAAAGGCATCTCAAGACTGAACTGGCGATCCCCTGTGTCCAGCGCAAAACTTGTGGGACATGCTCAGGTGACTAAGGGGGAAATAGGTTCACAGCTCTACGGGTTAAGCGATTATTTTGAGATCGTTAAGACCCGGCCCGATCAGCCACTCACTTGGCAGGCTCCATGACAACCCGAAACCCAATCCAGGGGCTTGTCGTGTCCACAGGTTGTGAGGCCCGTTGGCTGGAGCGGGCAAAGAAAGCGATATCGTTCCATCCACCGCCCCGCACGGGCCGGCGGCTGTCGTCTCCTCCATCGATCCATGCCCGGCCGTCGGATGGTGCCCCGGAGTAGTTGGGGTGCCAGAAGTCTGCGCACCACTCCCAGACATTGCCATGCATGTCGTAAAGACCGAAAGCATTTGCCAGCCTGAATTGGCCGGCTGCCATGGCGTGTCCGCGTTCGCGTTGCGGACGCGCCGCACCGAAGGGAAAACGCGAGTGATAGTTTGAAACTCCAGGGCTGATCGCCGGACCAAAATTGAACGGCCCGGTCGTGCCGGCGCGGCACGCATACTCCCATTCTGCTTCGCTCGGTAGGCGGTAGGATCGTTTCGTTTTCGCGGAGAGCCGCCGGCAAAACTCTTCAACATCATGCCACGAAACATTGGTGACCGGCAGTTCGGCCCCGCGAGTTTCGGAAGGATACTCTCGCAGCCGAACTGCGACCGGTTCCCAGGATGCCACAACAGCCCACTGGGCCCGTGTCACTTCAGTGTTTCCAATTAAGAAGCTTTTCAACTGAACCCGGTGTTGCGGGGTCTCCCGCCGCAGCACGTCAGCGGCCTCTGCCTCTGTGGCACCGTGGCGCAGATACTCCTGCCGAAGCCTGCGAAGTTCCATGGGGGAACTGCCCATCAGCAGATTTCCTGCTGGGATCTCGACCATCGTGAGGTTAACTTGCGGTGTAAGCTGCTCAACTCGGACGCGAGCTTCCCCCGAGGTGCGCTGTCTGATTCTTCCAGTCGAATCAACCGTGCCTGTAACAAAGGCCATGGATTTCGATTGAGCGGTTGGCAGAGGCCGCGGCGGTGTTTTTTGATCCACACCCGGCGTGACGACAGGTGGCTTAGGTGGATCCTCCGGAGTAACCTGCGGGCTTCGCCGCAACTGAAGCATTAAGACGGTTCCGCAGATGAACAACATGGCCACGGCACTCAGGCCACCGATCCACGAACGGCTTGGCGACGGCTTCTCCACACTCTCCAACGATTTTGGAATGCGTGGTACGGGTGCTGCTGGCTGAGGCAACGTGCGAGGGACTTCTGTTTCGACCGAGCGAGAAAAGGAAGTTCCTTCACGAGGGTCTGCTGAAGCCCTCTCTTTGAGTTGCTGCTGTTCGGTGACCTTGCGGCGAAGACTTTTCAGTTCGGCAGCCTGAGGATCGATGGATAGGGCGCGGTTGCATGCCTCTTCCGCCGCAGAGAAATCATTGCTGTCCAAACGGCGCCGGGCTTCCTGCAAGAGGCGCTCAATTTGTGCGGCCCTCTCTTTGCGGTGCTGCGCCTCAAGAACACTGCTGCCCGAAGCGGGCTCCGGTTCTGTTCTGTGTGTCGAGGGCGGGTTGATTCCCTTCGTTTGGGACGCAGCTACTTCGGCAGGCTCTGCAATAGCCCCGGCGTGGGGCTCAGATGAACCCGGCGCGGCATAGCCGACGACGTAAAACGGAATTGACACTAGAGTCTTGGCCCGAGTGAGAGCTTCCCTTTCGGAAGGTTCCGCCGTGGTCTTCAAGAAACGGGAACTCAAGGCGACGGAGCCATTGTAAACTTCAACGTTCACAACCAGGTGGCCCGTAAACTTCGGTGTGAGGAGAAAGACGTACGCTTCTGAGTCTGTACCCGGCGGAACCAGGATCATCTTCTGTTGCACCTTGGGCTCGAAGTCTGGGGCATCAATCCGTAACGTCAGTTGGACAGGAAGTGGTTCTCCATCGGCATTGAGAGGAAATTCCAGTTGAAACCCTTCTGAACGGACATCTTGCGGGGTGACAGAGAACTCCTCGTCAATCTCCAAAGTCGCTTTCAGTCCTTGCGAATCTGCCAGGCGAACCATCGCCACCAGCTCGGTTGGCTTTTCCACAGGCACACGCTTTGAAAGCGCGGCGTCGAGGACGCGCGGTTCAACTCTGGGTTCAGACCTTTCGTCGTCACTGTCGTCCTGTTGGGGCCGGTCCGGGCTCCCGATCTCCTCCAGCAACGAGTGGAGGGTTTTCGACAGCCGAACGAGATGCGCATCAAAGGGGCCTTCGAAAGCATCGAACCATTGGATGCTTCCCAGAAAGAACTCGAGATCGCCTGAAGGAGGAGTATTTTCAATGCGGAAGGGAACAACGCGCACACGCTTGCTGTCGGCGCGCTCCAACTCGCGTGCGACTTGCCTTGACAGGTTTGTGCGAGAGGAAAAGATCAGCACCATCACGCGGCACTGCGTGATGGCTTCGATGATGGCAGCACCCCAGGTGCGGCCCGGCGTGATGTTGCGGGGAGCGATCCAGCATTGGATTCCGGCCAACTCCAGCACATCGCAAGTCTGGATGGCCTGGGCACGATCTTCCTCAACGTAGCTGATGAAAACGTCGTGAGGCATGGTTCCGATTCCAGCGCTGGAAAGGGATACGTCCCTTTATCACGGCTGCACTGAACGGCGCTTGATGCTGCTGCAATGAGCCAACATCATCACGTTTAGGGCAGCGCGTGTCAACCTTCTCAGAGGTACTTAAGGCAATGAATCTTGACGGGAATAGAGGCAGTTAAAGTCAGTCTCGGAGGTGTCTCGATAAGCTATTCCTATGTCGCTTTGCGGTTTATCGAGATGCTCCTCACATGGGGTTTCGAGAAAAGGCGGTCGCACTCATCACGATCTCTCGGGCCAAAGGCATCAACTGCTCCATGAATCGTAGAAGCAATTGGTTTTTGTGAAATACTAGTATTGAACCAAGCATCCTTTGGGAACCTCTCTTTGATGAGGACAAGAGGTTCGGCAAAATAGGCTGACGAATATTGAAAAGACCTCTTCGAGAAATCTCTTTTTGAACGTTTCCCAAGCCCCGACACAAGTCGTTCAAATGTTTGAGAATTATCCCCGATTTGCGCAACCCAAGAACCCCGATGTGAAGATCTGGCGATACATGGACTTTGCAAAATTTGTCTCCCTGCTGGACTCCAGTAGCCTCTATTTCGCGCGTACCGACAAATTAGGTGATGATCCTTTTGAAGGGTCTTGGCCTCGGCAAAATGTCCGTCAAAGAGACTATGTCCCAAACGGGTTGCCGACGGAAGTCCGGGAGTACTTCGCGAAGTGTCAGCGAGAAATGTGGGAGACAAACCAAGAGCATCCAAAGTTTATGGCAATCAGCTGCTGGCATATGAATCAGCATGAATCCGCGGCTATGTGGAAGCTGTATCTCAAAAATTGCCAAGAGGGGATCGCCCTCCAAACTACCTACAGGAAGTTGCAGGAAAGCCTGACAAATTCGCAAGAGAGGATACTTCTTGGCCTAGTCAGATACATTGACTACGAGACGGAAGGCTTTGACGACAACTATCTTCTCGATCCTTTTATTCACAAGAGGAAGAATTTTGAACACGAAAACGAAGTCCGGGCAATAGTGGTCAAAGGAAACGCCAGTGCTGAAGGAGTTAAGATCCGGGTTGATCTCGAAAGATTGATTGAGCGAATCTACGTTTCGCCGAGTGCCCCAAGATGGTTTGCCGAGTTGACTAGTTCAGTCGCGAACAAATACGGCTACTCTTTCCTGGTTGAGCCTTCCAGGCTGGATGAATCGCCTTTGTTTTAGGTTCGTGGTCGACGCACTTTCCCGGGCCAAACCGCTCAGTCCTTTCTCGAAAAGACGCGCCCGACTTCCAAACCAAACTTCGGCTCTTCGCGCGTGCCGGTGATCTTGATTGGTATGACGGCCCCTGCTCCCTTTTTCTTGAAGAGTGGATCGGCAAGTCTTAAGAAGAACGACTTGACCCCGCTCGTCATCTGCGAAACTTTTGCCTGAGTGTGGAGCTCTCCGGCAAAGTCGAGCGTCTCGTTCTGCAGGCCATAGGCACCGTCCAGATAGACTGTGGCCCCCGGAACTTTGAAGGTCAGCTTGGTGAAGTCAATGACGCTATCGTGCAACTCAAAGCCGCCGCGAAGATTAGATACGCTTCTTTCATCTTCCGGTTCCTCCCCCGGCCTTGCTCTCTGGCTGAGCGCTTCGACCTTGTCTTGAATTTTCAGGCTGGTGAAGCGCGCCGACTCGACTCCGAATTTGCCAGTCAGATGAAGCTTCTCGATGATGTCCTTGTCCCCGGGAGGCAATTCGAATTTGGTTTTGAATGTGATGCCTCCGACCATCAACGGCTGGTTCGCTTTGACGGCCAGCCAGAGCATGTCCTCCACGCGAGCGTCGGAGACGGTGACGTCCAGAGAAATCGTTTTGCCTTTCTGCCCCGGCTTCCCGTACACCCCGCCACTCGCCACAATTGAGGATCGCCTGAACTGGGCATTGACGGGCTGCAGGTAGGTATCGCCATCGGTGCCATCCACGATGGCATGAAACTGTGTTTTCAGATGGACAGGATGGCCACTGACCTTGAGCGTGAAGTTCGGTGTGTCGGTGGCCCCTTCCACTTCGATACGCTCGAGCATTCCTTGATACTTCCCCTCCGAAGACAGAATGCCGGCCAGTCCTTTGAAGTCCGACAGGTCTGCATTCGCGAACGTATAGCTGCCAGACACCGGAGTGAGGCCGGGCTCATCGCTGTCCCAGGGACCGAATGCGCCTGTGCTCTGGATATCGCCTGGAGGCTTGGGGTTCGTGAGCGTGGCCCGGAATTGCATGGGCTGAGTGGTTCCGGCCGAATGCAGCGTGAGCTTGGTGATGTCAAAAGTGAGCGGCTCTTTGCCTTCTTTCTTTGGCAGAATCTGCAAAAACGTGCCGTCGGCCACGACCTCGTTGATGACGAAGCGAGGCGGATAGCGCCTCTCAGTCTGGGGCTTGTCCGGCTGGGCCGAATCGGGCGACTTGCGCCGCTTGGGGGGCACGTTAATCTTAAGGCCCACCAAGACCACCCGTTCAATTTGCAATGGCTCACGGAGTACTCCACGCAGTGTACCGGAAACGTGCAACCGCTCGACCTGGGCCATCGGTGGCAAGCCGGACCGATCTTTCTGGTGAAGGACGAGCCCGTGGATCGTCGCTCCAAAGCCCGTTACGGCCGAAATCTCGATATCCTTGACCTCGATTTCACGGCGATAGTGCTCGCGAATCGCCGTGATCAGGCGCTCGCGAAGCATTGGTTTGAGGCGAACTCTTGCCCAGATGAAAGCAATGGCCACGACCCCAAGTAGCAGTGCCAAGCCTCCGAAAATCCATTTACGCATAGATTGATTGAGCTCAGAAACTTACTAGCGTGGAACCGACACAAGAACCATGATAGGTCTAAGCAGGTCGCGAGGATGTGCAAGATTGCTCGCCAGAGGCAGTCTAACGTGGGGAGGAATTCGTGGGAGTTACTGAGATTTCGTTTCTGCCGAAAAAACCAGGTGAGCGCGCGTAATTGAGTAAAAGACCCAATGCCAGCCTGTGAGCAAGGCTGCTAGAGTAGTCGCATGCCAGAGATCAGCTGATTCTTTGGGGTCATCATCCGAATGTATTTGGAAGCTGGGGAACCCCATCACCTGCCCCACTTTCATGCTTACTACCAAGATGAAGTGGCGGTTTTCGGCCTCGATCCCATAGAGTTGATTTCTGGAACACTTGGCAAGCGCCAATCTCGGTTAGTCGAGGCATGAACCGAACTGCACTTGCCGAGTTGATGGAAGACTGGCGCCGGTTGCAGTCTGGCCGCAAGCCGTTACCGATTGAACCACTCAGGTAGGAATTAGCGATGCGTCACCCAATCTTTCGCGTGCAATCATTTGAAATCGTCGGTCCCTATGTGTTGCGGATTCTTTTCGACGACAATAAGGTTCAGACCATAAATTTTCGGCCAATCCTCGCTGGGGAACTCTACGGCCCACTCCGGGATGTCTCTCTGTTCAATCAAGTTTGCATCGACCCCGAAGTTCAAACTCTAGTTTGGCCCAATGGTGCAGACTTTGATCCTGCAACACTCCATGATTGGCCGGAACAGGTTGCTGTTCTAACTGAGCTTGCCAGGCAGTGGGATCTAGCGCCTCTTATTGATGTTTACAGAATATAGTGACGATGGACTTCGTCCCTCGGAGTTAATAGAGTTCGGTTCCCCTCGCCCCAACGCGGGAGAGGGGTCAGGGTGAGGGGGCCAACGTACCCCTGATCGTTGTCGCATGTGCTCCGAGACCTTGATCCGGAGCTGAGTTTCGGGAACTGAATCAGCAGGGAGGTATCCCCTCACCCCCCGGCCCCTCTCCCGCGTTGGGGCGAGGGGAGCCGATGTCCGCGACTGTGGCCGTACCAGACCAGCCCGCAGAGGTGTCACTATAATTTGCAATCCTCAGTAGCAGCAACACTTAGGTTGCTAACTGCGACTCAACTGGCCTCTTCAACTCGATTCTAGTCTCTCGGAACCACGCTTCCCTTCCCGAGACGACCGGCCCATTCTGCCACAGTAGTGGTAAGTTCCTGCAGTACATCATGATCATTTCTGCTCGAGCGCTTCAGGACGCCGAACGAATGATCGGCGCCTTCGATGATGTACAGGTGCGCCCTGCTCCCGAGATCGCTACACACGGGGCGCAGCAATTCAAGTTCGGCCAGTTTGTCTCGCGTGCCTTGAAGAAACAGCATCGGTACAGTGACGGACTGCAGGTGTCGCGCACGCTCGGTGGAAGGCTGTGCGGGTGGGTGGAGAGGAAAGCCGAAGAAGACAATGCCCTGAACGCCGGGCAGCGGACTCTGAGATGCAGCAGTCGAAGTCATCCGGCCGCCCAGTGATTTCCCGCCTGCAAGCAACGGCAGGTCTGGTGCCGCCTCGGTTGCCGCCTGGACTGCGGCTCGCACCGTAGCCACCAGGACTGCCGGCGGATCAGGTCTACCGCCACCATGCTCCATGTAAGGGAATTGGTAGCGAAAGGTCGCGATCGATTGGCTGGCGAGTTCTTCGGAAATCGTCTCCATAAAGGGATGATGCATGCCCGCTCCGGCGCCGTGAGCTAGAACCAGCAGCCAGCGTGCATCTGGAGGGCGGAGCAAAACGGCTGAGACTTTGCCCGATTGGTCAGTGGCTGTGAATTGGAGTTCGGTGCGAAGAGAATCAGACATGGGATTCAATCCGCTGAAAGAGGTTGAAGAGTCATTGTGTAACAGCACCTTATCAAAATGAATTGCCGGATGGTGCTAGTCGCTTGCGGGTGCAATCCTAAAACATCCCGTCCGTCGGAGGGGTGGCTGCAGCGCAGCCGGAGTGGGTTTTGGACGTACGCGACCCACCCCAGCGCCTCCCGGCGCCTGCCCCTCCCCAGGAGGGGATTCAGATTCTCGCAACTCAAGCTTTCCTAGCTTCTGGCACCATGAAAACTCAGTGCACCAAGCAAAAAAATACCCGGCGCGAAGATATGGTTTTCGCAACCGGGTATCAAGAAGCCCTGCTAGAGATTCACTCCTAGGCCGTCTTAAGGAAGATGATCAAAAGCGTATACAGAGCCAGCGATTCGATCAGCACCAGGCCCAACAGCAGTGCAAACCGAATGGCCGGCGCAGCCCCCGGATTGCGAGCCAAGCCTTCGCAAGCCGCCGATATCGCTTTCCCTTGCGCCAATGCGCACAAGGAAGAGGCGATGGCCATTCCAAAGCAGGCCGATATGACGATCCACTTAGCGTCGCCTCCGTGAGCTGCAGCTTCCGCCTGCGCAAACAATGGTGACGCGACCAGCAGCGTCATCATTGTGAGTAGTGCCGTACTCGAAAACCGTTTCATGGTTTTCTCCTTTGAGTTGAGATCAACCTGCAATTGCAGGCTGTTATAAATGCCCCACGGAGGTGGTTACCGGAAACCCCTCGTGCATTCCGGTCTCACGCGTGAAGCAAGACGTAGTGGCGCGTGGTGAGTGGCGTGGGGCGAGAAGAAGTTCCAAGTGCTCGCCACTCTCCACTCACCACGCGCCACTGTTTCTAATGCTCTTCCGCCACGGCGCCAGCCACGTAGATCATGGTCAACACCATGAAGATGAAGGCCTGCAGAAAACTGGTGAAGATTGCCAGCCCCATAATGGGCAATGGCAGGATGAGCGGCAACAAGCTGAAGAAGACCACGATGATCAGTTCTTCGCCATAGATGTTCGCGAAGAGACGGACGGTCAGCGAAAACGGTCGTGCCAGGTGACTGATGATTTCGATCGGAATCATCAGCGGCGCCATCCAGGCAACGGGGCCGCAGAAGTGCTTCAAATAACCCAGCAGCCCCTGCTTCTTGATTCCGAGGTAGTTGTAATATAGGAAAACGACCAGGGCACAACCCGCCGTCACATTCATGTTGCTGGTGGGTGGCATGAATCCGGGAACGAGGCCCACGATGTTCATCAGAAAGATGAACAGGCCGATCGTTGCTATCATTGGCAGATACTTCTTGCCACCGTGCCCGATGATTTCTTCGAGTTGACTATTCAGGAACTCCACCACCAGTTCCAGCATTTGCTGGACTTTCCCTGGCTTCTCCATGGAGAACGAGCGGCGCACGAGGGGGAAGAAAATGCAGCAAAAGAGGAAAATGATCACGGCAAAGACGATGTGATCGGGAATGATCTTCTCGGCGGGAACATAGGTCTTGCCAAACCAACCATAGACTGCCGAACAGAATGCATGTTTCAGCGGTGCAACAAGCGGTCCGAAGATCTTGTTGACCTGGTCGGCGATCAGCAAACTATGTTCTTCCATACCACTCCTCTAGCAGCGTTTTAATGACGAGATGAAGGCATTCGAAAAGGACGGCGGCAACGAAGAGGAGAAGGCCAAGAATGGCGCCTCTGGCCTCGAAAAATTGAAAGCGGAATATAGCATACAGGGTACCCCCGATCAAGGCGTACCTTAAGAAATACTTGAAGATAACCCGCTTTCCGGAGGGTCGCGGGGAATGGCTAACTTCACTACCGAAGCTGCCGATCAAGCGATCCACGCCTTGTTTCATCCAGCAGAAATTCAGATAGGAAACTACGGCGCCCACGAGGAAGCTCACCACAAACTTCCAGGATACAAACAGGGCTCCCACAACCAGGGTCAACCCTGCCAGAACCATGCCAATCCGCGTCAACCGGTTCTCGACAGTCGCGTAGTAAGGATCGTTCAGGAGTTCCTGACTCAGGTTTTGACTATTGAGAACCATCTCCCTCTCGTTCCAGCTTGCGCACGACTTTGAAGAGGTTGATGAAGGCTGCTGCAATACCCAACAACAAGAAGATCGTCTTAAACGTTGACTTCCTCCCGGTCCATTCATCAAGCAGGTACCCGATCCCGTACCCGATCCCGATGCAAGCGGGAAACATGATTCCGACAGAAAGCAGTTCGCCCAGACTCTTGTATTTTGACAACGGCATATTTGTACTGAATTCAATGCCCGGATTGGTTTAGGATACCCGCACTCCGAATCTTGATTGTGGGAGGTATCTCATGCGCCCAGGCGCCTTGTACCGGTTCGCCACCGTGTTTCTGTTTGCATGCTGTATGAGCTGCTCTGAAGCCTCAAAGACCCGCGCCCCGACCGCCCAATCGGCTGCCACCAAGGCACCCGATGCTCCGACCGCGCCAGCCACATTTTACGACCTCAGCAAAGAAGATATCACCAAGGTTCCCGGCATTACGAGCCGGAACATCTCGGTCGAAGGCGTGAAACTCGGAGATCGTACGCGGGACGTCGACAAGTTGTTGGGTAAACCGGAAAGGACGGAGACCTTGCAGCGGCACTATCGCACCGCGTACCGCAATCATGGCGTTTACGTCGAGATCGAGAAACTGACCGGCAAGGTTACAAGCCTCTACGTGAACACAAACTACTACAAGCAGGCCAAAGGGGCTTTGTCCGACCTGCTGGCCCATGGCAAGCTGGATTTGTTGAAGCAGAGCTTCGGAGAGAATCCTATCGAAACCAAACCGGAGCGCACAACGACCCTGTGGAGCTACCCTGACAAGGGTATTCAATTCGTCCACATCAAGCAGGAGGATACAGCCAGCTTTACGCTGAAGCTGGTGCCGCCACAGAGTTGATGACGGTCGCGTTTGGCAGCCGGAGACGGAGCGCGCCATCTCCCATCTCTCTTGGAGCTGTCAAAGAATAGGGGATTCGTGGTTGCGCGACATTCCCCCTTACAAAAGGGGGAAGCGCGAAAGCGCGGGGGTTGTCTGGCAAGGTCGGAAGGCCAAGCAAAGAGAGCGACTCCATTCAAGAACGATGCATTGAAGTCAGGTTTCCCCAATTTGCAAGACAACCCCCGGGCGGCACCGCGACCGCGTGAAGTCTTCTCAAGACTTCACCTACGCCGCCGCCCCCTTTGACTAAGGGGGAATTTTCCTCAGGCTTCAAACCAAACCTAGCCCTCTGCAACCAATTCCGAACTGGCAGGCTGCTTCGAAGCAGCCAACCTCCGGAATCCTCTGCCCGCCAGAATCGCGAGCCAGATCCAAGCCACAGTGATCCCCAGAGTGATGGAGCTTAACCAGCGTACCCCGATCAAGATGAAAGCTGCCGACACCACAGTGGCAGCGCCTTTGGCCAGCCGCTGGATAAACATGTTGGTGAACGCGCGGGCTTTGTACTGCGCATCGCTGGAGGTTGGAACAAACAGCATCTCGCGCGAGGTCTGATTGATTGAGTAGTTCAGCCCGTTGTCGGCAACGATCAATAGACTTCCCATAACTAACGTGGGTTCGAGCCAGAAACCGCCGCTCGCAAAACACATGGCCGCCGGCAGGACGACGAGCCCTGCTCCGGGACCCGAGCGCCGCAACAATAACGTGGTCAGAACAATCTGTGAAAGCAGTGCCAGGACGTTGGTCACCAGATAGAGTCGCCCC
>Ga0187893_10005278_pt1 | contig 23383 bp, 27 predicted proteins | sample MA1701074metaG_FD_139574 | JGI IMG/M metagenome (GOLD analysis project Ga0187893, IMG submission 139574) | White microbial mat communities from a basaltic lava cave in the Kipuka Kanohina Cave System on the Island of Hawaii, USA - MA170107-4 metaG ...
TCGGACCGCTACGGCCGCCGGCCGGTGCTGTGCGCGGGGCTCCTGATGATGCTCGGCGCGTCGCTGTTCGCCGCCTTCGTCGGTTCGATCGCCGCGATCGCCGGCGCGCGCCTGGTCCAGGGGCTCGCCATGGCGAGCGGCGCGGTGATCGCGCGCTCGGTGGTGCGCGACCTCCACGCCCACGAGCGGGCTGCGCGCCTGTTCGCGAGCATCACCATCGTCTTCAGCGTGGTGCCGATCGCGGCGCCGTTCGCCGGCGCGATGATCGCCGCGGAAGCGGGCTGGCGGGCGATATTCTGGTGCTTCGCGGCGGTGGCGACGCTGCTCGTGGCTGCGGTGCTCGCCGGGCTGCGCGAAACCGCGCCGAGCGAGCGCGGCTCGATCCATCCCGCCGCCATTACGCGCAGCTTCCGTCTGATGCTCGGCGAGCGGCGCTTCGTCGCGCCCTTCCTGCTCATCCTGTGCGCGCACCTCGGCATCCTCGCCTGGGTCTCGAGCTCCGCCTTCGTGCTGGTCCGCGGGTTCGGGATATCGACCCAGGGCTACGGCTTCGCCTTCGCCGGCGTGATGCTCGGCCAGATTGCCGGCGCCTGGGCCTCCAGCCGCCTGGTGCTGCGCTTCGGCATCCAGCGCCTCATCGGGCTCGGCGCGGCGCTGGCGCTCGCCGCCGGCGCGGCCGCGGCCGCTCTCGCATGGGCCGGCGTCGGCCATTGGGCGGCGGTGGTACTGCCATTCCTGCTTTTCGTCTTCGGCACCGCGCTCATCGTTCCGAACGCGACCGCCGCCGCGCTGACGCCCTTTCCCCGCTCGGCGGGCGCGGCGTCCTCCCTGATGGGCGCGGTCGGCTTCACCATCGGCGCGCTGGTCAGCACCGGGCTCGGCCTCGCGTTCGACGGCAGCGCGCGGCCGATGGCGAGCGTCGCGGCGTTCGCCGGGGCGGCCGCCTTCGTCATGCACCGCATCCTTCTGCATGGAAGAACTTGACGCGGTCGTGGTGGGCGCCGGCGTCGTCGGCCTCGCCGTCGCGCGCGCCCTCGCGCTCGCCGGCCGCGAGGTCGTGATCCTCGAGGCCGAGGATGCCATCGGCACGCACACCAGCTCGCGCAATTCGGAGGTCATCCACGCCGGCATCTACTACGCCAAGGGCTCGCTCAAGGCGCGAAGCTGCGTGGCGGGAAGGGAACTGCTGTACGAGTATTGCGTCGCGCATGGCGTGCCGCACAGGCGCAGCGGGAAATTGATAGTTGCTTCGGACCAAGCTCAACTCCCCGAGCTCGAACAGATTGAGAAAAAGGCGCGCGCCAACGGCGTCACCGACGTCGTCTGGATGACCCGCGACCAGGCACTCGCGCTCGAGCCCGAGCTGGCCTGCGTCGCCGCGCTCTATTCGCCCTCGACCGGCATCATCGACAGCCACGCGCTGATGCTCGCCTACCTCGGCGACGCCGAGGACGCCGGGGCCATGCTGGCGCTGAAAAGCCCTCTTGAAAAAGCTTCTCTCGAAAACGACGGCTTCGTGCTGCACGTGAAGGAAGCCGAAGCGATCAGGACCCGAGTCCTCGTCAACAGCGCCGGCCTGCGGGCGCCGAGCGTCGCAGGACGGATCGGGGGTCTTGACCACAAGCTCATCCCAAGAGAGCTCTATGCGAAGGGCAACTACTACTCCTTGAACGGGAAAAGCCCTTTCTCGCGGCTCGTCTACCCGGTTCCCGAGCCCGGCGGGCTCGGCGTGCACGTGACGCTCGACCTCGCCGGGCAGGCGCGCTTCGGGCCGGACGTCGAATGGGTCGAGCGCATCGATTACCGGGTCGATCCGCAGCGCGCCGCGCGCTTCTACGCCGCGATCCGCCGCTACTGGCCGGGGCTGCCAGACGGGGCTCTTGCGCCGGGTTACTCCGGGATCCGGCCCAAGACCGCCGCCGCCGGAGAGCCGGCGCAGGACTTCGTGGTCCAGGGGCCGCGCGCGCACGGTGTCCCGGGGCTGGTCAACCTGTTCGGCATCGAGTCGCCGGGGCTGACCTCGAGCCTCGCCCTCGCCGCCAAGGTGCTGGAGGAACTGAGCTAAGATTCCGATTCGTCCATGAGGAGAGCCCGATGATCCCGCGCAGCAGCCTTCTGATCGCAGCCGCCCTGGCGTTCGGCGCGCAGGCGCAAACCAAATGGGACATGCCGACGCCCTACGCCGAGGGCGAGTTCCACACCGTAAACATCAAGCAATTCGTCGAGGACGTGAAGAAGGGCGCCGGCGGCCAGCTCGAGATCGTGGTTCATTCGAACCAGTCCCTGATCAAGCACCCCGACAGCATGCGCGCGGTGTCGACCGGGCAGGTCAACATCGCCGAGTTCCTGCTCGGCCAGTTCGGCAATGAGGAGCCGGTGTTCAACGCGGACAATATTCCGTTCCTCGCTGCCGGGTACGACAACGCCTGGAAGCTCTACCAGGCGCAGAAACCCGTGCTCGAACAGAAGCTGCAGGGGCGCAGCATGCGGCTGCTCTATTCAGTGGCCTGGCCCGGGCAAGGCATCTATACCAAGAGCGCGCTCAAGAGTGTCGACGAGCTCAAAGGTCAGAAGATCCGCACGTACAGCCCGACGACGGCGCGGCTATTCGAGCTGCTCGGCGCGAACCCGACCGTGATCCAGGCCTCCGAGATTCCGCAGGCGTTCGCCACCGGGGCGATCAGCGGCATGATCACTTCCTCGGCAACCGGCAGCTCCTCCAAGGCCTGGGAGTTCGTCAAGAACTACTACATGACGAGCGCGATGCATCCCAAGAACGTGGTGGTGGTGAACGAACGCACCTGGCAACGGCTCCCTGACGCGCAGAAGAAAGCGCTGACGAGCGCAGCGGCGGCCGCCGAGAAGCGTGGCTGGGAGCTGTCGAAGCAGCGCGAGTCGAGCGCGAACAAACTGCTCGCCGACAACGGAATGACGGTGCACCAACCCGACACCGCGATGATGAGGGCGTACGGCAAGGTCGGGGAGGCAATGCTCGGCGAATGGTTGAAGTCCGCCGGTGCCGACGGCGAGGCGATCGTAAAGAACTACCGCTCGAAATAGCCTTCCCTTGCGCCGCGCGCTCGATCTGCTGTATTGGGCGAGCGGCGCCCTTGCCGCGGTCTGCCTCGCCGGCATCGCCCTTCTGATGCTCGCGCAGGCCGGCGGGCGCGAGCTCGGCCTGCTGATACGCGGCGCCGACGACATCGTCGCCTGGCTGTGCGCGGCGTCTGCGTTCCTCGCGCTCGGCCACACCTTCCGCCATGGCGAGCTGGTGCGCGTCGGCCTGCTGCTCGGATTCCTGCAGCCTCGCATGCGGCGCGCAGCCGAGCTGTTCGCCCTCGGCGTGACGGCGCTGTTCGCCGGCTACATGGCGTGGGCAGTCACGCGCTTTGTCTACGAGAGCTGGAAATACAACGAGGTCGCGCAGGGGATGATCAAGACCCCGATCTGGATCCCGCAGATGAGCCTGGTGCTGGGCGTGCTGATCTTCCTGGTCGCGGTGCTGGATGAGCTATTCAGGGTCTTGAACAAACAGAAGCCTTCGTACCAGCTCGCCGAGGAGGCCCGGCAGGCGGCGAAGGACTTCTCGGAGATGGTGTAAATGGGCACGCTCACCATCGCGCTGATCCTGCTCGGGCTGCTGCTCCTGCTGCTCGCCGGCGGCGTGTGGATCGCGATCGCGCTCGCCGCAGTGGGCTGGTTCGGGTTGCAGTTCTTCACCAATACGCCGCCCGACGTGAATCTGTTCCAGTCGTTCTGGGGCTCGAGCGCCTCCTGGACGCTCGCCGCGCTGCCGCTCTTCGTCTGGATGGGAGAGATCCTGTACCGCACCAAGCTTTCGGAGCAGATGTTTGCGGGGCTCGCGCCCTGGCTCACCTGGCTTCCCGGACGGCTGATGCACGTGAATATCCTCGGCTGCTCGATCTTCGGCACGGTGTCGGGCTCCTCCGCCGCGACCTGCGCCACGATCGCCAAGGTGGCGCTCCCCGAGCTCACGCGCCGCGGCTACGACGAGAAGACCTGCCTCGGATCGCTGTGCGGCGCAGGCACGCTCGGCATCCTGCTGCCGCCCTCGATCATCATGGTGGTGTACGCGGTGGCGGCCGAGGTCTCGATCCTCAAGGTGTTTCTCGCCGGCCTGATTCCCGGCCTGATCCTGATGCTGCTGTTCTCGGGCTACATCGTTGCCTGGGCGCTCGCCAATCCCGGCAAGACCCCGCGGGAAGAGATCCGAATTTCCTTTTTCGAGAAACTGTACCGCTCGCGGCACCTCATTCCCTGCGTCCTGCTGATCGTGTTCATCGTCTGGGTGATGGTGATCGGCTGGGCGACCGCCACCGAAGCCGCGGCCTTCGGCGTGCTCGGCGCGCTCGGCATCGCGTGGTGGTCGGGCGGGCTCAACCGCGCGAGTTTCTGGCAGAGCCTGATGGGCGCGACGCGCCTTTCCTGCATGATCCTCTTCATCCTCGCCGGGGCAGCGTTCCTGTCCTCGTGCATGGCCTTCACCGGTATCCCCAAGGCGCTCGCCGCCTGGGTGGCCGCGATCGAGCCCAACAAGTACATGCTGATCGCCATCCTCGCCGGGATCTACATCCTGCTCGGCACTGCGCTCGACGGCGTGTCGATGATCGTGCTCACCACCTCGATCGTGATCCCGATGATCGAAAAGGCCGGTTTCGACTTGGTGTGGTTCGGCATCTTCATCGTGCTCCTGGTCGAGATCGCCGAGGTCACGCCTCCGCTCGGTTTCAACCTGTTCGTGCTGCAGACGATGAGCGGCCGCGACTCGAACTACGTGGCGCTCGCGTCGGTGCCGTTCTTCGCCATGATGGTGCTGTGCATCGCGCTGATCACCGCGTTTCCGCAGCTCGCGACGTGGCTGCCCGACGCGCTGATCGGGGTGACCAAGAAGTAGTGGCAGCCAGAGCGGTGATCCTCGACGTCGGCGGCGTGCTGGCGCACGACATCTGGGAGCCCATGTTAGACGACCTTGCCGACCGATACCGGCTGAGCAGGCGCGAGCTCTGCGAAGCCGGCCGGCTGCTGTGGGAGACCTTCGCCTACGTACCCGAGACGCCCGCCAACACCTGGCGCGACATGGAGCGGCGCTACTGGCGGCTCTTTCTCTTGATGTGCGAAGTACCGCTCACGGTCGAGGCGCTGATCCGGCTCACCGACCGGTATGTGGTTCCGGTCGAGGGCATGCGGCCGATCCTGGAAGAGCTCCGCGCGCGCAGCTTCGAGATCGACGCGGTGCTGTTCGAGGGACCGGCGCATTTCGCGGCCGACCTGCGCAAGCGCAACCTGCTCTAGGCCTTCAGGCGTAGATTCTTCTGGCGAGCCGCAATGCGCCTCGCGGCGCGACGAGCCTGGGCAAGCGCATGATGTCGCGCGAGACCGGGCCGCGCGCCGCCGTCACCGCGGCGCGGTAGTACTTTCCGACGCAGGCCGCGACGCCCGCGTCGTGGTCGCCGTTCGGGTAGGCGAACAGCTCGACCGGGCGCTGCAGCCCGCGCTCGAGCAGCCTGCGGCTGTCGCGCACCTCGGCCTCGAGTTCGGCTGCGGGCATCCCCGGCAGGATCGGGTGCGTGAGGGTGTGCGAGCCGATCGTGATCACCGCGGGGTCGATCCGGCGCAGCTCTTCCCAGCCCGCGAGGTCGTACTCCTCGCGTTCCTCGGGCGTCGGCACGAAGCGCGGCGTGGCGTCGCGCAGCCGCGCCTCCACCCGCGTGCGCCGGCCGAGGTCCAGAGTCTTCATCCAGCCGACGAAGGCTTCGATGTCGCTCGTCGGGGCGTGCGCCTCGCGCGCGAGCTCGCGGCGCATCACGCGATCAAGGCGCACCAGCCGGCGGCGCGTCTCGTGGGTCCACAGCCAGCTCGCGCGATCGATAAGGCCCGGGCAGATGAAGAAGGTCGCCGGCAGGGCGAGGCGGTGCAGGAGCGGATAGGCGACCGCGAGGTTGCTGCGCAGCCCGTCGTCGAACGTGAGCGCGATCCTGCGGCCGAGCGCGGCGCCGCGCGGCGCGCAGCGATCTGACTTTGAACATGGCCGGAATTGTTGCAGGCCGCGTTCCTTTAGAATCGGTTCGTGCATGGTCCGGTCTACTTGACCGAAGACATCCGGCGCATCGAGCGCGCGGCGGGCGACGCCGCGCTGATGGAGCGCGCCGGCGCCGCGGCCGCGGAAATCGCCGCGACGCTCGCGGGCGACAGGGGCAAGGACATCCTGGTGCTCGCCGGGCCGGGCAACAACGGCGGCGACGCGCGCGTCGCTGCAGAGCGCCTGAAGGAACGGTTTTTCCGGGTCAGCGTCGTCGAGCGCGCAGCAGATCTCCCTGAAAAGCCCTGGAGCCTGGCGATCGACGGGCTGTTCGGCATCGGGCTCGCGCGCGAGGTCGCGGGCGAGCACGCGGCGCTCGTCGACTACCTGAACCGCCAGCGCTGCCCGGTGCTCGCGCTCGACATCCCGAGCGGAATTCACGCCGACAGCGGGCGCGTCCTCGGCCGCGCGGTGCGCGCCACGCACACGGTCACCTTCATCGCGCTCAAGCCCGGCCTGCTCACCCTGGACGGGCCAGACCATTGCGGCGAGATCCAGGTTTCGGATCTGGGGCTTACTCTTCCGGCTCCCGCCGCATGGGTCGCATCCCCTCGGCTCTTCGGGAGTCTCCTCAAGCCCCGGCCGCGCAACTTCCACAAGGGCATGGCGGGCTCGGTCGCGATCCTCGGCGGCGCCGCCGGGATGAGCGGCGCCGCGCTGCTCGCCGGCCGCGCCGCGCTGAAGATCGGCGCGGGCCGGGTCTACGTGGGATTGCTGGATGAAACGCTGTCCATCGACATCTCGAATCCGGAACTCATGCTGCGTCACCCCGACGATGCCCTGGGCCAGGACCTGGACGCGCTGGTGGTCGGGCCCGGGCTCGGGCAGGGCGAGCGCGCCGAGACGCTGGTCGGCGCGGCGCTCGCGAGCGACCTGCCCTGCGTGCTGGACGCCGATGCCTTGAATTTGGTTTCAGAAAATCCCGAGCTTCGTCACGCCTGCGCGCGTCGTACGGCGGACACCCTTCTCACGCCGCATCCTGCTGAAGCCGGCCGGCTGCTCGCGCTGGCCACCGCGGACGTGCAGGCCGACCGCGTCAAGGCCGCCAAGGCGCTCGCCTCGAACCTAAACGCGCACGTGGTGCTCAAGGGCGCGGGCAGCATCCTGGTCGCGCGCGACGGCCACTGGTTCGTCAACGCGAGCGGCAATCCCGGCATGGCGAGCGCCGGCATGGGCGACGTGCTCGCCGGCATCCTCGGCGCGCTGCTCGCGCAGCGCTACTCGGGCGAAAGCGCGCTGGTCCTCGGTGTGCACCTGCACGGTGCGGCGGCGGACGACCTGGTCAAGGCCGGCATCGGCCCCGTCGGCCTCACCGCGGGCGAGCTGACCGACGCCGCGCGCCGGCGCTGGAACGCCTGGTTGGCGAAACCCGTTTAGTCGAGGAGCTTGTCTGCCTGCAGGAGCAGTTGCTGCGGGATAGCTACCCCGAGTGCCTTGGCGGTGGCGCGATTGATAACTAGCTCGAACCTGGTCGGCCGCTCCATTGCCAACTCGCCGGGCCTGGCACCCTTGAGAATCCTGTCGACGTAATGGGCGGCCCGGCGATACATCGCGAGAAAGTCCACGCCGTAACCAATTAAGCCGCCGGCTTCCGCGAACTGCTTGAAACCTGTCGAGGGGAAGCGGTGCGCGGCTGCAAGCTCTGCTATCGCAGCGGTATTCGCGTTGAGCATACCGTCCTGGAGCACTGTGACCGCGTCCACCCGCCTGGCAGCCATGGCGCGGAATGCATCGGCCAACTCGCCCGAGCCGCGCACTTCGAATACTTCAAGCGTCAGGCTTAGAGCCTGGGCCGTAGCCGCCATTACCTCAAGATCTGCTTTCGTGATGGGGGTCTGTGGATTTGCCAGCACAGCGACGCGGGAGGCTCGCGGCACCGCCTGCTTGAGCAGCTCGAGCCGCTTGGCGCTGAGCTCCGGGCTGAAAAAGCTGGAACCGGTAATGTTTCCGCCCGGGCGCGCGAGATTGCTGACGATTCCGGTTGCCACGACATCGCCGGCGTGCGCGACGACGATCGGTACCGTGCTTGTCGCGCGCTTTGCTGCAAGCGTACCCGGCGTCGCGTGGGTCACGATGACGTCGACTCTGGCGGCAAGCAGGTCGGCCACCAGGTCCGGGAAGCGCTCGTATCTCCCTTCCGCCCATCGTGGCTCGAGGACGAAGGTCTTTCCTTCCACATACCCGAGATCGCGCAGACCCGCCCGGAGCGCCTCCACTTCGCGCGCCCAGCTCGAAGCCGAGGCCGCTCCCAGGAAGCCGATGCGGTGAACTTTCTGCTGCTGCGCAAATGTTGCACGCGGCGCCGTGAGCAAACCTGCCCCGAGCACAGCCAGCAGCTGTCTGCGCGTAGTCATTCGCAGCGATAGAACGCGTCGCGCTGCTGCTTGCTGATCGCCGGCAGGTCCTCGGGGTCGCTCGAGCGCGTGAGGCGCGGCTCGAGCTCGGCGAGGCGCTTCTCGAGGCGCGCGGTCCTGGGGTCGCGGTTGAGGGCGGCGAAGCGGCTGCGCAGAGTCTTGGCCTCGTCGCCGCGGCGCTCGGCCTCGGCGAGGGCAATCTGGCGCCTGAGCTGGCGCTTCTGGCACTGCACCGGCTCGAGCTCCTTCGAGATGGACATGAACTCCTGCGCCGCGGGACTCAGCGCGAACGACTGGAGCGGGAAGAGAAGAAGCAGAAGCCGGATCACGCTGCCTTCACGCAACTTTCATTTTCGCCTTCGGCTCCGGGTACGGATAGAGCATGTTGAGCGCGACCGACTGGCCGCTCGCCTGCACGATGCGCACGTGCTCGCGCCGCAATTCGCGCGCGTGGCGCACGCCGCACGAGTGCGCGATCATGTCGATCTCCTTGTTCATGTTCATGGCGTAGTTCGCCACGCGCAGGTATTTCTCCTCCACCACCAGCGCGCGCTGCAGGCGCTTGTTGTGCGTGGTGACGCCGGTCGGGCAGGTGTTCTGGTGGCAGCGCAGCGCCTGGATGCAGCCGAGCGCGAACATGAAGCCGCGTGCCGTGTTCACGAAGTCCGCGCCGACGCACAGCGCCCAGGCGGCGCGGGCGGACGTGACCAGCTTGCCCGAGGCGATGACTCTTACTCTATTTTTCAATCCCGTTTCGACGAGCGCGTCCACCACGCGCGGCAGCGCCTCCTCGATCGACAGCCCCATGTGGTCGGCGAGCGCCTGCGGCGCCGCGCCCGAGCCGCCTTCGCCGCCGTCGATCACCAGGAAGTCGGGCGCGAACTCCAGGCCGCGGCGGTGCACGATGTCGGCCATCTCGTTCATGAAGCGCCAGCCGCCGACCGCGGTCTTGACGCCCACCGGTCGCCCGGTCAGCTCGCGCATCCACACGATCTTCTCGAGCAGCTCGTTCATGTTCGAGATGTCGCGGTGGCGGTTGGGGCTGATCGAGTCGCGGCCCTCGGGAATGCCGCGGATCTGCGCGATCTCGGCGGTGACCTTCTTCCCCGGCAGCACCCCGCCCTTGCCCGGCTTCGCGCCCTGTGACAGCTTGATCTCGAAGGCCTTAACTACTTTACTTAATTCCAAAAGTCTTTCTTCCGACAGGTTGCCTTGTGCGTCGCGCACGCCGTACTTCGCGGTGCCGATCTGCATGATGACGTCGCAGCCGCCCTCGACATGGTAGGGCGAGAGCCCGCCCTCGCCGGTGTCCATCCAGCAGCCGGCGACGTTGGCGCCGCGCGACAGCGAGCGCACCGCCGGCGCCGAGATCGCGCCGAAGCTCATGCCGCTCACGTTGACGATCGAGCGCGCCTCGAACGGCTGCTTGCAGTAGCCCTCGCCGAGCACCAGCGAGGGCGTCGGCAGCCTCTCTTCCTCGAGCACCGGGAACGGGTGGTTGACGAAGATCAGCGCGCCGGGCTGGTGCAGGTCGTAGGTCGAGCCGAAACCGATGATGCCGCCCTCGTTCTTCGCCAGCCGGTAAACCCAGGCGCGCGTCGCGCGGTTGAACGGCATCTCGTCGCGGTCGCCGGCGAAGAAGTACTGCCGGAAGTACTCGCCGAGCTGCTCGAAAAAGTAGCGGAAGCGCCCGACGATCGGGTAGTTGCGCAGCACGCTGTGCTTCTTCTGCGTGATGTCGCGGATGAATACGAACAGCAGCGTCGCGACCAGGCCGAACGCGATCAGCGTGCCGATGCCGTACGAAAGAATGTCCTTGACCATTGCCCCCCGCCTTCCCCTCTTCTTCTGCGACTGCTAGGGCAATGATACCCCGCGGCTGATCTCTTCCGGCTTTGCAGTTCTTACACCCAGGACCTGGCAGGAGAAGCGCAAGGCCATGCCGGCGAGCGGATGGTTCGCGTCGAGTACGACCTTGCCCGCCGCGATGTCGGTCACCGTGTAAAAACGGGAGTCTTCCTCCACTTCCATGCCGACCTGCAGCCCCTGGCCGTAGCGCTCGGCGGGCTCGACGCGCAGGAGCCGCGCGTCGTACTCGCCGAACGCCTGCTCGGGCTCGAGCTGCACCCGGATCGCCTCGCCGGGCCCCCTGCCTTCGAGGGCGCGCTCCAGCGCCGCGAGCAGCTCGCCGTAACCGCCGTGCAGATAGGTCAGGTCGGACGCGGGCTGGAGCTGGACGCCCTGCGCGTCATGCATCGCGACGCGAAGGGAAACCACCGTATTGCGGGCTACGAGCGCAGCCGCCTCACCAGGTCGAACACCTCGGCGGCGTGGCCCCGGGGATTCACGCCGTAGGCGGCGTGGCGGATCACGCCCTTCTTGTCGATCACGAAGGTCGAGCGCACCAGGCACTCGCGGCGCACGCCCTCGGTGACCTCCTTTTCCTGGATCACCCCGTACTTGCGGCACACCTCCCCCTCGGGGTCGGAAAGCAGCGCGATGGTGACGCCGTTGCGGTCGCGGAAGTCGGCGTGCGTCAGGCAGTCGTCGCGCGATACGCCCATGATCACGCAGTCGCACTTGTCGAACTGGTCCTCGTGGTCGGAGAACTCGGTGGTGACCATGGTGCAGCCGGGCGTGCCGTCCTTCGGGTAGAAGTACAGCACCACGTTTTTCTTGCCCTTGAAGGCCGACAGGCTGACCTCCTGCATGTCAGCATCGGGAAGCGCGAACGACGGAGCAGGTTGACCCGGTTCGAGCATGTCGAGCCGATTCTATTCCAAAACTTTTTTGCTTTGACAAGCTCCGCGCCCGCGTTGTAGTTCTCTCGCTACAAATGAAGCCACAACTGCTCGGCGGCCTGACGGCGCGCGATTTTCTGAGACGTTATTGGCAGAAGCGCGCATACTTCGTGCGCGGCGCGCTGCCGCAATTCGCGGGCGTGGTGGACGAGCGCGCGCTTACTATGCTTGCGACGCGCGATGACGTGGAATCCCGCATCGTGGAACGCCGCGGCCGCCGCCGGGAAACGGCGAACGGGCCTTTCAGGAAAAGCGACCTGAAAGCAAAACCTTCCAACTGGACGCTGCTTGTCAGCGGCGTCAACCTTCACGTTCCCGCCGCCGACGCCCTGCTGCAGCGCTTCAGCTTCGTGCCGCAGGCGCGGCTCGACGACGTGATGGTCAGCACCGCGACGCCGGGCGGCGGGGTCGGGCCGCACGTCGACTCCTACGACGTGTTCCTGCTCCAGGGTCCCGGGCGCCGGGCCTGGCGCATTGAAAACAAACGGTTTGTTGCATCCCCCGGCGACCTGATCTACCTGCCCCCGGGCGTGCGGCACGACGGCGTCGCGCTCGAGCGCTGCACCACGTATTCGATCGGCTTTCGCGCGCCGCGCGGCGCCGAGCTCGGCGCGGCATTCCTCGACTGGCTGCATCGGCGCGGCCTGCCCGGGGCGCGCTATCGCGACCCCGGGCTCGCCCCGGCAGCACGGCCCGGGCGGATTCCGGAGGAAATGGTTCTTTTTTCCGAGAACCTGTTGAGGAAAATCCGCTGGTCGCGCGGGGACGTCGAGCGCTTCCTCGGCGAATACCTGAGCGAGCCCAAGCCGCACGTGGTGTTCGCGCCCGGACGGGGCCGGCGCGCCCTCGCAAGCTCGCGGGTGCGACTCGATCCCAAGACCCGGTTGCTGTACCGCGGCATGCGCTTCTTCATCAACGGCGAAACCGTTGAACTGGATCGAAGAAGCGCCTCCCGGCTGCGCGAGCTGGCGGACCGCCGCGAGGCGCAGGGCGCGCGGCTTGCCCGGGCGCCGCTCGCCGGTCTAATCTCCGGCTGGCGGCGGCTCGGCTACCTGCGCCTGGAGAAAACCTGAATGGATGCGCCGATCTACGAGCGCTTCGAGACGAACGAGGGCTTCCAGGCCGCGGTCGACCGGCTGCTCGAGCAGCCGGGGCGCGAGCTGCGCGTGTTCGACCCCGACGGCGCGGCGCTCAGGCTCAACGACCCGGCGCGCATCGAGCGCCTGGAGCGCTTCCTGCTCGCGAGCCGCACGCGCCGCCTGTACCTCGTGGTGCACGGCACCGATCACCTGACGCGCCAGTGCCCGCGCCTCATGATGCTGCTCAGGCGCTTCTCGCACGCCATGCAGATCAACCGCACGCACGAGGAGATCCGCGAGGTGCAGGACGCGTTCCTGCTGCTCGACGCGGTGCACTACGTGCGCCGCCCGGTGGCGGCATTCTTCCGCGGCGCAATGGGCCTGGGCGACGAGAACGAGGGCCAGGCGCTGCGCGGGCGCTACACCGAGATCTGGAACGCTTCGTACCCGGCGGTCTCCAGTACCACGGTAGGCCTATAACGCTAATTCGGGGTCAGGGTCGCAATTCGTTTTTACGTACGTGAAACTGAATTGCGACCCTGACCCACCCTGACCCCGAATTAGATGCTCCGCCAGGCGAAGCCGTCGTCCTGGGTTGCGAGGCCGATCCAGCCCTCGTCGCAGCCCATGGCGCGCGCGAGCGCCGCGCGCACCAGCTCGGGGCGGTTATTCTGCTGCGACAGGTGCGCGCCGATGACGTGCTTCAGGCGCGAGCGGTCCAGCGCGGCGAGCAGGCGCTCGGAGTCCCGGTTGTCGAGGTGGCCGAAGGGACCGGCGATGCGCTCCTTGAGCCACTTCGGATAGGCGCCGCTCCACAGCATGTCGCGGTCGTAGTTGCACTCGAGCACCAGGGCGTCGAGCCCGGAGAGCATGCGCTCGACGTGCGGCGTCGTGGTGCCGACGTCGGTGAGCACGCCGAGCCTGGCGGCGCCGTCCGAAAGCACGTACTGCACCGGCTCGCGCGCGTCGTGCGGCACGGTGAAGGGGTTGACCTCAACCGAGTCCACGGCGAAACCTTCGCGTGCCGTGATCAGGCAGGTCTTCACGCCGTCTACGGCCTTACCCTCGGCCTTCAGCGCCGCGAGCGTGCCGTGCGTGAGGTACAGCTCGACGCCGTGGGCGGCGGCGAAGTCGAACGCGCCGCAGGCATGGTCGCCGTGCTCGTGGGTGACGAGCAGCGCCTTCACCTGCGAGGGCTCCAGGCCGGCGCGCGCGAGGCGCCGCTCGGTCTCGGTGAGCGCGAGCCCGCAGTCGAGCATCACGACGGTACCGCCGGCCTCGGCGACCAGGCAGTTGCCCGAGCTGCCGCTGGCGAGCGAGGCGAAGCGCAAGCGCTATTTCAGCTGCTCGTGGAGCAGCGCGAGGATGCGCTGCGCGGTCCTGGAGCGCTCGGCGGCGCCTTCCTTGTTCAGCACCAGCACCTGGCTGCCGTCGGCTTCGTTGACGATCTGCACGCGGTACTGCTCGGCCTTGACCTTCGAGTCCGAGGAGAACAGGCGCGCTAGGAAGCCGCGGTCCTTCTCCTTCATCTCGGCTTCCGGGTCGGCATAGCGCACGAAGTACAGGCCCTTCTGCCGGTCGCGGTCCTCGACCGTGAAACCGACGCGGTCGAGCGCCAGGCCGACGCGGCGCCACGCGCGGTCGAACGGCTCGTGCACCTGGAGGAGCTCCGTGCCGTCGCTGCGCTTCACGATCTCGGCGCGCTGCGCCTGCGCGGGCGCGGCGGCCTGCTTCGCCTTCTCCTCCTGCGCGCCCAGGCGCACCATGAGGCGGCGCAGGAACTCGGCCTCGAGCTCGGGATCGGACGCGCGCGGCTGCCACGCCGTCTGGCCGGGCGTGCTCGAGGTCGGCTCGCGGGTGGTGTAGACCTCCTGCATGCCGCGGTGGCTGATGTAGACCTCGGTGCTCTTGCCGTCGGCGCCGCGCTCGAGGCGCGTGCGGTACTTGTCGCGCTCGGAGGTGGAGTAGAGCTGCTCGAGGATCTTGCCGAGGAACTCGCGCACCTTGCCCTCGGGGACCTTGGAGCGGGTCTCGGCCCAGTCGGTCTCCATCACGCCCGCCTCGGGGATCTCGAGCTTGATCAGGAAGCCGCGCTCCTGCCAGAAGTCCTTGATCATCGGCCAGAGCTTCTCCGGCGGCTCTTGCACCACCAGCCAGCGCTGGTTCCCGGAGCGCTCGATCTTCATCCGGTCGACGTCGGGCAGCACCAGCGGCGCGCCCGGCCGCGCCGCGGCCGGGTCGCGCCGCTCGGCCTGGTAGCCCGACAGCGTGGCGCTCGAGCGGCCGGTCTCGGGAACCACGTAGCGGTTGTCGCGCGCCGGCGAGGTCAGGTCGGGCGGCACTTCGAGCGGCGGCAGGGTGCCCGCCGCCTTGTAGTCGACCGACGAGGAATCCGAGAACAGGGTGCACCCCGACAGCACGACCATCGCGGCCGTGGCGGCGATGGCGTTGCGCATCAACCCCGGCCTTCGACGACTCTCAGCCCGGGAAGGGCGATGCCGGCCTCGTGGAGCGCTTCGCGCACGCTCTGGTGGAATTTCTCGGCGAGCGGCGACATCGGAAGCCGCAGGCCGGGCTCGATCATGCCCATCTCGGCGAGCGCCCACTTGACCGGGATCGGGTTCGCCTCCACGAACAGGCGCTGGTGCAGCGGAAACAGCTTCAGGTTCAGCTCGCGCGCCTTCTTCACGTCGCCGACCAGCGCGGCGGCGCACATCTGGTGCATCAGCTTCGGCGCCACGTTGGCGGTCACCGAGACCACGCCGTGGCCGCCCATCAGGATCAGGGCGAGCGCGGTGGCGTCGTCGCCGCTGTAGATCGCGAAGTTGCGCGGCGCGCGGCGGATCAGGTCGGTGTTGCGCTCGATGTTCGCGGTCGCTTCCTTGATCCCGATGATCCCCGGGACACTGGCCAGGCGCAGCACCGTGTCGGTCTGCAGGTCCGCCACCGTGCGGCCCGGCACGTTGTACAGCAGCATCGGCAGGTCGACGGTCTCGGCGATCTTGCGGAAGTGGCGGTACAGCCCTTCCTGCGTCGGCTTGTTGTAGTAGGGCACGACCGAGAGACACGCGGTGGCACCATTTGTTTTTGCCGACGCGGTGAGCTCGATCGCCTCGGCGGTCGAGTTGCCGCCGGTGCCGGCGATCACCGGGATGCGGCCGCGCGAGTGCTGCACCGCGACGCGGATCAGCTCCTTGTGCTCGTCGAAGTCCACCGTCGGCGATTCGCCGGTGGTGCCGACCACCACGATGCCGTCGCTGCCCTCTGCAACATGCCAGTCGATCAGCTGCCTGAAGCGAGCGAGGTCGAGGCGCCCGTCCTCATGCATCGGTGTAACGATCGCGACCAGGCTTCCGGTAATCATGCGGAGATTCTAACGCTTTCGGCCTTTTCCCGGATGACACAGATGCGCTGCACCACGGCTTTCCCGGTCGTTCCCTGCTCGAAGGCGACGACCGTCAGCGCGCCGAACGCCTGCAGCAGCTCGCCCGGGCGCAGCAGGAAGTTCGGATTCGAAGGCTTGCGGTACTTCTCGTTTCCGGCCATGAACGTCTCATATATAAGTACGCCCTCCGGGGCCAGCGACTGCGCGAGCAGCGGCAGCAGCGGCCGGTGCAGGTAGTTGGTGACCACGATCCCGCCAAAGCGCTCGCCGGCGAACGGCCAGGGGCGGCCGTCCTCGAGGTTTGCTCTTACGAACCGCACGTTCGGGATCGTCTGCTCGTCCCGATCCACCGCCACCACCTCGAGGCCGCGCGCGGCGAAGAACCTCGCGTGCCGGCCCGACCCGCTCGCGAGATCGAGCACCGGGCCGCGCGTGACGAGCGGCGCCCAGCGCACGACCCAGTCCGACGGCGCGAGGTCGGCATGCGCGCCGGCATTCATTTGTGCGCGAGGCCGGGCCTGATCGCCAGCCGCTCCCGCGTGCGGCGGCGCTGCTCGGCGATCTCCGGCGAGCCGTACATTCTTTCCATGCGCGCGGCCGCCGCGGCATCGAATCTGCTCATGGAGCCAGTCTAGCCCGGGAGCCGCGCGCCGTGCTCGGCCAGCAGCCTGCGCAGGATCGAGCGGTGGCAGCGCGCTTCGTCCTCGCAGTAGCAGCCGACGGAGAAATCCGCGTGCTGCGAGAGCCGCGCGAGCAGCTCGAGGAGGCGCTGGGCCGCCGGCGCTTTCATCTCCTTGCGATAGGCCTTCGCAAAGCGCTGCCAATCGTCCGCCTTGCCGACCAGCTTCATGCTGGGCGCGAGCTCGGGGAGCCAGAGGTCGTAGAAGTTGCGCCGCGCGTAGTCGCTCTTCTTCACGCCGCGCGGCGGCCGCCGCACCGTGCCAAGGCGCAGCCCCTCGCCCCGGGCGCGCGCGCTGCCCAGGCGGACGATGCGGATCACTTCCCCTTCCTCTCCTGGTCTTCCAGGCGCCGGATCGTTTCCTCGAACACCGTGGTCACGTCGAAGCAGACGTCCACGGTCTGCCCGTCGGGCTTTCGCCACAGGATGAGATCGTAGCGGCGCCTGCCGTCGCTCGAGGCGCCGAGCGCCTGCCTGACGAGCGCGCCGCCGCCGAAGGTCTTGCGCAGCCAGGCGTACTCGGCCTGCACCATCGCCGTGCCCTCGGCCACCAGCGGGATCACCGCCTGCTCGCACGAGGAGCCGTCCCCGCCGGTGAACCTCGGTTCCTCCGCGCCGATCGCCAGCATCAGCGCCATCTGCTCAATCATTGCTGGTCATCCGGAGGATTAATGGCCCGGCCGACGTACCGCGTAGAAGCTGCGTCGTCTCGGAGCACGGATCGCGCAGCACAACGCGCGTTGCCCTATGCGGGCGCCTGCCGATCACCGACATGCGGCAGCACGTTACCCCCGGCCGTGCGGGGAATCAATTCGACCGCGGCTAGTTGAGCTGGAACAGCAGCAGCGAGCGCCCGGTGACCTCGTACTCGTGGCCGATCGGGAAGCGCGGCTCTTCGGTGGAGTCGGGGAAGTTGGTGTCGGCCAGCAGCTTCCAGTCGCCGCCGCCGTTCGACGGCGGCAGCTTGAACTTCACCACGTCCTGCCAGGGATTGAAGATGATGAGCAGCGTCGCTTCCTCGCCGCGCTTGCGGATGCCGGTCGTCTGGGCGCGGCCGTCGAGCAGCATGCCGAAGCAGCGCACGTTGGCGTCCTTCCAGTGCTCCTCGCGCATCTCCTCGCCGGTGGTGTTGATCCAGGCCACGTCCTTGACGCCGAGATCCTCGCTGAACTCGCCGGTGAGGTAGCGCGTGCGGCGCAGGATCGGGTACTTGTGGCGCAGCCCGGTGAGCTTCTGCACGAAGCGGATCAGGCGCTGCGCGCGGTCGTCGTGGTTCCAGTCGACCCACGAGATCCCGTTGTCCTGGCAGTAGGCGTTGTTGTTGCCCTGCTGCATGCGCGCGAACTCGTCGCCCGCGAGCAGCATCGGCGTGCCCTGGGAGAGCAGCGGCGTCGCGAGCAGGTTCTTCATCTGGCGCTTGCGCAGGCCGCGGATCGCCTCGTCGTCGGTCGGACCCTCGGCGCCGTGGTTCCAGGAGCGGTTGTGCGAGTGGCCGTCCTTGTTGCCCTCGCCGTTGGCCTCGTTGTGCTTGTCGTTGTAGCTCATGAGGTCGTTGAGCGTGAAGCCGTCGTGCGCGGTGATGAAGTTGACGCTCGCCCACGGCTGGCGGCCGCGGCGCGGCTGCTCGACCGCGCGGAGCTGCGCCTGAGGCGCTGGTGGAAAAGCTTCCGGTCCTAGCTGCAGAGCACCAGGTTCGCGAACTCGACCAGCATCCCCGGCTTGAGGTAGGCCGAGAACGCCGCCGCGGTGACGAAGGCGAACGCGGCGACGAGGATCGCCCTAAGCCAAAGCCTGCGCATGTTTCTGCCTCTCGGCCAGCGGCCTTTCGTTGACCGGAAGGTTGATGAGGGCGGCGAAGATGCCGAGCCCTATCGACACGTAGAGCGCGCCGGCGTAGCTGCCGGTCGTGTCGTACAGGTATCCCGCGAGCCAGACGCCGACGAAGCTGCCGATCTGGTGGCCGAAGAACACGATCGCGGTCAGCGTCGCCATGTAGCGCAGGCCGAAGATCTGGCCGACCAGCCCGTTGGTGAGCGGTACCGTGCTGAGCCACAGCAGGCCGATGCCGCAAGCAAACACGTAGAGCGTGACTGGCGAAAGAGGAGACAGCACCAGCAAGGCTATGAGCGCTGCACGCACCGAGTAGATGGTCGAGAGAATGTATTTCTTGCTGAATCGGCCGCCGGCCCAGCCGGCGCCGAGCGTGCCGACGATGTTGAACAAGCCGATCAGCGCGAGCGCGGTCATGCCGTGGGTGACGCTCAGGCCCTGGTCGGTGACGAAGGCGGGAAGGTGGACCGTCAGCATCGCGATGTGGAAGCCGCAGACGAAGTACCCCCAGAAAAGCAGGTGGAAGCCGCGCTCGCCCATGGCCTCCCGCAACGCCGCGCCAAGAGACTGGCCGGTTCTGGAGGGAGCCGGGCGGCCTGAAACCGCGGCTGCGAGCGGCATGATGAGCGCGGTCATGCCCGCCATGACGAGCAGCGCGACGTGCCAGTCGAAGCTGCCGATCAGCAACTGGGTGACGGGGAGAAATACGAACTGACCGAACGAGCCTGCGGCGGTCGCGACGCCGAGCGCGGTGCTGCGCCTTTCCGGCGCCACGCTGCGGCCGATGACCGCGAGCACGGTGGCGAACGTGGCGCCGGCGAGCGCGCCGCCGACGAGCACCCCGGCGGCGAAGTGCATCGCGATCGGGCTTTGCGCGAGCGACATGCCGGCGAGGCCGAGCACGTAGAGCGCGCCGCAGCCCGCCACGACCCGGCCGGTGCCGTAGCGATCGGCGATGGCGCCGGCCACGGGACCGAGCGCGCCCCAGACGATCTGCTGCAGGGCGAGCGAGAACGACAGCACTTCCCTGCCCCAGCCGAACTCCAGGCTGATCGGCTGCAGGTACAGGCCGAAGCCGGCGCGCGCGCCGAACGCGATGAACAGGATCAAGCAGCCGCAGAGGACGACGGTGCCGGGGTTCATGCCGTCAGTGTACCGGCTCGGCCTGCATGCCGCGCCGGCACAGTTCGCATGAAAAAACCCGCGCTAGAGCTTCTCGACCTGCGGCAGGTTGCACGCGAGGATGCTTTTCCTGAGCACCTCGATCGCCTCGGGGCGCGGGAAGCTGCGCCGCCAGGCGAGCCCGACGCGGCGCGTGGGCGCCGGGCGCGCGAACGGCACGATGCGGATCAGGTCGCCCGCGCCGCCGCCCGCGGCGGTCGAGGTCGCGGGCAGCACGGTGACGCCGACGCCGCCGGCCACCATCTGGCGGATGGTCTCGAGCGAGCCGCCCTCGACCGTTTTTGAAAGAGCGCTTCTTTCTCTGGAGCGGACGGTGTGGCAAATGTCCAGCACCTGGTCGCGGAAGCAGTGCCCCTCGCCGAGCAGCAGCAGGCTCTCGCGCGTGAGCTCGTCCGAGGTCACGCGCTTGCGGTTCTCCCAGGGGTGGCCCTTGGGCACCGCGACCAGGAACGGCTCGTCGTACACCGCGCGCGTGGCCACGCCCGGCTCGTCGAACGGCAGCGCGATCAGGATCACGTCGACTTGGCCGCTCTTCAGCTCCTCGGCGAGGCGGTGGGTGAAGTTCTCCTGGATCAGGAGCTGCATCGCCGGCGCCGCGCGCCGCAGGATCGGGATCAGCTTCGGCAGCAGGTAGGGCCCGATGGTGTAGATCGCCCCCAGGCGCAGCGGGCCCGCAAGCGGGTCGCGCCCCGCCGCGGCCAGCTCTCTGATCCGCGCCGCCTCCTCCAGCACGCGCTGCGCCTGTTCGACGATCTTCTGGCCGGCGGGCGTGACGCTGACCTCGCCCGGACCGCGCTCGAACAGCGCCACGCCGAGCTCGTCCTCGAGCTTTTTCACCGCCACCGACAGCGTCGGCTGGGACACGAAGCAGGCTTCCGCGGCCCTGCCGAAATGGCGTTCCCTGGCCACGCCGACGATATAGCGAAGCTCGGTGAGCGTCACTTCTTTCTTGCGAAGAAATACAGCGGGATCCCGGCCGCCATCACCAGCAGGCCGGCCAGCACCATGTTGCCGAACTTCGGGCCGAAGTGCGGGTTGCGGATGTAGTCGATGCTCGAATAGAGCATGTAGGCGCACATAGCGCAGAACACCAGCGTCACCACCGGGTGCAGCGGCGCCTTCACCGCCGGCGGCTCGCCGCCGCGCGCGCGAAACACGAACAGCGTGATGCCGGTCAGCAGGAAGAAGGTCCAGAACACCGGCGCGGTATACGCCACCATCGCGCTGAAGCCGTCGGGGGTCATCGAGCCGGCCGCCACCAGCACCAGCATCACCGCTCCCTGCAGGAGGAGCGCGTTGGCCGGCGTCGAGCCTTTGTCGCGCCAGTTGCCGAGGAAGCCGAACAATCCGAAGTCCCGCCCCAGGGCCCAGTTGGTGCGCGCGCCGGTGAACACGGCCGCATTCATCGTCGTCAGCGCGGACACGCACACCACCAGCGCGAGCAGCACCACGGCCTTGTCGCCGGCGATAGCGCGCATCAGGTCCGCCGCCACCGCCTTGGACTCGCGCATCCCGCCGAGTCCCAGCGCGAGCACGTAGGCGATGTTGACCAGGAGGTACAGCGCCGTCACCGAAAGGATGCCGACCACCAGGATCTTCAGCATGTTGCGCCGCGCGTCCCTGACTTCGCCGGCGAGGTACGCGGCCTCGTTCCAGCCGCCGTAGGTGAACAGCACGAAGATCATGGCGAGCCCGAATCCGGGGCCCGCGAGCTTCTCCGGCGCGGGCTTCGGCGTGCCGCCGACGGCGAGCGCGCCGAGCGCGAGCAGCACCAGCGCCGCGATCAGGACGATTTCCATCACCTTCTGGAGCGTCTTCGACTGCACCGTGCCGGCGAGGTTGAGCGCGGTGAGCGCGATCACGGCGATCGCCGCCCAGATCGCCGAGCTCTTGTCGCCCAGCCGCAGGATCTCCGAGGCGTAGTCGCCGAAGGCGAACGCCACCGCCACGATCGCGCCGGTCTGGATCACGGTCATGCGCGACCAGGCGAACACGAAAGCCGCCCCGTTCCCGAGCCCCCGGGAGAGGAAGGTGTACTCGCCGCCGGTGTCGGGGTGGCGCGCGGCGAGCTCGGCGTACACCAGCGCGCCGCACAGCGAGATCACGCCGCCGAGCACCCAGGCGAGCAGGAACTCGGTCGCGCTCGAGGTGTTGCCGGCGATCATCGACGGCAGCTTGAAGATGCCGACGCCGACCACCATGCCGATGGTCAGGAAAATGCCGTCGGTGACCGACAGCAGCTCTTTCGGCGCTACCTGGCTCTGGTTGCGGTCCAAGGGAAACTCCTCTTGTTATTGCCATCCGACACGGTCAGCTCCCCGGCGATGCGGTCCTCCCTGAGGGTGCCGACGAAATAGTGGTGCCAGGCGCGGCCGTTGACGATGCCGGTGACGATCAGCTTGATCTCCTCGCCGCGCAGCCGGCTGTTGCGCACCAGCAGGTCCCTGCCCTGCGCGGCGACGTCGATTTCCAGCATCTGAAAGCGCTGGCTTACCTGAAACTTCCATGTTCCGCCGTGCAACGGCAGCTCGCTCGTCCAGGCGCCCTTCGCGTCGGCCGGCACGATCCACAGCTCGACGCGCGACACCCCGCCGACCCCGACCGGCTTCTCCGGCGCGCGCATCTCGAGGCGCTCGTCGGGCGGCCAGTCGCCGATGCCGCCGTCGTGCGACACGATGCGGGTGCCGGGCTTGAGCGCGAGCAGCCGCGGCAGCAGCTTGGCGTTGAAGTCAGGCAATAGATAGAACGCGACTACCGTGGCCGCCGAGAGGTCGGTGTCGAAGATGTCCTTCACCAGGAACTGCGTGCGGTCGCCGACGCCGGCTTTGCGCGCGTTCTCGGTCGCGTGCTTCACCAGGTCCGGGTCGAGGTCGACGCCCAGGCCGCGCGCGCCGCGCTTCGCCGCCTCGATCAGGATGCGGCCGTCGCCCGAGCCGAGATCGATGACGTAGTCGTCCTTGCGCACTTCCGCCATGCGCAGCATGCGCTCGACGATCTCCATCGGCGTCTGCACGTACGGCACCGTGCCGTCGTCCCAGGCCCACGCCTGCGGCTGCGCCAGCGCCGGGACCGCCGCAAGAAGTGCCGCGGCTATCAGTACTCTGGGGTTCATACAGGGCAGCTAAGTCTAACTGAGCTTCGGCGACCAATCCAAAACCACCCGGTTGACGTTTAGAGAGGGCTTGGACCGCAGCAGGGCGAGGCGCTGCGCGCGGCCCTCACAGTGCTCACTTTGGACGAACAAGTTGCGGCGGTGCTCGCGGAGACCAAGCCATGAGCCCCGCGCCGGACAGGAACCCTTGCGTCCAGGCCGAGCAGGTGTGCGCTTACGCGGTGCACGCGCCGCCTTCGAACCAGACGGCCGCGATCGAGGCCCACATCGCCTCGTGCGCGCAATGCCGGCGCGAGCTGGAGATGCTGCGCCCGGTCGTCGACTCTTGCGTTTCCTGGCCGACTGACGTGCTGCGTCCGGCGGCGTCGCTGCAGGGCCGCCTCGCGCAGCGCCTCGCCGCGGAGACCGGGAAGGAACCGGTGCTGCCGGCGACGCGTCAGTGGTCCGAGCCCGAGTGGCAAGAAGTCGCACCCGGCATCTCCGTGAAGATGCTGGCGGCCGATGCCGAGAAGCACGTCGTGAGCATGCTGGTGCGCCTCGTGCCCGGAGGCGAATATCCGCCTCGCACCCACGCCGGAGTGGAAGAGCTGCATCTGCTCGATGGCGAGCTGTGGATCGACGACCGCAAGCTCTATCCCGGCGACTACAACCGCGCGGAGCCCGGCACCGGCGACCAGCGCGTGTGGAGCGAAACCGGCTGCACCTGCGTCCTCATCACCAGCACCAGGGACGTGCTTCGCTAGCCCGACTTTCGCAACTGATCCCGGATTTGAGCGAATTTGAGCGAGTCGATCGTGGCGCTTTGCTGAGCGATCAGAGCGTTGCGTGATGAGCAGGGCGCGAAAGTCGTTGTAGTGGAGA
>Ga0187893_10005279_pt1 | contig 23380 bp, 11 predicted proteins | sample MA1701074metaG_FD_139574 | JGI IMG/M metagenome (GOLD analysis project Ga0187893, IMG submission 139574) | White microbial mat communities from a basaltic lava cave in the Kipuka Kanohina Cave System on the Island of Hawaii, USA - MA170107-4 metaG ...
CGAGCTGGGAACTTCGCACTGCTACGAAGTGGGGGGGGACTATCGACAGCCGCCGTCCTACCTCCAGGGATTCCTGGGAGCGGATTTCGAGTGGGACGCGAAACGCCGAGGGTACCGGATCGTTCGGATCGCCCGCGGGGATCCATGGCAGGCCGAGCAGGGCTCGCCGCTGGCGGGCACCGGCGTCGGGGTGGGTCCGGGGGACGTTCTGGTGGCCGTCGACGGCCGTCCCCTTTCGCGCGACGCATCCCCCGGCCGGCTGCTCGTCAATCGAGCCGGTTCCGAGGTCAACCTCTCCTTCCTCAACGGGAAGGCGAAGGGAAAGGGGAAGGCCGGCGGCCCGCGGACGGTGTGCGTCAAGGCGCTTCGGGACGAAACGGCCGCCCGATATCGCGAATGGGTCGAGGCGAACCGCGACCGCGTCCATCGCGAGACCGACGGGCGCGTCGGCTACGTGCACATCCCCAACATGGGCCCGCAGGGGTTCGCGGAATTCCACCGGGCGTATCTCGCGGAGGTGGACCGCGACGGGTTGATCGTGGACGTCCGGTTCAATGGCGGAGGTCATGTCTCCCAGCTGCTGCTCGAGAAGCTGGCGCGGCGCCGGCTGGGGTACGACTTTACGCGCTGGCACGAGCCGTCGCCCTACCCCGCCGACTCGCTGGCCGGTCCGATGGTCGCCGTCACGAACGAGCACGCCGGTTCGGACGGCGACATCTTCAGCCACTGTTTCAAGCTTCTCAAGCTGGGTCCTCTCATCGGAAAGCGGACCTGGGGCGGCGTGGTCGGCATCTGGCCGCGCCACCCGCTGGCGGACGGGACGATCACGACCCAGCCGGAGTTTTCGTTCTGGTTCCAGGACGTGGGGTACGGGGTCGAGAACCACGGGACCGAGCCGGATATAGAGGTCGACTTCGCCCCGCAGGACTATGCCCGGGCGCAGGACCCGCAGCTCGACTGCGCGCTTGCGGAGATCCGCCGACTCCTCAAGGAGCGCCCGCCGGTCCGGCCGGACGGCTCGACGCGCCCGGACCGGTCGATCCCGAGGCTTCCGAAGCGCTGAGCCCTCGAAATCGACGGCGGATTGCGATAGGTTGGTGCTCGTCGTGGTCACTGTGAAGCTGCGCGCCGGCGCCGCGGCCGTTCTTGCGCTCTTGGCCACGGCGGCGATCGGGCAGGATCCCGCTCCCGAGCCCTTTCAGGTACCCTCCCAGTGGGAGTACACCGCTCCGCTGATCGCCCCCGAAAAGCGCGACCGCGAGCCCAGCCGGGCGCAAAAGGACCCCACGATCGTCTTTCATGACGGCCGATGGCACGTCTTCATGACGGTCAAGTTGCCCGACCGCACCGCGATCGAGTACTGCTCCTTCGACCGATGGGAGAACGCCGACGCCTCCAAGCGCACGCTCCTCAACCTCAGCGACAGCAAGTATTTCGGGGCCCCGCAGGTCTTTTTTTTCGAGCCCCACAAGAAATGGTACCTGATCTACCAACTGGGGGTTCCGGGAGGAAACAAGATGTGGGTCGCCCACTCGACGACGGAGGACCTCGCGGATCCGGCGTCATGGAGCCGGGCGGCGCCGATCCTGGACGGAGGCAAGGACGATCCGCGCCAGGAGGGGGGGCTCGACTATTGGATCATCTGCGACGACCGCCGCGCGTACCTGTTCTTCACCAGTCTGAACGGAAAGATGTGGCGGCTGTGGACCGAATTGACGGACTTTCCAAAAGGCTTCGCCCATTGCGCGCTCGCCCTGGAGGCGAGAATCTTCGAGGCGAGCCACACCTACCGGCTCAAGGGTCAGGACAAGTACCTGACGATCCTTGAGGAAAACGGCCAGCGGTATTACAAGGCGTACCTGGCGGATCGGCTGGACGGCGAGTGGAAGCCCGTCGCGGACTCCGCGGAAAAGCCGTTCGCCGGGTGGAAGAACATCCGGCCCGCGAAGGGCGTGAAATCGTGGACCGACAACGTCAGCCACGGCGAACTGATCCGAGACTCGAACGACCAGACCCTTACGGTCGACCCGCGCAACCTCAAGTTCGTTTTCCAGGGCATGCTGGAGAAGGACAAGTCCGGGAAGGGATACGGCGCATTCCAGTGGCGCATCGGGATTCTGACGCCGGCCGAGGGCGGCGGGCGGTAACCGCCCCACAAACCCCCCGCCACCCGGCATGCGGTCGATCCAGGCCATGCGTCGCGCTTCCCCATCCCGCTTGATTCGGCCGGTACCCGCCGGTTATGATCCAAGTGTCCTGCCCCATGGAGGATGGGCCCGTCCCGGAGCGGTTGCGCATTCGTCGTCGCGCGGGGCGAACGTCGGCGCCCCGCAACCCTGCAAAATGGTGGTGAGGAGCATTTGGTGACCGAACCGGGACGCCCCGCGCCGGATGTGGGCCTGGGCGACCTCATCATCCGCGAGGGAATCGCCCCCTTCGACAAGGTCCACGAGTGCCTCGAAATCCAGAAACGCGAGCGGGAAGAAAACGGCTCCGCGAGAAAGCTCGGCGAAATCCTGGTCGAAAAGGGGTACATCTCCGACTCCCAGCTCGGCGGCGTGCTCGAAAAGCAGACGCGCTCGCGGGATGAGGGAACCCCCCGGATTCCGGGCTATCTGCTGTACGAGCGGATCGGACGCGGCGCCATGGGAACGATCTACCGCGCCAAGCAGATCAGCGTGGGGCGCATCGTCGCGATCAAGGTCCTGCCCCCGGAGCTCGGGACCGACATCGCCTTCGTCCAGCGCTTCCTTCGCGAGGCCCGATCGGTGGCGAACCTGAGCCACCCCAACATCGTCGCGGGCATCGATGCCGGCGAGGCCGACGGCGTGCACTACTACGTCATGGAATACGTCGAAGGCACCAACGCGTTCGAGCTCGTCAAGCGCCATCGCCGCCTGCTGGAGCCGGAATGCGTCCGCATCGCCCTGCAGATTGCGCGCGCCCTCGACCACGCCCACCGCCACGGGATCGTCCACCGCGACATCAAGCCGCACAACATCATCGTCACCCCGGACGGCACCGCGAAGCTGTGCGACCTCGGCCTCGCGAAACGGACGATCGGCAGCGACCCCTCGATCACGGCGGAAGGCATGGCCATCGGCACGCCTACGTACATCGCCCCCGAAATCGCGCTGGGGGAGCGGCTCTACGATATCCGTTCCGATATTTATTCGCTCGGCGTCACGCTGTACCACCTCGCGACCGGCAACCCCCCCTTCCTCGGCGTTCTGGCCGCGGACGTTCTGCGCAAGCACGTCAGCGAGCCCCCGGTTCCGCCGAAAGACATCGTGAGCGACCTCGGGGACGCGTTCAACTCCGTGATCCTCAAGATGCTCACGAAGAAACGGGAGGATCGATTCCAGACCCCGGCGGACCTCATCCAGGCGCTGCAGGGGATCGACGCCGCGCCCGTCGACATCGCGCCGCCGTCGCGCGGACACAAGGTGACCACCCGCCGAAAAGTCACCGAGCGGAAGGTCACCGAGCGCCGCATCACGGAGCGCTCCCTGCACGTCCCCCATCCGCGGCGGCATCCCCACGGCAAGTCCGGGCCGGGAGCGGGGGCAGGAATCATGCTGGGAGCCGGCGCCGGAGTGGCGTTTCTGGCGATCGCCTTCATGTTCCTGACCTCCTCCGGCAGCCGCCCTTCTCGCCCCCCTTCGCCGCAGCGACCCACGCCGTCCGATCCCGGCGTCGAGGCGCCCCATTCCCCGCCCGGCCCCGTCGAAGGCCAGAACGAACGGCATGAGCGACGGCTGCGCGAGCTTGCCGCCATGCGGGAGGCCAGGCCTTGGGCCGAAACCTATGAATGGCTGCTCCAGCGCCAGGGGGAATTCAAAGGCTCCGGATTTGAGCTCCTCTGGTCCCGCGAAAAGGATCGATTCGTCGAAACGGCGAACGAACGCGCCGATGCGGCGTGGACGGAGCATCTCGTCAAGGTCGAGTCCGCGCGTCAGACTCAAAATCTCACCCAGACTCTCCAGGTACTTCAGGCGTTCCCCGAGTCCGCGCGCGTGCTGCATCGTACGGAAACCACCTCCCTGCGGACGCGAGCGGGGGAGGCGTATGAAAAGCTCTGGAGCGATCTCGCGGCGAAGCGGGACTCGCTGCTCGCGCCGACGTACGACGCGTTCGAAGCGGCCCTGACCGCCCGGGATTACGACCGGGCGTTGGTACAGTCCGACATGCTTGTCCAGCACGTCCTGTCCTCCGACGACGCCCATCGCGTCAGCGACATGCGCCGGCGCGTCTTCACCACGGCCTTCGACGACGTGCTTCGACCCCCGATCCGCCCGGGGCGCCTGGAGGAGGGCCGAAAGACGCTTGTCCGGCTCTTCAAACGCTATGAATTCGATCCACAGACGCAGCTGGAAAAGCAGGGGGTTCTGGAGCGGCTGGAATCGCAATATGCCTACGCGGTCAACGATGCCGCCGACCGGCTCTCGGCCGAATATGCCCGCCGGATCCGGGGTCGCGTGGACGCGCTGCTGACCTCGCGGAGGTTCTGGGAGGCGCGGGCGCTGTTGGCCGACGTTTTCGACCCGCGCGCCGCATCTCCGATGCAGACCGCGCTGTATGCGCCGGGATTCGATGACGCGGCTCTGCTGTCGCGACTCCGATCGCCGAGGCTGCTCACCGGAAGGGAGTATGTCGAGGCGGTGTCCGAAGCCGAGGCCGGCATCGCCGCCGCGCACTCCCGCCCCCAGTTCGAAACCCTCGCGAAGATCCTTCTCGACGTCCGGGCGCTGTGGCTTCTCGAGGGGCTCTGCGTCCGGGCGGCGGACGGGCTGGACAAGTCGGGGCAGGCCGATTGGAAGAACCTCAAGTGCGCCGCCTTCCGGGGCCCCAAGGTCGCCCGCGTGGAGCGACTCGCCTTCGAACCGCCCGAGCGACTCCTCGCCTTTCGCATTCATTCGCCGGCGGGAACGGCTCCGCAGGAGATCTCGATCGCTCCCGCGCAGTCCATGATCCCCTCGGACGTCGTCCTGCTGGCCCGAATCGCGCGCGACCCGGCCGGAGACGACCTCTTCGACCTGCAAGGGTTCCTGCTCCATGTGTTTTCGCCCGACCGCGACGCCGCGATGATGGATCAGCTTGAGGCGCGCCTGAAGGAGGAGCGGCATTCGCTCGGCTGGGACCATTACACCGAACGACTCGCGACGATCAAACTGGCGTCCGCGAAGGGCCCGGCGCCCGAGCCGAAGCCCCCCCCGCCGGCTGCCGGACCCGACCCGAAAGAGCCCGAGTCGCCGGCCGCGCTCTTTGCCGTGACTCCCGTTCCGCTCGAATCGGAGCGCTTTCGGCTCACGTACACCTTCGCCCAGGACAAGCAGGTGGAGGATTTCCGTGCCCCCCGCTGGAAGGTGGGTGCGGATCCGCTTCCGATGACGAAAGATCCTTCGGGAGGGATCGCGCTCGAAGGCACCGGGTTCATGTACTGGAAGGCGACCGGCCGTGGGGAGTGCGTATTCGAGATGGAATTCGACGTGGGCTACTGCAAGGGATCCCTCGGGATGATGGTCCATGGCGGCGCGAAAGATCAGGGGGTGATCGCCTTCGCGGGCTGTGTCGAGGGGAAATACCAGGGCCGCACGCCCGAAGGCCTGATGGGGATCTATCGGCTTCCCCTGGACAATTGGGAGGAACCCCTGCGTGACTCCAAGCGCATCTCAACCGAGCCCGTCAAGGCGCCGCTCGAGCCGGGCGCTCGCTACGTCTTGAAGCTCCGGTACGTGGCGGCCGCCAACAAGTACGAAGCCTCGCTCTCCAAGGGGAACGGCAAGCCTGTGACGATCGCGGCGGAGCTCAGGACGCGCGGATGGGATCGAGGGTCGGTCGGGCTGTGGCTCTCGGACGCGAAAATCACGATCCGCCGCTTGGTGATCGAAACCGCGCTCGACCCGCAGTGGGTGAAGAAGGAGGCGCGCAAGCCGGACAAGGACTAGGCGACAATCAATTATTGATTATCGATTATTGTTCGTATTCCGCCCACTTGCCCTCCCCCTCCCACACGCGGACGGCGACCTTGCGACCCTCCATGCGGGCCTTGAGCCGCCGGTGGATTTCCATCGCGATCGCCTCGCACGACGGGTAGCTCACCAGCCGGTTCAGATCGGCGTGGTCGAAGGGAGCGAGAACCTCCCGCAAGGCTCTCTTCAAGGCGTCGAAATCGACGACGATGCCGCCCATCGGCTCGCCCTCCACCTGGGCTTCCACGAGGTAGGTGTGCCCGTGAGGGACCCCGCACTTGGGATGCCCCGGCAGCGAGTGCATGCTGTCGAAATGGCTTCGGACGCCGACTTTCACGACTGGGAGGATTCTACGCGGCTTGGGCGCCTCGGGCAACCGGTCATGGCGAGATGCCCCCCCCGTCCATCACGAAGACCTGGCCGGTGATGAACGAGGCGGCGGCGGACGCCAGGTAAATCACCAAATCCGCCACTTCCTCCGGCGTCCCCAGCCGGCCCATCGGAGTGGCTTCCTCGATCGCCCTGACGGCCGGGGCGCGGAGCTTGAGTTTTTCGAAACGGCCGGCCCGCACGGTCCCCGGCGCCACGGCGTTGACGCGCACGTGAGGCGCGAGCCGCCGCGCGAGCGCGCGCGTCAGGCCGGCGATGCCGGCCTTGGCGGCGGTGAACGCCAGCTCCGCAGGGTCGCCGCGCAGGGCGGCGGCGGACGAAAAGTTGACGATGACGCCCGCTCCGCGGCGCCGCATCTCGGGGGTCGCCGCCCGGCAACACAGGAACGTCCCCATCACATCCACTCGATGCACGTGATCGAAATCGGCCGCGCTCAGGGTTTCGATGTCGGCCCCGAACGCACCGACCGGCGAAGCGCCCGCGGCGTTGATCAATACGTCCAGCCGCTTGTGCCGCGCCACCGCACCCTCGATGAGCTTCCGCGCATCCCGCTCCGAGGTGACGTCGCAGCGGACGGGCTCGATCGAGTCCTGGCGAAGCTCGCGGGCGGCCGCTTCGCCGGTCAGGTAGCCGCCGATCACGCGCGCCCCGCCACGAGCGAATCGCCGCGCCACGACGGACCCGATCCCGCCCGTCGCGCCCGTGACGATGACGACCTTGTCTTTCAATGGTTAAAGGTTCGTCGTTAATCGGCAATCATCCATTGTCGATGATCGATTATCGATTCTTACTTGTAGTATTCGAGCCGGATGTCGTCGACGACGATCGGAAGCTCGCCCGAGGGATTGACGAGACCGAAGCCAAAGTTGCGGATCTTGGAGATGTCCAGGGGCGGGCGAAGGCGCTGACGCACCAGATCGTCGCCCCCCCAGACCAGCTTGAGCGACGACATGTACACGCGATACTGCTTCCACTTGGGGGTGACGGCGATTTCGACGGCGTAGATGGCGGCGCCCGGACCTTCGCCCGTCCGGACCTCGACCCAGACCTTTCCGTTGACGTCCGTACGGCCCACTTTCGCCCAGAAGGTGATGGACACGGTTTCCGGGGGAATGCTCCCCTCGTCCATGTCCTTGACCACTCGCGGCCATCCGCCCCCGTCCGGGTTGCGGTCGTGCCGCCCGAGGTTGATTTCCAGGGCCTTGCGACCGACCTGGCGGTCGTCCGTCAGGTCGAAGTTGGCCGGGTCGACCTTCCGCCAGCCGCTGGCCTTGAGGTCGTCGCGCTCGAAATCGTCGATCAGGGAGGCCTTGGCCATGTGGATTTCGCGCTCACACTTGGCGACATAGTCCGCGATGGCCTTGCCCGAGGGCTTGACCGCCTTGGTTTCGGGGTATTTCTCCTGAAGCTCCTTGAAGGCGGCGAGCGCCTCTTCGTACTCCTTCTTGTCGAACTTCTGACGGGCGGTGCGATACAGGTTTTTCGCGGTCGTCTCGACGGCGCGGCCGCGGCCGGCTTCGAGCTCCGCCATTTTGGCGGCGATCTGCGATTTTTTCGCCGCGGCAAGCTGCGTGTCGGCCAGGTCTCCGTCGGTCAGCCGCGCCAGCTCGGTCGCGGCCCGGTCCCAGTTCTCCGCCTTGAGCGCGGCGTCGGCGGATTCGAGCGCCTTTTGTGCCTGCTCCTCCTTGGGGCGCGCGAGCCCCTCCCGGGCGGCGGCCACCCACTTGCCGATCTCGTCCTTTGCGACGGCGTACGCGTCGGTGTCGCTCCACGCCTTGGCGACGGCGTCCGCGCCGTCGATCACCGCCTGGACTTCCCCACGGTCGCTCGCGGCGCGAAGATCCCCGACCGCCTTGGCGGCGGCGGCCTCGCGAGTCGTCCGCGCCTCGAATTCCCTCAGATCCTTCTCGTGGGCGGTGAACGCCTGGGTTCCGCGATAGGAGGCGGTGTAGCTTCGCGCCGCCTCGCCCAGCTCGGTCCATTTGCGCCCCTTCGCCAGCGCCTCGACCTCATCCCATCCCTTCGCGGCGTCGAGCTCGAGACCGCATTTGTCGATGCGACCCGAAAGGTCCGCTGGCGAGACCCCTTCGGGATGCCGTTTGTGCAGCAGAGCGGTGAAGGCGGCCCGCGCCTCGGCCCACTTGGCCTGCCGGAAGAGGGCGAGCGCGGCGTTGTAATCGTTGCGGATCTGCTGCGTGTCGGCCTCGGCCTGCCGGGCGCGCGCCAGCTCCTCCAGGCGAATTTCGCAGATCTCCAGCTTTTCGGCAATCTCCTTGCGCCGCTCGAGGACGAACGGCACGTCGATGAATTCCTGCTCCAGCTTGGAGAACTTTCCGCGGGCCTCCTCCCAGTTCTTCAGCTCGAAGGCGGCCCGGGCCTCGCCCCACATCCCCTCCGCCTTCACCTGCCTCGGATCCAGCGGCTTGATTTCCGGGCCGGGGGTGGGCTTGACCTCCGGGGCGGGCGTCGGAACCGGCTTCACCTCCGGCGCGGGGATCGGCGCGGGCCGGGGCTGAGCCGCCTCGGGACCCGGGGCCGGCGGCCGGGCCGGCTGATTCATGACATAGGCGACGCCGGCAATGCCGGCCACGACGAGCACCGCCGCCGCCACCCCCATCCAGGCAAGCGACGACGAGCGCTCTTTCAGGCGCCGCGCGAACCGCGGATCGCCGCCGCGGAGGATCTGGTGGATGTCGTCGATCACCTGTCGCGGGGTCTGGTATCGGCTCTCGCGGGATTTCTGAAGCATCTTCTGAATGACCCGGCTCGTCCGGTCGCTCAGCGTCGGAACGACCTCGGAGGCCAGCGGAGCTTCTTCCGTCAGATGGCGCGTCAGGACTTCGCGGAGATCCTTGCCGTCGAAAGCCGGCCGTCCGGTGATCAGGTGGAACAGCGACGCGCCCAGGGAGTAGAGGTCCGCGCGGATGTCGACGTCCGCCGCGCCATTGATCTGCTCGGGCGACATGTAGTAGGGCGTCCCGAAAGTGATCCCGGAGCGGGTGATCGAGCTGTCGACCTCCGTGGATTTGGCGAGGCCGAAGTCGCACAGTTTCGCGACGCCGTCCTTCGTGATCATGATGTTCTCGGGCTTGATGTCGCGGTGCACCATCCCGTGCTTGTGGATGTAGTCCAGGGCCTCGCAGATCTGCGACGCGAACTGGAGCGCCTCCTTTTCGGGCATGCGCTGGCCGTGCTCGAGGACGTTTCGCGCCGTCTTTCCGTCGACGAACTCCATTACGAAAAAGTAGATGTTGTTCGCGCACCCGGCATCATAGGCCTGGATGATGTTGGGATGGTTGAGCTTGGCGGCGGCCTGAGCCTCGCGGAAAAAGCGGCTCAAAAAGTCCTTGGCCTGCGTCGCCTGTTTCGAAAGGACCTTGATGGCGACCGTCCTGTCCATGGCGGTCTGCTTGGCCTTGTACACCGTGCCCATTCCGCCCGCGCCCAGCCGGCCCATGATCTGATAGCCCGGGATCGGCTGGATTTGCACGCCCATGGTGCGGAGGACCTGCGTGATCTGCGCCTGGGTGAGGAAACCTTTCTTGAGCAGAACGGAGGTCAGGGACTCTTCGATCCCCATGGCCCGCATCTCGGCCTGGATCTTGATGCACTCTTCGACCTGGGCCTCGTTGACCATCCCGAGATTGATCGCGGTGGCCGCAAAGCCCTCTTCGTTGATTCGGTCAGGCATGATCTGCCCCAAAGGAAGAGCAACTCGCATGCCTCGAGAAAACGATGCGCAGTCCTGGTTTTCGGCCCGTTTACGCGGGTCTCATGGAAAAGCCTATTGACGCGCCCGAACCTCAGTCCGCAACCCCATCCGCCCGTGAGACTTGCAAATGTCAACCCCGGTTGACGTTGGGACATTTATGCCAGGCATAAATGTCCCAATTTATCGGACTTCGAACTTGAGGCGGTCGACGAGGTAGGTCCCCTCCCAGTCGATGGTACCCTGGCTGAATTCGACCATCCGAATCTTGGAGGGATCGAACGGGGGGGGCTTTTGTTTGTTGGCGGAAAAGACGAGCCGGAACTCGGACCAGGCAAAGCGCACCGGAGTCCAGTTGGCACCCACGTCGCGCTCGGCGCGATAAACCGCCTCCTGATCGCCCTGCCCCTGCCGGAACTGGATCCGAATCCTGACGACGCGCGGATTGATCGCTTTGGCATGGAACGAGATCCCCATCGCGCCCTCCGGCGCGGCCCGGCACGGGCGGTCCAGGTACGCCCACTTGCCCTCGTGTGCCACGAAAGCGATCTTCGCCGCCGCGCGGCCGCTGTACGGGTCGTCGTTCGATTCGATCGACCCCTTCTTCCCGTCGGCGCGCGCCTCCCAGCCCTTGAGATCCCCGTCAAAGCCGTCGATCAGGTGGCTCTTGAACTCATCGAACTCCTTTTCGCTCTTTTGCGCGTCGCGCTCGATCATGCGACGCTGCTTTTGAACGGTCGAGGTGGCGCTCAGGCCGGGGTCCTTTAGCAGTTTGTCGAAAATCGGAAACGCGTCCTCGACCTTGTCGTCCCGCTGGAGCTTCCGAGCCAGGGCCAGCAGGTCTTTCGCCTGTTCGTTCAGCTCCTCGGCGAGCCGTTCGTCGAGCATCGTCTTGCGCGCGTCCAGCTCCGGCTTGATCTGTCGGGCGAAGGCGGTCGACACGAGGGGCTCCGCCTCGAGGCGGCTCATCAGGTCGCGCGCCTTGGCGAACGATTTCTTGTCGATTTCGGCCTGGACCGCCGTCCAGAGATCCCTGGCCTGCTTTTCAAGAGGCTCCTTGACCTTCGAGGCGGCGGCGTGCGCCATCTCCTCGATCTCGGTTCGATGCGCCTGGTAGGCCTCGGTCTGCGCGTGGTCGCGGCTGAACGCCTCGATCCGCTTGCCCACCTCATCCCACTTGCGCGCATCGTAGGCCGCTTTGAGCTCCTGGTAAGCCTTGGCTCCGGCCGCCTCGGCGGCGCATCGCGCCTTGAGGGCATCGACCTCCGCGGTCCGGTCGCGGACGGTGCGCGTCGAGCCGAATTTTTCGGAGAACGCCGCGAGCGCGCCCTGCGCCTCGGCCCAGGCCCCCCGGCCCTGAAGCTCGCGAATCTTGCTCCACGCGTCGTACGCGCGCTGTTCCAGCTCGCACTGTGCCGCCAGCTGCTCCACATCGCGGTAGGACAGATCGGGCGGAAGCTTCCTCCCCAGGAGATCTCGAAAATTCCCTTCCGCCTCCTTCCACGAGCCGGCGGCCATGAGCGTCTTGCCCTCGTCGAAGCGTCGGCGCAGCCCGGCGACATCCGCCTCCGCCCGATCGCGGGAGCGGGCCTCCGCGCGGCGCGCCCCCTGGCGGCAGGTTTCGGCCCGGTCCCAGATCTCGCGCTTGCGGTCCAGGAAGGTCTTCGTCGTCCCGAAATCCACTTCGAGTGAAACGAACTCCTCCTCCAGCCGGGTCCAGTCCTCGGGAAGGTCTTCGCTCCGGGTGGCGCGCTCCGACAGGTCGCGAAACCGGACCTCGGCGCGCGCGTACGCTCCCTCCGCGCGGAGCTCGCGCTCGTTCGGGACGGGCGTCGGAGGCTGGACCGGAGTCGGGGTCGGAGGCTGGACGATCGGCGTCGGGTTTTCGATGGACGGGGGGGGAGGCGGCGGCGGTTGCGCGACCAGCGGCGGCGGCTCGGGCGGAGCCGGGGGCGGTGACGATCCGCCTCCCGACATGGCGATGGCGAGGACCCCCAGCGTGATCGCGGCGATCGCGGCGACTCCCATGCCCGCCTTCAGGAGCAGGCGACGACTCGGGCCCGACCCCGCGTACGCGGGCGAGGCGCCCTGCAGGACTCGGCGGACGTCCTGCGCGGCCTGGTCGGGGACAGAGTAGCGACGGCGCCGGTCCTTTTGCAGAAGCTTCATCAGGATCGCATCCGTCCCCTTGCGGACTCCGGGGACGACCGCGCTCGGGGCCCGCGGCGGCGCGTTGAGGTGCTGGCTCATCACCGCGCGCGTGTCCTTCCCTTCGAAGAGATGCACGCCGGTCAGCAGGTAAAACGTCGTCGCGCCGAGCGAATAGAGGTCGCTCCGGATGTCGAGATTCTTGTCGCCGCTGATCTGCTCGGGGGACATGTAATAGGGCGTGCCCAGCGTGTACCCCTCCCGCGCGCCGGTGTCCTCGACCTCCTCGCTTTTCGCGAGTCCGAAATCGCAGATTTTGACGCGTCCGTCCTGGGTGATCAGGAAGTTCTCCGGTTTGATGTCGCGGTGGATCAGCCGGTGCTTGTGGATGTACGTGAGCGCGTCCAGAACTTCCAGCAGGATCTCCAGGGCGCGCTTTTCGGGGAAGGGCCCGTTCTTCTTCACGAGGTCGCGCGCGGTCTCGCCCGGCACGAACTCCATCGCGAAGTAATAAAGTCCGTTCGCGCACCCCGCGTCGTACGCCTGGATGATCGCCCGGTGATTCAGTTTGGCGGCCGACTGCGCCTCCTTGAAGAAGCGCTCCACGAAGTTCTTCGACGCGGTGGCCTTGGGCGAGAGGATTTTGAGCGCCACCAGCCGGTCCATGGACAGCTGGCGGGCTCGAAATACCTCGCCGTACCCGCCCTTGCCGACGCGGTCGATCAGGATGTACCCGGGCACCGGCTGGACCTGGAGGCCCAGGGCCCGAAGCACGTCCGTTACCTGGTGCTGGGTGAGCACCCCTTTCTTCACCATCACGGCCGCGAGCGTGTCGTGAACCCCCATCGTCCCCATCCGCCCGAGGACCTCACGGCAGTCTCGCACCTGATCGGGAGTGGCGAGCCCGAGCTCAGCGACCTTGTCCGCGAACGCGGCGTCGGGGATGGCGGGGCGCTGCTCGGTGCTCACAAAAGTCCGCCGATTTTATCCCCACCCCCGATCCGAAACAACGGGATCATCGGAATTCGCTTTCGATGTCGTCGAGGAAGAAGGCGCGCCGCATGGTGCGCCCCGGGTGGGCGAACCCGAATCCGCGAATATCCTGCGCGTCGAGCTTGGGGGGGTTGTCCTGGCCCTGGATCGGGCGGAACTCGGACGGGGAGACCCGGATCTTCGACCACGCGCCGCCGATCTGACGCTCGGTCATGTAGATGTACTCGTTCCCGTTCACGCGCGTCAGGACGAAGACGTAGAGCGACATGACCGATCGGTCGGCCGACTGGGCGTTGAAGCTGATCGATTTGACGTACGGGGAGAACCCCAGGTCCAGGCGTTTCCACACGCGCCCCCACTCGGCCGGCTCGACGTTGTCGTCGAACTCGACGCGGGCGCCCCTCTTGCCGCCCACGTGCATGTCGCTGCCGGAAATCCGCGGATTCGCCGGCCCGGCGCGGGTCCAGCCCGACGGCCCGTCTTCGAAATCCTGACTGACGCCGTATTTCTGCTTGTGGATCTCCATTTCCGAGCGCTCGACGACCGTCTCCAGCTCCTTCTGCTTGGGGTCCCAGAATTCCGCGTCCGGGTATTCGGCCAGCAGTTCGTCTAGGGCCTTCATCGCCTCCTCGTATTTCTTCTTGTCGTACAGCACCTTCAGATCCCTGTACTTGCGCTGGAACTCCTTTTCGCGGTTCGACATCTCGGCCTTGGCGATCTCGGCCAGCCCCTTGTCGATGTCCGGCTTTTTCTGGGAGACGAACTCGGTGCCGGCGTGCTCGGCGAGGAGTTTTTCGTACTTGGCCTTGGCGGCAGCGTAGCTCTTGGACGAGAGGTCCCGTCCCGCCTCCTCGAAGAGGGCCTGGGCGGCCTTTTCGAAGGGCTCGCGCTCCGCCCGGAGCGACGTCGAGATCTTGGCGCGGAGATCCGCCTCGGCGGCCTTGCCGGTGTCGGTGTCCGAGTAGTTCTTCGTAAAGTCCGCCGCGGCATCGCGGAACGGCGCCCAAGCGCGGCCGTCGAAATGCGCCAGCACCTGTCGGAGCTTGGCCACGGCTTCGAGCTCCCGCTGTGCGCGTTTTTCGTGCGACTCCAGGTAGGCGGCCACGGTGCGCATCGTATCCGTCTTGGCGTAGGTCTTTCGGAACCACGCGACGGTGGAGATCACGCGCTCCCATCCCTTCCCGGCGGAATCTTCCTGGATTTTCTGCCAGTCCGCGAGGGCGCGCTGCTCGGTCGTGCACTGCTCGATCAGCTCCTGGACGCGCTCGTTGGAGGCGACCTCGGGCATTTCGGCGAGCAGCAGCTGTTGGAGCAGCACGATCGCCTCGCCCCACTCGTGGTCCCGCATCCGGCCGAAGGCCTTCTGGTAGAGCTCCCGCGCGGCACGCTGCTTTTCGGAGAAGTCCGCGGTCGACGCGTCGGCGGCGGAAAGGTATCGCATGCGGCAGTAGGCCTCGCGCTCGAAGACGGTCAGGCGATCCTCCAGGACATCCGCGTAGTCCTTCGCCAGCCGCTTGTAGAGATCCGCGGCCTCCTCCCAGCGGCTGTCCTGGTCCGCCTGTCGGGCCTGGGCGAAAATCTCGCGGGCGGTCTTTTGTCGCTCCTCAAGCGAGGGACCCGCCGGAGTCGGAGGGGTCGGCGTCGCTTTGGGAGTGGAGGTGCCGGGGGTCGTGGGCGTGGAAGCGGAAGGCGGAGGCCGGGGAGCGGGTTTGGGACGGGAGTAAAAATAGCCGCCGAGCGCCAGGGCTCCGAGAAGGACGATCGTCAGGCAGGCCGCGACCGCCTTTCCGACGCCGCTTCGCGAGGCTCCGGCCTGCGGCGCAAGGCCCGCCGACACCCTGCGAAGGTCGGCGATCAGCTCCCGGGCGCCCCGATAGCGGGCGTCCCGATTCTTTTCCATCAGTTTGAAGTAGATCTGGCAGACGCCTTCGGAGATGTTCGGGTTCAGCGTCCGCGGATCCGGGGGCTTTTCGGTCAGATGTTTCGAAAGCACCGCCTGCAGGTCGCCGCCTTCGAACGGCGGACGCCCCGTCAGCATGTAGAAGAGGCAGGCCCCGAGCGAATACAGATCGCTCCGCACGTCGAGATTCTTTCCCCCCTCGATCTGCTCGGGAGACATGTAGAACGGCGTCCCGAAGGTGAAGCCGGAGCGGGTGAGCGTCCCGTCGACCATCGACTTGGCGAGCCCAAAGTCGCACAGGTAGGCGTGCCCCTGCTTTTCGACGAGGACGTTCTCGGGTTTGACGTCGCGATGGACGAGCCCGCGCTTGGAGATGTAGCCGAGGGCGTCGGCGATCTGGCGCATGACGTCGATGGCTTTGCGTTCGGGGTACACGCCGCCGCGCTTGACCTGGCGATGCACGGTCTCGCCCGCGATGTGCTCCATCGCGAAATAGTAGAGGCCGTTGGCCTGGCCGGCGTCGAAAGCGCGGACGATGTGCGGGTGGGAGAGCTGCGCGGCCTGGCGCGCCTCGCGCAGGAACCGTTCGACGTACTGCTGATTGGCGGTCGCCTCGCGGTCGAGGATCTTGAGGGCGACCACCCGGTTCATCGAGACGTGCAGCGCCTTGTAGACCGAGCCCATCCCGCCCCGGCCGAGGCGCGCGACCAGCCGATACTGGGGGATGACCTGGACGTCGATCCCCATCTTCGAAAGGACCTGGCCCACCTGGTCCTGGGCGAGGTACCCTTTCTTGACGAGGATTTCGCCCAGCGTTTCCTCGACGCCCATCTCGCTCAGACGCCGCTGGATCTGCAGGCACTCGTCGAGCTGCGGAGCGCTGATGAGCCCGAGCGAGACGGCGATGTCTCCAAACCTCTTTTCTTTCGGCTGGATCTCCGGCACAGCCTTCCAGGATAGCAAAAGCCGTACCCGGCGCAGGGCCGGTTTAAGGGCGGTTTCGGCCGGGGGCCATGTAATGGCCCATTGACGGGCTGGAATCGGCCTGCTACAACCCGAAGCGCCGGTAGGAGGTAGGCGTGTCAACGATCTTTGTCGAGCGACCGGGCGCCGCGCCGTCTAGAATTTTGTCGAAATGAACGAAGGTTTGGACCGGCTGGACGGGTATCAATCGCTTGTCACCCCGGCGCTTCGATTCGCCTGGAATATGCCGTTTCGGGCCGTTCGCGACGGGGTGAAGGGTGCGGCCGCCGTCCGGCAAATCGAGGAGCAGGGGGTGCGCCTGATCCGGTTCGAAGAGACCCTGCCGAGGGGGGCGGGGGGGGAAGAATCGGTCGATCTTCAGAACGAGCTCTACTTCAACCCGGACTATGGGTATGGCGTTCGTTCAGCCGCGGTCATCATCGAGGGAGTCGACGGGCGATCGCACCTCAAGCAGGAGGGGTCCTATCGGCCGCTGGTCCGCGCCTATTTTCGGCTCTACCGGGAGCTGGTCGGACGGTTCGGGGAGCCGACGCTGCGCACGCATCTGGAACCGGGCAACGAGGATGCGTTGGTGAAGGTGCTGGACCATACGCGCGAGCAGATGATGGTGACGGCATCGTGGAGCGGGCGAAGGACGCAGATCACGCACGAGCTGCAGGTATCGTTCGCGCCCCGGCACCTGACGCGGATTTCGGCGGTCGGGTCGAAGCTGGTCGTTCAGAATCAGACCGGCAAGGGGGGCGTAGGGATCGACCTCGTTTTTTCCGGTGGTCACTCGGAGGCGACGCTGGCGGTCGACGGGGAGAAGACGTTCGACCTGCCGATTCAAGGGGAGGCGCTGCTGACGGTCCGGGTGGGGGAGAAGATGGCCGAGCTCAAGTTCCCGCTGGACGTTGAGCGTTGCACGATCTCGATCCGCCGGGCCTGGCTGAGCGGGACCCTCTCCCTCGACCGCGGGCCGTGGTGATGGACCCGGGATGCCCTCTGGGAGGCTTTGCCTGCTAGAGGGTGTCGACGACACCCTCTAGCAGGCAAAGCCTCCCAGAGGGCATTGCTACAGGTTGTGCTTCTTGATCAGGTTCTGCAGGTGCTGGCGGGATATCCCCAGCGTGGCGGCCGTGCGGGTCACGTTGTGCTTGTTCGCCACGAGCGCGTTGAAGATGTACTGCTTTTCGAACCGGTCGCGCGCCTGATCCAGCGGCCTCACCGGCGCCGCCACGTTGAGGTCCATGTCCTCCACCGTCAGCCGCTCGTTGTTCGTCAGAATCACCGCGCGCTCGATCCGGTGCTTGAGTTCCCTGACATTTCCCGGCCAGTTGTACTTGATCAGCGCGTCGCGGGCCTCCACATCGAACCCCTGCACCCCCTTGTCGTACTGCTCGTTGGCCTGGGCGATGAAGTAGTCGGCCAGCAGCATGATGTCCGCGCCGCGGTCGCGCAGCGGCGGCATTTTGAGCGTCAGCACGTTCAGCCGGTAGAACAGGTCCTGCCGGAACTTGCCCTCCTTGATCATCTCGGTCAGGTTCCGATTCGTGGCGGCGATCACCCGGACGTCGACGTTCACCGGCTCCACGCCCCCCACGCGCGTCACCTGCTTCTCCTGGATCGCGCGCAGCAGCTTGGCCTGCAACGCCGGCGAAAGCTCGCCGATCTCGTCGAGGAAAATCGTCCCCCCGGAGGCGTGCTCGAATTTGCCGACCTTCTGCGACGTCGCCCCCGTAAACGCCCCTTTTTCGTACCCGAACAGCTCGCTCTCCAGGAGCGTCTCGGGGATCGCCGCGCAGTCGACCACGACGAACGGCTTGCCCGACCGCGGCGACAGGTCGTGCAGCAGGTGCGCCACCGCCTCCTTGCCCGTCCCGCTTTCGCCGTCGATCAGCACCGTCGCGTCCGTCGGCGCCGCCTTGCGGATGATCTCGTACCCCTGCTTCATGGCGGGGCATTCGCCCACGATCTGCTGGCGCTTCTCCAGCTGCGTCTTCAGCGCGATGTTCTCCCTCTCCAGTTCCTCGCGCCGCCCCATCTCGTCCAGCATCTGCTGCTCGTAGAGCCGCACGTTTTCGATCGCCAGCGCAATGTGGTTCGCGACCGCCTGCAGCAGCAGGTGGTCCTCCTTCGAAAACTCCTTCACCTCGGTGTGGCTGTCGACGTACAGCGCCCCGAACACCTTCGTCCCGATCTTGAGCGGCACGCACATGATGCTGATGAGGTTGTATTTCATCGCGCTCGAAAAGAGGGCTTTCGCCGTCTCGTCGCGAAGGTCCCGGATGAAGATCGCCTGCCCGCTCTCGATCACCTTCTGGGGGATCTTGTGAGAGAACTCGATGACGTTTTCGATCGTGACCCCGAGCGTGTCGCGCGCGAGTTTCACCTCGAACCCCTCCGGTGAGGTCGTCGTCTTGAAGAGCAGGATGCCGCGCTCCGCGCCCGTGAGCTTGACCACGTTGTCCACCACCACCGGCAGGAACCGGTCCATCTCGCGGATCTGGATCGACGCGAGGATCGTCTGCAGCAGCAGGCTCGTCTTTTCGTCGTAGATCGACAGCGGCTGCGTCAGGTCGCTCGACGCCTCGACCGGCGGCTTTTGCATCAGGAACGTGATCGAAATCTCGCCGATCGACACCTCGTCCCCGTCCTTCAGCGGCTGCTCCTCGACCTTGAGCCGGTTCACGAGCGTCCCGTTCCGCGAGCCGAGGTCCTTGACCCGGAACCCCTCCTCGGACCGGATGAAGCGGCAGTGCATCCGGGAGATCGAGGCGTTGTCGATGCGAACGTCGCTCTTGCTGGAGCGTCCGACGTTCACCACGTCCTTGACCAGGGGGTACAGCTTCTTGGCCCCACCGTCCTGGACCACGAGGTACGGCATCCGACCCCGGATTATAGGAGGCGGGCGGACGGCGTCAACGAGGGGCGAATTCTGTTGAATTCGGGGTTCCGGGCGGGTATCATTCACTTAGTGTACGGGATACACTAAGTCAGCCGAGGAGGGCCGCCTCATGCCGGTCGCCGCGAAAGAAGAGCTGATCGCCGAGATCGCGCGCCTGCGCAAGGAGCGCAACGCGATCATCCTCGCCCACAACTACCAGCGGGGCGAGGTCCAGGACATCGCCGACGTCGTCGGCGACTCGCTGGGGCTCGCCCAGCAGGCCGCGAAAACCGACGCCGACGTCATCGTCTTCTGCGGCGTCCACTTCATGGCCGAAACCGCCGCGGTCCTCAGCCCGGACAAGCTCGTGCTCATCCCGGACCGGAACGCCGGCTGCTCCCTGGCCGCGATGATCAGCGCGGACTCGCTACGAAAATGGAAGGCCGAGCACCCGGGCGCCGTCGTCGTGGCGTATGTCAACTGCACCGCCGAGGTCAAGGCCGAGGCCGATTACTGCTGCACGTCCTCCAACGCCGTCAAGGTCGTCCAAGCCGTCCCGCCCGACCGGGAGATCCTCTTCGTCCCCGACCAGTACCTGGGCCAGTACCTGGCGACCGTCACGAAGCGCAGGATCCACATCTGGCCCGGCTACTGCCACGCGCATCACCGTATCGAAACCGACCGCATCGAGCGGCTCAAAGAGGAGCATCCGGCCGCCGAGTTCGTCATGCACCCCGAGTGCGGATGCCTGTCCCACTGCATGCCGCTCGCCGACAAGGTCGTGTCGACCGAGGGGATCGTCCGCTACTGCCGCGCGTCCCCGAAAAAGGAGTTCATCGTCGGCACCGAGGTGGGGATCCTGCACCGCCTCCGCAAGGAGAGCCCCGAAAAAACCTTCTACCCCGCGAGCGAGCAGTCGTACTGCGAGTTCATGAAGATGAACACGCTCGAAAAGGTGCTCTGGTCGCTCGAGGACCTGGAGTACAAGGTGACGGTGCCGCCCGAGATCGCCGCCAAGGCCCGCCGCGCGATCGATCGGATGATGGCCATCACGTAGCCGCGCCGAGCCGCTCCAACGTCCCCCCGGGATCCTCGGTGTCGAAAAGGACGGCGTGCAGCCATTGGTCGCTCGACCCGGGATTGATCATGAGGGTCCGGCCGAGGCTCTGGTGCCACCGGCCCGACAGCTGGGGCGCCTCGTGAATGTGCCCGTGCAGCGTCACCGGGGGCTGGAACCGCTCGATGAATCGCCGGATCGCCCGGCTGCCCACGTGCCCGCCCCCGTACATGTGGTCGAGCGCCGTGTCGGCGGGCGGCGAATGCATCAGGTAGATCGTGCGCGCGGGATCGCTCTCAAGGGCCAGCCGGGCCAGGTCTTCCTCGATCGAGGGCCGCTCGACGACCTCCCGCAGGGTCCCCTCGTACATTTTTTCGCGGGTCGACAGCAGGACGCGCTGGCGGCGAAGCACCGGCACCCACGCGGGATCGTCGCGCCGGTCGAAGTCTTTTGAAGGAAACCCCGGCGTGACGGGCACGGAGGGGTATCCGGCGATCCAGAGGTCGGGCTCCAGGGGCGCCGCCTTGCCGTGGAGGATCCGGCAACGGCCCGCCGCCTCCAGCGGCTCCAGCGGGGGGAGCGACAGGGTGTAGTCGTGGTTTCCGTAGACGAGATAGACAGGCTTGGACAGTTTCGCGAATTCGGCCGCAAAAAACCCGGCCTCCTCCCGATAGAGAGCGACCGGGTCCGGGTGCCCGAACGGGTCGGGCATCAGGTCCCCCCCGAGTAGCACTGCCGCGCCCCGCGCTTCGGCGAGCGCAAAGCCCTCGAGATAGACGTCTCGATTGCCGTGGATATCGGTGAAAAAGAGGAGCTTCACGAATTTGGAACAGAATCATTAAAGGATTCTGCTCCAAATCCTCCACCCCCCGGGGTCTCGATCCGGAGCACGTCTCCGGCCTCGACGCGCAGCATCACGGTGGGCCCCAACGGCTCCCAGTTCGAGGAGCCCTGGCGCAAAAGCAGATTCCGCCCTGGAGCGCCCGGAGCGCCGCCGCTGAGCCCGTAGGGAGCGCGCAACCGCCTCTGACTGAGAATCGACACCTCCAACGCCTCCAAAAACTCCAGCTCGCGCACCGCCCCCTCCCCGCCCCGCCAGCGCCCCCGCCCCCCCGAACCGCGCCGGATCTCGAATCTCCGCACGCGGACCGGGAAGCGCGCCTCGATCACCTCGACGTCCGTGATCCGGGTGTTGGTCATGTGCGTGTGCACGGCGTCGGCCCCGTGGAATCCAGGCCCCGCGCCGGCGCCACCGCAAATCGTTTCATAGTAGGCGAAGCGCTCGTTCCCGAACGTGAGGTTGTTCATCGTCCCCTGACTGGCCGCCGCCGCCCCCAGCGCCCCCAGAATCACGTCGACCACCCGCTGCGACGTCTCGACGTTTCCGCCCACCACGGCCGCGCAGCGTGCCGGATCCTCGTGCTCCGGCGGATTGAGCAGCGTCCCCCGCGGCACCACGACCTTGACCGGCGCCAGGACACCGCCGTTGAGAGGGATCTCCTCGCGCAGCAGCGACCGCAGACAGTACAGCACCGCGCTCGTCACGATCGGGGGGTTCGCGTTCAGGTTTCCCGCCAGGACGCCCCCCGTCCCCGCGAAATCGATCACCGCGCTCCCGTCGCCGCACACGTCGATCGAAACGGCCACGCGCGATCCGTCATCGAGCGCGTCCTCGAAGCGACGGACGCCGGGCGTAAGCCCGCGCAGCATCGCGCGGATTTTCGACTCCGCCGCCCGCTGGATGTGGTGCATGTACGCGTGCACGACCTCGCGCGAGTGGCGGCGGATCATCGCCCGCAGCTCCCCCGCCCCCGTTTGATTCGCGGCGATCTGCGCTGAAATGTCGGCCAGGTTGTCCGCCGGCGCCCGCGAGGGATGCGGCGGCGCGCGCAGGATCCGTTCCAGGGCTTCCAGCTGCGGCCGCCCGCCCTCCACCACGAGGATACTCCGCAGCAGCACCCCCTCCTCGGCGAGATTCTCCGAGTCCGGCGGCATCGATCCCGGCCGCTTGCCGCCGATTTCGGCGTGATGCGCGCGATTCGCCGTGAAGAACAGCAGCTCCCGCCCCGCTTCGTCGAACACGGGCGTCACCACCGTCACGTCCGGAATGTGCGATCCTCCGCGGTACGGATCGTTCGTCACGACCACGTCGCCCGCCTTCAGGTCGGGCCTGTCGGCCTTGAGCCGCCTGACGCATTCGGCCATGGCGCCGAGATGAACGGGAATGTGCGGCGCGTTCACCACGAGGTCGCCCTCCGGCGTGAAGATCGCGCACGAAAAGTCCAGCCGCTCCTTGACGTTGACCGACAGCGACGTGCGCTGCAGCACCACCCCCATCTGCGACGCGATGCTCACGAAATGATTGTGGAAGATCTCGAGACGGACCGGATCCGCATCGACTCCGCCCCGACCGCGATCGGCGGCGCCGCCGCGATCCGTCAGGACCAGGTCACCCTCGCGGGTCATCCGAGCCTCCCATCCCGGATCTACGATGACGGTGCTCGTGGGCTCGAGGACGACGGCGGGGCCCTCGAATCGGTCCCCGGGCCGCAGCGTGTCGCGCGCGTACACCGAGGCCTCCCTCTCGACCCCTTCGAACACGACGCGCGCCCTCCGGACCGGCGCCGGCGTCCGCGCGACTTCGGGTGCGCGCGGCGTCGGAGGCTTGGGACGTGCGCCCACGACCTCCACGCGCGCCGCCGACGCCTCGATCGGCCGCCCTTCGAACGCGTGCCCGTACAGTCGCCGGTGCATCTGCTCAAATCGAGGCCGCGGATCCGGCGCGGCCTCGACAGTGATCGCGTGATCCTGCCCTTCGTATCGAAGGTCGAGGAGGCGCTGCGCCCGCAGGTTCGAGACCCCTTCCGCCGCCACGCGCTCGCGGCATTCACGCTCCAGGTCGTCAAGGACGTTTTCGACCGTTGGATCGGGCATCTGCGCCAGGATCGACCGCTCGGAGGAACGTCGCACATCGGCCACGCCCACCCCGAAGGCGCTCAAGACTCCCGCGTAGGGGCTCAGCAGGATCGTGCGCATTCCCAGCAGCCTCGCCACCGCGCAGGCGTGTTGGGCGCCGGCGCTGCCGAAGCTCACGAGCGCGTACTCGCGAGCGTCGATTCCGCGCTCGATCGAAATCCGCCGGATCGGGGCCGCCATGTTGGCGTTCGCGATCCGCACCCAGCCCTCGGCGAGTTCCGCCGAGGTCATCCGGCGCCCGGTCTCCGTTTCGATGCGCGCCGCGATTTCCAGGGCGCGCGACTCCGCCGCGACTCGATCGAGGGGAAAGGGGAAGAAATCGGGGAGGATTTTCCCCAGCAGGAGATTCGCGTCGGTCACGGTCATGGGGCCGCCGCGCCCGTAG
>Ga0187893_10005280_pt1 | contig 23376 bp, 33 predicted proteins | sample MA1701074metaG_FD_139574 | JGI IMG/M metagenome (GOLD analysis project Ga0187893, IMG submission 139574) | White microbial mat communities from a basaltic lava cave in the Kipuka Kanohina Cave System on the Island of Hawaii, USA - MA170107-4 metaG ...
CTCCGCCTCCCGCAAAAACTCAATGATCTGGACCTCTGAAAACCGCTTCTTCATTTCCAATCTCCTTTCGTGAAGGGATTGGACTCTAAATCATTGTGCTACTCAATCAAGGGGTGGCGTCGGGTCCTCTATTTTACGATCGGGACTCTTCTGGTGAACAGCCTTTGGCTAGTTAGCCTGATTTTTATGGGGTGGAGAAATAAACTCTCGGCCAGTGACATTTTTCATCGAAAGAGTGGCGCTTATCCGAACGAGAAAAGCATGATCTATGTATGGTTACTCAATAATGGTTTCTGCGGTTTATTGGCGTTCTGTATGATTTTCTTTGATGTATTAGGCGATTTCAGCGTAATCTTCGCCGCAGCGGTACTCATAGGGAATACGCTCTTTGATTTCGTCCGCACCGCTGCATGGTATGTGTCGTTGCTAGAGTCGGACGTTGATAATGGTAAGATTAAATCACCCCCCAACGTACCGGCTAGTTCAACGTAGCTCTCCCGTCTGCTCCCTCTTCATTTTTCCCAGCTGATTCTAAAATAGGTGCTCACAGAAAACGTTGCTCATCCAATCGCATCATCCACCGTCTAACCTCTCCGTGATGGCCTTTCGATTAGCCGCATATCCCGCATGAGCCCGCCAAAGGGATAGACATGGGCATCGATTCTCGTCTCCGTGCGGTGAGCAGCAGCCCCTTACGGCTAAACACGATCACCTGAAAACCGACAGCGGGCCGCTCGTAGAACTCAATATCCTTTTCCTTCCACGAGTATATGCAACCAATGGTTACATCGCTCCTACCAAAGGTCAATCTAGAAGATTCATTCAGGGAATCGTCGCTAAGTGGATGGGATTCAGGCAGTTAGCCTGAATCCATTTTGATTCTAGGAGTATCAAAGAGATTCACCTGGCGTGGCTGATCTCTGAAAGGAAACGCTCGATCCTTATGATTTCGCGTCTTCCTACGGAGGAACCCATCAAGGCCTGTTCCTTGCTCGTGACGATACGCCCTCTACAAGACGAAGGCACCTTTGAAGAAGGGGACAATCATCACCCTGAATTGCCCAAGGGTGGGTAACTATGAGGACAGCATAGGAGGATCTATGACAATCCCACGCAAAATGGTTAGTTTTCGAACTGGTGGCAGTTTTAACAATACTGCCTCAGGCGCTAAGGTGATCACGGAGGTACCGGCAAACAAGATACTTGTGATCGAAACAATCAGTGCCGATATCCGAGTCCAGGCTACTGCGCCAATACCCGAGGTAGCAAGACTTGTGATCGTCCCTGGGTATGCTTCTCTTCCTGGTGCCCCACTTATCGACATTCCTGTGATCCGGCTGGCAAAAAGCGCAGGAGACAATCTCGTGCATTATGTCGCTCTCGCAAGCATGAGAGCCTATGCAACCGATGGAATAGTGCAATACACGATTGAGCTGAGCAAGCCTAGTAGCGGAGCATTTGACGTGAGTTTGTTTGGGTATTTAATCCCAACCAGTAGCCCGAGTCTTGCTCCTTAATAGTACAGGCGCACCACGAAGTTTCCCGCGATCAGCCAAGCTGGAAGAGTTTCTTTCTTCATAGGCTGGGTTGCTGAGCTCGTGGCCGAAAGTCAAGCCGGTTCGCTGTAGCCTGTCAGTTTCGTAATTTCTTCTCAGACTTCTCATCCGATCGCATCCACAATATGCGTGAGTTGTTCAAAGGCATCACGCCAAGGGCTCCTTGCAGGAGGTCAACCGTACCAGGCGGTATCGTTGGCGGCCCGCTGTTCTACTGCCAGAGTTGGCGCGGGCTGTGCCAGGACGGTGTGCACGAGCGCGATCAGGCGGTCACGCTCGAACGGCTTGGCCAAAAACGGGAGCGTTCCCCGCTTGATCCCATGGCTGGCCAGTTCTTGATCGGGATTCCCCGACATCAGGATGACGCGGAGGCCGCTCCGGATCATAGTGGCGCGCACGGCCAGTTCATGACCGTTGATGTGGGGGAATTGGGTGGACGTTGACGCGAGCTGAAAGCCCGGTGGAGGTAAGACCAAATCGGCGAGCAACAGGTCGATCGGTCCTTGATGCTGCGTGCAGATTTTGAGCGTGTCGGAGCTGCCGTTGACCTCCAGAACGGTACATCCCGCCTCTTCCAGAACAGCTTTGCAGAGTGTGAGAATGGACCGCTCGTCGTCAACAACTAAGATGGTCGGCGAACCGGCTGATGATTTCTCATCCCGTTGCTTGTCCATGCGTGGCTCTCCTCCCCCCTCATCATAGGGCTGAACTCAACGTCTATTTCTACCTGCCGGGTGTTTGTAAACTCAGGGTCAGGAATTGAAAAAGACTATGACAATGAAGAGAAGAGTCGGAGCAGTCCGTCTCCGCCGTTCGTTCCGAAATAACGTCCACCTGGTCGCCCCGTTCCATGACATTTGCCACGTTGGCTTGGCTCACAGCATCGATCTGGAGGATTTCCCATCCGGCATGGCAACCGCCAGACCAGCGAACAATCGCGGATTCTATAAGGATGTGGTGGAGTTCCTCTCCATCGCGCAGGGCGAGAAACACGATCGTCTCGAGTCCGATGGGTAGCGGGCGATCTGCCGTGGTGCGCCAGCCTGTTTCCGAAAGATCCCAGACTTTCCCAGTGGTCCAGGTGCCATTGCTGGCGTATGAGAAGGTGCCTTGCACGGAAGTCCGTAACTGCTTGCGAATTGCATAGGTCTTCATGAGGTCCCTCCTAAATCGAGCAGTGAGGTTCAACTCATCCTCTATGAATAAATCTAGTCGAACCGAGCAGGTGCGCCATGCCTCCTAAGAAGGGGGAGAAGAGGAGCAGAGGTAGGGGGCACTCCATTCAATCGCGCGCATAGGCGTGATGACTACCGCGTTGACGCGTGCGCAGCGAACGGCTCTAAGTTCGAATAATATTGTGTCTGCCGAAGGGTGGCGATAAGCTCCAAGCATGCTCTGCTTCTCCGGTGGCCCACCGTTTTCTCATAGCATGCGAGGCACATCCTTCATTCTGTTCCTCTGTCTCTGCGTAGTGGTCCAAATGTTGGGAGTGCCTGCGAGCCTCTTCGATCCAATGGGCTCCAGTGATCGCTTCGCGGGCTCGGTTCTGGAAGGATTTTCTCTTCCACCGACTTCCGCCGATTGGTACGACCACCGCGGATTGAGTATGCTCCCACTGAGACTTTTGACCGTTCATATTCCGGTTCTTTCGCACACCTTTTTCCATCCTCCCCTCTAGTTTTATCGGCATTCCCATCTGTATGACCGTCATCTCTCACGGTGTGAATGAGGGGGGAAACTGTATGGCTTCGATTCTACTCATTGACGATGAGCCTCTTGTGAGGTCCTTGTTTGGGGAAATCTTGGAGCAAGCCGGATACGATGTCCTCTTGGCGAGCAACGGTCACGAAGGCCTCGAACGGTTTCGCCAGACACCGACCGATCTGGTCATCACCGATCTATTCATGCCTGAGCAGGATGGGTTGGAGGTCATCATGACCCTCCATCATGAATCCCCGACCGTCCCAATCATCGCCTTCACCGGTAACGTCGAGGGACGTGACTTTCTGAACGTGGCTAAGCATCTGGGCGCACAGCGCACCTTAGCCAAACCCATTGAGGCCACGGAATTGATCCAGGCTGTGCAGCAACAAATGCAAACACCTCCATAACTTAGGAGACGAATTGGAGGAACTCGTCCGCCATGAAGCGGATGCCTCAACCTGTCCCACGCCGTAACAAGGTGTGGTTTCGCCAATCGAGGTTCACCATGACAAACACAGCAAAGTACTGCCCCGACTGTATTCGTAAGTTGTCACTCGCACCAGTCAAGACAGGTAGAGAGAAAGAATTCTGGGACGCCAGAAGACTCGTTGAGGGGACTATCCTGAACGATCAAAGGTTTCCACAAACCGAAGCGGGATCGTGTGACAAATGCGGCCTTATGACGGTTCTTACCTACTACAGAAAACCAGATTAAAAGGCTGTCGATTCGATCGGCCTCATCTGCACACCTGATTGGGATGCCATGCTCGGTCTCAATCGAATCGCAGATCCTCACGGGAGACACAGAACGACGAGGCTGATGTGAGCGGTCACCAGAAACAACGATTTGACGCCCGGACGATCCCCATCAAGGTGTTGCGTCAGTATCGGCCCGAGTTGTCTGCGCTTGGTGTGACACCAGTTCAAGCCGATGTCTTACTCTATCTCGAGCAATCCCCCGGCACCTATGCCCAGCATTGTGCGAGGGTCTTGGGCGTCACTGGTCACACCATGAGCCATATGATGAGATGTTTACAGCAGGGCGGCCGGGTGAAAAGGTAGCGCTCTCCGCGGGATGACTGCTATGGCCTGCTCACATTGACCTGGAAAGGGACAGATCTCGTGAGGTGGATCAGGGCACAACTCAAGAATGGAGGCACGGGCAATGTAATTCTGTTACCTTCGTGACATCACCCTTGCCACCGGCAAGATTAGGCACCGATGAAGATCCCTACAAGGTTGCACCATTGACAGATCTCCTGAGTAAGCATAGCCTTAGTGCCCTACAATCCAACCCACAGCCTGCCGTCGGGTCATGGATGGCCTACCACCGACACCTTGTGAGAAAGACGGTGCCCTATGGTGACGGCTTCTTCGAAATACACATCTCATTTTCGCGAAGAACTTCAAGAGTACATCCGTTCTTGCGAACGACTCCTGTGCTCTACAATTCCCTCGGCCAATGCGCCGTTGTCCGATGAGGAACGAGAGATGGTGGCCTATTACCAGGACGAGCTGAAAGCGCAGCTCCTTGTTTCAAAGATAAACTGAATCTCTCCTTTAGTCGGTCCGCGTCGAAAAGAGGACCTGCTATGTCCAATTACCACCAAAGCGTCCGAGACTCTATTCTCGCGTCGACGAGATTTCGAATTGGGAGACTTTACGGATGAGAAGTCGAGGCCGTCAGAGACATGGCCAAGCGCCTGTCCGTCTTGTTCGGTGATGAGCGAGACCAGTCAAGGGTGAGTCATGCGATCAAGAATCATGTCCCGCTGTCCATTATGCGGGTTGTACGGCCCCCCTCGACGCAAGCGGTCGTTCATGCGCTATATGTTCGAAATCCTCGCGGCCATGTGTTCACATCAACCACGATCCAAGGCGGCGCGAGTAAAATGTAGTTCTTGCTCCCATATTTTTAAACGCTGAGGGCACCCGCATATCCGGCCCGCCCTTGATCGGCTGTTTTCTTGGCCTCTCGAGCCTTTGGACACCGAGTGGTGGGTATCCGACTGCCAACGAGTGGTCCTTAGGAGTCTTACTAGCCTGAACTGAGACATTATGAGACTATCTTTGCGCATGTCTCAGGATGTTTAGGCTGCATATCAAATAACAGGCCAGGTCTCCCCCACGAAGTGCCTAGTGAGCCACTCGATGGCCGAACGATCCGACCCACTCTGGATTTATCAATTCCTTCTCAGTAAGACAGTACAGGACTTAGAGGCAACAACCCACAACGTAGGAGGGTACCCCCATGCCTGCCAGTGGGATTGATGGCGTTCATGACATTCCGTTGGGCTCGCATCTGTGTCTGTTCTATCGACGGCCCACAGAATTTCTACGGGTCACGGCTTCCTTTCTGAAAGCGGGCCTGGCCGAGAACGAGTTCTGTGTCTGGGTGCTTCCGCCCCCGTTGACCATTCTGATGGCCCTCGATGAACTGTCCAATCACGGCCTCAACGGTCCAGTGCTGCAAGCCACGAAACAGCTGCAGATCTTATCCGCCAATGATTGGTATGTGGTTAATGGAGAAGTCGATGTGGAGGATTCCTTGGAGCGGCTAGCTGCCTTACCGATCAGGGCTCGTCAGCGTGGCTATGTGAATGTGCGGGCAGTGGGTGGGCCGGGGCCATTTGCGTCTGAAGACTCTCGCAGGGCCTTTATGAGTTATGAGCGCCAAGCCACGAGGGTCATCGCCGAGTCTCCCTTGATCACGTTATGCTGCTATGCCTCAATCCACTCCTTGGCCACCGACATGTTCGAGATCATGAGTGCCCATCCTCGGGCCATGCTTCGCACGCACGCGGGGTGGGCCAGCATCTGAGTTGAAGAGAGAACCTTAGGCTGCGTCCAAATGTCGTTGAGATGAGGCTCACTCCTTATCTGAGGGAAATACCCAGACCGAGACCCGTGGACTGATGGACTCTGGCGCGGGCACCCGGATACTCGTTCTGAACGCTCTTCTTACGGGTTCACTGTATTGGGGGGAACTCCACGTCAAGGACCATCCCATGTGTGTGCGGGAGTATTCGCGGTCATGCGTGATTTCACTCTTGACCCACGTCTCAATGCGATCGTTGGGGGGAGAGATTTTCAGAGTGAGGGGTTTGTCCGTGGACCAATTCCCACGCACCCATCCTCGTGGTGTGAGATGCCACTCAACATGAAATGTTTCAATCCTCATGCTGGATGGTCGATTGAATGAGGAGGGTGTTCTCCCTCAAGATTCACAACACGATTACTATACCAAACAGATAGGAATCAAAATCAATACTTTCCTTCCATCGGCCAGTCTGCCTTTTCGTTGAAACCACATCCATTTCACGTACACTTTGATAGCCTTATTTGAAGAGAGACGAATATTGAGGGGGGAGGTATATGGCCACCATACTCGTGATTGATGATGCCGCGCCCGTTCGCAGGTTGCTTTCTACCACGCTCCATTCGGCAGGCCATGAGGTGGTGGAAGCATGCTCTGGACGCGAGGGAGTAGCCTTGTACCGTCAGCGACCAGCGGATCTAGTCATGGTGGATATGCTGATGCCGGAGCTGAATGGATTGGACACCATCATCGAGCTCACCCGTGAATTCCTGAACGTCAAGGTCATTGCCGTTTCAGGCATGGACGGTGAGCGGAGTTTGCTCAGTACCGCCAGGCTATTGGGTGCCCGTCAAACGCTTCGCAAGCCCTTTAGCATTGAAGAAATGCTCAGCATGATCCGGTATGAGCTAGCGCATTAATCCTTCTCTCTCACAGGTACGGTCAGTGAGACTAAGTGGTTGGACTCCCGCAATGGAGACACTACACAAAGAGAGAAAGAGCGTTATCGACGTTGGTCCCGTTTCGAGACAACTTTTAACCAGAGCCGATGATTTCTTCGGCGGTCCGTTCGTCCTGACGTTGGGTGACGAACTCGCTTGGAGTCAGGTGTCCAAGGGAGCTGTGTGGCCGGTGGTAATTGTCATCCATCCGCCAGGCTTCCAGTATGGCCTGCGCCTCGGCGAGCGAAGCGAACTGATGCACGTTCAAACACTCGTCACGCAACCGCCCATTGAGCGACTCAATAAACGCATTTTCCACGGGTTTGCCGGGTCGAATGAAGTCGAGCTGGATGCCCCGCCGATACGCCCAATCCTCGAGAGCACGGGACTGGAATTCCGTCCCATGATCGACCGTGATGGAGCGAGGCCGCTGGCCCTCTCCCAGGACGTGATCAAGTACGTGACTCACCAGCGCTCCAGACATCCGAAATCCGGCCTCTAGGACAGGACTCGAGCGACTCCAGTTATCGACGACCCGTCAGAATGCGAAACGGCCGTCCGTCGGCCAGGGTCTCAGGCACAAAATCCATACTCCAGCGCTCGTGCGGACCACTCGGCACGGGAGCCGGTCCACGGTGGAGGGCGATATGTTTTCGTCGGCGCACCCGCATGCGGAGCTGCAATCCATCCAAGCGATACCACCGTCGGACGCGCTTCCGATTGATGAGCCAACCCTCACGCCGGAGCAAGACCCAGATCCGCATGTATCCAAATCGAGGCCGAGCATGCGCCAGATCCCGAATGCGGAGCCGGAGACCCGATTGATCCTTGGCGCGACTTGTTCGATACCATGAGGCTCGGCCGAACTGCGCCAAACGACAGGCCCGCGCACAACTCACCTGAAACGTCCCATGAAACCACTGGGCCAGTTCCCGGCGGCGGGCGGGCCTCAGACTTTTTTTCGCAAGGCCTCCGACAGCATGTGCTTATCCAGCGAGAGGTCGGCCACCAGCCGTTTCAACCAGCTGTTCTCTTCTTCCAGCTGCCGCAGCCGGCGGAGTTCGCTCACGCCCAGATGGGCGTACTGCTTCTTCCAGGCATAGAAGGTTTGCTCCGCAATCCCGTATTGCCGGCACAGATCGCCGATCGGGGTGCCAGACTCGGCTTGCCGGAGGGCATAGACGATCTGCTCTTCCGAGAATTTCGACCGCTTCATGCGTCCACTCCTTTCGTTGCGGACCGCCGAAGCCATCATCTTACTCTTGTTTTAAGGTGCCGTCGTTTTCCGGGGAGACGTCAGGGCGTGTTTGGCTCATCCGTCTTCTTGAGCCTTCCTCTTCCCGTCGAGAACCATGTGAATACTCCCGGCTACCACATGCTGCACTAAGTTATAAAAGATGATGGGAACCATGACGCGGGGGTAGGCGGCCAGCACGAGAGAGGCCAATACGAGGCCGGTTCCGTTGTTATTCATTCCCAGCCCATACATCAACGCGACGGTTTCGGACTCCTCCAATCCAAACCGACCGCTGAGCCAATACCCGACGGCAAATGCCGTCAGATACAGACCTGTGGTAATGGCAAAGGTGACAGCGAGAAAATCCCAATCGTGTTCTGCCACTGCCTGAGGAAGGGAGACCGAGGCGTTCGAATAGTTCAATAGCAGCAACACCGCTGAATTCACGAGTTTGATGTATGGCATAATTGCCGCTAATGAGACTTCCGACGCGGTCATCCGAACACTGAGACCCAGGAGCGAGGGAAGCACCACCCAGAGGCCCAGAAACCCTCCAGAGCCATAGGTAGAGACATTGTGTATGACAGTTTCATATTCCTTGGAGGCCATCTCGCCAAATACATAGAACGCCCACGGCGTGATAATAGGACTGAGCAGCGTTGAGAATAGGATCAACCCGAGGCTTACCGCCAGATTGCCGTTCGAATTCTGCGTCCATGTCGACGAAGCGCCCGCAATGGGCATCGCTGCGACTAGCGCCAGGCCTACCAGAATGTGTTGCGCCTCCTCCGGGTTATGCCACAACTGCAAAACCAGGGTCATGCCAAAGATATAGGCGATCGGAATAAGGACGTTGGCGACCAACCCGGTCATCAAGAGCCATTTGTGATCAAAGAGCGCTTTCAGGTGAGCTGCTTTCAGCCCGAGCCCGGCATTGAACATGAGGGTCGCAAGGAGAACCAAGAGAACCGAGATGGGGGTCCCCGTTCCGGAGAATGAAAGGGTGCCAAAAGAGATCTGTCTGATCGCAAGCCCGGGCCTGGGATAGACCGCAGCCAGCGCATAGACACCGAGGAGGAACCAGAGGAGGTAATGATGCACGAGCTGAGATAGGTCAAGAAAGGTAAATTTCCGCGCTTCCATCTCCTCATGCCCCTGACATCGAAGTCTCAGTGAGGGTGCCGATCATGGCAAGAGAGATCGAAAAAAGATTTTGAAGAGAAGCAGGATAGGAATGATGTGTTGCTTCCACCCGATCTATCGCAGATGAATAGACATATTCCTGCAGTTAGAATGTGTTGGCCAGTTGCCCGGCACGCAAACCTTGCGCAAGCTTGTAATAATGGTAGTGCATCGCACAGTTATAGAGGTAGTTGGTCATAAATCTTGGCCCAACGCCTGCTGTCAAGGCACGCCACACCCGGCGAACATACTCGAGGCGCAACCCCTTCTCTTTCACACGGCTGAATAATCTGTACGCGAGCGCGATGGCAATAACAGTTTGCACTGCCTCGTGCTTCATGCGCATCCAGGGATGCCGTATGCCATGTTGGTCGATGCCCAGTTGTCCATGGGTCAGATGGCCTTCGAAATTCAGCGCCTCGAGCCGTTCAAAAAACGCCGTGGGCTCATAGATTTCGTGCATGACCTTGATATAACCATTCCGTAGTTCGGCACGGCTCAGGTTAAGGGGGATCACGTTGGTGCCAAACTCCGATTCATCAGCCGGATCGAGACGTCCTTCTTTAGTGAGTCGGTCGTGCAAAGGTGTTTTGGGGATAGCGTTGAGCATCCCGACCATTGCATGGGGAATATGCGCGTCTGCAATAAACTGGCGCTGCGCCTGAAAAATTCCGACATCATCATGATCGAATCCCATGATCATACCGCACGTGACCTCAATGCCCGCATGCTGAATTCTTCTGATGCGCTCCAGCATGCTTCCCGCGTTGGGCCTGACATTCTGGTGTTTTTTCGTCTCCTTAAGTGCGTCCTCATTGGGGGTTTCAATGCCGATGAAGACGGCCTCGATATTAGCTTTCGCCATGAGCCGCATCAATTCGTCGTCTTCCGCAAGATCGAGCGTCGCTTCTGTAAAGAAGGTAAATGGGTAGCCGTGGTGCTCTTGATACTGAATGACGTCTCGGAGCACGCCCTTGATGGCTTGTTTATTCCCGATGAGGTTGTCATCGACAATGAATACCTGGTCCACGTTCACCCGGCGCAAGCTCTCCAGTTCCGCGAGAACTTGCGCGCTCGTCTTAAGCCGAGGGAGCCGCCCAAAGGTGACGATAATGTCACAAAATTCGCAGGTAAAGGGACATCCTCGAGAGATCTGAAGACTCGCGTAGAGGTATTTATCCATTTGTAACAGATCGAAGCGCGGCGTCGGCACGCGGGTCATATCTGATTTCGCCTGTTGTTCATAACGCCGGTTCCACTGATGCTCCTGCCAGCCCTTCAAGAAGGCAGGCCAGGTGGTTTCAGCCTCTCCCACAAAAATGACGTCAGCCAGCTCGCCGAAGTAGTCTTCTTGAACGGTAACCCAGGGGCCACCGACCACCGTAAAGCAGCCATGCTTCTTCAATTCGCGCAGAATCTCTTTCATACGCGTACGCTGCACGCTCATCCCCGTCACGCCAACAATGTCCATAGTCGCTAGTGCCTCATAGTCAAGAGACTCCACGTTTTCATCAATCAATGTCACCGCGTGCGCTTGCGGGGTCAGTGCAGCGAGCAACGGAAGCGCGGCGACCGGTGTGTTCGCGCGTTTCCCAACGATGGGCATCACATGATCGTGCCCCCAGAAGGATATATTAAATCGCGGGTTAATCAGGGCAATGCGCGCCGTACGCTCTTTACCTCCTTTCGGGCACAAATGGGTTTCTCCATATGCCGCGTTGGCAGTCACGCGTTCCGCTTTCATCACGAGCTCTCGCATACGCACCAACTTTCTATATCTGTTGCTCAATGCGCAGGGATGATCTGTAGCTTAGAGTAGAGCTTTGACAGAATCGGCGAACGATCCACTACGCTTGCCGATGATTCTAAAGTTCTTGCCTAATAGATGAAGCGTATTGAGCGCATAGTCCAGATCTTCATCTGTGTGGGTAGCCATATAACTTGTACGAATTAACGCACCGCCCTCTTGCACGGCAGGACGCACTACCGGGGTGGCAAAAACACCCCTGTCATAAAGATTCTGAGCAAATTGAAATGCCGTATCATCGTTCCCAATAACGAGAGGGATGATGGGAGTACTACTATTCAATGTGTCATAACCCATTTGACTTAATCCCTGATTCATCCTACGGGCATTATTCCAGAGACGAGCGTGCCGAGATGTATCTTCCTGCACGATCCTGAGACATTCCAAAGCCGTGGCCGCCGCTGCAGGAGGCATTGCAGCGCTGAAGATGAACGAGCGAGCCTTGTGCTTGATATAATGAATTACCTCCGCAGAGCCAGCGACATAACCTCCGATCGAGGCAAACGACTTGGAAAAGGTTCCCATGACCAGGTCTGCTGCGCCCAGCATGTTGAAGTGAGACTCGGTGCCCTGGCCTTTTGGACCCATGACTCCCAAAGCATGTGCGTCATCAATGTACAATCGACATTGGTGCTTTTTCGCCAACGCGACCGCTTCTGGGAGTTTGAAGATATCGCCGGACATGGAGAATACGCCATCGGCGACAATTAATGCGCCCTGATATTTTTCGCGGGTACTGACCAGCAGACGTTCTAAATCCACCATATCATTATGGCGAAATTTAATTGTATCGCCCATCGCCAACTGAGTGCTATCCACGATAGAGGCGTGGTTTTCACGATCGCAATAAATGACATCCTTGCGGCCGACGAGGCAGGAAATGCTTCCCATATTGGCAGCAAACCCCGTCGAAAAAACTAAACAAGCCTCCCTGCCGAGAAAACTGGCAAGCTCTTGCTCAAGCTGTTCATGAAGAACGAGATTGCCGTTGAGAAAACGAGACCCTGTGCAGCCCGTTCCATAATGATCAATCGCGGATTTGGCTGCGGCAAGAACACGCGGGTGATGTGTCAGCCCCAAATAATTATTCGATCCGATCATTACCCGACGTCGGCCATGGCTGATTACCCCAGATCCACAAGTCGCCTCAATCGGTCTAAAAAATGGATAAACCCCTGCAGCTTGGACACGTTTCGCATCCTTAAAAGTCTGACATTTGGCAAAAAGATCCGTCTCACTATTCATAATTGTTCCTGTCCTAAACATACTGCCTAGAGGTTGCGATCAGGAGCGAGATCTTTGGTAAACCTGTGGGAAGTGTTCCGTTGAGACCTTCCACGGACTTCGGAATAACCTGACATGACTAATTCCATTACTAGTTTGCCCTATAATATAAACTATGGACAACGGTGCAATTGGTAGGTCCTAAGGGGGGTGGCCCTTCCGAATTCTGATCAACGCAACCAAGCGCGGTTTCCCGCGCTACCAGCCTACCGGTATCGATCATGGTTCAGTTTTTCTGAACCGATCAAGTCGTCGAAGGCAAACGTGATAGCTTCTGGGCTTACAAGCTTAATGAAAGATGAGAGTAAGAGCAGGAGCACGTTTTGTACCACAAACGAGATTCTCATCGCACCACGCCAGGACAAACGTAAATCGATATAATTGTGCGATGATGCTTAAAAGTTAGAACTTGTAGGAGGTGTAGCGTTTTGTCTCATGGCATGACAATCCGTGCGCAGGTGGCATGGGAGAGCAGTGCGAATTGTCACATAATATTAGGGGCCTGGTCGGACTACCTGGTGGACGATCGTGGCTACGGATAGTGATGGACTTGATGATGACCTTAAACAGGACGGTGTCAAGCTGATCGCGCTGGACCGCTGCGCGCAGAAATGTCCGCTATCTGCGCGATACGAACGTGTCTGGCTCATCGAGCGGTTCTTTGTCGGTGGCACTGGAAGCGGCGCTTCTGAGCCGCTGGGAGTATGCCGCCTCAAATGTGCAAGGTTTTATGCAACTTCGATAATTTTGGGATAGGGTTGAGTCGCATGATCACTGCCGTACTCACATCTTGCAAAGAGTTTTGAAACAATCGAAGACAATGGAAAATGTAGAATGAACGATCAGGTACTTGTGACTGGCATCAATGGTTTTATCGCGAAACAGGTTGCCGTAGGGCTTTTAAAAGCCGGGTACTCTGTCCGAGGCACAGTTCGACATAAAGAAATGGAAACAACTGTGAGAGAATCAATCGCCCGCGCTGGTGGGGAGGTGTCTCGCCTTACTTGTATTGTGGCGGATTTGGCTCAAAGTTCCGGCTGGAATGCTGCGGTGGATTCTTGCAGATTTGTTCAACATATCGCCTCACCAGTTCCCCTAGAAAGTCCCACACATCGCGAAGCGCTCGTCCCGATCGCTAGAGATGGAACCTTGCGCGTCATAACGGCGGCCAACGAAGCCGGCGTCGAACGAATCGTACTGACGTCCTCACTTGACACAATGGTATACAGAAATAAACGGTTGAAGAGTTTTATCGTGAGGGAATGTGACTGGACGGATCCTGAGTTGCCTGTGCTTTCTGCTTATACAGTTTCTAAAATACGTGCCGAACGTGCGGCTTGGGATTTTGCTGAAACATTAAAGAAGACAAACATTCTTACAGTTATTAATCCTGGAATGGTCATGGGGCCTGCCATAGATCGCAATATCAGCGCATCCCTCGTTATGCTGGAGCTTATCGTAAAGCGAGCATATCCGGCGCTGCCTTCCACCGCTTATCCAATCGTTGATATTCGTGATTTATCTGAGCTTCATGTGCAAGCAATGACCAATTCAGAAGTCGGGGGGCGGCGTCTGCTCGCCGCCTCAGACACGCTCTCAATGAGAGAAATAGCTGAAATTATGCGTGCAGAGCTAGGTCTCCATGGCAAACGTATTCCTCGTTTGAACTTGCCCAGTTTCGCAGTGAAGTTAATGGCGAGATTTGATCCGACGATTCGAACACTCCTGGCGGATCTGGATTTACACCCAATCGCTGATTCTGCGTATGTCACGGCGTTAACTGGCGTAGTTTTTCGGCCTGCAAGAGAAGCAGTCGTCGCTGCAGGCAAGAGCTTAATCGAGCAGGGGCTGATAACCGCCGATTAATTATTCCGATGGGCTGTTGTACTGGGGCAGAAGGCCTTGGAGGTGGATGTGTTTCAAAAGCCTTCGAGCTCAAGGGACTCACATTACCCGAGGGAATAGAAGATGGGTGGCGCGGGTCACGGGGTGTTCTATCGTCTTAGCCTGTCGGGTCTTGGACAAGCCACGGAGTTGGTGTTACGACCGACTGTCGTCCGGGCTGGGATGGCCAGTTAGGCAGCCGGAGATGGAAACGGAGATTGGACTATATTTTCATATTGAGGTCCTTTGCATGGATCGGAGGGTATTCAGACCGAAGCCGGAGAGGCGATTGACCTGCGGTTTGTTAGAACGCAGGTATAGGAATTAAAGGTTCAAAATCCTTGTTCGGCTCCATGTTTCTAGATGTAGAGTATTCAAAGGCTTAACCGCAATCCTAGTGAAGAATCAAAAAGAACTGATTTCGAACGACCCGTTTTGAGCCACTATCTTTTCAGCTTTTACTTCGAAGGATCGCCTCTGCGCTGTCCATTCCCTGATACTCCAGGCTTATCCAAACCGTGTCGCGCCATAAAAGCAATCTCGTCCTCGATCATTTCTGCAATAACCGGCTCGAGTGCCGCGTTCGTGAAGTCGATGCGATGGTCAATTCGAACATCAGCTGGATCGAGGACCAATCTAGAAATCTCATCTAATTCCCCATGGGCGATTGCTAGGCGAAACTCTGATCGAACATGATCCAGGAAAGCTCCGACTTTCTTCCCAACGTATGTAGGGAAGTATTGTCGGGTCAGAGTGTTGTCCATTAAAAGTCTGTTAGGTCGGTCTGGTTTGATTGTATTTGCCAAAACTTTCTTATCATTGTCCTGGCGAACTTTCGTGATGATTTCCCGAACTCTATAGAGACAGAGGAGTCGATAAGGAGGCCTCGTTGAGCTCGTACCTTCACGGAACAAGCGTAACGCAGGTTTGATACTAGCCGGAATTGTCGCCGCTTGGTCAATGTTCTCAGGTGTCAGTTCGCGTGGGGAATAGGAGTACGTCCTGTACTGTCTGCAGAATTTCCCTCCATTGGAGTGAACATCAATACTCCGAACTGATAGCGGAAGGCGTTTAAGAAATGAAATTGCATCAAGAATATCGGCCACGAGTTGGCCCGTATGCCGGATCGCCTTTTCGAAATTAGATTCCGGTGTCTCGATGATTAACTTCTGCAAGACCTGGTTGGCTGTTCCAAAGCGGAGAATAGCCTCTTTCTGGCCTTCGGGATATGTTGTTTCAACGTATTTGAGGGAAAGATCAAAGCGATCGAATTCCTGACTAGTCTTGAGGTACGAGTACCCCTCTTCGAGCCGAAGAGAAGGCAGTTCGCTTTCATACAGTACAAACTCCGTCCCCAGGGTATACTCGATTCTAAATGGTCCTGTAGGAATTTCCTCTGACGAATTCACACTCATATCGAGAGCGAAAGTGTGCCCTTGCATCCACGACTCAAGTCGGTAGCGAACGACCTTCCTTCCCTGACTCTCTTCAACTTTTAAAGACTTCTGGCTGCCTACCAACAGATCAGTCTTCGCAGCAGAGTCGAAGGGCTCACTGGGCATATAGCCAACCGCTTAACTGATGGACCACTATTCTAGGATCGAAAGAGATGGCCTTCGATCGCTCCTGTGCAAAGGGTGGGAGAGCGATGCGATATTTGAAACGACGTGAACTATGTGTGCAAACCCCATTTGTTTCTAGGACTGCCCGAGGATATGTCAATTTGCTCGAAAAAGCGATTGGCGATAATACAATTGAATAGCAGGATTTTGGCATCCGAGCTTCTACGGCATGCCTCGGGAAAGACCATTTTAGCAGATGAATTTACGCGCACCGAGCTCGATTCTACTCAACTTGCATGTTTTAGTTGCACACGTTTCTGACTTGAATAAATTCGTTGAACAGGTCGATAATAAAGGGCGAAGTCGTTGTCGAATTTAAACACGGGTTCGAATATAGCTGTGGTACTGAATAGCGTGAACGCACTCGGCGGGTACAAGGGGGTGAAAACCACCATTCTGACAGCAAATGCAAGGGATGGTCGCAAAGCCTGCCCCCATTTTTAAAAACGGATTGATTTAAACATTGTTCTATTTGCTGCTGTCAGATATTTTCCAAACGGTATTGGCACACGGTGAAGTCAGGCGATCCACCTGGCGCGGGCGAGCATGCAGTTTTTTGAGCCAGCAGAGAGTGCTGAGTCTGAACGAGAAGATGACGTGAAGAAAACCGTCCGACCCAACAGGAGTGTGCTAATTCTTGTGTCTCAACGGAGGGGTTCACCCCAATTCCTTGTGCTAATTTTGTGCTAAAAGCTATATGAATAGGCCAAAATGAATAGAATGAACTGAGCTTCAGCAAAAAAGCTAAACCCACTGAATGGTTTGAAAAAAGCGGGAAACCAAGGCCAATACAGGGATTAGCTATTTTACGTAATTTCAGCCTTCGAACCCGTAGGTCGCAGGTTCAATTCCTGCCGGGCGCACCATAAATTCAATGAGTTAGCAGATCGCTCCGCGTCTCCCTGCCTTCCAGGTTGCGCGGGCCCTTGCCTTCCGTGCCGATTAGTGTCAGGACTGCCTTCGTGACAATCGCGGCATGATTGAGCGAAGCCACCGAGCCATTTAGCAATTCAAGATTCAGAGCGGATTTCCTCACGGGCCTCCTACTGCAGCGTCACTAACGGCCAAGAGAGGATGGGGGGCGTTCGGTGGGAAAACCCTAGCCAGTACATGGAGACATTATGCGAGGCGCACATCGAAAAATTAGAGCGCGGGGGGCCACGACCCAAGAGAAGGTGACTTCAACTTCCGGTCGTGAAAATAAGTCTCGGGGAAAGTCGAAGGTCCGAAGGGCCCGGCTGTCAAAAGCTGATATCACGCCGTCCACTGGGTCTGAAGAGGCGATCAAGGACCGACCAAAAAAGTACATGGACAAGAGGAAGGGGAAATGAGCGATTGAAAGGAAGGGACTCCTTCGTAGCTTTCCAAGCGGACTAACCCAAAGTCCGCAGGTAACATCTCTTGTCACTAACCGCATACCGTAGGTTTCCTACCACCCCCAAGACCGGAACGGACGTTTAGCCGCATCACCTCTCCTCGTGAGCAAAGAAACTGCTGTGCTTGGGTATTGCTCAATTGGCCTTCCTATGCCCTTTCCTAGTAGGAGGTCCACTAAAGGTCCGTTACCGTAACTAGTCGGACCTTAGAACCCCCTGAATGAGAGGAGGTGTGTGGATGTCAACATCCTATTTCACTCGGTTCTTCGATCGGTCGTTCGAATGGGCAACTACGTCGGGCATCCGTGTCCTGTTGATCGCGGCGGCTACATTTGTCTTGCTGGCCCTCCTCAAGCGGGGCATCGCGAAACTCATTAGTCTTTATGCAGACGCGATTCCCAGTTCGGATCAAATCATGAGGGCTCATACGCTGACCTATATCATCAGGGACATAGCCAGAATTGTAATCCTGTTTGTCGTGATCACTATGATTCTGTCGGAAGTGGGTGTTGACTTGAAGCCATTGTTGGCGGCCGCCGGTATTGGCGGATTAGCCATCGGGTTTGGAGCCCAAAGTTGCGTGAAGGATCTCATTTCTGGATTTTTTCTCCTCTGGGGAAACTCTATCCGGGTAGGGGATGTGGTGGAGGTGGCAGGAGTCTGAGGGCTGGTCGAAGAAATCGAGTTGAGAACCATTAAGCTCCGTGATGTGTCCGGCAATCCGCATGTGATCCCCAACGGAGGTATTGATAAGGTAAAAAACTTCACGAAGGAGTACTCGTACTATCTGTTCGATATTCGCGTCGCCTAGTGGGAGAACGTCGACGAGGTGATGGTGATCTTGCAGGAAATCGGGGAGGATGTGCGTCGAGACTCTCGGTTTGCCAATGATATTCTTGAACCGTTGGAGATGCTGGGGGTGGATTGATTTACGGACTCAGCCGTGATGATCCAATGTCGCATCAAGACGGAGCCCCTAAAACAGTGGCGGGTCGGTCGAGAGATGAATCGCCGGATTAAAAAGACGTTCGATAGTAAAGGCATCGCATTTCCGTTCCTGCATCAGACGATCTCGTGGGACCCGCCTAAGAAAGAGGGACGCTCTTCTCTTCGAATCTGAATAGCGAGAGGCGATCCAACGGCAAGGACAAGTACCGGCCGGCGGTTGCCGATATTCTCTTGCTCGGTGAAACAAACATCAATCAGATGTGAGTCAAAGCGTGTGGTGCTAGGAAGTGGAACTCAAGCGAGAGCAGTCCAAGAAGGACGATGGTGGTATTAAGATACCGTGTTCAATTCAGGAATGGTCAGGGGCCCGGCAAACCCATCGGGTGTTTCAGATGCAGGAGGACCCTATCGTAGAGCTTGATCAGCCAGACCGCGAAGATCCGCGATCAGAAACAGTTGATGCAGTCTATCATTTTGATGCTTTAGGAGTTCGTCTATATTTTACTTATTCGTAACGGTTTCGTAATCGTCCAGTGCCACAGTACAGTGCGCTATACACTATAACGCAATCTAGAATCGTCTTCAGTATGACAACGAGCATTCGGGATGCTTGCCATTCTTGACACCTAGGACCGCTACTCGGACACCTTACCTCATGAATTTGAGTGAAGAAGTACGGCTGACTATCATCGCATGGACAGATTTGCTTGGTGTGAAAGCGGAACAAGTGATACACATCGAACTCCAGCTGATTCAGCATTATATATAATTGAAATTGAAACGAAGTTCTCACGCTGTTCCAACGTGTCTAGAAGATATTGCGAATGCGGTTCAATCTCGCAACAGGTGCCGATACAGTTGTTAATTGGTCCGGTTTGTTTGCCCAACTGACCGCTTTTACAATACGCCACCTCAAGACCTCGGAACAACCAGACAGGCCGACTACCAGACGAAAGGGGAAATGATGGTACCTACGCAAATGTTTTTAACGAGAGGAGTGGGGGTTCACAAGGAAAAGCTGACCTCATTCGAAGAGGCGTTGCGCAGCGCCGGTGTGGCCTATTGTAACGCTCGTCAGCGTATCGTCCATCCTGCCTCCCCATTGTCAGATCATTCCTCGCAAGCGCGGAGAGAAGTTAATGAAACCTGGTGAAATCACGTTTTGTGTCATGGCGCGTTCGGAAACCAATGAACGAAACCAGCTCATCTCGGCGTCGGTCGGCCTTGCGAAGCCCACAGACCACGGCACCTATGGCTATTTATCGGAACACCATGCCCATGGTGAAACTGATGAAGAGACCGGAGAATATACGGAAGATCTCGCAGCGCAAATGCTTGCGACGACCTTAGGTGTTGAATTTGATCCGAATGTGGCCTGGAAAGAGCGCGAGCAGGTCTTCAAGATGGCTGGGAAAATCGTGAAAACCCAGAACATCACGCAATCGGCCGTCGGGAAAAAGGGTAAGTGGACGACGGTCATCGCACTGGCGGTCTTCATCCCGCCGGAGAATGTGCCCACACGTTCTCGCAAGTAGAGGTTTGTCGGTCTTGTCTGTCTGCATCAATCTCCGTCGTCTTGACGTATTACTCCTTGACCTGGCGAAATCTGTTGAAGAATGGACACCGGGGAAAGCCGTGGATCGCTTTGAAAAAATGAGGAAGGAACGCGAAGCACGTTATATACAGCGATGTCTGCATTCGTTTCCGGTGGACTCAACGCGTCGACGATAAACATGGGGGTTTGTTTCTGATACGAGAGTAGATGACCTCCTTTCTATTAGCATGAAAATGATGGTCACATTGACCCGGAACAATTTTAGCGTTTTTATGCTGTCTCGCCCTCTGTGAGAATTCATCAAGCAGTCACACAACAAAGGAGTTCGACGATGAAAATTCAGCCATCGAAGCAGAGAACGAAGAACACTCGGGCCATTTCTCAGGCAAGTCGAACCCAGAACCAATCATCGACCGGGACGGCGGTACGGAAGAAGAAACCGACGTTTGACGATTTGCATGCGCGCATCACCGTACGAGCCTATGAACTGTACGTTGCGCGAGGTCGCCGTGAGGGCTGTGCGGAGCAGGATTGGCTGGATGCGGAACGGGAGATTCTGGACCACACATTTCTGAAGTAACATTAACTAGATCGGCATGGTGCTCGGACAGCATCTGTGAATGTTATGGATATACTGCAATTCAGTGAGTAGATAAGAAACCATCTTACACGTAATTTATGGACAGCAGTTTATCGAACATTCTTAATCTATATTCTACAGAGAATCCCACCCTTTCTATATGGAGAACTCTTCGGCCTCTTCTGCGCGATGAGTCCTAGAACTATTCAGCAGATCCCGTACGGGACTGACTTAGCTGCTTGTCCACATTTTACGCGAGGTAGTGCACTCGTACGGTGCAGGGGATGCGTACCGGCTATCTTCACCACCATTGCGGATAGTCGCCTCGATTTACCAACTCGGCGCAGTGGTCCAGCAATACAATAAGTGCCACCTCAAATCGTTTGCTGTCTCCATCAATAAATGCTTCATCCATGATCGTTAAGGAGTTTTGGATTTTAGGGCAGCTAGATAGCTCTGGCGGCATCCCGGTGATGCGTCTCGATAATGACTGCCATGCCCGTTCCCACTCAGGGCCAGCCCACTTTATCGGCTCATTCTTTTGAGAACCCCACCGGCTCCGCATTGCGCCTCCTTCGCAACCAGATGATGAGCAAAACTTTTACAACCATTGTTTCTCCTGCGGGAATACAGTGGAGACGTGACAGGTAGGTCACAACCCTGTAAGCGAAATGTTAATTGAAGGGAATATTTATACGTCTTGTCGGTGCGGACCACACAATTAACACGAAGATGCTATTGGTGCTCGTTATGACAGACGAATATCGTGCGTCATGTAGAGCTCCAATGTTCTGCGAACGCATTCACAATTCCCACAGGAATTCCAAACCTTAAGGCGTTGATTCGCGTTTGGATTGGCAGTATTGATTTGGACAGGGTTGTTCACGAACTGGCACCATCCGCCGAGGTTCTTCCAGCCTCTATAATCCAACTTTCCTGTTCTCCTAGTGCTGCAAAGCGAAGATGGGAACCCAAACCTGTACTGGGGCAGGGTCCGCCTACCGTCAGGGGTAGCGCAGGTGTTAATTAGGGTGTTAGCGCAGGCGACAAAGCGGATGGGAGTGAATCGATACGAAGTCAAACAAGTACGAAAGTGCGTTTGTCATTGAAAGAAGGAGAGATTGCCCTTGCCATCATTAACTTGAGCAATCCCTCGAATCTGATTTTGAGTCCCGGCAACTGGGAAACTAGCTTGAATTATTAGGGTAGCGTGTACTTAAGATTTGGCCAGTTTGCATATCCGACGGCTCGCGCTCGTTCGCCTTCCAGCTTCTCAAAGATAATCCTGTTGAACATCGGCGTTGTTCCCGATATGCCAGCCCATCCGCCTGTCCCATGAGTGAACGTAAAGTCACCTTCGCACTCACTCAAACCTCCGTCGCACTTCCATTGGCCATAGCCCACATCTTTTCCCGCATGCGCGAATACGGTGCACAGGCCAATTTCGCTTCTCTGATTTTGCTTGGGGTTCACGGTACGGTCACACGAATCCAACACACGAGCTCCGCTGTGTGAACGTGTTTTTTCTCACTCTCGCCTTTGAAATGCCGAACGATCAAAGCACCCTTTACCGTTGCATTGATGACCTGCCCTTCATCAGGAAGGTCATGAGTCTCGCCGGTCCCGATCCAACTCGTGCTCACATCTCCAGCCTCGACGGTCTTGGCCGAAGCATACGAACTGGTTCCCACCCATGCACTCACAACAATGACCGTCAACAACTAGTACGCCGCTTTCATCGTGCCCTCCTTCGAAAACTATCCAAGCTATCTTCCTTAATAGTGTCCGGAGCTCCGTTCAAGCCCACGTTCTCGCCGTGGTCTGAGCGGGTCGGTCTCGGAGATATTCCTTGACGTGTTTCAGCGCGAGCACGGGAACGAAATCGTGAATGCGAGCGGCCTGTTCAAGATGATGGATTTCATCCCAGAGCATGTCATGCGCTTCGGCGGGTGGCAGAGCAAACCGCTTCGCTAGGTCTCTGACATCATACTCGATGGCTTTCGTCTCTACTTGAGATACCATGAGTACACTCCACGAGAATGCTGATCCAATCTAGAAACAATGTCTAGAGATTGGCCAACAAACTAGTAACTTTCCTAGTTGAAGGGGTAAGAGGGGCCTTGCCCTTCATCACATAATCAGCGCAGTCCCGAGTGAGGGAGGGCAAAGAGCGCGGAACCTCGGTCAGTCCGGGGAATTGGTCGGAGACTTCTGGGCAACCTTGAGTAGATAATACTGCATGAGTGCTAGTTCGATCTTTGTCAGGTCCTTTACTTTGTCATACCATCAAGCAAGCTTTCCGAGATAATCATAAATTGCCGAATCTCTTCGCGTAAGATCATGAGGGGAGCCGCTCTCTCTGCAACGCTGACGGCGGTCAATATGGAAGCATTTCTTAAAGAGCGCCTTAGTTAGCCACTTGGAAGGGTGTCTCTTAAACTAGTAACTGCCTACTTGGTGAGGTTTGGTTCCCATGGGCATGCATATGAGTGTATATGAATGATCCTCCACCTGCGCGCGATAGCCAACCAGCACGGCATCCGATGCATGACCGAATGTCCGAATGATGATCACTTGGCCGTGCTCTCCGGCTTTTCCGGTCATGCCGGCCATCTTCTTCTCCATCTGTCCAAGGCGCTGCATCATGCTCATCGGGTCTTCTCTTGCTGTTGAGTCAGTAGTTGGTCGAGTTTCGCTTCGAGCGTTGTGAGCCGGGCGGCTACGGCATCGCAGGTTCATCGAGTCGTCACGGCCTCTCGATTGCCACCCGGAGTTTAGTGCCCGAATAAACTTACTGTGACAGCAATCGAGCTGTGAGCTAGCCCGGGTTTGACGGACACCTCAAAAGGAGGCACGATGAGGCCTCCCGAGGAGGTGCGACA
>Ga0187893_10005281_pt1 | contig 23374 bp, 39 predicted proteins | sample MA1701074metaG_FD_139574 | JGI IMG/M metagenome (GOLD analysis project Ga0187893, IMG submission 139574) | White microbial mat communities from a basaltic lava cave in the Kipuka Kanohina Cave System on the Island of Hawaii, USA - MA170107-4 metaG ...
CCACACAGAAGTACATCGAACGCCTGGCCCCGCCCGCCGCACGGCACACGCTTCAGGCTGGGCGCTGGGCTGGTCTGGGACCGGCTGGGGCAATCGAACAAGGCGCGGTGGGCACCATCCGTGGGCATACACCAGGCCCGACCGCGGAAGGGACGCGGGACTTTTATTACCCCTCCACCACGGACATTGCAGGGAAGGCCCTCACGTTCACGCCGCTCGAACTCTCGAAGCAGTACACGCGGGGCCGCATTCAACAGCGGATGCAGCAAGCCAAGCGCTCACACACAACAGAGTTGGTGAACAGCGCCGCTGACCACCTGGACCGGAACGGGCCACAGGTTCCCCATCCGGCGCTCGAAGAACTGCGCGATAAGCATCCCCAGACGTATCGGGCGCTGATGAAGGCCCACAACCGCCGGCGCACTGGCGCCGAAAAGGGCAGCACGCAGCAAATTTATAGAAAACGCCAGGAGCCTCGCATTCTACAATGAAGAAGGCGAACTAACCGTGCCCGTCAAAATGAAATGGGGAACCGGGTTCAAGTACGGGACAAGCTGGAAGTACGGGCATGGCACCAGTGAACCGTGGATACCGAGCGCTGGGGCTGCTCGCTTCACCATCGAATCCCTCACGGACTCAGCGGCGGATACCATCCGGGACTTCTCCTCGTTGTTGTTCATCGACAACCTCGGCGTCCTGCGAGCGAAGTACGGCAGCTATCCGAATCAGGTGTTCTATCTAATCTCCCCGAATCTCACGTCCTGGCGGGTGACGGTCAACGGGAGCACGGGCCTGATTACCGTACAGGACGGATTCACAGGCACTCCGGTCGGGCTCGAACTGGTCGATAATGCCGGCGTTATCTGGAAAGCCAGCATCAGCAATCTCGGCATCATCAGCTTGACTACGCAATTCGGCTTCACCATCGAAGGCTCAGCCATCCCCACCTATACCCCGGAGGTTCCATGACACCCCGCGCTGTGACGGTTAGCACAATGGTTTTGCTTGCCGCTGCGATGATCTTGGCTTTGTGGCTCGCCCCTGCAACCCCGCAAGTGACAAAAGAAGTGGTGATGACGGATACGGGGCAGACGTTGAGCAACAAAACATTGATTGCGCCGATCATCGCCACCATTCTCAATACGGGGACGCTGACGCTGCCGACTGCGACCGATACGATGGTGGCCCGTGCGACCACAGACACCCTGAGCAACAAGAGCCTCAACCTCTCCAGCAACACGCTCAGTGGTACGCTCACCCAATTCAACACGGCGCTCTCTGACGACAATTTTGTGAGTTTGACCGGCACCGAAACCCTCACCAACAAAACTCTCACGTCTCCATCGATGTCGAACCCCACAATCACCGGCACGGCAGTGATGGCTGCGGCCTCCTTGACTGGTGCCTTGAGTTCCACCAAAACCTGTGTCACGGGCTATACAAGACTCAGCCCCAACTATTGCGCGAAGAACGATGTGACGGCCACGAGCTGGACGGACGGCGTGGCCTGTACCAGTCGGGTGATTGGCTCCGGTGGCTTGGCAGTCGGGACCAAGGTGCATTTGCGGGTTGTGTGGCAAGGCTTATCGAACAACGCCACGGGGAGCCGGACCAATGATGTGACGCTGTTTAGTGATGTCGGCTGCGCGACACCGAGAAGTACGTCGAACTACACGCTCAGGGAATTTGCCGCTGTCAGCGCGGGCACGGTGATCGGGCAAACCGAGTCGATTGTGGTGGCCGATATTCTAAATGCGGTGGATACGGTTTACGCCACACAGACGAACGCCGGCGGGAACGGGAACGCCGATATTCTCAATGCGACGATTGTAGGGTATTTTGATTGAGGCGGTTCAGCCCGTATCGGGCAATCAGCAAGGCATCGGCCCGGTTGACGTGTTTTTTGAGATGCAGCGGGGCTAACGGATAGAGCTGCTGCGCGGCGGTCAGAGCAAACTGCTTGTCCTTCTTCAACAACCCAAACTCCCTTTTCCACTCTGCCGGTCGGACCAGCGTCAAGGGAATGTTGAGGCTCGCCAGCACCCCACGGATGGCCCCTACGGAATCGCCCAAGGAAAAGGCGATCGATTGCGCGTCTCGCGGCATGGAGCTGACGTTTTCCATGTAGGCCACGAAGGTAGCCATCGAACCAATCCCTTCCAACATTATCCAGTACAGTGCCGCCGGATTGACCTGAAACTTGATCTTCGCTTTGCCGGCGCCGTTCGGCATAATCGGCATGTCGTAGAAGTTCCGAAAGCGGCCATCATCGAACAGGACGGCCACGGCGCCGTAGAGGCCGGGATCAATCCCAAGGATATAGGTCATGGATGTCGTCTCCTCGCAGCTTCTAGCTTGTTGGTGTAGGCCCGATGCTCGCCGCACAAGCGATCTCCCGGCACGGCCACGTTTTCACAGGGGTTGAACAGCGACCGAAACTCGCACAGTTTCCGCTCCGGCTCCAACCATTCCCGCCACCAGTCCTTTTTGATAAACCGCTCAGGATCTCGCGGATGCGGACGAAACGCCCCATCGTTGGTCGGCTGCTTGTAGAGGTTCGCGTAGATCGCCGCTGCCCTGACGCACAAGAGTTGATCGTCCGGTGAGAGCTTGGAGAAATGCTGATACGCCGCTTGCTTCCCAACCTTGCGGCCGGTCCGCGCCGGGTAGAGTTTCCAAAAGGACTCATACAGATCCGAATAGACCACGCGGGGCATGGTCGCTGTCCTTACTTCCCCTGCTTCGCCAGGGCTTTCAATTTGTCGGCATAGTCACTGTAGACATCCTGCTTCAATTCTTCTGGAGTGTTGTGGTACGCCTTATTGGCTGCGTCTACCGTCAGCGCCGCCTTGATCTTAGCGCGGTAGGGCTCTGATGGATCGCGTGGTTCTGGGGCCGGAGCATCGCTGCCTTGCTGGGTGGAGTCCGAAATGGAAGCGGATGCAGCGCCGTCCTCCGGCTTGTCCTCTTCGACCTTCAATTCTTCGAGCGCTAGGTGCTTCAAATTGCGGAAGGGCTCCCCACCTTTCGGATTCGGTTTCTCTTCGTAGCTGAATTGACAGCGGCGGTGGAGAAACTTGAGCGGGTCCGGCTCTAACGCTGGAGGAAAGTCATACGCGCCGAGCGTGATGCCCGCCCCATCAGTCAGTTTGAACGTCAACCGATGCGGCGTTTTCTTTTTGCCGTCCTTGGGACCGTAGCCGACCAGCTCCCCGACATAGTATTCGTCCGGTTTGGTGTCGGCTTGCAGAGTCGGAGTCCCGGCGACCCCCTCAATGACTTCCAGGTCAATCACGGGGGCTTCATCGTGTGTCATCACCCCTGACAACTCAAAGGGGAATGCTTTGCGAAGGGCCTGGGCCTCACTACATTTTCCGAGCTGATTGAACCCCATATCAACCCATCTCCCCATCAGCTCCTTCGTTTTCGGATGCCGTTGGGCAAACTCGTTCCACCTAGCTTCGCCTACAAACGCACACCGTTCTCCATCGACCATCTTATATACCGTCACCGTGGCTTTTTCTGGATGGTCCGGTTCATTCGGGTTCACGTCAAAGACAGGCTTTTCGCTGCCGGCGTACTTGCCTGTCCGGTCTGCGGCCAGCCGGTAGCCGTCGATGCCGGTCTGGATGCCCATGACGTAGGTATCCGCTTTGCTGTCCCATCGCTTGATCGCGTAAATCTGCTTAATGAAGGGGTCCAGGCCGGTCCGCTTGCAGGTATACATGAACAACAGAAACTCGTCGCCGGTGAGTCCTTTGGCAACGGTGCGCTTTAACAGTTCGACTTGCGCTTTGGTCCAGCGCGGGGTCAGGGCACGTTTGGCTTCAAGGGCTGTGCTCATGGTTCCTCCTCTTTAGTTTGGAAATTCGCGTACTCGCAGATCCAGCGGCCATTCAGAGGGATCGCCGCCTTTGGAGTGCCGATTCAACCGATAGCTATGCTGATCCAACCATCGTGTTCCTCCGTCATGTGCCCATCTACTTCCTAACTGCTTCACAAATACAGGCACCTTCGCGGCCTGGCATTGCTGAACCGCTGACCGAATCCACGCCACGTCACAAGGCCGCGCCTTCGGCCCAGACTCGCCGCCGACGATGAGCCAGTCGATACGAGGGAATGAAGGATCGTGTTCATGAAAGGGATCAAGCCAACAGCGATTATGTTGAAACTGAACCAGCCCCAGCGCGGGCTCATAACTCACAAACCGCACGGCGGCTGGTGTCTGGAGGAGCAGCGGAATCCGCTCATCGGCCGTCGCTTGATCTTCCACTGAGACGCCGAGCCAGACATTTTTCAAGAACCCGCCAGTAAGACACATTGCTATAGGGAATTTAAGAGAAGGATTAACGAGTAGATCGAGCATCCTCTTTGGCCGTTTAGTCAAGACCTGGAACTCGCATTGTTGTGCCCACGCCATACAGATAAACACCTTCGCAATCCATTCCATGGGAATCTGCTCGTGAAACAAATCCGTCATGTCACACACGAACACCTTGCGTGGATTCTTCCAGTGTAACGGCTGCTCCAGAATCTTCTCGTCCAGCCGAAACGTGTCCGCGCCGGGCTTGTAGGCCGGTCCGCCCCAGCGGACATTCAGGCGTTCGGCATAGCAGTTGCGACACCCCTCTGAGACGTGGGTGCAGTGCCAGCGGCCTTTAGTCCCGCGAATGGGATTCCAGGTCGCGTCGGTCCATTCAATCGTGGTCTTGCTCATCAGCGCACCTTATGGTCGTCAATTTCTTTGGCCCAGGCAGCTTTCAGCTCCGATGGCATGGTTCCGTTCAGTCTCGGCCTGGGGAACGGCACCTTAAACGGACGCGGGAGGGGCTCGGCAATAACGATGCCGCACTGTTGACAAAACCCCTGCTCGTTCATCGCAACCTGAATTTCAGGACGGCCAGGGCGTTTTGGAAATAGGCCCAATGGCGCGAGTCGGGTTTCACGACCACGGGGTTTACCTTGCACGCCCTTGTAACCTGGAAAATGATGAGCACATGCCGTACCTCGGAGCGCGTCATGCGATCATAGGCTTCGAGTTGAAAGTGATAGCGCTCGTCAATCGATTCGGCAAATTTCCAGTCGGCAATGATTGTGCTCTTTCTCGTCTCTTGGCAGAGCGCTCCGTCGATGGTCCCACCATAGCCGTACTTTTCACTCAGCCAGGTGACTTCCGAATCGATCTGCACGCAGCCCGTGGCGCGAAGATGATTCAAGAGCGCTTGCACGCGGGGGTTGCCGCTGGTGTCGCCCCCAGCCTTAAAACAGCGGTGCATCTCTTCATGGCAACGCTGGCCTTCGGCCAGATCCTCGGCGTCGATCCATTGCATGCCGCCAGGAAAGAGCAGGTCCAGTACGGCGCCGGTGGCGACAAAAAACCGATCGTCATGCCAGTACCCGCGAATACCCTTATGCTCGCCTGGCGTTATCACGTTTCAGAATCCTCTCTAGTTTCTCCCCGCTGATTGGGCGGATGCCGAGCTTGCTCATCCGCCGAGCGTGCCGCGATCCAAAGCGGCGGTGCCCGGCGGCAGTGGAGCGGAATTGCTTGAACTTCATCCGCTCACCGCTTGGCTGGGCACATCGTACAGTTCGAGCGCCGGCGTCAATCCAGACTTCGCGGCACTCATCGCTCGCGCCGTGTCCAGCACCCATACAGTGTCAGGGAGTTCCTGAAGCACGGCGTGCTCGGAGCGATAAATCTTCTGCTCATATTTCTGACAGTAGGCGGGCAGTTTGGTGACGCGCCAGTTCTTCACCAGGCGCATGGTGATGGTGGGACCTCCGTCGCTTTTTACGCTCGTTTGAGGGCTGGCAATGATCTTGGGTGGGGCGACGCTTTCAGGATCTTTTCCTTTGTCAATCGCCTCCTGCACTTTGGTTTCATGCTTCTGATTCTCGAGGTCTTGCCGTTCCTTGGCCTTCTGCTGTTGGTCCATGAACCATCGGCCCGTGCCCTGCTTGACGCGGACCTCCTCCGACATCAGGGGCTCTAAAACCTTTTCTTCCTTGCTGCGGACGGCGTTCAGTGCTTGGCGGATGGGCTTCTTGAGACTTTCAAAAAACTCCTCAACCTTCTTCCGGCGAACCACGAGCTGGCCGATCCATTGCATTCCTACTTCGTAGTCCTCTTGCGTCTTAATCTGTTTGGGCGCGGCACCAATCACGGCAATCACGCGCTGCGCGGCATCTTGTTCGCTGGTGATGGGAGTATTCAGGTCCATAGCTTCTCCTTTATGGTTTTCCAGAGCCGATAGAGCGCAGCTCGGAAGCGGTGGGGTTTTGTGAGTTGCATGCCTTCGTAGTAGATGCACGCGGGGCAGACCGGAGGAGTGTGGGTGTCCGGCGGCACCCGAAAGGCGTACCAACATGTCTCACACTGATACGAGAGCAGTCCTACGCGCCGTACAGACATGGAAAGAGCTCACGATAGTCTTGTTCCGGCCAGCCGTAGTGCTCCGGCTCCAGCGGGGTCGGTGCCGGCAGAACTGGCTCGAACATCTCTGGGGCTGTCTGTGTTGGGTATAATTTTAAGGGCAGTGCTGGCTGCGGTGCGGCGTTGTAGGTGGCGAGCATCAACAACACCATGATCCAGAGGGCCGCGAACGCGAGATAGAACATTAGGGATCGCATAGCGGACTCCTTTGCTACGCCTGGCTGGGAACGTGCCCGCTCAAGACCCGTTCCCGTCCCAGGATCGTCGAGGGCGAACTGTGCGGCTGCGTGCGCGGCCGAGTCGTGCGGAACACTGTTCCTGTTATCCACGAGTGATGGCATCGTTCGCTCCCCGTCGATGCGTTTACGCGACACGCCAGACCCGCACAGAGCCGTTGCGCTGCTTCTTCATGCTGATCGTGATGCCGTAGACTCGTTTGGCAAGACCATGAATCGGGCCACGCGGGACTCTGCGCTTCGGGATTAGGAAACTCTCTCCAATTTTCATGGTCCTGAAGGGGTACAGATCACGATTGCCTTTCAGCCGTGACGGGGGCGGGATGTGACGTGCGACTTTGAACATGCAGGCGATTCTAGCCAGGCTGCAATTTCTTGTCAAGTAGTCAAGTCGATTAAGTATTAACCCGTTATCTTTTAACTCGTATGTAATACCAGATGTATCATTTCTACCACGTGGCAGACACAATCGCGGCATATTTACAACACCAGGAAAGAGGCGGCTCGAATGAAATCATGCAGTTGCAGAGCGCATGGTTCTTGCATGATACCGGGAGTATCACGGCGGAAAGGGGGTGATTACATGGAACAGAACAACGGGAAGCTCGGAGTCGTCAAGGGTCCGTTCCGGTCGCGCATGTTCGTCTATCAATGGTGCGGGCGAACCGAATGCGATGTGGTGTGTACGCGGTGTGAGACTATCGTGCTCGATCCCTCGAAGGGATGCCAACACTGCCAGGTGAAGGAAGAAAAACAGCGGGCGCATCTGCTCTCCTTCCTTGAATCCCGAAAGATGCTTTCTCTGCTGATCGTCGGGTGTCTCGCGCTGGCGGGCTGCACAGCCACACTGCACACGAAAGACTGCGCGGCGGAAATCCATTATTTCCCGGGTCAAGAGCAGTCGATTGAAGCAGGCGATTGTCGGTTGTCAGTTGACTAGCACAACTAGGGGGAGTCTCTTACAGGCTTCACCGAATCGGGCTACGAAAAGAAAGGGGGTGAGCGGATGCTGCTCTATAAGGATATTGTGACCGGCAAGATTCGTCGCACGTTTGGGACGCCAGTTGGCATTGAACGTGCGGGGCCGCTTGGGGCCTGGTGCCTTCGCGTCACCAATCGTTCGTCGGTGTTGTGGATTCCTGAATACTTACTCTTCGGGGCGTCAAGGGCCTGGTTTAACACATTCAAAGCTCAGAAAGGGGGTGAGGTCGGATGAGTGCGTACATTGTTGAGGATAAAACAATCAATCGGTTTCTGTCATATCTCAGTCAGGATTCTGAAGCCGATTGGACACGGCGGCGTATTCAAGAGCTAACCGCGATCAACCCGCGGATTGACCCAGGACTCCTGGGTGCTCGGTGTTTCTACCTGAACTGTCTCTCGGTCGACGCACGATATGGGGAAGGACAGGCCAAGGAATTTCGCACGCTCGATTATCACTTTCAATTCGAGCTGGCAACCAAGATGCAAGCGCTGAAGTCGTTGTGGTGTTGGTTGTGCCAGTGCGGCGAGGGCGATGTTCCCGCAAGCCCGTTATTCCAGATCCTGGACGATTATGCGCACAGGCTCGCCTATAGTGTAGTGTTCGTCATGCCGGAATATCAGCGAGCGGAGTGGGGTTGATTCTCACTATCTGAGAAAGGGGGAACCATGCGAATTGCGAAAGAACGGCTCGAACGGTTTTTGACCCAACAGTTTGCGACTGAAGGGGACACCATTGAAGGCGCACGGGTGGCCGTCCAGCAAGCCTTGGACGATGTGAAAGAGTCGATGCGCTTGGAGTCGGAGGAACCCGAAGAAATGCGCGATTTCTACGCCGGGGCCGCGCTGTGCGGGCTTCTTATGGGGGGTTGGGCTAGTAGTGAAGCGTGGCGCCCCGCGGTGTCCCGCGCGTGGGACTATGCCGAGGGAATGATGGCGGAGCGAAAACGGAGAAAGGGGGCGCGTGATGCAGTTAACTCCACAACTCCTGAAAGAGTTTAGGGCGCATTTTGGCTTCACGCAACGGAGTCTCGCGTACAAGCTCGGGGTGTGGCGGAACACGGTCAATCGGTGGGAAATGGGGGTCAACCCCATTCCCCGCTGGTTGGCGAGCGTGTTGTTTCTGGATCGGACGGTCAAGCGGGTGAAGCGCCCAAAGCGGCGATGTCCGAAGAAAGGGGGGCGCGATGTATCAGTTTGATCGCAAAGCCGAGGCGGTCGAGTGGGCGAGGTTATTGGCGGTCCACACCGCATGTCCCGTGCTCGTTATGTTTAACGCGCTGACGAACCGGTACACGGCAGGACTTCGAACGTCCATCGGCGTCCGGCAAGCTGGGGCGCATATAGCGACTGTGCATCGGTCGGGCCTAGTGGAAGAGGGCCATTGTCTGAAAGGAAACTGGATGCAGCATCGGCTGCTCCGCAATCGCTGTCTGTGCGAATGACTTGACACAGCTCCGGCCAGGGGCGTACCCTGCCCCTTGAGCCGATCGGGTGCGAGACTGCAAAGGTCCGCCGGTGTGTCGAAGGGCGTCACAAGAGTCCAGACTTGTGGCGCCTTTCGTGTTTTTGGTATCCTGCCCCATGACCGGACGCCAGCTCTACTATTACCGCACCGAAATCGAACAACTCTCCCGGCCTCGCTTCGCCCGGCTGCTGAGTGTGACGGACCGGCAGGTCGAACACTACGAACACGGTCGCACCCCGATTCCCGACGCGATCCCCTGGCTGCTCTGCCGCCTGCCCGCCCCGCGCCGGCGCACCAAATATCCCGCCGGCCCGCGCAAGCGGGCGCTGTTTACTCCGTGGCGGGGCCCCCGCCCCACTCCGTGGGTGCTCGCCGTCTCCGGGGACGAAACCCGCCGCATCTCTACGTAGTTCCCCCAACCCCACTAACCTGTGGATAACTTTCTTTTTCAGGCCCTCCGCCCGCTCCTATCAAGCGTTTTGTTATCCACATACGTAGTTTCCCTACTTGACAGGCCTTTACAAAAGGTTCTTCCCTGACCCATCTCCCAAAGGCAAGTCAAGCTCCAATCGGGTCTCTACCCCTTCGATACGCGGTCTCCTACCCCAAGGCAACGGTCCGAACCATGTCCGAGTGTCCGACTGTCCGATTGTCCTTCCTTTCTATAGACTATTCTTCCTACACCATACAGAAGAGAGAACAGCCTTTCCTGGATTCAGACTCAGAGTGAAGAGGGGAAGGGGAAAAGAGAAGGGGGGTTAGCTGGTGGTCTTATACCTCCTCCCTCGCGTTGCAGTTTGGGTGTTTCCCACCGTTCACACGGTCCGGCCTTTTTCTTTTTTTTCCTTTTTTCTTTTTCTGACATTAGAAGAGGCGAGTGAAAAGAAAAAAAATGGCGGTGAACCGACGATGCTGAACATTTTATCCTTGGGAGCCGGCGTCCAATCCTCCACGGTGTTGTTGTTATCGTGCCGGGGAGAGCTACCCAAGCTCGACGCGGCCATCTTTGCCGACACGCAATGGGAGCCGAAAGCGGTCTACCAATGGTTGGATGAGGTATTGGAGCCGGAAGCTAAGCGTGGTGGAATTCCATTGTATCGGGTGACCAAGGGGAACATTCGGGCGGATGCGCTGCGGTCACGCACGCGGGTGGATGAATATAAGCGGATAGAGGGCGGGCGCTGGGCTTCGATGCCACTGTACACGAAATTGACCGAGCAAGAGTCAGAAGGGCAAATTCGACGGCAATGCACCAAGGAATACAAAATTGACCCCATCGGCAAGAAGATCCGTGAACTCTGGGGAGAGGCGCCGCGCACCACAGGCTGTGTCAGCCAATGGATGGGGATTTCCGGGGATGAACTCCGGCGCGTCCGCACCTCTCGAAACTATTGGATCATGTTTTATTATCCCCTGATTTTTGCGTTCGACCGGCCGTGGCATCGGCATGATTGTCAGAATTGGCTGAAGAAGGCCGGCTACCCTGACGCCCCGCGTTCCGCCTGTTTGGGCTGTCCGTATCACACCAACGACGAGTGGCGCGACATCCAACGCCGCCCCGAAGAATGGCAGGACGTGATGGAGTTCGATGCCAGCATTCGGCATATCGCCGGTCTGACCGCCGATGCCTATCTCCACCGTTCCTGCCAGCCGCTCACGCAGATTGATTTCCGCTCTCCAGAAGAGAAAGGCCAACAGAACTGGCTGGAGGAATGTGAGGGCATGTGCGGGGTGTAGAAATCATGTCTGAGAAGCGGCACAAGCGACGCTATCGGGCGCGGGTGTTGACGGAGACGGTGACGGTGCATCTCACGGCGTTGCAGGTGGCGTTTCTCGAAGAGACGGCGCGGAAGATGGAGATTTCGGTGGGGGCGGTGTGTAGTGAAGTGGTGTGGGGGTGGGTGGCGGACCGGCGGGGGGAGCGGCGGGAGCGGGAGCAAGCGGAGGCGGCCTATCCCACGGCGAGTGCGTTGGCGGATGTCGAGGATCTCTAACCAAGGATGAACAATGATGCTCTATACCTTGCTAATGGGGGTGCTTCTGATAGGGGAAGCGGTACTTGCCTTTGTCGCTAAAGACCCTTGGCTGCGAGGGTTTGCGGTCGGTGGAACAGTCTGTGTTTTAATGGTCTGGGTGCATACCATCATTCGTTATAGGACACGTCTCTAATGAAACAGCCGGATCGCTTTGAGCGGATGATCGAACGGGTATTTATGAAATCTGCGCGGGGGACTTTGTGCATCTGGAGCAACCGTCAGTCGGCGAAGCGCCTTTTGACCACTCAATACCGCGCTCTGCGGCGGGTGGTGAAACGACAGCCACTCAAGTTGAATCCCACTATTGCAGTAGAGAATTGGGGAAAAGGCTATAACGAAGCCTGCATCGACATCCTCGCCATGTTCGACCGATGGAGGAAATCATGACACCGTTTGAAGAAAAGTTACGACACCAACTCACCGCCGCCCAGGCACGGATCAAGGAGTTGGAGGTCACCGCTTCTGACCGGACTATCAGCGATGGGTTCGGGTCAACCTGGCTGAAATGTGGTCGGCCATCAGGGTGTAGGATGCAAGTGGTTCGACCTGGCAAGGTTCAATGTGACTGTGAATATGAGAACGAAAAGGAGACGCAGCCATGAACCACGACGCACTACGACAACGATGCGAAGAAGCGGCGCTGAAATGTCTTAAACTGCTGGGCGGGTATGATGACACCAAGGCGATGCACGTCGCAGCGCTCAATGGCTTTACCTATATCATCCAGGAACTTGTGAATGCGCTGGAGAAGGAGCGGGAGAACCAACCATGAAGCCGCCTATTTACACTGAAGATGGTGAATACGTCCTTACCGCTGACTATGAAAGCCTCTGTGCGGAACTGTTAGCTGAGATCGACCGCCTGCGAGTAGAAATTGAGCAGACTAAGGCTCAAATTAGGGCTCTTGAGGACGAACGGGAGACGCAGCCGTGAAGTGGACAACGAAACAGCCAACGAAAATAGGGTGGTGGTGGTATCGGCGCGCAGATTTGCTACATCCAAACGTGGGTGTTGTCCAGATTGTACGAGTTCGTGGCAAGAGAGAGTTGCACATCTCGTTATTGTCTCGCTGGGGTCGCCTGAGTCAGTATCGAGGAGAATGGGCTGGTCCAATTCTGCCACCGCGCGAATGAGGTCAATGAGGTTGAACGCACGGGGCGACTGAACCGTAAACTCTTTCACACACTAGAACTTGACCATATCTTCGAGCAATGGTCCGCCGTCAAAGCCGCCTGTTGGAGGACGCCATGATCTACGCGCTGGTTTGCTTGTTACTGCTTGCCGCATGTGACGACCGAAGCGTGGTGGCATATCGGATCATCTCAACTTTTAGTGGGAAGAACAGTGAAACCATCAAATGCGGATACTCCTATGAGATCCGGGATGGGAGTGGAGTTCCCCATGTAGTGGAGACGAAACTCTGGGCACCACGGGATGATGGAAAGTGCTATGCCGAGGATGCGCCGTATTGAGAGGGAGGACGCCATGACCGCGCTCTACATCCTTATTGGTCTATTTATCATTTGGGGCATCATCGCCTATGGTTTTGCACAGGATTGATATGAGCGGTCACATCCACAAGGCTATTCTTCGCCACAAGAACTGGAATAAACTTGAACACTAGCGTTATGGAGGACGCCATGAGTGACGCGACAAAGAACCCGTGGAGAATGGACGCCTATTATTACAGCTTTACTCCAACCGGCGTCGAGGCAGTTGATCGTCTCCTTAACGCCATCGCATGGGCCGGAAAAGCGTATCACTCAACAGACTCATGGGGCGAAACTATCGAACCGTATCCACACTGCGAGGGAAAGACCTGTATCGAATGGATGCAGAACGCCGCGAATCGTGCAGCACGGGAATTTCAGGTCCTCGACCAAGCGCGTGAGGCGTTGGAGGCGGTGGCGCAAGAACAGTCAAATGGATACAACATAGATACACTCCTTGAGGATATTAAAGAGGATATTAAACCACTAATTATTCGACACGGCGGACACCAAAATGTGTATGCAATCAATGCCGTGTTGGAAGGCAGAAAGAAAGCCAAAGCTGCGCTGGTGGCGATGAAGGGAAAAGGATGAAGAACACCGACCTGCCCGGCCATCAGCTATTGCGCCAAAAAGGGGCGCAAGCCCTTCAGGCGACGATTCACAAGATGCAAAAGAGCGGTAAGAGCATCAGCGAAATCGCGTCGGAGCTGAAACTGGCGAAGGGGCATGCGGTGCATTACTTGTACGGGCGTCGGGGGAAAAAGATGCTCCGCAAGTTCTGCGATGAAACGACGATTGATTGCATATTAGTGATTTCCGAAGGGTTGGAGCTGCTGCGGAACGAGATGGCGCAGTTGAAAGTGAAAAGTTACCTCGGGGAAGCGGGCATGACGGTGCCGGACTACGGAAGTCTGCTGCGCTCTATGCAGAAAACACTCGAAATTTACCAGCTCATTCAGAAAAAAGGCACGCAAGGGCTGTCGCCGGTGCCGGACGAGCGGGAAGATCCCCGGTTATTGGAAGTCCGGCGCAAAGTGGAGGAGATTTTCGACGGGGCGGCGGAAGACACGGATGTGGTGACGGAGCTGAACCCCGATGAGCCGAGGCATCGGCCCACATGAAAGAAGGCGACCGCTATCTGGCCCGCTTTAAGCAGAACATTCCAGAGTTGATTCTGGAAACGGGGTGGTTTCTCACCCGCGATGAGGACCAGCCCGATCAGCCGCCGCGTCCCCTGCCCGATAAACCCTATCTCCGGTATTTGTTGCGAGAATACACGAAATACCGGCGCGTGTTGGTCCCGAAAAGCCGGCAGATTCTCGTCACCTGGAGCTGGGTGGCCTACGCGCTCGCGCTGTGTCTCCTCCGTCAGCATCTCCTTATTATCTATCAGACCAAACGCGAAGAGGATTCGGTGGGCTTTATGAACCGGGTCCATTTTATGTATCGGCACTTCCCCGACTGGCTGCGCGACACACGGCCGGCGGTGCTGGACAATACCTCCAAGATTGAGTTTCCGAAAACGGATAATCGCTTTTGGGGGATTCCGCAAGGCGCCGACATCATCCGGTCGAATACCGTGTCCCTCTTCCTCGCGGATGAAGTCAATTTTCAGCCGAACGCCAAAGCGTCCCTCCGAGCGGCGATGCCGTCCGTGGGCAGAAACGGCCAGGCGATCTGGGCCTCCAGCGCCGCCGCTGGCGGGCTGATGATTAACCTGATTCATGCGGACTGGTGATGAAGTCATATTATGAACAATCTGGGATCACGATTTATCATGGTGACTGTCGTGAGGTTGCACCTTGTGTGTCTGCCCAGACAGTAATTACCGATCCTGTATGGCCTAACTCTAAAGGCGGACTTATTGGGCAAGATCGAGCCTATGAGTTGTTTGTCGAAATGATTGGCTGTCTCTCGCCAGTCGTTGATAGAGTTGCCGTCCATTTATCCTGTGACTCTGACCCACTGTTTCTTTTCCCATTGAAGTACCGCTTTGAATTTTTCCGCGTTGTCTGGCTAGAGATGGCGAGACCCAATTATGTAGGCCGACTTCTGAATGGGAGTGACGTTGCCTATCTCTGGGGTGTTGTTCCGCGATCTGTCCCTGGTCAACATATCATTCCCGGTAAAACTATCTGCACGTCATCCAATGGAAAGGAGACGAGCCATCCATGTCCACGCAAATATAGTCATGTCCAATGGCTGGTAAAATGGTGGAGTGAGCAAACCGATACTATCCTTGACCCTTTTATGGGTTCTGGAACGACATTACTAGCGGCCAAGAATCTTGGACGCAAGGCTGTCGGCATTGAGATTGAAGAAAAGTTTTGTGAGGTTGCCGCCAAACGATTGACACAAGAAGTGTTGCCGCTATGAGCGAGCCCAACAGTGAACAGATGCGCGAAGTCTACGATTTTCTCAACGACCACTTGGCCCCGCCGCAATTCATCCTCTTCTATCGGGGCGCGGGCGACCATGTGCATGTGTTGACGAACCAAGAGCAGGAGGACGTGGTGCGCCTCTGCCAAATCGTCGTTCAAGGGGAGATTACGTGGAAGCGGAGTTTTCCAGCCAAGCCAACGGGGTCTTGTTAAATGCAGCCGGGCGAGAGCAAGGCACAGATTGGCGATCCCCTGCCGCACGTCATTCGTCGGCTGTCGGACAACGCACCCTATCGAGTGTTGTATTGCTCATGTTGTCAGACACTTTTTAAGCAACTCGTGACGGACAACGTGGCCCGGGAACAAGAACAAACACGCGACTCATTATGGTAAGCGATCACGTTCCAGGATTTTTGGAACCAGAGGAGGAGCCGTTTCGGCACCCGGATAAACTCTGCCCGGCCTGCCGGCGTGTCCTTTTCTATGGGGCGTTTGACACGAATCAATGGTCCAGTGACGGCTACTATACCTACTGCAAGGATTGCCGCGCGCAAAAGGCGAAAGAGAAAGCCAAGCCACCGCCGACGCTCGATACCGTCCCGACGCCCGCTGCCGACCCGCAAACGCCACTCAGTAAAATCCCGCCCGGCATCCTGAACGGCATTCGCACGCCAGAGACCGTTGAGCAACCGATGGAGGGCGTGTGGTCTTGGAACACGCCGAAAGGCTGGCGCGTGGTGGCTGTTCATTATACAGCCGATCCTGACAAGCGCCCTGGCACAAAAAGCGGGGATGACTGGATCAAACTGAAAAAAGCAGACTCGTCCGAGCGTGATTGGAAGCGGGAATATGAACTCGACCACACGATTTCGGAAGGCGAGCCGTTCTATGCGACATTCAACCGGCGAGTGCATGTGCAGCGGTGCGTGTATGACCCCACGCGGCCCCTGCTACGCGGCTGGGACTTCGGCCGCGCCCATCCCGCCGTGGTGATCGGGCAACTGGACGACAAAGCCAAGCTCAGGATTCTCTTTTCTCAGATTTACACTAATCTGACGATTTTCCAGCTCGCGCCGATTGTGCTGGCTGAAACCGCGATGCGGTTTCCCGATGCCAAGGTGCGGGACTACGGCGATCCAGCGGGCTCCCAAGAGACGGACAAGGGGGCGACCACCATGATTCTCCTCCAGCACTTCAAAATCACCCTGAACTATCGCTTCAGTTGGATTGAAGAAGGCACCAAAATGATCGACCAGAAGCTCCGCGTGCAGGAAGATGGGCTCCCAGGGCTGTTGATTGATCCCGAAAACAATGACGAACTCATTGAGGGCTTTGAGAGCGGGTATTTGCTGGATACTGGCGCCAGTGGGAAGGATAAAGAGGGACGGCTGAAAAATTCTCCTAAGAAAGACGGCTGGTTCGATCATGTGCTCGACGCGCTGCGGTACATGGTCGTCAATCTGTTCACGATGTTGCCCGATGCCGAGTCGGAGCAGGACAAAGCTTGGGAGAAAATCGGGCTTTGGCGAACGAATGAGCAGCACGCGGCCCGGAAAGCCGATCAAGAACCATTGGAGGAATTCAGCGCGTGAAACTCTTTCAAGTAATCAAGGAAGGTGAGCATTTTGGAGGGATTTTCAACTATTGCCCCGGTAATTCCGTTGTCAGCTTCTACATCCTTTTGCCTAGACACTGTTACGTTGCGGTTTATCGTGTCAAAAACTATTTTAGCACAAAGCCTGGAAGAAAGTGGACAGTCAATGGGTACGTCGAACGCTTCTCAAACGCGAACCGCTACTCACTCGATGTGGTGAGTTTCTGTTTTGTCTATGTTAGGTGGTTTGGTCAAGCATCAAGATCCACGTCGGCCAGCTAGAAGTGAGGAACACCGACCAATGAGTTACCCTTGCCGGCAGTGTGGGGCCTGTTGTCACTTGCAGGACATTGCGCCGGCGCTCCTCCAGGCGCTTGGGTTTAAGACCAAGGAGGATGGCACCTGTCAGCACTTGGCGGGGACCACCTGCTCGACTTATGAGACGCGGCCTTGGATCTGCCGGATTCCTGACTCGCGCTACGAGCAAAACGCCGTGAGGTGTAACGTCATGTTGGCCGGCCTGGGACGCACGGATTTCATTACGCTTGAGGAGATTGCCCGTGCGCGTCAAAATTCACGTTGATGTGGACGCCGTGAAGCCGGTGGTGCCTGGTAATCGGTGCATCACAGTCTGTGCGATGGACGGCACGATTCTGGAGCGCGGGGAGCGTGTGGAATTGACTGGCCGCTGGGTGCTGCGGCAATACAGAAATCCCGTCCCGTGTGGGGCGAGCGTAGTCCTGTATCCGAGTGATGAACATGCAACCTGGGAGATGCCACGATGATCTTCAAACGAGAAATTGAAGAAGGCTATAAGATCCCAACTGGTTACGGCGTGGCGTACTGGCAGTGGAACCGCCGTGCGGCGGTTTGCTATCCGGTGCCTATGAACTGGATCATCAAATGGGCGCGTGATGTGTGGTTCTTCTTGATTTCACCGACGCCGGCAGGCCGTGACAGGATTTATTGGCTGGGTTGGCATGATGGCCGGAAGCGTGCGTTTCAGAGCGGCTACGAAGGCGGCTATGAGCGCGGCTGTCTCGATCAGTTTCATGCCATCAATGAATGGATCAAAGTGAAAGGATGGCGGAACGATGTGGACCTTTCTCAAGTCGAAGGGATGCCTCTTGTGCGCAGAGAAAGACCGGCGCCTAGAGGATCTGGCCCAGCACATTCAGAGTCTCAAGAGTCAGCTCGCCCATAGTCGGGAGCGCGAAGAAAAAGCCGTTGATGGGCTGCTTGACCGAAAAGGTGAGGCGTCGATCACGCCCTCGCCGAAGTTCACGGCGAAGGATTCTGAGTCGGCTTATAAGGATGTGTTCGGCATCTTTAAGGATGAGTACGATGACGGGTCTGGGAACGTAGTGGAAGTCGATCAGTTGACGATGATGAAGCTCCCGCAAGCGCCCACCAGTTGACAAGGTTTTCCACTGTATGATAAATGGCTTCCGCTGTCACTTTGCCATGATGGGAAGGATGCAACAATCTTTCAGGGCACCGACCACATGCGCGAATGACCAAAAAGTTCACCGACGAGGAACTAGTCAGTGAAGTTCAACAAGAATTGAACCGCTCTCGGTATCTCCGCTTCGCCTTCGAGCGTGATTGGTACGGCAACCTCCTCTTCCGGCAAGGCCATCAGTGGATCGTCTGGGATGAAACCGGCCGGCGCTTCCGTCAAAAGAAACTAAAACCGTGGATTCCCCAGCCCGTCAGCAATCGGTACGCCTCGGTGCTTGGTGCGCTCGAAGCGTTGTTGCTGCGCGTGGAGCCGGTGATGCAATGGCGCTCGGCGGATCAAAACAACGAAACGCTGAAGTCTGTGGCGGAAACCTCCACGCAGCTCCTCGACCGGATTAAAGAGCAAACCTACTTTCAATTCTTCAGGCAAACCCTCGCGTCCTGGTTGACCTACAGCGGTAACGCCTATCTGGTCAACTATTACGATGAGGCAGGCGGTATTCCGATCAACGTCCCGTTATACAAATGTAAGCAGTGCGAAGCCGTGGATCTGCCGACTGGCTTTCAGGATGGCTGTGCGAAGTGCGGGCACCGGGAGTACGGATATGATGTTGATCCCGCAACGGGTGTGCCGCGAGAAATGAGTTTTACCGGCGGGTCCATTCGGAGTGAAGTCGGGACACCCTTTGAAGTGTTCTACGATTTCAGCGTGACGGAGTGGCATCGACAACCGTATGTCTTTCGCGTGAAGGACCGCTCGCTTGACTATTTCAGGCGGTATGGAGCGCGGGGGGCGAAGGTCCAGCACGGCGGCGCCTCCACCTTGGGGGAGTTTTATTCCAGCGCCCTTGCGTATATGGCGAGCGGCCCTGGCATCAATCCGGCCGCTGGGCAAGTGGTCCGGCGCGAAGGCAACGCCGAGATTTCCTATTATCGTCGGCCAGACGACCGCTATCCCGATGGATTGTTTGCGATCATCGGCGGCGATCAGTTGTTAGTGAAAGAAGAGAGCCTACCGAAAGACCACAAGGGCGAGCGGTTCATCCCTGTCACGCAATTCCTGTTCGATCCGATCCCAGGCTCCGCTGTTGGAAAGACCGTGGCGAGCGATCTTCGGCCGAAGCAGAAGCAGCGCAATGAGCTGGAGTCCTTGATCCAACTCATTACAATGCGGATGGCAAACCCGGTCTGGATCATCCCTTACGGAACCGATGTGGAAGGCTTCAGCGGACAACCGGGGGCAGTGCTCAAGGCGATTCAACTGGCGCCGAACGTGAACAGTAACCCGCAACGGCTACCCGGTGAAAACGTCCCATCCTCAGTCATGGCCTGGCTCGACAAAATCGATCAAGACATGGAAGAAATTGCCTGCCTCACGGGCGATCAGGCGATTCCATGTCTTGACGGCCAAATGCGCACGATGCGGCAGTTGTCGGATGAATACCCGAATGGTGGCGTCTGGGTCTACGGATTTGACACTCAACAGATGCGTGTCGTCCCGACAAAAGTGAGAAAGGCGTGGCGAACAGCGATCAAATCGTGTGTACGTGTTCAATTCAAAGAGGGCACAAGCATCGACTGCACGACAGACCATCTGTTTTTGACGTGGGATCGTGGTTATATTCGTGCTGACGAATTGCGCCATGACGACTCGATTGTCCCACTCATTCTCCACTCATCGAAGTTCGGCTACCTCTCTGTCGCACAGCCAGTTGACCGGCGTGACGACCCTGTGCATCGCATGGTTGCTTACGCGCTCCTTGGTCTTAAGCGAGGTCAGTCAAAGTTAGACGTTCACCACAAAAACGGCGATGTGCAGGATAATGACCCGGACAACCTCGAGGTACTGACACGCCGTGAGCACATTCTGCGGCTCCCTCCGGAAAAGCGATCAAAACTTCGTCATCCCTGGACGCCAGAGAGCAAGGCCAAGCTATCAGCTTCGCTCAAACTCCGGTGGCAATCGTGGTCTACTGGCCAGCGCCAGCATCATGTTGCACGTATGGTGAGAGGCGTCTGCAAACATCCAGATGCCGTTAAGAAATGGACGGGTCGGTTAAACCATCGTGTACTGTCGGTTGTGGCTATCGGGAGCTGCGAGGTGTTTGATTTGCAGACGGATAGCCATAACTTTGGAACGGCCGCCGGCGTGTTCGTTCACAATTCGGTCTTTGAAGTGCTGAAGGGCCAAGCCCCGACCGGCATTACCGCGGGCTATGCCTTACGGTTATTGACCGAGCGCGGGCAGTCCCGGTGGGGGCCGCTCTTTCAGCGTTGGGAAAACGGGTTTGTGATGTGGGCGACTCAAGTGACGGCGTTTGCCAAGGAATGGATGCCTGCCGATCAGATTCTTGAACTGCTGGGCGATCATGCCGATTGGGAAGTGCGGAAGTTCAAAGAAGAATCGACGGCCGGCTTAAATCTCCGCGTCGAAGCCGGCTCGAATCGTCCGCAATCGGCGCTGACCGAGCAGGCGATGGTCGATCAGTTCATTTCTCAGGGCATCATCGACCACACTGACCCGAACAACAAGGCCGAAATCCTCCGCACGGCCGGCCTGAGCAAATACGATCAGTTGAGCGATTGGGATATGAAGGACGCGGCCCGCGAGGAGGAAGCCTTTTACAAAATCGCGCTGGAATACAATCTTGGGCAGTTCGTGCAAGCCGCCGAACAGGCCGTACAGGCTGGCAACCCAGAGGCGATGCAGCTCCAACAGGAAGCCCAAATGTTGGCGCAGAGCGGGGTGCGCTTTCGAGAAACCGTGGACAACCATCAGATCCACCTGTGGGCGCACAAGCGCTTTGCGAAAACGGATCGGTTTTTCAAACTCTCAGCGGAGTGGCAAGCGGTATGGCTCAAACATTCCGAGCAGCATGCGATGCGGCTGATGCAAGAGGCCCAGCAAACCGCCATGATGAGTGCGGCGGCGCCGATGAAACCGAACCCGTCGATGAACGGCAAACCGCCAGCGAAGCAGCCGGAGAATCTTGCGGCGACCCCAGATGGCGGGCACATTGCGAATCCGGCGAGTATGGGAGCCGCTGCGTAGCAGACAACGGCCATGCCGTTTCAAAGTTACGCTCAAATGTCGTATCTAAAACACAACGAGCCGGAAGTCTATCGGCGCTGGGCTCGGAAGTATGGGGAACCGCATGATGTGCCGCTCAAGAAAAAGTCGTCACCGATTCGAGAGCGGATGCAGAAAGGCCGGCGGTGAATGGGCCGATTCTCTCGCGCATGATACAGGGGTTGCGCCGTCCACGAACGATCACGGAGCTGTCGGTGCCCTATCAACAAGATCCAATGTGGTTTCCGCCGCCGCACCATCCTGACGAGTGGCCGATGGTAGGTCAATCGATGCTGCGTCACCGGATGCGCCAGTGGAACCCGAATCGAGAACGATGGATGTGAACGTATGCCCGGCGTGGATTCAAGAGTTGATCCGTCTAGTCGAGCGGACGGCGCCGCGTGAATTTGTCGGGCAAGTGGAAGTGAACATTTTTCAAGGTGGGGTGTCGAATGTCAATTTGAAGCAGTCGTATAAGAAAACGAAGTAGCGGTTCTCGGATACTCAGACGCACTGAAGCCGGGAAGGGGGAGACAACCCTTCTCGGCTTTATTATTGGCCGTCTCAGACGGCGCGAGTCACCCGCACTCGTCCTTGCGGGGTTGCGGTCGCCGGCCGTTTCCGGCGTTTCGGTCATCGGCCGTCTCCGATGGAAGGGGGCTTTATGCCAGATGAACCCAATGCAAATGGTCAACCCGATCCGAACGCGACAGATCCGTCTGCGCCAGGGAAAGAACCGGCGCCTCCAGCGAAACCGCCGGAGCAAACCGTTCCGCTCGCAACCCATGTGGCGGAACGCCGGCAGTTACAAGGGCGCATCGCGTCCTTGGAGTCTCATATCCGTAACCTAGAGGCCAAGGGGCAAGAACCTCAGAAGCCAGCAAGTCAATCCGAAGAGGATGAGCTGGTGGATAAGTGGCATGCCCGGCTGCGGCTCAAAGAGCCGTTGAGCGTGGTGCAAGCGCTTCGCCTTGAGGTCGATGAGATGAAGAAGCAGGTGGCGCTAGGCCAACAGGCGCACGCCACCATTACGGCCCAAACCTCACGGGCGATGGATAAGGCGGAGAAGATCGCGGACGAATCGATTGATAAAGACCTGGAGCGGGTGGGGTTCACGAAAGAGTCATGGACGGGGTTCGTCGCTTCACAGATGACCGACGATGATGTGGCGGAAGTGTTTGCGAATCCATCCGCCATGCACGACATCGTGAAGCGCTGCAAGAAACTTTACGAACCACAGATCAATCTCGCCAAAGCAAACGAAGCCAACCGGCTCAAATCGCTGCCGAAGCAGCCGGGGCCAGGGGGTACGCCTCCGGGTCCGCCGCAAGAGGAGCGGCTGAAGGTGGGGAAACCGTTACATGCCCGCGCCTTCAATCGGCTGCAAGACACGATGAAGGTTGGTCAAGGAGGATAACCTATGCCAGCTTTAGAGTCTCAATCAACAGCGGTCAATGCCTTTAACGAAGTCCTGAAAATCGACTACGAAAAAGGCATTATCGACTCGCTGAACGACGAGCAACCGTTGCTCGCGCAGATCGAGAAGGACAGTGATTCTTGGACAGGACAGAAGGTGGTCTTCCCGACCCGGCTGAAGAGGAACTTTTCCGCAGCGGCCACCACGGAAGGCTACAAGTACCACACCCCGGGCAAACAGCAATACAAGGATTGGGAAATCCCGGCGAAGTTCGCGCACGGCTCAATCCGGCTGACGGCCCAGGTCATCAATGCGTCCCTGAAATCGAAGGGCGCCTTTGCTCGCGCACTCGGCTCCGAAATCGATGGGCTCGTCGAGGATATGGCGAACTACCGAGGCCGGGCGGTGTGGGGGTTTGGGAAAGGCGTGCTCTGTATGGTCAACGGCGATCCGGGCACGACCACGACCATCACGGTCGATAACGCGCACGGGGTTGCCGGAGAAGCCCAAAACGGAGCGCGGTTTATTCAGGAAGGCATGTATATCGCCTTCATCAACCCCGGCACGGGCGCGATCCGCGCCGGCGGGGCCCGCACGGTGGACACGATTGCCGCGAACGGGCAATCGTTCACCATCACGGCGGCGTGCGATGCGGCTGTGGCGGATGACGATTATATCGTCATTGCGATGGAGTCTGGGACCACGGATGTCAACGAGACGACCTATGATCGTGAAGTCATGGGGATGCTCGGCATGGTCGATGGGACTACGTATGTCAGTACGTTGCACGCCATCGATCGG
>Ga0187893_10005283_pt1 | contig 23371 bp, 21 predicted proteins | sample MA1701074metaG_FD_139574 | JGI IMG/M metagenome (GOLD analysis project Ga0187893, IMG submission 139574) | White microbial mat communities from a basaltic lava cave in the Kipuka Kanohina Cave System on the Island of Hawaii, USA - MA170107-4 metaG ...
AACCCGATGACGAGCGGGGCGTGGTCCCGCCGAGTTTCGGGGTTGCGCTCCCGCTTCATCATGCGGGCATCGACGAGGACCTGGGGCTGGAGGGCGTCCAGCGCGCCTTTCCATCCCGCGGTCCAGACCGGGACGATCTGCTGAGCCAAGAGTGTCGCGGTCTCCCGGGCCGTCACGGCCGGCCTCGACCGTACACCCTCTACCACGACTTCGCCCTGATCGATGGCGGCCCCGAACGACATCGCTCGCCGGAGGATGGGAGCCGCCGGGGTTTCGGCCACGACGACCTGGCGGCCAGCCTGATGCAGCCGCACCGCGACCGCGGTCGCAATGTCCCCCCCACCCTTGATCAGTATGAGCCGCTCCATTGGTGCATCCCCGGTGCAGCCGGTAATTATCAGCCGCGGTGGGGATTGTCAAGATCGCCGTTGCAAATTGTGCCATGGTACGTTACGTTGGTGATGGCCGAAGTCGGTCGGATGACCGCTGGTCTCGTCGCCGGGAGGCGGCGGGGCGAGAGGAAAGTCCGGACACCGCAGGGCGGGGTGCTGGGTAATTCCCAGGGAGGGTGACCTCACGGAAAGTGCAACAGAAAACATACCGCCCACGCTTTCATTTGGCCGCAAGGCCCCGTGGGTAAGGGTGAAAAGGTGCGGTAAGAGCGCACCAGCGACATGGTGACATGTCGGCTTGGCAAACCCCACCCGGTGCAAGGCCAAATAGGTTCCGCAGATGAGAGTGGCCCGCTCTCGTGCCCGAAAGGGCAGGCGGAACGGGTAGGCCGCTCGAGCCCGGCGGTAACGTCGGGCCTAGAGGAATGGTCATCGGGCCGGGCTGCGAAGCCCGGCCTCACAGGATCCGGCTTACAGACCGGCTTCGGCCCTTTCAAGCATCTATGTGCTCCAACGGGGAGCGTGTCGCGGGCGGTGGTCGTACATCGGGGGAGGGTGGAGCAGGACTGGAATCGAGCGCGATGATTACTCACGCAGGTAGCGAGACTCGATCTGACGCCAGGTCGGTTGGGTGGTGATGTCCAGGAGGGCGATGTTCAGCGGCTCGCGGAGTCGGCTCCCGTTCGGTAAGGCGAACGCAAAGTACTGTTGCTCCAGGACGTCGGGGAGCACGTGGATCTTCCCCCGGTAGTCATGGGCCGTCGTGTACTCGAGTATGGCTCTGGCATAGACAACGGCGTCGGTCTCACGCCGGACCACCGTGCTCATCGCCTCTGTCAGGGTCGGATAGAGCCGCATCTGGATCCGCTCCCGGCGCAGGTAGTCTTCGCCGGCCGATCCCTCGACCGTTGCGACAAGGAGACGCGGCAGGTCCTCCCGGCCGCGTACGGCCTCGAAGTGGCTGATCGTCAGCCGCGAGGTCACGAAGGCGGTGAAGCCAGCGACGACGACGAGGCTTGCGAGCATCCAGAGGATGGTTACGGCGCGTCCCCCTAGCGTCACGGGAACCTTGTCTCCGTAGCTCAGACCGCTTAGAGTGGCGCTCGAAAACCAGAAGCCGGAGCCGATGCCCGCGAGCGGCTTTCCCCCGAAGTGTCCGGGGTTGTGCTTGCGTTCGAACAGCCAGATCGCCGCTCCCACAAGCAGCAGGAGTAGTGTGATCAGGAAAAGGATCCGAAGCAACCCCGGTGTGACGAGCGCGCGCAGCACGCCGACCCATCGATCCAGCTCGGACTGTTTCGCAACCGCCATGCCAAGGCCGGAGGCGTAGAAGATGTGGCTGAAATCGACGAGCCTCTCCCGCTCGGGCGTGATGGTGATCGGGGCTGCCGCCACGTCGATCGAGCTGCGGCTCACGCCTGCCAGTAACGCGTCCACGTCGAGCTCCCGGAATTGATACCGGAGATTCAGCTCACGGGCGATCTCCTTCCAGAGATCTATGCTGATCCCTTCCCACTCACCACGTTGATCCTTCATCGAAAACGGGGGTACCTGAAGCACGCCGACCGTCAAGGGAGCTTTTAGCAGCAGGGGCTCGGCTTCGCGCGCTGCGCGCGCGCCCGGCGGCAATAGGAGCGCGGCGAGAACCGATGCGGCCAGCAGGGCGCGGCGACCCGATGCCGGCAAGGTGGGTTGTGATTCACGTGACATCGCGACTTGGTGTGGGCCGAATGCGAGCGACCTCCGGCGTCCGAGCGACGGCGGCAGCGAACGGTAATGCCGATCCCCGGAGCACCGTGCCGAACTATAGAGCGTCCCGTATTTCAGTGTCAAGAAATCCGCTATCCTCGCCGTTACCGATGGTCGCGGGCGGCGGGAGACTCTCGTACTCTTCTCGTGATTCCAGAGATCATCCGCCGAGGGGTCACAGGGATGCGAGAACATCACCTCCGACGCGAAAGCGGGTGTGCAAAGCGATCGCGCTCACGCTTCTGATCTGGCTTGCGTCGCCGTCCTCCGCTTTCGGCCTGGTGGGGCAAGCACCGGAAGGGTTGCCGGATTCGCCGGCGATTCCGGACCTCTACGACCCGGATATCGTCGGCACGTACACACTGGTCGCCAAACGACCCTATCAGGCGGGCGGCCGCCAGCTTGCCCCATGGCTGATTGCGACCGTCCTGACCCCGCAGGCGGCGCATGTCGGTCCGCCACGGGTAACCGCGACGCCGGGCGCCGCCGGAACAACGGCAAGGGATGTCATTCTCGTGATCGGCTACGTGACCGACACGCGCGATGGCCGCATCATTGCCATAACCCAAACCTTCGGACACCCGACCGATAACACGCGAAGCATCAGGGCATGGGTGGACGAGGGGTGGGTGAAGGAGGGAAAGGGGAGCGGGGACTGGCGGCCGCCGATCCGTTCGGACGGCCCCCTTGATCCGCAACAGGCGGCTGCGTTCATGGAGCAGGTGCACCGCCTGGTTCAGGCGGGATTTGCACAGACCCTCAAGCGCGAGTCGAAGTAGAGGAGCCCATCGCGTTCAACGCTGAGCCTCCCGACGAAGGTCATCCAAGCGTCGCGTCAGGTCCTCGTTCAGTTGTCTCGCCCTGGCCTGAAGCGCAGGTGAGCCCTGCAGCTCGATCGAAGCGGTGAGATCGGCCCACCGGGATGCATAGAGGTTGGAGACCTCCGTCAACCGCTTCACGAGCCCCTCCCCCAGCGGGTCCGGATTGCCGCGCTCCTGGTACGTCACCCCGGTCGAGTCGAGCTGGAAGTATTCCACCCAATGGAGCATGCCTCTCAACCAATGGAGCCGAAGGAGTTTGACCTGACACCGGCGGCCGACAAGCTCCAAGAGGAGCAGGTCGGTCGCCGAGAAGTCCTCAGGCGGCTTGTCAAGTTCCGGCGCACGCGTGATCGCATGGGCTTGGCGCCAGTCGATTCCGACCTTGAGCTGCTCGTACATGTCGCCATAAGGCATGGGAGCGCGATAATCAGCTCCCCCTCCATCTGTGACCCAGGTAATGGAGAGCACGGCGGCGATGACCATCGAGGAGAGGAATCGTTTCACAATGCCTCCTCACGCGGCGAGAGTCTTCTCGTCCGCGATCTGATACGAACCCGCGAAAGCGGTGTCGTTGCGACGGGGCGAGCCGCTCGCCGATCAGTTGAGCAGGGTGGGTCGAGGAGGCTGCGGCCGGGAAGGCGGCGGCTGCGGGAATCGCGTCGTGGTGGAGAGACGCCGGCTCGTCTGATCGAAGATGACGGGCGGCCACCACGTGGACCAGGTCCAGCTTCCGGTGATATCGCCTCGCGTGAGGACCTCAACCTGTGATCGATCCGGTCCCAACTCGCGCACTGCGACGTAGACGATCTCCCCCAGGCTGTCCTCTCGGTAGGCGGTCGAGACATAATTCGGGATGGGGTTCGAGTGGGTTGGGACGACGTCGCTCGGAAAGAAATTGAGGTCCCTCAGCGCGAGGTTGACGGCTATGAGCGTCTCCCTGGCCGGTCGCGGATACACCTTGACGGCCGGCTCGTCGTAGAAAAAGCCGGCGCAGCCGGTCATCGCGATCGTAAGGATCAATGCGAGCAATCGCCCGCAGCTCATGAAGTGCTCCCTTCGAAAGACTCAGGAAGTACTCTTCAGGGCCACAGCGATTTGGCCCTGGATCCGCTCTGACTCGGATTGATCGCCGAGTGTTCCGATCCGGACACGCACCGACGTGCTATCCTTGGTCACGGGCAAGACGGTGACGACAACGGCGGTGCCATCCGCCTTGGCCCCTGTGGCCTTTGCGCTGATCTGATCCTTCTGAGTCTGCGACACCGCGATGTTCAAGGCCCTGAGGGCGCGCAGCGTCGCGTCCCATACCCTGTCATATGAGGCGGCATGGACCTGCTCGAGCTCTCCCTTGGCGTACGCGACCCCGGCCGCGCCACCCGCGGCGCCGCCTCCGATGAGGAATAGGGCGCACCCTTGCAACATGCCCGCCATCACAAGCAGCGCGATCGATCCCGCACTCACCAATCGCCTCGAGCCCATTATCGCGTCTCCTTTTCCTGCTTCTGGTCTTCGCGCTTCACCAGCCACCACGCCAGCAGGATCGTGCCCGCCATCAGGATCGGTGTGACGCCGTACGCAAGCGCAATGATGAGAATCTGCCGCATCTATGCCTCCATGCTAATACACACGCGTTACAGTGTCATTGCGAGCGACTGAAAGGAGCGTGGCAATCTCGTGCCGTCAGGGATTGCTTTGGTCGCCGGGCTCCTTCGCAATGACATGACCTCCGGCAACCGGCGCGTTCGTGTCAGGATGTTCGACCCGCGGGACCGGCCAGGAAGACCTTCGCGTCCACGACTACGCAGCCCTGCTCGTACAAGATGACCGGATTCAGATCCAGCCCCTCCATTTCGGGCCGCGACTCGGCCAGGTCGGAGAGGGTGAGCAGGGACCGGACCACGGCAGAGACGTCGCGGGCCGGCCTTCCCCTGGCGCCAGCGAGCAAGGGGAAGCCCTTGATCTCTCGGATCATCTCATCGGCGTCCTGCTCGGAGATCGGCACGAGGCGGAAGGCGACGTCGCGGTAGACCTCCACGAAGAGGCCCCCCAAACCGAACATCAGCGCCGGGCCGAACTGGGGATCCCGGGTGAGCCCCAGGATCGCTTCGACGCCGGGTTTCGCCATCCGGGACACGAGGGCGCCATCGACCCGTGCTCCGGGCCGATGGCGCGTCGCGCCGTCCATCACGCGACGATAGGCCGCCGTCACGGCGGCCGCATCACGCAAATCGAGTTGAACTCCGTCAGCGTCGCTCTTGTGCACGATCTCGCGGCTGACGACCTTCAGCACGACCGGGTATCCGAGCTGGTCCGCCGCCGCGACCGCCTCTTCCGCCGAGGCAGCGGTCCGATGGTCGATCACGGGCAGGCCGGCCTTCTTGACGAGCGCCAGGGCCTCCGGCTCCACAAGGTAGTGTCCGTCGCGCCGAGCGGCGCCGCCTTCGGAGATCATGCGCGAGCGTTCTCCGCGGGCAAGCCGAACCGGACGAGTTGGGCGAGCGCCCGCATGCCGCGCTCGGGCGTGGGGAAGACGGGAATTCCATTTTCGTGCAGACGCCGGCTCTCCTCGCGCTCGACGTCGGCCCCTCCGAGGAAGATCACCAGCTCCGGACGCGCCCGATCGATCACTCCCGACGCCCCGATGATCGGATCTCCGAAGATGACGGCGACAGTGTCGTAGGAGCTCTTCGTCGCTGCGATGACGTCTTTGTAGAGTTGAGCTGTCGCGTCTCCGGTCAGATCGAGGGGGTTGCCGACGACGAAGTGGCGCGGGAGGAACGACCGAAGGTGCGCGGCGAGGGCGTCCGGGAGCGGTGCGACGTCGAGCCCTTCGGCGGCCGCGATATCGGCCGCCAGCACGCCGCAACCACCCGAGCTGGTCAGGATCAGCACCCTGCGTCCGGGCGGGCGCCGCAGATAGGCCAGTGCCTTGGAAAAGTCGTACAGCTCGTGCAGCGTCTCGGCCCGGCAGATCCCGAACTGGCGAAACGCCCCCTGGTAGATCTCGTCCCGGCCGGCCAACGATTTGGTATGCGACTCGGCTGCCTGCCGCCCTTGTTCGGTCCGTCCGGGCTTCAACACCACGATCGGCTTCTTCGCGCGGCGAGCGGCGGCGATGAAACGCGGACCGTCCTTCACCCCTTCGATGTAGACGGCGATCGCTCGGGTCTGCGGATCGCGATCGAAATGCTCGATCAGATCGGCCTCCGCCACGTCGGCCCGATTCCCCATGCTGACCAGGGAGGAGACGCCGATCCCGTCCTGTGCCGCCCAATCCATCAGTGCGGCGGCGACCGTACCGCTCTGAGACGCGATCGCCACGTTGCCCCTCATGGTGAGGAGCGGCCAGGAGGCGCAAAGGCCGTGATACGGGTTGTTCACCCCCTGACAGTTCGGGCCGATCATCCGGATCTTGTGCGCGCGGGCGACCTCGACGACCTGGCGCTGAAGCTCCTCGCCCTCCGGCCCGGATTCGCCGAATCCGCCGCTGATCACGATGGCCCCCTTCACCCCCTTTTTCCCGCACTCGGCCAGGGTTGCGGGGACGACGCCTGCCGGAACGATGACCACCGCCAGCTCCGGCGCTCCGTCGATCGCGCCGACGGACGCATGGCAGCGCAGGTCGAGGATGGAGGTCGCTTTCGGGTTGATTGGGTAGATCGGCCCCTTGAAGCCGGCGTCCCGGATATTCTTCAGGATCTGGAAGCCGAGCTTTTCGGGACTGCTTGAAGCGCCGATGACCGCCACACTTCTCGGCGTGAAAATCGACGACAGATCGTTCAGGTCGGCCATCATGTCCCCTCGCACATGGCGAAGCCACATCCTTTTAACACGCCCCCCATCGAGTGTCAAGGAATGTAGCAGGCCCGGCAAACAGCTCGCGTCCGAGTCCGTCATTGCGAGCCGAAGGCGTGGCAATCTCGCTCTATCAAGAGGATCCTTTGACGGTGAGAAGTGGTGGGAGGCTATTCGGTGGGGCCGCCATCGCCCCGGCCTTTGATGAGAGCGTCGAGGCGGGCAATGAGGGCTCGGATGTCATCGTGAAGTTCGCGCTGACCCTCAAGGAGGGCGCGGACGCCGTCGGCGGTCCCGCGGAGGATCTGCTGGATTTCGAGGTGTTGCTCCCGCATGCGGACGTCAAGCTGGGTCAGTCGCCGCTCGTGAAGCCGGTTGCCCTCCCGAAGCAGCCGAATCATCTCCTCACTCGATTCGCGGGTCGGCAGGCTCCGAAAGCCCGAGACGAGCGTCGTCTTCAGGTCCGCGAAGCCACCTCGCACCTCACCCGTGAGGTCCTGGAACCCGGTCTGGACCTCTGTCTTCAGGTCCGCGAACCCGCCGCTCAGATCTTCATGGAGGGTGTTTAGGGTGACCTCTTTCGGCTTGCCCTTGGGCACGACTTGACTCCTTTGCCACGCACTATAGCACGAGGGGTCGCTGAGGACAACCTAACTCGACCTTGGGTGTTTTTCCACTTGACAGGGGGGGGGAGAGCGTTATAGGCTTCGCGCCACGATGTGATAACGTTCACAATCTAGGCCGCCTATTTCACGTGTAGGGATCAAGGGGGAGGGTTAGCCGTGAACCGACGACACCTCGCCAGGTGTGATCCCCAGCGCGATGCGAAGCGCCTTTCGCCCCCATGCCCAGGGACCCGAAGGGCGTTTTCTTTTGATTGTCCTAAAGCCCACCTGGCGACCGCAACGACGGAGAGGACCTGGTACTGACGACACGGCCTAAAAGCTTCGTGTGCTTCTTTGGCCGATGGGCACGGGAGGGAACGGAATCCAGAAGAAGTCGAGCATTGCGAAGTCAAGCGCCTGACAAAGCTAAACTCTTCGTGAGGGGAGGGCGGAAAGCCACGGGTCAGCACAACCAACCCAGTGCCCCTGGAAGCGCCTCTTAAGTTCCTCATCTTCACAGTCGCCAAAGCTGACAGCCGAGCTGCCGAAAGCGCGAATCATCGCCGCGGCAGGTCGGCTTTTGTGTTTTCTGACTTTGATGTTGCACACCCAAACTGATCGTGGGAGAGATGCCAAATGAAAACATCGAGAGGTCTCGCATTGGTCACGCCATGGTTATTGTTGATCGGCTGTGCAACGGCGACAGTTCAGCCCCAATTCATCGCTCAAACAAAGCCGCTTCCCAAACAAGAGGAGTATAGGATACTCGGCGACGCGGAGGGCCGCGCCTGTGTGTTTAACCTCCTTGGGTTCATCCCGATTGGCGACAACCGGGTCTACAGAGCGATAAAGGAGGCGGAGAGCTCAAGGGGAGCGGATGCGCTTGTGAGTGCGACGGTCGATCGAGATTACACCTGGTACGTAGTGGGAACCCGGGACTGCACGCTGGTCCACGGAACCGCGATCAAGATGAAATGAGCAAGCCCAGGCTTGAGCTCGTCTAAAGGACGTTCCTTTCTGAGGGTGTGCTGGGATGTTGAGCGGGCGCTGCAGTGTCGCTGCAGGGACGCAATGAAGACGAAGAAAGTTCAGTCTACGTCGATTTGTCTCGCTGGAGCCGCAATTCTTGTGGCTTTTTACATCGCCGTTGCCGGGAACAACGCGTCTGCCCAGTCGGACGACTGCGAGTTCGTCCAAGATACCGATCGTGTGGAGAAGGTCGATACGAACTTCTATCACGCAAAGGGGCTCGTGTCTTTCATGGCAGGATTCGTGAAACCGAGTGCGTTTTGCAGGTCCTACAGTGCGGATAGGCCAACCGTATCCAGGGTAGTCGCTCAGATGTTACCTCAGATCGGTAACCCTCCCAAACTTATGGACATCCAAAGCGGGATCTTCACGACCGAGCCCGTGGCGCGCTCTCACGTTACGGCCCGATGGGAGGACAGCTATTACATCACGGTCACGGAGCAGCCAGAGGGTCGCTCGCTCGTCCGCGTACTACGAACTCTTCATGTCTACCGGGGGAGGCAGCGGGATACGAAGCCGACGAGCCCGATCCCGTCGGATGGCCACAATGAGAAGTGGTTACTGACGCAAGTAGGGGATCGGCTTGCCGCTATGCCCCCTAGCGAAAGACCTTCCTCTGCGGGTGGCCAACGGGAGACCCCGGACACCAGTGGAGCCGCGAAGTCTACTGCCAGTAGCGACCTAGAACAGAAACTAACAGAGCTGCAACAGCTTCGACAGAAGAATCTGATCTCAGAAGAGGAATATCAGACTCACCGCAAGCAGATCCTCGAAGGGCTCCTAAAGAAATAGCTCGGTGCTATTGGCGTGAGAGCCATGCGCAGGCTTGCCGCTCTGACTTCAACTATCGTAGCCGCTGCATTTCTAGTACTGGCAAGCTCGAGCCTCGCCGCCGCTCAGACCGAGCTCATTGCCAACGGGAATTTCGCTTCCGGGTCAAGTGGGTGGGTTCTCTCCGGCAACTTCTTTGCGGATTCCCGATTCTCGGCGTGCCGAAGTTGCCTAGGGTATGCATATCTTTCGAATGCGGATGGGACGGCCGGCAATAGCCTTTTTGGCACAATATATCAGATTGTAACGATTCCGTCTTCTGCAACCTCGGCCAGTCTGAGTTTCTGGTATAACATCACTTCCCAGGAAACTGGAACCACACCGTTTGATGTTCTCAACGTCACCATTCAGAACTCCGGTGGTGGCTTTTTGTCTACTGTAGCGGTTCTCGACAATACGGATAAGGGGACTCTTGGAGTCTACACGCAGAGATCATTTGACATGTCGCCCTTCATAGGGCAAACCGTTCGGCTTCACTTCTTGGGATCCACTGATTCGTCTCTGCCTACAACTTTCCGGATCGATGATGTCAGCCTCACCGTTACGGAGCCCCCGCCCCCGTCGCAAGCTCAGGTAACAGTTGGTCCATCCCCACTAGGCTTCGGAAGTATCCAGGTTGGAACCTGTACGTCGCGTCCCTTTGCAATCCAGCATGTGTTTGGGACAGGTCCAGCCTCAGGAACAGTTAGCGTCGGCCCGAACCCGCCCTTCAGCCTTCTGTCGGGTAGTCCGTTCTCCGTGTCAAACGGTTCGGCCGTCAATGTCGAGGTCCTGTTCTGTCCTACCAGCCAAGGGAGCTTCTCAGGATCGGCCACCGTGTCGAGTCTTGGGACGATCATCGGAGGCAGTAATCCCGTTGCACTTACCGGCTCGGGGTTCAATCCAACCCCGACCACTGGAGCGATTCTTGTCAGGGCGACATTCAACGGTGCCCCATGGTCCGGAACGGTGAATTACACGCTGAACGGGCCAGTTATCATTGTTGGGAACGGGCCTGTTCCGAACGATTTTCAAGACAGACCCGCAGGCACCTATACTCTGAATTACACCTCAGGAGGTCCCCCGGGCGCGATCCTGTCCAGCATCACCCCCTCGCCGACGCAGACGCTCAGCGGGGGCGGGAGCATCACTTTCACGCTGAACTTCAGTCAGGCGCCGCCCCGGGTCACCCTCGGCCCCACGCCCCTGAACTTCGGGGACGTCCAGGTCGGGACCTGCACCCAGAGGTCCTTCGCCATCCAGCACATCCTTGGGACCGGGCCCGCGTCCGGCACGGTCAGCGCGAGCCCGAACCCCCCGTTCAGCATCGCCGCGGGCAGCCCCTTTTCCGCATCGAATGGATCTGGCCCCCTCGTGACCGTCCAGTTCTGTCCTACGAGTCCCACCAGCGGCCCGCCTGTCACCTTCTCCGGCTCGGCTGTAGTGTCGAGCCCCGGGACGACCTTCACCAACACCAACACGGTCACGTTGACTGGCAGAGGCGTTGCCCCTACCCCGACCAAGGGCGCGATCCTGGTCAGGGCAACCTTCAACGGCGCTGCGTGGGCTGGGACCGTGAACTACACCCTGACTGGGCCGACGACCATTGTGGGGAACGGGCCCGTGCCGAACGACTTCCAGGACAGGGATGCGGGAACCTACACTTTCAACTACACCTCCGGCGGCCCTCCCGGTGCCACACTCGCGAGCATCACCCCCTCGGCCACCCAGACCCTCAGTGGAGGTGGCAGTATCACGTTCACGCTGAGCTTCACGGCGCCGGACACCGTCACCATCACGAGCGGCCCCTCCGGGACCCCGAACCCCGTGGCCTCCGGCGGGCCGGTTAACCTCAGCGTCGTCGCGACCGACTCCCTGAACCACCAGCTGAGCTACACCTGGTCGGCCCTGTGCTCGGGCCTCCCGTCGAACGGGAGCCTCAGCAACCTCAACGCCCAGAACCCGGTCTGGACCGCCCCGACCAACACGACCGGGAGCGCGAAGACCTGTACCCTCACGGTCACTGCGAGCGACGGGTTCGGGCACAGTGATACGAAGAGCTTCACCCAGACGGTGAACAGTGCCGTTAGCGACACCGTCACGATCACGAGCGGCCCCTCCGGGACGCCCAACCCTGTCGCTTCGGCTGGGACGGTGAACCTCAGCGTCGTGGCCACCGACTCCGTCGGCCACTCCCTGGGCTACGTCTGGTCGGCCCTATGCTCTGGCTTGCCTTCGAACGGTACTTTCAACAACACGAGCACTCAAAACCCCACGTGGACCGCCCCGACGAACACGACCGGGAGCGCGAAGACCTGTACCCTCACGGTCACGGCGAGCGACGGGTTCGGGCACAGTGATACGAAGAGCTTCACCCAGACGGTGAATACGCAACCAGCTGGAGTAGGTGGTGTAATAGAGATTAAGGCCACGTTTAATGCAGGCCCTTGGTCTGGTCCGATTGTGTTCCGTCTGGATGGCCCTGGAGGACTTGCTGGCGCTTCGGTTCCGCTCACTAGCTCCAATAGCACTGCTGGAGACTATACACTGTCTTATTCCTCAGGGGGACCGCCAGGAGCGATCTTCACCGGAATTGCCCCTAATGGCACCCAGCATTTGAACCCCGGAGCGACAATCACATTTACCCTGCAGTTTCAATCCCACCCAATCCTATTGGTCCATGGGTGGAAAGGCTGCGCTAGGGAGCAAACGTGGGGGAGGATGAAGGAGCTTCTAGGTGAGCAGTTTGGCACGATTGATTACTTTGACAATGCTCCCGATGGCTCATCGTCTGGGGACCACTGTGTCACAACCACTGATACACCAATAGAGACTCTAGCCATCTATTTGGCGGAGAAGGTCAAACAGATTCGCCATCGATTCCCTAGACCGGAGGAGGTAACCGTTGACATCGTCGCACATAGCATGGGCGGACTTGTTGCAAGGACATGGATCGCCCAGAAGACGGGGCCTGAAACCCCCCTTCTGCCGCCCTATAACGGTGAGATCGGGAGGTTAATCACCATTGCCACGCCCCACTACGGTGCCCGTTTGGCGATTCTGTGCAAAGCCGAGCTTGCATTTGGGGCACTGGGATCAGTATGTAAGGGTCAGCGCCAGTCTAGCGATATGGAATATGCGAGCAAATTTCTATGGGATTTGCACCACGCCTGGGAGAATCCGCAAAATGCGGGCAAGAGACCAACTGCCAAGGACATCCTCACGATCGTAGGCACCGACGACGCTGTTGTCGGTGAGCCAGCTAATGCGGCTCTCTCTGATCTCAATGTTCGCGCTCGCTATGTGAACAAGAATCACAATTCGGTCATCAGCAGTTCCCTCGGAATAAACTCGCCTACTATCCTGCAGGGTGCTCTCCTACCCTGCGGCCTTACAAGCGGAATTGTGTGTGTCGATGCAAATCACCCCACTTTCAAACTTGTGCGGTCATTTCTGCAAGAACCTTCAGCAGATCCACCAGACTGTGGGACGGAGTGCGCGAGCTCCCCTCCATCATCTGTAGGGAATCTCTTCATGCGATTTGTTGAAAAGTCGGATCCATCTATACCGATTCCGGTCGATTTTGACACCTTCGATCCTGCTGTTACGCTAGGACCTCCTGATGCAACTCCAGCTAACATATTTCACCACCATGGAGGCGGAGGAGGCACACTGTTGGTCACGAATGTGCGATCAGGATCGTATCCGCTTACCATTCATGGCTCGCGGTTTAATCCGGTTACGCCAAAATATAAGGATAGCGTTCTTCCCAGTATTGGAATCTCCTCAGGCCGCACCATGGTTGTTCCTCAGCAGGCACTGGAAAGAACGGCAGACATCTACACCGTTACGCTCGCGACCGTGAAGGACGTTTACGTCGCGGGTAAGGAACTGTTTTCTCTGTTCGTCCAACTCTGTTGCACGATTCCAACAGCCCAGTCAAATAGAGTTCAGAGTTTCACTTCCAGCGCGGATGCTCAATCACCGATCATTGATGGATATGTATGGGTTGAAATTCCCGGCGGTGCCAGATTCTTCCTAATGCCTGATCTCATTAACTTTACGGATGTGAGGACACTGCTTGTCGCCTCCTTGCCGATTCAAAATTTTGCTGGCCCGATATTGAGTATGCCCATTCCCGACTTCTTGCCGGTCGGTACATATACCTTTTTTACAGTTGGCGCCATCCCAGGCGGGGATCCATTGAATCCGGCCCACTGGGTGACAAATCGGGCGCAGCTCTCTGTAACCTTGACAAAATAGCCGGCCCATATATGCGGGTAAGGCCGGGGGCGGGCTAGATCACGCTGAGGCCGAGTCGGCGGAAATCGGCGTCGAAGGCAAGACAGGGAATGGAGCCGCCCGGCCTCGGGGTGGGTCTGCGGAACCGTCAGCGCCGGCCGATAACAAGGGAGATCCAGGCTGGCCCCTATTTCGCGGTTGACGCACCATCGGTTCATGATACGATTCAGAGGCGCCAGGCAGACCGGAAGGAGATTGAGACCCGCTTAATGGTCGGCGAAATCGAAGGCATCCTGGATGCGCTGAACCGGGCCCGCGTGCGCTATTTGGTCGTGGGTGGTGTTGCCGTCGTCTTGCACGGCTACCTCCGGACCACGGCCGATCTGGATCTTGTCGTTCAGCTCGAGCGAGACAATGTGCTCAGAGCGATCCGTAGCCTGCAGGATCATGGCTACCGGCCTCGGGCTCCCGTTTCGGCCGAGGACTTTGCGGAGCAGCAGATGCGCGAGCAATGGATTCGGGAAAAGGGACTGGCTGTCTTTACGCTCTGGAGTCCCGTCCATCCGACCCTGGAGATCGACCTGCTCGTCTCGGAACCCTTTAACTTTGATGCCGTGTATGCCCGCGCGCTGCGCGTCCCCCTGGAGAAGACCGAGGCCACGGTCATCGCCCTCGCCGACTTGATCGCCCTCAAGAGAAGTGTGGGTCGGCCCAGGGACCTTGACGATGTTGCCGCCCTGGAATCGCTCGCGGAAGAGCCGGATGAAAGAGAGGAACGTCCCGATGACTGACGGGGGACAGGCAAAGACGTCGGAGAATATAGGGGCCGTGACCCACGGTTTCGAGCAACACCGTCGCCGCCAGGCGAGGCTTGGCCTCCGACTCAGCCCGGCCGAACGGTTACGGTGGCTCGAGGAGTCAATGGAGGAATTCAGAAAACTTCTGGGTCGCGCGCGTCAAGGCCGCCGCGTCTCTCCGGGCTAGTCGGCGGTCGCCAGGGCTGGGGCCGTCGTCACCATCACTCACGGCCCATGTGGGGCTTTCAGCAGATCGACTAGCCGCCTCCCCATCTCCCTGAACGGTATCTTCACGCCATCCGATTTCCTCCTGCTCGTCTATATATCTCGGTACATTGTGCAACTTCGAGCGCCCGCGTTTCAAGGTCAGGGGCAGCCATTCAACGCCGCTTGTAGCTTGTCACCCCTGTGGAAATGGGCTAAGATGGCTCGGCGAAAGAAGGAGCACGATGCCAGCGCAGTCTGGAGATTGGCGGAAGGGGAACGCGTCGGAGCTGCAGCGGCTGCGGCGCGATTGTGAGGAGCTGCGCGCATCCCTGGAGTCGATGCAGGCGCATTACGGAGACCTCCTTGAAAGCCTGCAGGACGCGATCATCGTCATCGACCCGGGCGGTCGGGTTCGCTCGGTCAATCAGGCAGCGGAGGAGTTGATCGGGCTCTCGGCCCAGCCACTCGCCGGACGGTCGTTCGAGCAGGTGTTTTCGGATCATCGCGCCTTGCGAGAACTCGTGCGCAAGACGCTCGATAGCGGCCGAACGCACACCGATTTCGACGCGCGCCTCGCCAGACAGGACGGGACCCAGGTCGCGGTCAGCGCCGTGGCCTCCGTCATCAGCGACGCCAAGGGTGAGGCGCGCGGAGTGGTCCTGGCTCTGCGGGACCAGACGCGGCTGCGGGAGCTTGAGGAACGCCTCTCGCGCTCTGACCGCCTGGCGGCCCTCGGGACCGTAGCGGCAGGGGTTGCCCACGAGATCCGGAATCCGCTTGCGGGGCTCAGGGGCGCGGCCCAGCTTCTCGAGGGAGAGCGGGAGTTTCTCCCCGCGTTCAAGGAGTACACCTCGGTCATCATCAAGGAGGTCGATCGGCTGGCGGCGATCGTGGAGACGCTGCTGTCGTTTGCCAGTCCGCGGACGCCTGTCCTTCGGCCGTACAATCTCCATGAGATCCTCGATAACGTGCTGCTCCTGGAGCAAGGGCCGATGCGGGGCGGCGGCGTCAGCATCCAGCGGTACTATGACCCTCAACTCCCGGAGATCCTGGCCGACCCCGCCGAGATCCGACAGGTATTCTTGAATCTTCTCCGTAACGGCGTAGAGGCGATGCCGGCCGGGGGGGAGCTGACGATTCGAACACGATACGAGCGCGCGTCGCAGCGGTGCAGAGGACTCTCGGTGGCGGTGGCGGAGTTCATCGATCAGGGAGCCGGCATCGAACCTGAGATCGAGCGGCACCTGTTTACCCCCTTCTTTACGACGAAGGACGGAGGAACGGGGCTGGGGCTGGCGATCTGCCTCCGAATCGTGGAGGACCATGGGGGCGCCATGGAGGCGACCAGCCAGATCGGCAGAGGGAGCAGCTTTCGGGTGCTGCTGCCCCTCGCGCGACAACCCGATCCTGGTCACCCCGGCAGTGAGCCTGGTCGAACCCTCACTGGTGAGCTTGGTCGGACAACCGGTGGTGAGCCCGGTCGAAACGCCCGTGGCGAGTCCAGTCGAACCGCCGAAGGGCACGCCTGATGCTCGGCAGCAGGAAGATCCTCGTGGTAGATGACGAGGAAACCATCCGCTGGGCCCTCAGCAAGGCGCTGGAACGGGACGGATACCGGGTCGTCATGGCGTCCGATGGGGATGAGGGGCTCAGGCGGGCCACGGAGCCCAACACCGATCTCGTCCTCATGGATATCAAGATGCCGGGATCGGACGGGCTGGAGATTCTCACGAAGATCAGGGAAATTCGACCCAGGCTGCCCGTGATCGTCATGACCGCATTCGGCACGCTTCAGGCGGCGGTGGAGGCCATGAAGCGTGGCGCGTACGATTACGTCACGAAGCCGTTCGACTTCGGTGAGCTCTCGATCATCGTGCGGCGGGCGTTCGAGGTCCGCGATCTGACCGATCAGTTGGCGCGAATGGAGGCCGGTGCCGGACAGGCGTTTGACTTCGGAGGGGTCGTCGGCCTGTGTCCAGCCATGCAGCAAATTTTCAAGATGGTCGGAAAGGTCGCAGCGAGCGACTTGACGATCCTGATAAAAGGGGAGAGCGGGACCGGCAAGGAATTGCTCGCAAAAGCGATCCACTATAATAGCCGCCGGCTCGCGCGCCCGTTCGTCGCCGTCAATTGTGCCGCGATCCCCCGTGACCTCCTCGAGAGCGAGCTGTTCGGCCACGAGAAGGGCGCCTTCACCGGAGCCAGCGCCTTGCGTCGCGGGAAGTTCGAGCTAGCCGACGGGGGAACCCTCTTCCTCGATGAGATCGGGGACATGGACCTCGGGCTTCAGGCCAAGATCCTGCGTGTTCTGCAGGAGCGGCAGTACGAGCGCGTGGGGGGCGAACGGCCGCTCTCCGCCGACGTCAGGGTCATCGCCGCGACGAACCAGGACCTGGAGGCCGCGGTCGTCCACAAGGGCTTCCGGGAGGATCTGTATTACCGATTGAACGTGGTGACGATCACGCTCCCGCCGCTCAGGGAACGAACGGAAGACATCCCGCTCCTGATCGACCACTTCCTGCGGGTGTTCGCGGAGGAGCAGGGGGGCGACGCGAAGACGATCTCGCCCGAGGCACTGGAAATGATCCTTGCCTATAATTGGCCCGGAAACGTCCGGGAGCTGGAAAACGCGGTGAAACGTGCGTGCGTCCTTGCGGCGACATCGTTGATCCTGCCCGAGCACCTGCCGGCGACCCTGACGCGAGCAGGGGAGTCGGGGGTGGCCCCCGGTTCGACCTTCGAGCGAACACTGCACAAAGGGATCGGGGGGGAGCTTCATCGCCTCAGGCAAGAGAAGGACGGCCAGATCTACTCCCACTTCCTCGCCGCGTTGGAGCGGCCGCTCCTCCTCCAACTTCTGGAGCGAACCGGTGGAAACCAGCTCCGCGCGTCCGAGCTGCTGGGGATCAATCGGAACACGTTGCGCAAGAAATTGCGCGAACTCGGCATCAGGTCTGGGAGGGGAAGTCCGAAGATGGATGATGAGAAGTGAGTGTTTTCATACAGATATATGATACTTATTAAGATCGTACGTTAATAATATTTTCATCCAGGTCCGATCGCACGACACTGATCGAGTCCCACTCGTTGTGTCCACGGGAATGAGGTGGAAGGCAATGGTAGAGGTGCATGACGGACAACAGATGACGTATTGCGTTCGCGCAGGACCGTGAGGCCCTGAGCCAGAGAGAATGAGTTGTGGCGTTCGAGACGATCCGCTATGCGGTCAACGGCAAGATCGCAACTCTCGCCATCGATCGCCCGCAAGTGCGGAATGCGATCAACCGCCAGACGATGGAGGAGATTGGTGCGGCGATAGGGCTCGCGGAACGAGATCAAAGCGTACGAGCGCTGATCCTGACGGCCACGGGACAGGAGGTGTTCATCTCAGGGGGCGACCTTCGCTACTTCCGAAGCCTCGTGAGTGACCGTCAGGTACGCGAGATGCTCCTGATAATGCGGCGACTCCTGGGGCGCATCGAAAACCTGCGGGTGCCGGTCATCGCCGCCGTCAATGGGTACGCCATCGGGGGTGGGACCGAGGTGGCGCTGGCCTGCGATCTTCGCGTGGTCGCGGCAGAGGCTTTTTTTGTTTTTCGGCAGGTGGACGTCGGGCTGATGACGGCGTGGGGCGGCGGCCAGCGGCTGCAGCGTCTCGTCGGCCCTGCGAAAGCATCGCGCATGCTGCTGCTCGGCGAGGCCGTCTCGGCAAAGGATGCCCTGGCGTCGGGCCTGGTCGATCGGGTGGTGGCCAGGTCGAGGTTGATGAGCGAGGCTGGGGCGATCGCCCGCCGGATTGCGGCGAAACCGCCGCTGTCGATTCGGGCGATGAAGCAGGCGCTTGTCCAGGGCCGCGAGATGTCGTTCCAGAAGGGCCTGACGTTGGAGGAGAAGCTCTTTCGGAGCCTATGGAGGTCGAAGGATCATGACGAGGCGGTGGCGGCCTTCCTCGAGAAGCGCCGGCCGAAATTCGGCGGCGCGTAGGGGAGCAGCCGCGTGAGCGACCGCAAGCGCAAGCTCGACCTGTCGATCGAGCCCTGGAAGAGACTATCGAGCAGGCCGATCTATCAGAACCGATGGCTTTCCCTTCGGGAGGATCAGGTCGAGCTGCCCAACGGCAAGACGACCATCTATGGCGTCGTGAGCTGTGGCGAGTGCGTCGGCATCTTGCCATTCACCGACCCCGATCACGTCCTGATGATCCGCCAGTATCGGTACGTCGCGAGGCGGGCGACCTGGGAGATGCCGACCGGCGGCGTGCGCCCCGGAGAGACGCTCGAACAGGCGGCCCAACGGGAGTTGCAGGAGGAGGTCGGCTACCGCGCCGGTCGGCTCACCAAGATCGTGGCGTACCATACCAGCAAGAGCATCATGGATGAGACCGCCCATCTCTACCTCGCCGAGGAGCTCAAACTCGTTGATGACCGGTCCCACGACGAGACCGAGTTCATCGAGCCCAGGGTGTTTCACGTCGCCGAGGTCCTCCGGATGGTCACAAGTGGCGAGATCCTGGACGGCATGACGATCATCGCCGTCTTGCACGTCGCCCGCCTACGCGGCTTGTAGGGCGACCGCGGCGATCTCGCAGTCCCCTCCAAGCGGCTTCCGAGTGGGAGATGGCAGCGTCGTGAGCCCGTGTAGGGTATCGCCGCCCCTGACCGACACAGAGGAGGTGTCCCCATGATTATCGCCGTCACCGGATCGACCGGTCTCATCGGTTCACGCCTGGCCGCCCTCCTTGCCAGCGGTGGACACCGGGTGATGCGTCTGCTCCGATCGAAGCCGAGGCCGGAGCTTGACGAGGTGTACTGGGACCCTGTCAGAGGAATGGTGGACACGATGGCCCTCGGGCGCGTGGACGCCGCGGTGCATCTTGCCGGGGAGAGCATCGCGAAAGGGCGATGGACGGCCAAGAAAAAGGCGAGGATCCGGGATAGCCGGGTCAATGGGACGCGGGTCCTCTCCGAGGCGCTCACCCGACTCTCGCCGCCGCCCAACGTCATGATCTGTGCGTCGGCCATCGGGTACTACGGTGATCGCGGAGATGAGTGGCTCCGGGAGGAGAGCCCACCCGGGTCCGGCTTTCTCGCGGACGTCTGCCGACAATGGGAAGCGGCGGCAGAGCCGGCTCGCCAGCGCGGCATCCGCGTCGTTCACCTCCGCACCGGCGTTGTGTTGAGCCCTGCCGGCGGGGCCCTTCGGCAGATGCTCCCTCCGTTCCGAATGGGCCTGGGAGGCAAGATCGGAAGCGGAAAACAGTACCTGAGCTGGGTCGCCATAGATGACCTGTTGGGCGTCATCATGCATGCGCTCACGACCGACACTCTTCAGGGACCAGTCAATGCCGTTTCGCCGAATCCCGTGACCAATCTCGAGTTCACGCAAACCCTGGGCCGCGCTCTAGGCCGCCCAACCCTGTTCCCTATGCCGGCGCTGGCCGCCCGCCTGGTGTTCGGGGAGATGGCGGACGAATTGCTGCTGGCCAGTGCCAGGGTTCAGCCGGCGCGTCTCGTGGCCACGGGCTATCAGTTCCGTTTCCCCACGCTCGACGGGGCGCTCGGATATTTGCTAAAGAAAAAGACATAGGTGCAGAGCACACCAAGAGACTGATGGACACGCAACACCATGTCGTCATCGTCGGGGGCGGCTTCGGCGGGCTGCATGCCGCGCAATCGTTGAAGGGTGCGGCGGTTCGCGTGACGTTGCTCGACCGCCGCAACTTCCACCTCTTCCAGCCGCTCCTGTATCAAGTGGCGACGGGCGCGCTCTCTCCTGCCGACATCGCGTCGCCTCTTCGCGGTATCCTCAAACGCCAGAACAATACTCAGGTGCTCTTGGCGGAGGTGATCGACATCGACGCCCGGAGCCGCCGTGTCATCCTGAGCGATGGTGACATCGGCTACGACACCTTGCTCGTCGCAGCGGGCGCAGGCCACCACTACTTCGGCAACGACAGGTGGGAGAAGCTGGCGCCGGGACTCAAGACCATCGAGGATGCCACGGAGATGCGCCGGCGGATCCTCTTGGCGTTCGAGGCCGCCGAGCGCGAGTCGGATCACAGGAGACGCGAGGCCTGGCTGACGTTCGTCGTCGTCGGCGCCGGGCCGACAGGGGTCGAATTGGCCGGCGCCCTGGCGGAGATCGCGAACGACACGCTCAGGCGCGACTTCCGGGCGATCGATCCGGCCGCGGCGAAGATCGTGTTGCTGGAGGGGTATGACCGCGTCCTGCCGCTCTATCCGCCGGAGCTGTCGAGGAAGGCCGAGACCGCGTTGCGCCGGCTAGGTGTGACGGTGCGGACGAGCGCCATCGTGACCGAGATCGAGCCCGGCGTGGTCACGGTCCGCGCAGGCGGTCGGCATGAATCGGTCCCCGCTCGCACGGTCCTCTGGGCGGCGGGAGTTCAGGCGTCACCGTTGGGCCGCATCCTCGCGTCTACGACGGGGACTTCACTGGACAGTTTCGGGCGCGTGGTCGTAGAGCCGGACCTCAGCCTTCCGGGCCACCCGGAGATCTTCGTCATCGGCGACATGGCACATGTAGATGATCAGACCGGCGCCTCGCTGCCGGGAGTGGCCCAAGTAGCCATCCAGCAGGGACGACACGTGGCCACCTGCATTCGACGCCGCCTTCTCGGGCAGACGGGGCCGGCCTTCCGCTATCGAAACTATGGCAACATGGCGACGATCGGAAGGGCTGCTGCGGTGGCAGATCTGAGCTGGATACGCATGTCCGGGTATTTCGCCTGGCTCACCTGGCTCTTCGTGCACCTCATCAATCTGGTGGAATACGAGAGCCGGGTCTTGGTCTTCATCCAGTGGGCCTGGAACTACGTCACCCGAAATCGCTCGGCCCGGCTGATCACCGGAGAGAACCCCCTGCCGTTCAGGCGCTGAGGACTCTTCCCCTCGATCGTGCTGAAGTCGTCGAACGCGCCGGCTGGCTCATAGACCGTCGGCTTGCGGGTGGCAGCCTTGACATAGCGTGAGCGGAGAGATAGCCTGTGTGACACCGCAATCAAGACTTTCACTTGTTGATGGGGACGGTTGTCTGTCATGGAAGAGAGCTCGGGAGGGTGAGTGATGGGGGAGGTTCCGCTGAACCTGGCGCTGGACAACATCGAGTTCGGGACCATCGTCGTAGACGCCGGAGGCCTTGTCACGTTCTTCAGCAAGAGTTATGAGCGGTTCCTCGGAATTCCTCGTGAGCGAGTCTTAGGCCGGCACGTCACCGAGGTGATCGAGAACACCCGGATGCACATCGTCCTACAGACGGGTCGGCCCGAGATCGGATGGAAGCACAACATCATGGGGCAGAACATGGTCGTTCAGCGCGTGCCCATCCGGGATGAGGCCGGGCGGATCGTCGGTGCGGTGGGCCAAGTCATGTTCCGGGACGTCGCCGAGATCACGGAGTTGGCCCAAAAACTCAACCTCTTGGAATCCAAGCTCGAACATTACGAGCGCGAACTCGAGCACCTTCGCTCCTCCAAGTACACGTTTGACCATATCATCGGAACCAGCCGGGCCATCGAGGAGGCCAAGCGCCTGGCCATGAAAGCTGCCGACGGAAGCAGCACGGTTCTGCTACTGGGCGAAAGCGGAGTCGGGAAGGAGCTGTTCGCCCACGCCATTCATCACGCCAGCCCGCGCCGGTCGAGGGCATTCGTGCGAGTGAACTGCTCCTCGATCCCTCGGGAGCTCATGGAGTCCGAGCTGTTTGGGTACGAGGCCGGAGCCTTTACCGGTGCCGGCAAGCGAGGCAAGCCCGGAAAATTCGAACTTGCCAACCAGGGAACGATCTTTCTGGATGAGATCGGAGATATGCCGCTCGAGATGCAGTCCAAACTCCTTCGGGTCCTGCAAGAGAAGGAGGTGGAGAGGGTCGGCGGGACCAAGACCCTCGGGGTGGACTTTCGACTTATTGCCGCCACCAACGCTGACCCCGAGGTTCTCGTCCGAGTGGGCCGGCTGCGCCGCGACCTCTTCTACCGTCTCAATGTCGTCCCGATCCACATCCCGCCTCTCCGGGAACGGCGAGAGGACCTCCCGGCCATCGCGGGGCATGCGATGGGCCGGTTGCGAGAGGAACAAGGGATTCGGCCACTCAGCTTTTCCGATGACGTGCTGGAACTGTTTCAGCGGTATGACTGGCCCGGCAACATTCGAGAACTCACGAACGTGATCGAGCGCGCCGCGTATGCCGTCGAGGGCGTCCAGATCGAGATCAGTCACCTGCCGCTCTTCCTGCACGAGAGTCGGGGGGCGCGATCAAGGGACCGGCGCCGTTCCAACCTCCGGGAGGTGCTCATGGAGGCAGAGCGGGAGGCCCTGATGCAGACCCTGAGGCTCGTAAAGGGGAACAAGGCCAAGGCGGCCAAGCTATTGGGAATTCATCGCACCGGCCTGTACCAACGATTAACGCGGCTCAACCTGGTAGGGCAGAGCGCGGGAAAGCGGGACCTGGCTATGTAGATGATCATATACATGTACTAATTATCGACGTTTGAATAATCCAATTTATTTTCAGTAACTTTCAGACGATAAACGTCATGATGTTAAGAATTCACGACATTCGATCTCCTGGTAAGTTCAGTCACGATACCCCTTGCTGTCCTCCCTGATGGAAGCGCCTTTGAGGCGCAATCTCGCTAAGATGCACCCTTCGGCCTGAAGCCCCAAGAGACCTTTCGGAAGCTATCAACCATGTTGGCACATACTTCGCTAGAGTTTGTGCCCACAAATCTGTTGCTGAGACAGTGCCGCAGACGCGTCCGAATCGTGTCGGGGCCCGTTTTCTCATTCGGTCATCTGACCGAGGGAGGCACGTGATGAGAACCAAAGGTAGCGTAGGTGCTGTTGGTATCGTCTTGGTGGCAACGCTCGCCCTGCTCCTGCTGTTTCAGCCGGCGCAGGCGCAGAAGC
>Ga0187893_10005284_pt1 | contig 23369 bp, 14 predicted proteins | sample MA1701074metaG_FD_139574 | JGI IMG/M metagenome (GOLD analysis project Ga0187893, IMG submission 139574) | White microbial mat communities from a basaltic lava cave in the Kipuka Kanohina Cave System on the Island of Hawaii, USA - MA170107-4 metaG ...
GACTAGCTTCATCGCAATGATCCCGCGGCCGCCCTTGTGCATCGCATGGACCTCTTTCATGGCTTCCGGAACGTTCCCCTCCGGCGCCATGACTTGAGGGCTGTCGCTATCGACGTACCGTCCTTGCGGGTTGATCCGGGCAAGCTGAACCTCAATCCATTGGTTCGAAGTTGCGGCACGCAGCGGGGCCAAACCGTGGCACGAGACGCCCTTGGCGCGAACCCAGCCTTTGGCTTGTGCTTCATCAAAGGCATCCATCACCGGCTTCAGATCTTCCACCCACGTGCCTTTAGTCGCGCAGTGAATGAGCAGCGTGTCCACGTAGTCAACTCCCAACTCCTGGCGGTACCGGTCGAGCGCGGCCAGCGGATTTGAGACGATGTCTGGCCGAATCGGCATCTTGGTCTGAATGAACAGAGTCTCTCGTGGAATCCCTCGGATCGCTTCCCGGATCATCCCGTGGGTCTTGTAGTTGTCGGCCGTGTCGATGTAACGCACGCCCTGGTCGTAGGCATAACGAATGAGGCGATTGAATCCGTCCTGTCCTAGATTGCGTTGCACGCTTCCGCCAACTGAACCCGTGCCGATGCCCAGCCGAGGTATCTTGAGCCCCTGCTTCTTGCCGAGCTGCACCCAGTCGGTGGCAGTGCCCGGCGAAGCGGCAGCCTGGGCAGGCCAACGGCTTCCCAGAATCACGGCTCCAGTGATTGCGGCGGACTTTTGAACAAATTCACGGCGATTCATCAAACTGCCCAAGGTGTTCTTTTTCACGATCTCCTCCTTGTTCAAAGTCGGCCTGACACAGACATGGATGCCTGCATAGTATCCTGACAACGCACCGGAAGGCTGGAAAAAATAGGGGGGTCTGAAGATGCGTGTCGGTGGGTTCAAATAACGAACACGCCTCCCACTCGCGCTTGGGCCTGGCTCACGCCAGAATGGCTTTTACCGGCGAGGCGGGTTCGACACCGGTGAGCCGTTGGTCTAGGCCTTGATACTTGAAGGTGAACTTCTCGTGGTTGATGCCGAACAAGTGAAGGATGGTCGCTTGAAAGTCACGAACGTGCACAGGATCTTTGACGATGTTGTAGGAGAAATCGTCCGTCTCGCCATGCACAACGCCGCCCTTGACACCGCCGCCTGCCATCCAAAGACTGAAACAGCGCGGATGATGGTCTCGCCCGTGATCGGTCGGCGTTAACTTCCCTTGCGAGTAGACCGTTCGCCCGAATTCCCCGCCCCAGATGACCAAGGTGCTGTCGAGCAAGCCACGCGCTTTTAGATCCTGAAGCAGGGCCCAGCAGCCCTGATCGACATCCTTGCACTGGGCTGGCAGAACTTCCGGCAGATTCCCGTGAACATCCCAGCCTCGGTGATAGACCTGCACAAAGCGGACTCCTCGCTCCACGAGGCGCCTCGCCATCAGACAACTGTTCGCAAAAGTGCCCCCTTTGCGGGCGTCTTCTCCATAGAGCTTGTAACTGCTGTCAGTCTCCTTCGAAAGGTCGGTGAGTTCGGGCACCGATGACTGCATGCGGAACGCCATTTCATATTGAGCGATACGCACCAGCGTTTCTGGATCGCCGATCTTCTCATGCTGGATGCGGTTCAGCTCTCCCAGCGAATCCAGCATTCGACGGCGCAGGGGTGAAGGCAGACCCTCCGGATCGTTGATGTACAACACCGGGTCGCCGCCCGAACGCAGCGCGACACCGGAATACTGCGCAGAAAGGAAACCCGAGCCCCAAAGCCTGGCCGAGATAGCCTGCACATTCGCTTTCGGATGGGTATGACTGGCGTTAAGAACCACAAAGGTCGGCAAGTCTTGGTTCAAGCTGCCCAGCCCATAAGCGACCCACGTGCCCATACACGGCTTCCCTGCGATCATGTTGCCGGTTTGGATGAATGTGATTGCCGGCTCATGGTTGATGGCTTCAGTGTTCAAGGAGCGGAGGATGGCAATATCATCCGCCATTTTGGCGGTGTGCGGCAGCAGCTCGGAAATCCAGGCCCCACTCTGCCCATGCTGCTGAAACTTGAAAACTGAGGGTGCAATGGGAAAGCGCGTTTGCCCCGAAGTCATCGTTGTCAAGCGTTGACCCTGGCGGATTGAATCGGGGAGGTCCTTGTCATACCACTCCTTGAGACCTGGTTTGTAGTCGAAAAGATCCATCTGCGGAGGGGCGCCCACCATGTGCAGGTAGATCGCCTGTGTAGCCTTTGGGGCAAAATGAGGCAGACCCGGAAGACCACCCACGGCTTTGCGAGTGCCGTTGGCAAACAGTTCGTCCCGCAAGAGTGTTGTCAGGGCAGTGACGCCCAGCCCACGGGCTGTGCGGGCAAAGAACTGCCGCCGAGTTTCTGTGATAACAGCTGCGTCGTACGGATGCATCAGGGTCCTCCGGGTCGGTGTGAGATGCCAAGTTTCAGGGTCCTTGGCCAACCGGGGCACATGCAAATCGCCACTGGGTTCGCCAAAGGTGAAGACAGGCTGGCGCCCTGAACCTATTTATTCAGTGCTTCGTCGAGGTTCAGCACTTGGCTCGCAATCATCGTCAATGCTGCAAAGTCGGAGGGCTTCAGATTGGGATCTGCCTTCGATTCGCCGACTGACAAGAGCTTTTTCGCATCGTCGGGAGAACCCTCGTAGTAGCTCCGATAGTCTTCGTAAGCCTTGCGCACGATGGCGCGCTCCCGTTCCTCGAAAGCACGCGCCAGCACTCGGTCAGTAATGAAGTCCAACTCGCGGTCGATCTTGCCCCCCGCCTTAGTCATCGCCAGTTGTGCCAAATGCCTGGATGCCTCGACAAATTGAGTGCCATTCATCGTGGCCAGCGCCTGCAGCGGTGTATTCGTTCTCTCTCGGCGCACCGTGCAATTCTCCCGGGTGGGCGCATTGAAAATGTCCATCGAAGCCGGGGGAGCGCTGCGCTTCCAGAAAGTGTACAGGCTGCGACGGTAGAGCTTGTCGCCGCTCTCGCGTTTGTAGAAACGGGTATTGCTGCCAAGCATGGCCACGGCTTCCCAAATGCCATCGGGCTGGTAAGGCTTCACGCTGGGCCCGCCGATCGTGGGCACCAGCAATTCGCCAGCCGATAACGCGTAATCACGCACCATCTCCGCATCCATTCGGAACCGCGGGCCGCGGGACAGCAGCCGGTTATCCGGATCGATTCCCAGTTTCTCAGCTGTGGTGCTGGCACTCTGCCGGTAAGCTGCCGAAGTCACCATCAGCCTGAAGAACTTCTTCACGTCCCAGCCGGATTCACGAAATTCAACGGCAAGCCAGTCGAGCAATTCCGGATGAGAAGGCGCTTGCCCCTGGGAGCCGAAGTCTTCGCTCGTTTTCACGATTCCGGTGCCGAAGATCTCTTGCCAGAAGCGGTTTACCGTGACCCTCGCCATGAGTGGATTTGAAGGTTGCACAAGCCACTGAGCCAGTCCGAGCCGGTTGCGTGGGAAAGAAGCGGGCATGGGCGGCAACGCCGCAGGGACATTGGGCTCGACCGCGTCTCGCGGCTGGTCGTATTGGCCGCGAAACAGAATGTGGGCCATCGGTTTGGAATCTGGCTTCTCCTGCATCACAAGGGTTACCGCACCGCGTTTGCGAATTTCGCGGCGCTCCACCGCCAGTGCCTGCTGGCGGGCTGCAAGTTTCTTGTATCCAGAATCACGATGATTGAGGTAGTAAAGATGGAAGGCGTCTTTTTCCTCAGCCTTGAGATCGGGTTCCGCCTTGCTGAGGTAACTCTCCATCACAGGCCAGAGGGAAGCCAGTTGGGCCTCTTCTTCGGTGATGGCGCGAGTGTAGAGGCGAAAATCGGCAATGGCCCCGCCGTGAAAGAAGCGCGTTCCCTCGTTGCCCAGCCGCAACGGGGAGCGGGTTCGTATCTCGCCGGGCAACGGCTGGATCTGATCGCCGATCTGTATGGGAGACTGCTTGCCGTCCACGTACAGCGCCAGCCCTGCTTGCTGGCGGCTGCCGTCGTAAGTGACAGCAATATGATGCCAGGTACCCGGTTTCCACTGCTGAAAGAAACCCGCCGAAACCCGAATGCTCTTGCCTTCATCTCCAACCAGGCGAAATGAAGTCTGCCGCGCATTGATTTCCAGCCCCCACCCGCGATTCTTGTCCTCGGGATCCGACTGACTCGCGACAATGAAATTATCCTCCCTCTTGGGCTGGTGCACCCAGGCAGACAGCGAAAATGGCTTGTCAGAAGAGAAGTATTCCTGGTTGGGAAGCTCCAGTTTCCCACTGGCATCGAAGTGCAGAGCTCGGCGGCCGTCAACTGGCGCGGGCCCCATAGTCACTCCCTCAGGCAGCGCAATTGCGGTGGTCTGCCCATGGGAATCCAGCTTCACGGCTTCTCCCAGAAGGATGGAGAGCAGGCGCGACCCGGCATCCAGCGGCTCGCTTAAAGACGACCGCTCTCTGGAATGCAACCATTTCTCGAACCCGCGGCCAGCAGAACGGCGCTCCTGTTGCATTCGCTTCCTGATTTCCGTGTCTTCGCTGTTCAAACGGTTCCACCTCTGCCGATCGTCCTCACGCGGGACCACCACGACCGGAGGAGTGTCCGGCACATTGCCATCCATCGTGGGCTGTGTTGTGTTGCGAAAGAACGCAGTCAGGGAGTAGAAATCCTTCGTCGAGATGGGATCAAATTTGTGGTCGTGGCAGGTCGCGCAGCCTACGGTCAGTCCCAAAAACACCGTTCCAGTAGTATCCACACGGTCCTTGGCGTACATCGCCTCCACTTCTTCAGCAATGACTCCGCCCTCGTTGGTGGAAACGCTGCAGCGGTGAAAGCCCGAGGCAATCTGCTGCTCGAAGGTTCTTTCTGGCAACAGGTCTCCGGCTATCTGCTCGATCGTGAAGCGGTCAAAGGAGAGGTTGCGATTGAACGCGTCGATGACCCAGTCGCGGTACGGCCACATTTCCCTATAGTTGTCTACGTGAATGCCATGAGTGTCGGCGTAGCGAGCTGCGTCCAGCCAGTAGCGTCCGCGGTGCTCGCCCCAATGTTCGGACTTGAGGAAACGATCGACGAGTTTCTCGTAAGCATCCTTCGAGTTGTCATTCACAAAGTCTTCCACGTCTTTGGGCTCGGGAGGCAGGCCTGTCAGATCCAGGGAAAGCCTCCGAACCAGTGTCCGGCGGTCCGCCTCTGGAGCGGGTTCCAAGCCCGCAGCCTCCAGCCGCGCCAGAATGAAGGCGTCGATAGGGTTGCGACTCCAGGTGGTCTTCTTCACGGCAGGCAGCTCGGGCCTCACCGGCGCAGAAAACGCCCAGTGCTCCTTCCAGGAAGCGCCCTCTTCAATCCAGCGTTTGATAATTCCCTTCTGCTCGCTGGTCAGTGTCTTGTGTGAGTACTCAGGCGGCATGCGCCGTGACGGATCGGAGTCTGTGATCCGCTGATAAATCAGACTCGCATTCGGCTGGCCCGAAACAACCGGCGTCCCGTTCTCCCGCTTGGCAAATGCTCCGTCTCGGGTGTCGAGCCGAAGATCGGCCAGGCGCGTGTTTGGATCCGGTCCGTGACAATGGAAGCAGGCATCTGACAGAATCGGCCGCACGACGCGTTGGAAGTCCACGGCCGACGGCGGCGATTTCTGGGCCAGCGCGCTCTGTGCTGCAACAAAGAAGACAAGGCCAAAGAAGACGAATTGCCTTAGTGTCATCAAGAGAACCCTCAAAAGTGAACAACCCCGCAATCCGGACATCATTCCGAATTTTATGATAACCTCCCTGCGGTTGCAAGCCGTGGCGGACCTTATCCCGCATCGATTACCGGTCCCATATCTAAATGACAACCCACGGTTCGAGATTTATGACAATCCGGTCGCACTAACTCAGCATGCCATAACCGCCGCTGCCACCGGGCGGTGTTTCTTCACTCAACGGACACTGCTCTCGGAGGAGATTCATGCGCTCTACCCGCTTGTTGTTGGTTGGCTCGGTCTGCTGTTTACTACTTCCACAGGGACTCTCCCCAGTATCTTCAGCACAAACAAGAAGCGCACCAGCATCACCCGAATCGGGTTGGAAAGAGATCTTTGACCGCAAGACCCTCAATGGCTGGAAAGCACCCGACATGAGCTACTTCAAAGTCGAAGACGGCGCCATTACAGGTTTTTCGACCCTCGATCACATCCCGCCAGAAAACCAGTTCATCGTTTGGCAAGGAGGCAAGGTCGATGATTTTGAGCTGAAATTCAAGTTCCGTATCTTCGGCGCCAAAGCTAATTCCGGGATGCAGTTTCGGAGCGAGGTGAAGGAGCGCGGACTCGTCCACGGCTACCAGGCGGATATTGCGAAGAGATATGTTGGAGGCATTTGGGACGAGTATGGCTCTCGCGCATCCCTGGCTGCGCGAGGTGAGAAGTCATTTATTGACGAGGCGGGAAAAAGGACCGTGACGCGATTCACTGACGCAGCAGAACTCGAGAGCAAGATAGATCTGGAACAGTGGAATGAATATCACATTACCGCCCAAGGCCCGCACATGACTCTAAGGATCAACGGTGAGTTAACTGCCGAACTGGAAGACCGCGAAACCGGAAAAGCGAGAGCCTCCGGGATATTGGCTATGCCGATCATCCCCGGGGAACCGATGAAGGTTCAGTACAAAGATATCCGCCTGAAAACCCTGCGCCTCCCGTAGCCGCGGCCGACTCTACCGGCATATCAAGCGAGGGCGGCCATCCTCAGCCCGCCGTCTGCAGGCTAGAAGCCTGCAGGAAGAGGTCGCAGGACTCGACCTCCTTTGCCTCGAAAAAGAACTCCATCGCTCCCTCTTTCAGTGCCGGCGTGATGCCCGAACGCGGGTCCACAGACAGATCGCGGGCGGGAAACAGGTACTGCCAAACCCCACGTTTTGCCGGCGTTCGGAGATTTGCAGGAGAATGCGTGCGGGTGTTTCCAGAAGTGCGGCTGCTTCGATGGTGACGGCCGGTTGTTTCGCATCGTGATACAACCTGTTTTACTTTCGGCTTGACAGTCGGAAAAATCGGATGGTATACAGGCTCATATTTTCTGAATGACAACCAAACGCCGTTTTCAAGCACAAGGAGGTTCCCATGCATCGGTGGATTCTGGCTGTTCTCCTTTCTTTTGGCTGCGTCTCCTTCGGAATGGGTCAATCGACGGGCACTGCAACGCTGACTGGCAGTGTGACGGACGCCAGCGGCGCGGTTGTGCCGCGCGCCAACGTCACCGTGTCGAATCCTGCCACCGGCCTTGTGTTCACGTCGGTGACCACTGGCGAAGGAACTTGGTACATCCCCAATCTGAATCCGGGGACATACCAGCTGAAAATTGAGGCGAATGGGTTCAAGACCTACGTTCAAAACGGCATCGTGCTGCGCACCGCCGAGCAGCCTCGTCTGGACGTGAAGCTGGAGGTCGGCGAAGTGACGCAGTCGGTGGAAGTCACCGCGGCGCCACCACTGCTTGAAACAGAGACGGCAGCAAGCGGCCAGGTGCTGGATGGGCAAACGATCGTCAAAATCCCCGTGCTACAGAAGGCGTTTTATCGAATCTACCTCTATATGCCTGGCATGAATGTGATCAACGGGCAACACGCCGTCGGGCAGCGACAGCGTTCCCTGGGATTCACACTGGATGGGGTGAATGCGAAAGAGCCAGTCTTGGGGAACCCAAACAGCCATGAGACGGTGATTACTTCGACGCTCGACATGATCCAGGAATTCAAGATGTACACCACCGGGATGCCCGCCGAGTTCGGGCATGCCTCAGGTGGGCAACTGAGTGGCGTTTTCAAGAGCGGAACCAACGAGTTTCACGGAAGCCTGGAGGACCGGTACCTGAACGGCGCGCTGGTGCATCGCCAATACTTCGATCAACTGAAGCGCTGCCAGAACGCCTTGAATATTTGCAATCCCTTTACTTACCATGAGATGGGATTCACCGTGGGCGGTCCGGTGAAGATTCCAGGTCTCTATAACGGCAAGGACAAGACCTTCTTTTTCGGCGGCGTGCAGCGGCACCACGAGAAGGTGTCAGAGACTTTTATCGGGGCGGTGCCAAGCCCGGAAATGTACGCGGGAGACTTCTCGTTCGGCGGGCGCGGGTTTCCCATCTACGATCCGGCAACCATCCGCCAGGAGAATGGCGTATGGACAGCGGATCAATTCCCCGGTAACGTGATTCCCCTGAACCGATTTGACCCCGTTGTGAGAAACATTCTTCAGAGAAATCCGTGGAAGCCTCAGAACGCAGCCGGAACCATCACGCCTAACGGACCCATCAACAATCTAGTCTTGCCGACCAAAGGACGCTTCTACTTCACGCGACAGGACTGGAAGCTGGACCATCAGTTTAGTCCGACCAATAAAGTGTTCGGGCGGTATTCGCACGTTCGGCACCGGTCCGTCGGACGGTTTTCGAACGAGCCGCTCTGGGAATTGGTGGACCCGCAGTTCACGATCCCGATCGATCAAAGAAACGTGGTGGTGTCGGATACGCACACATTCAGTCCGACGACGATCAACGAATTCCGTTTTGGATTCAACCGGCGGCATCGAACGCGGCGGCCGGCAACGCAAGATGGCAATTGGGCGCAACAATTAGGGATTCCAAACGCGAGCGGAGAGACCTTTCCGGAGATTCGGGGAGCAGGCTCACGCTACTATAACCTTGGTCCAGGCGGGCAGGATGAGCAAGTTGCACATGACTACACAGTCCAGAACAACTTGACCAAGATTGTGGGCAAACACACATTGAAATTTGGCTACGAGGTCGTGCGGACGACCTACGATGCACTGGTCGAGGCGCTGCCGTCGGGCATTTATAACATGGCGGGCAGCGAACGCCCCTTCACACCCAATACCGGCAACCGGTTTGCCAATTTCCTCCTGGGAACGGTGGGCAGTGCCCAGTTCACCCAAGCTGCAGCCCGTTGGCAACCGCGCTGGTGGTCAAACTCCTGGTACGTGCAAACGGACTGGAAGCCAATTCGGACACTCACACTGAACCTTGGGCTGCGCTGGTCTTACGAGACCCCGTTTCAAACTGCGGACGGCAAGCAGTCGCAGTTTGACTTGACGGCCACCGACCCGCTGACCGGGCGGCGTGGCGCTATCGTGCACGGGGCTGGCGCGCTGGCCAAGAAGGATCTCAACAACTTCCAGCCGAGGTTGGGAGTGGCATGGAACTTCAGTCCCAAATGGGTGTTTCGCGGCAACTTCGGTATTATCACCTCAGATTTGCTGACGAACGCGCTGAACAACAACTTCGAAGAGTACCTCGCCACGGCGAACCTCCAGTCGCCTGTGGGCGACCCGCGACCGGTGTTCCGGCTTTCGCAAGGGCCGCCAGCCTTCAAGTTCAACATCAATCAGGATGGTTCGGTGCCTTTTGTGGGCACAAACTTTGGATCCCGCAACGCGACCTGGTTCGATCCCAGCATGCGGATGCCGTACGTCATGAACTGGTCGGGAGGATTTCAATATCAGTTCTCCGGAACCTGGTTGGCCGAGTTGTTGTACCAGGGGTCGAGCGGCGTCGGATTGCTGAACAATTGGGACATGAACATTCTGCCGCTAAATCTGTCGAGCGATCCGGTGGTGCTGGAACAAATACGGCAACAGTATCAAAATTTTAAGCCGTATCCCCAATTCGGCAGCATTCAGCACTACTCGAACTATGGGCACAATTCGCATCACGGAGCCACCCTGCGCGTTGAGAAGCGTTATGCAACCGGAATGACGCTCAATTCATTCTGGACCTTCTCCAAGACCATGAACGACGTGGATGAGGATGGTGGCGCCAGCGGGATCACTTTCTTCAACCGGCGGCTGGAGAAAGCTCGTGCAATTTACGATGTAAATCACCGTTTTGTGACGACCATTACCTACGAGCTGCCGGTCGGCAAGGGCAAGCGGTTTATGAACATCGGAGGATGGCGGAACGCCGCGCTCGGTGGCTGGGAGATCATGGGCAGCCAGCACTTCCAATCAGGCCCGCCGATGACGGTGACGTTTGCGGGCAGTCCGAACCGCTATCTGCCCGGTGCTTCCCGTCCGATTCAGGTTAAGCCAAATGACCAAGTAAAGCTGGCGCATGTGGACTTCGGCGGGAATCGGTTCCCCATTTCGGCGCAGAATCGGTACATCAAGGGTGACGGGTTTATCTATCCCGCGGCCTTTACTGCAGGAACGCTCGGGCGGAACACGCTACAGGCGCCGGGCTTGGTCTGGATGCAGGCCTCGCTGGCCAAAGAATTTCCGATCGTAGGCGAGCGTGTGAAGTTCCAACTGCGCTTCGACGTGAACAACGTGTACAAGTATCACAGCTTCAATCCGCCAAACTCGGCGTTCAATGCGACCGATCCTTCGACTTTCGGAACCTTCAGCGGCACACGTGGGTCGTTTTCAGATATCGGAACGGGGCGGTGGCACGGCATTATCGTGGGCCGGTTGATGTGGTAGGCGTGGAGTTCAGCCTTCAGGCAGCTGTGAATCGCCGTTCTCGGGTGCCTTGGAACGTGAGGTGGTCTCCCGAACGCCGACCCCCTGATTAGCCCGGCGGAGCCTGCCGCTCACATGTCCGGCAAACCGACTGAACGATGAACTCTGAACAACTCCAAACCTCATGTCCACCGCCTCGAAACCCAGAGCCAGCCACGATATCAAGGTTCTGGCGAAAACTTTTGAGATCCTGGAAGCGCTCCATCGAAGCGATGACAAAGGAGCACGCCTCAGCGAAATCGCCGCCACAGTGAAGCTGCCCAAGCCGACTGTCTTTCGCATCCTGCGCAGTCTTGAAAAGCTTGGCTACGTCGTTTTTGATACGGGATTGGAGACGTATCGCATTGCGCAGAGGTTGAAAGACCTGGGCCAGAGCCGTCTTTCGGAAGTGATCGGCCGGTTGGGCCGGCCCGCGATGATGCGACTGCTGGCTGAGTTTGAGCAGACGGTCAATCTGGCAACTTTCGAAAACAATACCCTCATCTATAAAGACATGCTCGAAGGGCTCCGCTCTGTGCGCATGCAGCCGGTGCCCGGAACATTCCTCCGCCTGACACACTCGGCCCTGGGAAAGAGCCTCCTGGCCTTTCTGCCTGCCGAACGCGTCCTGGCGCTTGTGGACGGGCAAAGCCGATCCGGGCAAAATCCGGGCTCGGCTCTCAAGGCCAGCTCCTTCCTTCGCGAGCTTCAAAGAATCCGCAAACTCGGCTACGCGGTAGACAACCAGCAGGTGGAGCAAGGACTCTGCTGTGTGGCCGCCCCGATCTTCGACAAACAAGGCCACCCCGTGGCTTCCATCAGCATTTCAGGGAGCAGCAGCGTCTTGACACCGGCGATCATTCGTCAGATCGGGATGCGGGTCCGTCAAGCCTGCGACGAGATTTCTCTTTCCCTCGGATACTCCCCAGCCTGAAACATCCCCGCTCCAGAATCAGAAATCAGCCTTCGGCTGCAAAATTCAGCTAGAAACTCGCGGCCGGCCATCCTCAGCCCGCCGCGAGGTGGGGGTGCTTTTTGGAAAAGGGCGCGGTGAGGACACCGTGCCCTACCTGTGGCTGGAATATCAGGGCGCAGCCGTTGGCCAGTTAGTACGTCGCCCGGCCGCCGCTAATGTCGACGCAGGCACCGTTAGTGAAGCTGCAATCATCGCTGGCCAGGAAATGGATAAGGGCAGCCACTTCCGAAGGCTTGCCCACTCTGCCCATGGGAATGCGGCTCGTCATGTAGTCGATTTGCTGTTGTGTCAACTGCTTCAGAATCGGAGTTTCAATGACAGCGGGCGTGAGGCAGTTGACGTAGATGCCGTGGGTGCAGACTTCCTTTGCCAGTGCCTTAGTCAGACAGATAACGCCGGCCTTGGTGGCGGAATAGGGCGTCAAGTTCGGGTTGCCCTCCTTGCCCGCGATAGAGGCAATGTTGACGATTCGGCCGCGCCGGTTCTTGAGCATCACGCCTAAGACAGCCTTGCAGCAAAAAAACACGCCTTTGAGATTGATATCGCAAACGCGGTCCCACTCCTCCTCAGAAACCTCCACCAGCGGTTTGTTAGGCCCGGCAATGCCTGCATTGTTGACCAGGACGTCGATGGTTCCAAAGCGCGCTACAACTTTTTGAGCCATGGCCTCTGCCTGGACCCACTTCGTGACGTCAACCGGCACGACCAGGCTTCGCTGGCCGCCAGGGTCTAACTCTCGGGCCGTGCGTTGCGCTTCGGCTTCATCCATGTCTGCCAGAGCCACGAAAGCGCCCGCTTCGAAAAAGCGCTCCGCGATAGCGGCACCGATGCCCCGAGCCGCGCCAGTCACTATGGCTGCTTTGTCACGAAGCGAGTAGAAGGAAGTCTCGGACATGAGTCACCAGAAGAAAATGGAAGGTGGCTGGTGGAATGATAGAAACCAGAGGGCAGCCGTAATCTGCCCTTCGTGTCCTGCCAACGGGCCGGTTGCGAGACGCCGACTTAGTTTGATGTCCGCTGCGCCGCAGCGCCGTATTTGTCGTTTAGCTTGTCCATAAACTGCTTGCACGCAGGCGTTACTTCCCAGGATCCCGGCCAGAAACAGAGATCGATGGCCCACCAGGGGGAAGTACAGCCGCTCTGGTTGAGGACAGGCATGATCGCGTCGAAGTCCAGCAACCCTTCCCCAAACGGGCGATGCGTGCTGGTTTCATTGTTATGCAGCGTTCCATCGGAATCGATCAGGTGAATATGCCCAATCTTGCCTTTCAGCTTCTGAATCATCTCGATAACGCCACCCTTCAGCGTTTCGGGCTGGCCCTGGTGGCGCGCACCCACAACCGCGCACATATGAGCATGCGAGGTGTCGAATAAGATCTTGAAGTTCAGATGGCCCACTTCGTCCACCAAACGCACAACGTCTGACGGCTTGTTGAAGGCAAACCCGGGCTCAAACTCCCAGGCGAGCAATACCCCCGCCTGTTGCGCCATTTCTGCGCATTTCCGCCAGGTCGGCACAATTCGCCTCAGAGCCTGGTCGGCCTTCACATCTTTAAGAACCGTTGGAGGATCGATCGTGTCCACACGCAGCGCCGAAATTTCCAGGTCTCTCGCGAAGTTCAGATTCTTCTCAAACGTCTTAAGGTATCCCGAATGATCGTCGGAACGAATGAGACTGTGGGCCGTGAAGTCAGGCGCGTAGCCTGAAATTCCCAGGCCAACTCCAGAAATCAACGCTCGCAGATCCTGACGGTGGCTGTTGCTCGCATAGTCATCCGGGTGCGGATGGGGCTTGAAGCCAATAATCTCCACACCATCGAACTTCAGTTCGGCCAGGCGTTGCACAACCTTTTCAAACGGGATCGGATTCTCCCAGTAAGGGCCAAAAACATAGGCCCAACTGCCAATGGAAATTTTCTTCTTCATGAAACCTCCTGATTCGTCAGTTGTCCGATGTCGATTCTGGTTCGCGCGTCATGGCCAACGAAGTCATGAATTCGACAACGGATCATCCTGCTTCTACCTTCTGTTTCTGTTCGTTCCACTTTACCTGCCTCCCCATCTTAAGAGACAGGTTGCCGATGTGAGAGGTGCGAGCAGCTTCGTGGGCCACACGAATATGGGCTGTGGGTGTTTTCCGGCTGCGAACACAGTCCAGAAAATTCTGCAAATGCGATTGTGTCCCGTCGGCCTGTGAGCGAATGAGTATTTCCGGCTCGGGCGCCTGCGTTCCTGCGATGTTGCGGCTTTCTTCTGCGTAAAACGCAAGATGGTGGCGGTCTACTTTCAAGGTTCCTTTTGTCCCGCGCAGTTCGAAGCCGCCGTCATCAATCCGGCTCGCCATCGTGCCCGTGTAAACCACCGTGTAATCCTTGGGGTACTCCAGCACACAATTGATGGTATCCGGACACTCCCAAGTTGAAGCATACACCTGTCCAGACGTGAGCGCCGTCTTCGGTGTTGGAGTCTCCATGTACCACTGGATCACATCAATCCAGTGAGTCATCAGATCTGTGAGCGCACCTCCGCCGAAGTCCCAATACCAGCGCCAGAGAAAGTAACGCTCGGGCTTCATGGGCTGATCTGGCGCTGAGCCCAGCCATCCCTTCCAGTTCAGCTTGGCTGCATCGAGCTCCAGCAAACGCTTCCGGGCAGCATAGTTCTGGTACCAGTAGGCCTGCCCAAACGTGATCTGGCCCAGCTTGCCCGAGTCCACAATCTGCTTGCCCAAGATGAAGTGCTCCCAGCTGCGCTGCTGCGTCCCGGTCTGCACCACCCGGCTCGACGCTTCGACGATCCGGACCATCTCCTCACCCTCTTCAATCGAGTGCGAGATGGGTTTCTCCACATACACATCTTTGCCAGCCTTGACCGCGTCGATCGTCATCTGCTTATGCCAGTGGTCAGGGCTGCCAATAACGACCGCATCAATTTCCTTGCTGTCCAGCAGCTCGCGATAGTCGCTACAGCGCCGTGCCGCCGTGCCAGCAGTTGCCACGGCCTCATCCATCCGCGGCTCATAAACATCGCTGACGGCTACCTGCTCGCAGTCAGGGAGATTCTTGAGAAGTCCCATGAGGTAGCGGGTCCTGCCGCCGGTTCCGATCGCTCCGATGCGAACGCGGTTATTTGCTCCCAGAATCCTCTGCGCCGACGCGGCGGTAAGGACAAGCCCCCTGCCCGATGTTCCCAGGAAACTTCTGCGGCTCCAGGAATGAATTTTGCTCATAGCATACCTTGCTCACGCGTGGCTCTGCGACAGCACCTACCAACCGCTGAGGAATACAGGTTTTCGCGATGCACGGCCATTGTACGGAAAAAGGGGGGAGTGTCAAGCAGAGGGGGCACAACCTGCAGAGAGGCGCGACCCGTCTCCGCCAAAGTCCAGGCCGCGGGCGGCGGGGCAGGAGACTCCCGGATCTGCGTCGTGCCTCTTCTCCTGCCGATGATAAGTGCGAACAGGCAACAACCAGTACTCAATGTCTGCTCTGAAAGAGGCGGGATCACTTTGAAGTCGTTTTCAGGAAAGGCTGGCTGAGCCATCGTAGGAGCCGTGTACCCGTAGAGAAGAACGGTAAGGCGTGCTTAAAGGCACAAGACAATTGTCTGTGACTCGTGGATAATCACTCATCCCAACGCGAGGTGATGATGCGGGTGTGAAACATCTGACGATGGCAGAACTTGAAGCTGGATTAGACGAAATTCGCCGGGCTCCCAAAGATGCGGGAGAGTTGAAGTTGATTGTCAGGCGGCCACAGACCAACGTCCGCGAGATTCTGAATGAGGGTGAACTGAGCCTGGCAGGAGGTCTCGTGGGAGACAATTGGGAAACTCGCGGCAGTTCACGCACGGCGGATGGATCGGCTCACCCCGAGATGCAACTGAACATCATGAATTCTCGAGTGATTGCTTTGGTCGCGCAGGACGTTGAGCGATGGCCGCTGGCAGGAGATCAGTTGTATATCGACATGGACCTGAGTGACGACAACTTGCCATCAGGCACACGGCTGGCGCTCGGCTCGGCGGTGGTCGAAGTCTCCGCTGAACCCCACACAGGCTGCCAGAAGTTTGTGGCCCGTTTTGGAGTGGATGCAATGAAGTTCGTCAATTCGGCGCTCGGAAGAAGACTTCACTTGCGCGGCATCAATGCCAAGGTAGTTCAGCCCGGAGTGATTCGCGTTGGGGATGCCGCGAGGGTTGAGCGTCGAAACCAGCAACGTACTGGAGAGCAACCAGCCACGGGTCAATTGAAACCCAGCCCGACCCTGTCAAGCCCAGCGTAACGCCTCCTCTAGATGTGGGCGGTGGTACAGCGCAAAGCACCGCGGTCAGTCACCTTGCAAGGATCAAACCCGGGCTAGCCTCAATCTGACCCCATTCTGTCCCCTGTGGTCATTCTCCCCGAACCCATCTCCCTTTTCCCCCAAGTCTTGCCCCCACGATCAATGAAAGTAAAGAATTTTTTAGGAGGATGAGCCTTTTTCCTCTCTTTTTACGCAATGTGTAATGAAAGGATCCAGAAACCCGGTGCCAACCGATTCAAAGATCGGAGACGTTTGCGCCTCAGGCTGCAAACCGTGCGAGGCCTTTCACAAAGAACTTGCACAGCTCGAGTTTCTGGCCATTCTTCAAAAGCCAAGAATCAACTCACAATCTGAAGATCGGGACGCTTGACTGACGTGATGGCATGCAATCTCCCGGCGCGGGAGAAGTGCTGTCAGGCGGCAAGCCGATCTGCAAGGCCGGAGGCACCGAGGCGTCACCTGGCGGTGCCGGTTGCAGAGCGCGACTACCTCTGGGTTGGCTAATCCCGTTGAAAGTCCGGGCGTGAGAACGTTGGCAACAAGAAAGGAAATCAAGTGAGCATACTATTTAGAGAGAGCATGAGCCCCAAATCCGCTTCACCATCCTGGCTTGTTGCAGTCGCAGGTTTGGTGGTTCTCCTTATTTGCGCCGCTCCACAGGCAGTTACGGCGGTGGACTGGAGCCCGCGGAATGGTCCTGAAGGAGGCTACGTCGTCGAGGTGGTCGTGGATCCGACGGACTCCAACATCGCTTATCTGGCCAACTATGCTGGAGTCCACAAGACCACCAACGGGGGAGCGAGCTGGACCAACTTGAATGCCTACTGGGGAGCCTTGTCTACAATTCGCATCGACCCCGCCAGCCATAACACTGTGTATTTGGTCAGCGGCCGCATCATCAGGAGCACCGATGGGGGCGCCAACTGGACGGTTCTGAACACTGAAAATTCTTGCACGGACGTTGTTAAGAATATGGTCATTGACCTCAAGAGCAGCAGCACGCTGTACGCGATCATGACACCCGCCGGGCAAACTCCCGACTACTATGTGGTCAAGAGTACGAACGGAGGCGATACCTGGACTCGGATGGCCTGGAAAGCCTCCGCCCTGGCAATCGATCCCTCCAGCAGCAACACCCTTTACGCAACCACGACGACCGGAATTCAGAAGAGTACCGACGGAGGGAGCACCTGGAGTCCGGCAGGGTCCGGGCTGCCCTCGGCCCAGACTTTGAAAACCGTGGTGATCGATCCCAAAACGCCCAGCAACCTCTATCTGGCTGCCACCGCTGCGATCTACAAGAGTACGAATGGCGGCGGGTCGTGGCAGCCCGCCAGCGACGCCACCCTCTCTGGGGCCAAACTCGAAGATCCGGTGATCGATCCACTCACTCCAAGCAATCTGTACGTTGTCGCTACTACCACCGGCAACTTGGGAACCATTTACAAAACCAGCAACGGTGGTGGCCAATGGGCCGCGCTTAATCTCGGCATAACGGACGCCAGCGCCCAGGTGGTGGCGGTCGATCCTTTGAACCCGACGACTCTCTACACAGGCACATTCGTGAATGGCGTTTTGAAGAGCACTAACAGTGGGACGAGTTGGACCACCCGCAACACGGGTTTGAAAGCGTTGCTCCAACACATGGCACTGGATGCCGCCAACAAAAACATCATCTACGCAGGCATTCCCGGGCTGGGAGTTTTTCAAAGTACCGATGGTGGCAACACTTGGGGAGCACGCAATGCGGGGTTGGCAAGCCTGATGGTTTCGGCCCTGGCGATCAGTCCCGTCGGCAACAGAACTCTCTGGGTCGCTGTCAACAGCGGCATCAACCCTGGAGTCTACAAGTCCACAAATGGCGGCAGCAGCTGGACAGCCGCCAACAACCCTCTGGATAATTTCGGTTTTCTGGCCCCGCTGAAGATGGTTGCCGACCCCGTCAATCCCAATGGGATCTACGCACTGGGCTTCGTAGGAGGCGTCTACCGCAGCAGTGATGGCGGCAGCACCTGGAACTCTTCTCGAGCAGGGTTCCCGGCCAACACCATCCCGAATGCGCTTGCCATCGACCCCAAAACTCCGACGACTTTATACGCAGGGATCTACGCCACTACTGGCGGTACCCCGCTGGTTTACAAGAGCACGAATGGCGGCGTGGATTGGGTCGCCTCCTCCTCGGGACTGCCGGGTGCCCAAGGCATATTCGATCTGGCTGTCGACCCCAAAACACCTTCGACGCTCTATGCAGCGGTCATTCTGTCCACAACGGTGAACGGAGGTATTTTCAAAAGCATCGACAGCGCAGGCGGCTGGCAGGATACCACCTTGGGGCTTCAGTCACCGATCGCCGGTTACAGCGATCCAACCTACGGAAACCTCCAGTTCGTCGGCCCGGTTCCGGTTTGCCCCTCTCCTCCGTTTGTGATTTCGGCGTTCAACATATCCATCGACCCTGCAACTCCCACGACCGTTTTTGCAGTCGTGGATGGTTTTGTTTTGCGCACAACCAACAGCGCGGCTACCTGGAGCATCGCTCACACCGGACTGCCGTTTGTTCCCTACCAGATTGGCGTGAGTCCGGCCGATTCCACGGCCGTTTATGTTGCCAACCAGGGGATCTATGTATATACCGGCACCGGGGGTGGCGGCGGAGGTGGGGGCACAACCAACTCTCTGTCGGTCACTTCACCCAACGGTGGTGAGAGCTGGGTTGCCGGTTCGGCGCACAACATCACCTGGACCAGCACGGGAACGATTGCCAACGTCAAGATCGAGGTCTCGACGGACGGCGGTGGGACCTACTCGACTGTTGCAGCCTCCACAGCCAATACGGGCAGTTACAGCTGGACCGTCCCCAGCACTGCGGCGACTGCTTGCAAAGTGCGCGTCAGTGACGCCGCGGCGGCAACCGTCTCCGATACGAGCGATGCCAACTTCACGATAACCGCCACTTCCGGCTGCTCCTATTCACTCAATCCGTCGAGCCGATCGTTCAGCACTTCCGGTGGAACGGGCAGCGTGAGTGTGGCCGCAGGTTCGGGATGCGCCTGGACTGCTGTCAGCAATGTACCCTGGATCACCATCACTTCCGGGGCCAGCGGCAATGGCAACGGAACGGTGAACTTCACCGTAGCAGCCACCAGCACCTCCCGGAACGGAACCATAACCATTGGTGGCCAGACTTTCACGGTCACGCAATCTCCATCCACCGGCATTTCAACCGACTTGTTTATTCCCATCGCGCTTTCGAGCAGCGGCGTCGGAGGCTCCTTCTACACCACCGAGACGACTTTCACCAACCGGGGAACATCCACTGCCCAGGTCGATCTCACCTACACGGCAGCATTTGGCGGAGGGAGTGGCACAGCTACCCTAAGCCTGCCTCCCGGCCAGACCGTGGTGTCGGATGAAATCGCGCATTTGAGGAGCTTAGGAGTTCCTCTTCCCGACTCGGGAAACCGGGGCGGGACCTTGCGCGCTCGAATTTCGAATCTCAGCTCGGCTTCTGCCGCCAGCGTGATCGCCCGGACCGCCACCGAAGTCAGAAATGGCTCAGGTGAACTGATCGGACGCGCCGGGCTGGCGTATGCTGCGATTCCTATCACCTCCTCTTCGGCGTCCGGCCTTACTGACGGAGGCGTTTCTGATGGCCAACCGAATCGCGCTAACCTGACCCTCCCGCCGACGGCCGCCACCGGCGCTCTCCAAACCTCCTCCTACATCTGCGGATTGCGGCAGAACGACACGGACCGTTCTAACGTGGCGTTCCAGAACGTGGGGAGCGCATCGGACGGAAACATCACCCTGCGAGTAACCGTCTTCGATGGCAACAGTTCTTTCTCCCAGGCTCTGCCTCTGGTGGTTCTGGAACCAGGCGGATTCTTTCAAATCAGCGGAGTGCTCGCATCCAACGGACTTTCCTTGAGCAGCGGCTACGTGAAAATAGACCGGATGGCCGGTACGGCAGCCTACTATGCGTACGGCGTCATCAACGACCAGGGAAATTCCGACGGCTCGTTCGTAGCTCCCCAGCCAGCCAGCTCTAGCGCCGTGGGCGGACTGACCTTGCCTGTTATCGTTCAAACCAGTTCCTTCTTGAGCGAATTAGTTTTGGCAAATGTTTCCAGCCAGGCACGCAACGTCAATTTCAGCTTCGTTGCCGATGCCGTGACCACGGCGGACAAAACGGCGCGCTTCAGTATCAACATCCCAGCGGGCGGACAGCAGATCATTCCCGACATCTTCGCCTACATGCGGGACAATGCGGTGGCAGGTATCGGCCCGGCAGGCACGACTCTAGCCGGCGCCCTGTTTGCGACGGCCACGGGTGGGGATATCAGTGGAGTGGTGCTCGGCGCTCGCACCTCGGCGCCAAGCACGAGCGTGAGCGGACGCTTCGGCCTCTTTTACACGGCCGTGCCCTATGGCCAGGCTTCAACCAGCAGTGCCTGGCTGTTTGGCCTGCAGCAGAACTCGGAGAATCGCACCAACCTCGCGATCGTGAACACGGGTGAAACGGATGGCAGCGCTGACACTTTTGTGATCGATTTGTATGACGGGGCCACGGGTGCCAAAGTGAAGACTCTGGATCCCATTGTACTCAACGCGCGCGGCTGGATTCAGATTGGCACGATTCTGGTCAACGCCCCGGGAGTGACGCAAGGTTACGCGGAGGTTCGGCGCACATCAGGCAACAATCCGTTTGTCACCTACGCCGTTACCAATGACGGCTCCGGCCCGGGTCTTCGCACGGGTGATGGCGCCTACATCGGCAGCAGCCAGTGACCGTGTTGAAAGCCGCAGTCTCTGGAGGAAACCGCTTTCGCTAAGATGGCGGCTTCTCCCGCGGACCAAGCTTTCCCCGGCCAAACCTGGCCCGAATGATTCCCAATTTCGGCGGCGGCTCAAAGCAAGAGCCGCCGCAAGGAGTCCGCCTGCCTTGGAGAGCGCCCAGAGGGCCTGCAGACGAATCACTCAGGGTAGAAGAGGTCGCACGACGCGATCTCTTCTACCCTGGGAAAGAATACCCTGTTTCTTCCCTAGCCGTCCGACACAACCTTGGGACACTACTGACGGAGTAGTACTAGCCAGGAGCCTGCCGTAGAATTGTGGTGCGGCCACCTTTGGCTGCACCACCATTTTTCAAGGACGTGCAGGCAGGGATGCCTGCACCACGAGCCACAAACAGCATTTCTCCTGCAGGCTCCCAGGGGAGCTGTGAAAGAATTGGCTGTAGCGGCGTCTGTGACCGCCGTCTGGAGTTTTGACATTTACAGGCATGGAAAGACCGCCTCGCAACCCAAAGGGTTGCCATCCATTAGCCGGGGGTCGAGCGACAGCGACACCCCCGGCAGACGAACATCAGTTGCGACCCCGGCGGGGGTCGCAGATCACTCTTGCACCCCTGCGGGCCGTAGCGGCGGTCTGTGACCGCCGTCCTCCTTTCTTATCCACTTTTCCTATCCACGGGTTAGGCCGGCACTCGCAGAGTGCCGCTACAATTCTTCACAGGTCCCAGGCTCGGCGGTTGACATTGCCGGCTATCCGCAGGTACTCTATTGCTGTTTTCCAGCCTCACAGCCTTGCTTCCCATGGCTCAGCCTGCTCAAAGCTTGCGCAGCGTGTCTGCACCGCCGACGCAGCCAGCAAAACTGCTGGATCGCGTCCGCGCCGCGATTCGCGCGCGCCACTACAGCATCCGTACTGAAGAAGCCTACATTGGCTGGATCCGGCGCTTCATTCTCTTTCACAAGAAGCGTCACCCGGCGGAGATGGGTGAGTCCGAGATCAACCAGTTTCTGACCCACCTGGCCGTTCGCGAGGATGTCGCGGCCTCGACGCAGAATCAGGCCCTCTCCGCCCTTCTCTTCCTTTATCAGGCGGTGCTTGAAAAGGAACTCGACCGGCTTGACGGGGTCGTGCATGCCAAAAAGCCCAAACGTTTACCAGTGGTTCTCAGACGCGAGGAGGTACGGAGTCTGTTGGACCGAATGTCGGGCACTCCCAGACTGGTCGGCTTGTTGCTCTATGGGGCGGGGTTGCGACTGATGGAAGCTTTGCGGCTCCGCGTGAAGGACATCGATTTGACTGCCAATCAGATTACGGTGCGGGAGGGCAAAGGACAAAAAGACCGCGTCACCATGCTGCCCGGCGCGGTGAAACCGATACTGATAGAGCAGCTCAAGCGCGTCCGACAAGTCCATCAACAAGACATCAGCCAGGGTTTCGGACGTGTGTATTTGCCCGAGGCACTAGCCCGAAAATATCCCAATGCCGAACGTGAGTGGGGATGGCAATATGTCTTTCCCGCGGCGGATTTTTCTGTGGATCCGCGTTCCGGCGCCAAACGACGCTACCATTTGGACGAATCGGTTATCCAGCGCGCTGTCAAGCAGGCCACCCATCAGGCTGGTTTGAACAAGCCTGCAACTCCACATACCCTGCGCCACTCCTTTGCCACGCACCTGTTGGAAGACGGGTACGATATTCGTACCGTCCAGGAACTCTTGGGTCACCGGGACGTTCGAACGACCATGATCTACACCCACGTGTTGAACCGCGGAGGTCGAGAAGTCCTGAGCCCGGCAGACAAACTTTAATGGCCTGTTGCAGTCTATCCCGCCGTCGGAATAGGCTGCACGCGCACTCTATTCCCGGTGCCCCAGAGGCACGAATTGGCGATAAGTCTAAGGATGACACCTGTTCCGGGCAAGACGAGCAGCGAACTTTTAGGGTTTTAGGCTGCAGGCAATGAAGCCTACAGCGAAGCCTTGTTAGGCAGCGAGAGAGGCGAAAGCGATGACCGACGTTCGGGACCAATGGGCGGCTGGGTCAAGCTACGAGGACTTCATGGGCCGATGGAGCCGCCGCCTCGCGACTGAGTTCGTCTCCTGGTTGCGGATTCCTGGCGGCGTTCACTGGCTGGACGTCGGGTGTGGCACGGGAGCGCTTGCCGATGCCGTCTGTAGCCATGCGGACCCTGCGTCTGTCGTAGGGTGCGATCCGGCGACGCCCTTCATCGAATATGCTCGAGAACACAGTCGTGATGCGCGGCAATCCTTCGTGATCGCCGGAGTTGGCAGCCTGCCGCGCCGCCCCGGTGGGTACGGCAGCGTGACCTCCTTGCTCGCGTTGAACTTCTTGCCCGACGCCGAAGAAGCAGTTCACGAACTGCGGTCCGTGGCTGCGCCGCGGGCCACGGTGTCCGCGTGCGTGTGGGACTACGGCGACGGCATGCTATTCCTCCGCCACTTCTGGGATGCTGCCGCGTCGCAGGATCCGGCGGCCTCAGCGCTTGGCGAAGGCAACCGATTCCCACGTTGTCGTCGCGACGCCCTGACGGCGCTGTTTCGCGACAGCGGCCTCAGTGACGTACGCTGCGAGCCGATTGAGATCCTCACGGGCTTCGTCAGCTTCGATGACTATTGGCGCCCGTTTCTAGGCGGAACAGGCCCCGCGCCCTCCTACGTTGCATCTCTTGGCGCCGACGGCCGCGCAATCCTGGAGCGGAAGCTCAAAGAGAAGTTGCGACAAGGGCCAGACGGAACGATCACTCTCACTGCGCGAGCCTGGGCAGTTCGCGGAACCGTGGACTGATGGATGCGCTGCCTAAC
>Ga0187893_10005285_pt1 | contig 23368 bp, 12 predicted proteins | sample MA1701074metaG_FD_139574 | JGI IMG/M metagenome (GOLD analysis project Ga0187893, IMG submission 139574) | White microbial mat communities from a basaltic lava cave in the Kipuka Kanohina Cave System on the Island of Hawaii, USA - MA170107-4 metaG ...
AACCCTTCTGAAGAAACGGTTTGAAGTAGAGCGGTTTGTGCGCGTGGCTTGCCCCACGCTCGGCACCACGCTGGCCTCCGGACGACTCGATCGCTGGATTTCAACGATCGGCAGCGTAGCGACCGCAATGCCCGACACGCCAATCTTCGACGCCTTCAAAGACTTGGGCGATTTCGCGGCTGCCGTGATCAAGGAACGTACCGATCCGTCTGCGCTCCCGGGATTGGAAGCGATGATGCCGGATTCGCCGCTCATCAAACTGGTGAACTGGCCGTCCACAATCCTTTCGGGCCAACTGACCGTCATTGCTGGAGACATCGAGCCCGATGCCTGGTGGGCCAAACTCTTGGTTTTCGGAACCGATCGGTTTTACGAGGGCGACCACGACCTCGTTGTGAACACAGCTTCTATGTATGGAGGCGTGCCGCGCGAACCGGCTGCGCTCGCGAGTTTTCACAAAGGCCCCGGAGTGAATCACTTCACCTACTTCAGCAACGGTGAAAGCGCGAAGCAACTGGTGCGCGCACTAACGCGCAGCGCGGATGAGCACGCGGGCTTTGAGCTCCTCGAAAAACCCACTGTGGACATTGCGCGAGCCGTCGCTGTCCGCTCCGCCGAGCCTCGGCCTGTGATCTTTGTTCTGCCGGGCATCATGGGTAGTGAGCTCTCCGTTGGAAGGGATGCGGTGTGGGCCAGGATTCCCGATCTCGTGTTCGGTGGCCTTCGCAAGCTGCGCATCGACGCCAGGAATGTGAAACCGACCCAGCCCATCGCGCGCTACTACGGTGAACTGATCGAGTTTTTGGCCCGCACGCACAAAGTCATTCCGTTCGCCTACGACTGGCGTCTGCCGGTCGAGCAGGAAGCCGATCGGCTGGCTCAGGATCTTCGGCGCGAGTTCGAGCAAGCCCGCATGCAGAAACAGCCGGTTCGCGTACTGGCCCATTCGATGGGAGGATTGGTGGCTCGCACCATGATCGCGCGTCACAGCGCCCTATGGCGCGAGGTTTGCAGCCAACCGGGAGCCCGGCTATTGATGCTGGGCACGCCCAACGGAGGCTCGCATTCCATCACCGAGCTGCTGGTTGGCAGTTCTCCAACGCTCAGAAAACTGGCGCTCGTGGATCTTCGACATTCGCAGAAAGAATTGCTGGGAATCATCTCGCGCTTCCCGGGTGTCCTGGCGATGCTACCAGTCGATGCCCAGGAGGATTATTTTGCACCGCAGACTTGGCGAGGCTATCACGAGCGGGCGGGCGCCGGTTGGATTCTGCCCCAGGAGCAGGACCTGGCCCAAGCACGACGTTTTCGCCAGCTACTCGACCGTACCCCTCTGGACCCGGCTTCGACGGCTTACGTGGCTGGAAGAGCGGCAGTCACCCTGGCCGGTATGTCTTTCAATCCGGACCCGAAGAGCGGACAGATTCAGTTCATGGCTACTGCGCGCGGCGACGGCCGCGTCACCTGGGATAGCGGCATTCCTCAGGGCATTTCCACATGGTATATGGATGTCGAGCACGGAGACATGCCCGCACATCCGCCCTCCTACGAGGCGTTTTTGCAACTGCTTCAAAGCGGCAACACAACTTTGTTGCCGCAGACGGCCCCAGTTTCAAGAGCGGCTGCCGAACTTTTCGTTGCTCCCCGCGCCATCGATGAACTCTACCCGAACGCCGAGGAACTGGAAGCCTCGGCGGTCGGCGCTGGACACCGCCGGCGAAAGGCGCCCAAGCCTCGCGAGGCGCCCGTCCGTGTCCGGGTGGTGCATGCTAATCTCGCCCTCGCCCGCCACCCAGTGGCAGTGGGACATTATGCCGGAGACACCATAATCAGTGCTGAGGCGCATCTGGATCGAGCCCTTGATGGCGAACTCACGCGGCGGCATCTGCTTGGGCTCTATCCTGGTCCTGTCGGCACCTCGGCACTTTTCACAAACCCAAGGCTTCATCAGGATCCTCCTCCTTCGCCGCTCGGCGCCATCGTCATTGGACTGGGCACTCCTGGCTCTTTAAACGGCAGCACTCTGTCGCGGGCCGTTTCACGAGCGATGCTGGATTACGTCATCGAGTGGAGCAATCACGAGCGCAGTCGCGCGGGCAGCAAAGGCCGGGAAACTCCCCCCGAACTGGGGGTAACGATGCTGCTGGTGGGGAGCGGCGCCGGGGGCGTGAGCGTGCCTGACTCTGTCCATGCGGTGCTGCAGAGCGTGGTGCGAACCAACCAGGCCCTGTCTGCGGCACGCCAGCCGCAGCGGATCCGCGAAGTAGAGTTCATCGAGTTATGGGAAGACCGGGCCATTCAAGCGGTGAGGGCCTGCCAGGAGATCGAAGTCGATCCTGAACTGCGGGGAGTCTTCACGATCCACTCTGAGCTGGATGCCAGAAAGGGAGGCTTGCGGCGGGTCAGCTACGAAGATCCGTCCGGCTGGTGGCACCGGGTACAAATCCTGGGCGGAGGGGATGAAGATTCAAACTATTGCACGCTGCGATTCACGGCCACCACACGGCGTGCCCGCAATGAAGTGAGGCTGTTGCCCACACAACGCGCACTGGTCGATCGATTCGTCGAGGAAGCCATCCGGACTCCGCATGACAACCGCAGCGTGTCACGCACACTGTTCGAGATGCTTCTGCCGAACGAACTGAAAGAACAGGCGCCCGATCAGGATGACATCGTGTTGCTGCTGGACGAAGAGGCCGCGCGCTATCCTTGGGAACTGATCGAAGACCCGGGCGGATCGGGCCGAAACCCATTTGTCATCGAGCATGGAGTGCTTCGACAACTGGAGACCCTGCAGTTCAGGGAGTCGGTGCGCTCTGTTGTCGAACGGAATGCGCTGGTGATTGGAGACCCAGTCAGTCCCTTCGTGGAGCTCAAAGGGGCCCAGGCTGAGGCCGACGCCGTTTCGCGCAGCCTTGAAGCCAATGGGCGTTTTCACGTGGACGCACGAAAACGTCCTGACGGCGACGAAGTGATCCAGGCGTTGTGCGCCATGCCTTACCGGGTTCTGCACCTTGCAGGGCACGGAGTCTATAAGTACTTGCCAGCCTCCCAGTATCTTGAGTGCGGCCAGGACGCCGGGCTGCCGAAGCGCAACCAGACCCAGACTATGAAACCCGTTACCGGCATGGTGATCGGCGACGGCATTTTCCTCACACCAGCGGAGATCCGGCAAATGCGGCAAGTACCGGAACTGGTCTTTATCAACTGCTGCCATCTGGGTCACATCGAAGCAAGCGATCGAGGAGCTTTCAATAATCGGCGGGACCAGAACTTGATCGCTGCGAACGTGGCCACGGAGTTCATTCGAATGGGGGTGCATGCGGTGGTCGCAGCCGGGTGGGCAGTGGACGATGCGGCTGCCCTTACGTTTGCTACCGCCTTCTACGATCGAATGCTCGAAGGTGTCTCTTTTGGTCAGGCAGTCAAACAAGCGCGCAAGATCACGTTTGATCTGCACCCTCAAACCAACACCTGGGGCGCCTACCAGTGTTACGGCGACCCAGACTACCGTTTGGTTCGGAAGAGCGAAGCAGCGAAAGTAACACAGAAAGAGATTTCGTTTGTGTCGCGCCAGGAAGCCCTGGTGGAGATCGCCAATCTCGCCGCGCGCCTCTCCACCAAGGCAGGCGCAGACCAGCAGGGAGAGCTTGAATGGCTGGCTGCGATCCGAAAGGCACTCGAAGAAAAGAAGTGGTTGGAGAAAACTTCAAAGAACGGAAAGATTTGGGCCGCGCTGGCCAATGTGTACAGTGAATCTCGATTGTTCAGCGAGTCCATTGACCACTTCCGCGCTGCAATGGCATTGGATCCGTCCGCGGTCACCTTGAGAGATATCGAGCAACTCGCAAATCTGTTGAGCCGTCAAGCTGTTGAGCGGCAGATGGACGGATCGGCCCCGGCCAGGCAAAACGACAAAGCTCGCAGGGCGCGTGTCGCGCAGGCTGAGTCAGACATCGACGAAGCCATCAGCCTATTGAAATGGCTTATCGACGCTCCGAGTTGGAGGCCGAATAAACAGAAGGGGAAGGGGCCTTTGACTCGTGAAGAACCCGGCAGGACCGCCGAACGTCTTTCTTTGCTGGGAAGCGCTTACAAACGTAAAGCGTGGATCAGTGCCAAGCCTGGAGCAGCTCTGAACCAAATGAAGCGGGCTTACGCGGAGGCTTTCAGTCTGGCCGCTAAGGGCGGAAGCGATGCCCTCTATCCAAGACTCAACCAGCTGTATGCTGAAGTTATTCTGAGCTGGGACAAGAAGCTGAAGCCCCAACACACCAAATCGGGCCTTCGCAAAGAGCTGGAAACTCTGAAGTCGGAGGTGGCACAACTCAGCCGCGCGAGAGATTCTTTCTGGGATGAGGTCATGCTTCATGATAGCGAGCTCGCGTTAGCCCTGCTGGGGAAGAACTTGAAAGGAGCTACGATTAAAGCATTCGCAGAGCGCTACACAGAAGCTCGTCACCGTGCGAGCCGGCGGGAATTCGCTTCAGTGCTGGATCAGATCGAATTTTTGGAGACTATGGCACTCAAGTTCGGTAAGAAAGACATTGCTGGAAGCCTCGATCAGTTGGGCAAAGCGTTGCAGCCTAGGTCGGAAAAGACAGTTGAAAAACTTGAAGGACCCGGCACTGAGGCTTGAAGCTTTCCGAGAGCGGCGCTGCTGTTGACTTGCTACCAGTCATCCTAGGGGATTTTTCGTGACAGTCAGCACATGGCTGCCTGGGCGGCTTGCTGGTCTCCCGCAATGGACTAAGTCCAAATTCTTGTGGGCCAACACGGATTATTCCGTTATCCGGTCTCTTGTCCGACTACCCAGCTTTGACCTTGACAGAACTCCACCCTATCTCTATTCTGTCGATAGCCTTATAGACTGAGGTCCCGAGTCAAAAATCCAAGTTTTGAGAGGAGACAACATGAAGAGGTTCGGTGCTTTTGCGTTGGCAGCATTCTTGATTTCTGGTTTGAACCTGATTTCTGGAGAGAAAGGCAAATGGACAGGCTGGCTTTCTGATGCCAAGTGCGCTGCCAACGGGGCCAAGGCCGCTCACAAAGGCTGTTCGATCAAATGCGTTGAAAGTGGACAGCCGGTGGTGTTTGTTCAGGACAGCGACAAGAAGGTATTCAAGTTGGAGGGTGCCGAAAAAGTGAAATCCCTGGTTGGGGACAAAGTTGTGCTCGAAGGTTCCCTCGATGGCGAGACGATCAAGGTGGCTTCGGCGGCAAAGGCTGAATAGATAGTATAATTTAGGGATTAGCCGCCCAGCGCCAGAATCCTTGCTCGACCTGCTGCTGTTCCTGTTGCCAGGAAGGGCAGCGGGCCAAGCTGGCAGGGGGCGTGGCATGCCCAGCGGACTTTCTTAAGGAGAACCCCGACCGTGATTCGACTGGACGCAGACAAATCGGTTCGTTTTTGCGATGGCTTCACGCGACGCGACTTTCTGCATGCAGGCACGCTTGCGCTCACTGGGTTTGGGCTGACGAACCTTTTCTCGATGAAGGCGCTGGGCGTCGTTCCTAGAGACAAGGAATTGAACGTCATCCAGCTGTTCCTCGTGGGTGGTCCGAGCCAGTTGGATACCTGGGACATGAAGCCCGATGCGCCAGCCGAAATACGCGGTCCTTACAAGCCCATCAAGACGAATGTGCCGGGTATTGAAATTTGCGAAATTTTTCCGCGCATGGCCAAGATGGCGGACAAGTACGCCCTAATTCGAAGCCTGTATCACACTGCCGCTGCAGTGCATGATACCGGCCACCAGATGATGCAGACGGGTCGCCTGTTTCAGGGGGGCATTGTGTCGCCGAACTTTGGCTCTGTCATGGCATACAAAAAGGGCGGGCGTGGTGCAGTGCCCCCCCATGTTTTGGTGCCGCGGCCCATTGGTAACACAGGAGGGGGATTGCCGCACGGCCAGGAAGCCGGGTTCCTTGGCAAGAGCTATGACCCCTTCGTCTTGGGCTCAGATCCCTCCGATCCTGGCTTCAAAGTGCCCGATATGCTGCCGCCTGATTACATTTCGTCCTTGCGGACCGACCGGCGAAGACACTGGCGCCAACTGGTGGATCAGTCGGTGAAGGCGTTCGAATCCACCCCGGATGCAAAACTCTTTGACACGAATTTCAATCAGGCTTACGGATTGATGTCTTCGGTCAATGCCCGCGAGGCCTTCGAACTCGAGCGTGAGTCCGACAAAATGCGCGACACGTACGGGCGCAACCGCTTCGGCCAGAGCTGCCTGCTGGCACGCCGGCTTATTGAAGCAGGCGTGCGCTACGTGACGGTGAACATGTTTGAGACGGTGTTTGACGAGATTACCTGGGACATCCACGGTTCACGGCCGTTCAGCCCTATCAGCTGTTACCGCGATCTAGTAGGCCCCATGTTTGACAATGCTTTCAGCAGTTTGTTGGAAGATCTGTCACAACGCGGCTTGCTGGAAAATACGCTGGTGATGGCCACGGGCGAGTTCGGAAGAACGCCGAAGGTCAACCCTGCGGGCGGACGTGATCATTGGCCGGCTTGCTGGACGTCCATTTTCGCGGGCGGTGGCGTTCAGGGCGGCCAAGTCGTGGGAGCGTCCGATGAGATTGGCGGTTCGCCCAAGGACCGTCCTGTCACTCCTGCCGAGATCGCGGCCACCGTGTACCACCTGATGGGTCTTGACCTGGAGACATTTCTTCCCGCCCAGCTCGGCCGCATCGTGCCTCTGGTTGACAACAACGCTCAGCCCATCAAGGAATTGCTGGCCTAGGACGTAGTGCGTCCGTGACACGTGTTTCGCTTGGTTTCTTCTTTCGCGGAGCGTGCACAACGGGGAGACGAAGAGGGCGTTGGTGCGGCAAGACATTCGGCTGCACAGACCCTATGGCTGGCCTGCACTACCCTATGAGGGAGACGAAGAGTTCCAATGCTTCTCCAGAAACTGCTAGTAATTTCGCTCATCCTTTTGCTGGATCATCCAGTGATAGCGGCTGCTCCGTCGTCTGCTGAGTCTGCCGTTCAGAAACCCTTTCAATCGATCAAGATTTTCCCTGGAGACGTCCTTCTCGCCAGCCGCCGCAGCCGCCAGCGGATCCTCGTCCAGGGGTATTATGCAGACGGCTACTCGGAAGACATCACCAATCGCGTCAAGCTCGCAATTGGCGATGGCAAGGTCGCCCGCGTCGCCTCCGGCGTGATCACTCCGCTGGACAACGGCTCAACAGTTGTTACCGCGAAGCTTGGCAGCCTGAGCGCATCAGCTCCCGTTGCTGCCCGCAACATCGACCAGACTCCGAAATGGAGTTTCCGCAATCACGTCATCCCCGTCCTGACGAAGACGGGTTGCAACATGGGCGCCTGCCATGGGGCGTCCGCCGGTAAGAATGGATTTAAGCTGACACTGCGAGGTTACGACCCGGAGGCCGACTACAGCGTTCTGACGCGCGAAGCCGTCGGGCGGCGCGTTTCACCTCAGGATCCTGGTCGCAGCCTGGTGCTGCTGAAACCAGCGCTGCTGATCCCCCATGCGGGCGGCCGCCGTTTCGGCGTCGAGTCGCTCGAAAATACAAGGTGCTGGCCGAATGGATCTCCGAAGGAACGACCCCACCGTCTCCGTCAGACCGCCGCATCGAACAGATCTCTGTCGAGCCGCGTGATCTGAAGTTGCGCCCCGGCTTGAAGCAGCAGTTGCTGGTGACCGCCCATTTCAATGACGGTTACCGTGAAGACGTCACTGGCTGGGTCCGCTTTGAATCGACCAACTCCGGCACAGCTAGCGTGAATGAGCTTGGCTTGGTGGAGCTGAAAGGCTCGGGTGAAGCAGGCATTACCACCATGTATCTTAGCAAGGTGGATGTGGCCACCGTAGCGGTTCCCTATCCCAACACCGTGCCCGAAGCTGTGTTCTTGAATGCCCGAACGAAGAATTTTGTGGATCCGCTTGTGCTCGATAAGCTACGCGCCTTAAATATTGAGCCCTCGGAACTGGCCAGCGACAGCGAGTTCATTCGTCGCGCCTATCTCGACAGCACCGGAACCTTGCCGACCGCTGCGGAAACTGAAGAGTTTCTCGCCAGCACCGCACCGGATAAGCGCAAGGTCTTGATTTCCCGGCTGCTCGCGAGTGAAGCCTACGTGGACTACTGGACCTACAAATGGTCCGACCTGCTGCTGGTCACTGTGGGCAATGCAGACAATCCCGGAGGCAACAAACTCACCGCACCGGCGGTGCGTTCCTTCTACAATTGGATTCGCCGGTCGGTCGCCCAGAACCGGCCCTGGAATGAAATGGTGCGGGAGATGTACACCGCCACCGGCAGCAGCCGCGATAATGGCTCCCTGAATTTCTATCAGCTGCACAAGGATCCCATACGCCTGACCGAAAACACCACCGTGGCCTTCATGGGCCTGCGGCTTACGTGCGCGCGTTGCCACAACCACCCGCTGGAAAAGTTTACCCAGGTGGACTATTACAAGATGGCTAACCTCTTTGCGCGGGTGAAGCAGAAGGCGGGCGACTCCGCTGGAGAGATTGTCGTATACAACGCCGACTCGGGAGACATCCCTCACCCGCGACTGAACAGGCCGCTGCCTCCTGCGCCATTGGAAGCCAAAGAAATCTCTCTGGACGCAGACGGACGGCGCGAGGTGCTGGCCGACTGGCTAACCTCTCCGGCAAACAGCCAGTTCTCTCGAACGATCGTGAACCGGGTTTGGGCCAACTTCATGGGCCGAGGGTTAGTGGACCCGGTGGACGATTTGCGTTCCACTAACCCTCCATCGAACGCCCCCTTGATGGACGCCTTGGTGAAAGACTTCGTGAAGCACGGATATGACATTAAGCACCTGGCTAGCGTCATCATGAACTCGGCCACGTATCAACGTTCCTGGCAGACCAAAGCAACCAATGTGAACGATGATCGCTACTACTCGCACTATCTCATCAAACGGCTGCCGGCCGAGGTGATGCTCGATGCGATTTCGCAGGTAACCAGTACCCCAACGGCGTTCGAAGATTTCCCGCTCGGCACACGGGCGCTGCAACTTCCGGATACGGCGACCGAATCGTACTTCCTGGATGCTTTCGGAAGACCTGACCGCGCCGCAACTTGTGAGTGTGAACGTGATCCCCAGCCAAACCTGCGGCAGGCACTGCACATGATCAACGGCGACACGATCAACAGGAAACTCACCGCCAAGGGAAGCCTCACCGACATGGCGTTGAAACTGGGCCTCTCAAACGAGAGGTTCATCGAGCACCTGTACCTTTCCGCCTTCAGCCGCCGACCGACCGACCGGGAAAGAAAAGTCGCCCTGGAATCACTCAACGAAGCCTGCGGCACCACCCAGCAGGCGCGCCGCGAAGCTCTGGAAGACTTCACCTGGGCTGCGCTGACAGGAAAGGAATTCATTTTCAACCACTGAAGAGATTGTGGTGGCATCGTAAGGAATGGTTGACCTTCAGATCGTCCCCTTTTCCAAGTGGGGACCTGCGGGGGTCAGCGTTGTTGAATCATTTGTTTGGAGACAGCTGCCTTAAAAACCCCAATACCCCTAGTCCGAAGGGGACAGCTTCTGGTTTCGAGCGCATACGCATAAGGGAGAGCCCAACAGGGGCCTTTCATGTACTCCTGCATTCCTCTATGGCGTTCGATACTCAGAGAGGAAGTCTAAAAATGGTGAGAGTCATCAAGGTCTTTTTCTTTCTCGCGTTTTTCTCCGTGTGTCTGTGTCCCTCGCTTCTTACCGCTCAGAACACCACCGAGGCCACCAAGAATTACCACGATCTCAATCCCGGTGTGCAGGTCAGTTTCGCTAAGCAGGTGGCGCCCATTTTTCAAGCCAAGTGCGTCACGTGCCACTCCAAAACCGCCAACATGGGAGGGTTCGTTCTTTCCGACTTCGAATCGCTGATGAAGGGCGGTAGCCATGGCAAGGCTATCATTCCTGGAAAGAGTAAGGAGAGCCGGCTCTTCCAAATGGTTGAAGGAACGGTGCAGCCCCGCATGCCAATGAGCGGAGAACTCGAGCCGCAGGAAATCGCAAGCATCAAGCTGTGGATCGATCAGGGCGCCAAGCTGGATGAGGACGTAGGCCAGTTGCAAGCACTCCATGAACCTGAGATCCCAAAGATCAGGGCGGCGCCTGTACCTCAGCAGATCGGGGCCATCGCGTTCTCTCCAGACGGCTCGATCATCGCAGCGGGCGGCTATGGAGAAGTCACGTTCTCCTCATCGTCCACTCGCAAGCTTCTTGGAAAGGTGACCGGCATCACGGAAGCCGTGCGCACTGTGGCGTTTTCACCCGATGGCAAGTTTTTTGCGGTCGGCGCCGGCCGCCCGGCTCAGGAAGGGGAGATCAATATCTGGCAGACTGGTGACCGTTTCTGGACGAAGTCTGCTGCCCAGACGGTCAAAGCGCATCGCGACTGTGTATACGCGCTGGCGTTTTCGCCCGACAGCAAGCTGCTGGCCTCTACCAGCTACGATCAGATGATTTATCTCTGGGATCCCGCCACCGGAAGACAGATCAAACCGCTCAAAGAGCATACCGATTCAGTGTTCGATCTGGCGTTTTCTCCGGACGGGAAATGGCTGGCCTCCGGCGGTGCCGACCGCACCGTCAAACTTTGGGACGTGGCTTCAGGCAAGCGCATCCACACGTTGGGAAGTTCGACCGAAGGCGTGAACACGCTGGCGTTTCATCCGAGCGGGAAGTACGTAGCCGCCAGCGGTTTCGACCGCACCATCCGGGTTTGGGATCTCAGCGGCAGTGGCGATCCCTTGGAGATTCATTCTGTCATCGCCCATGAAGAACCCGTCCTGCGCCTGGCCTATTCTCCTGACGGCCGCTGGATGGCAACCACGGGCTGGGACAAGCTGGTAAAGATCTGGGATACGAAAACGATGCAGCAGGTCCGCGTCATCCCTGATCAGAGCGACTGGGTGCTCTCAATGAGTTTTTCGCCCGACAGTAAGCAGTTGTTGTTTGCGCGCTACGATGGTTCGGTATCAGTCTACGAAACGGAAAACTACGGACTGATCGGCAACCTGCTGGAGACGCGACCCGCCGAGCAGGCAGGAAAGTAGGCGCTGAACATATAACTACTCTGAAGATTGGACGTTTTTACAGAAGTGAAGCAGCAGGAGGCCGCTGCTTCCTCTAATAGCACTGGATGAGCGAGAGACCTTAGCCCAAGGCAGAGCGAAAGGCAGAAAACCTCCGCTCTCCCCTGGGTCAGCATTCCACGTCGACCCAGGGCGGCGCACGCTGGAGCTCCATGCAGAGGAAGCGGCCTCCTGCCGCTTCACAAACGTCCAATCTCCAGATTCCCGCTTTCGCGGGAATGACGGGCATAAGCGCATAAGAACGCACCACTGAAAAATGAACGATGTTTCTGTTCTGGAGGTCCTGACATGAATCACCTTCTTCGGTCTTTCTTGATCGCCCTGGCCGCAATTCCGGTCCACGCATGGGCCCAGACCACCCCGCCTACGGTCACTTTCACCACGCCGTCGGGTATTCAGCGTGGTTCTAAGGGCACGTTCGTCATCGAAGGCACTAGCCTCGAAGGTGCTAAGACGCTGGTTTTTTCCGAACCTGGCTTGTCGGGCAAAGTGCTTGAAGTCTCTGCGGTCCCCGCCAGTATGTCCGCGCTGGAGCCCAAAGTGGTCCGATCGAGTCGTCCTTATTTCGACGAGCCGCCTGCCGTTCAAGCACGCGTGGAAATCTCTGCGGAATCGTGGATGGCACCCGGCACGCACCTGTTTCGCATCATCACTTCCAATGGCAGTTCAACGGCCGGCCGCATCGTGGTTTCTCCCTACCCGGAAACGCAGGAGCAGGAACCCAATGACAGTTTTGCCGAGGCGCAGGAACTGGCTCTGCCCATGACAGTGCATGGCCTGCTGCCTAAACCAGGCGACACCGATGCATATCGCTTTCAGGCGAAAGCCGGCCAGGAATTAGTCTGTCTCATCAATGCGGGTGGGCTGGGGTCACGTCTCGATCCCGTTGTGGAAGTTATCGACGCGACCGGGAACTTGATCGCTTCCAACCAGCAGGAACGCGACCGCAATTCACTGGGTGTAAAGATCCCGGTGGATGGAGTCTATGCGGCCCGCGTCAGCGACTATCAGCAGGGAGGCACCATCCGCCACTTCTACCGGCTCACCGTGGGACAGTTGCCTCTGCTCACGGGCCGCTATCCGTTGGGGCTCAAAGCGGGCACCACGCGCGACTTCAAGGTTTGGGGCTACAATCTGGGCGACACGAAGACCGCGGCACCCGAGGCTTTTGGCATGATGGTGGGCAAGGTGATGGACACCGGCGCGCTAGTCGCGCAAACAAAGCTGGGCGAAACGGTTAATACGTTGCCCCTGGCCATCGGTCGCTTTGATGAAGTGGAGGAAACCGGCACCAACACGAGTTGGCAGACCGCTCAGGAATTGCGTTATCCCGTCACCGTGAATGCCCGGTTGACATTGGACTCAAGCAGTAAGGCCAGTCCGGACTACTATCGATTTACCGCCAGGAAAGGTCAGCAGCTCATCCTTGAGACTGCCGCCAGCCGGCTGGGATCGCCGCTTGACTCGGTGATTGAGGTCCTCGATTCGACCGGCAAGATTGTGCCACGCACTACCGCGCGCGCCGTCTGGAAAACCCAGCTGACACTGCGCGACCGCAGCTCTCGCGATGTCGGCTTGCGGCTGTTTCAGCCTACCGGCCTTGAATTGCATGACTATATGGTCGTCGGCGCCGAATTGCTTCGCATCGTTCGTCTGACCTCGGCGCCAACTGCCGATGAAGACATTCTCTTCGATAATTTCGGCGGGCAGCGGCTGGCCTTCGAAGATACCACGCCCGAAGCCCACGCTCTGGACCAATCGATTTACAAAGTGGAACTGCATCCGGCGGGAGCGCAATTTCCGCCGAACGGAATGCCGGTGTTCCGCTTCAACATGCGCAACGACGATGGCGGCCCAGGCTATGGCAAGGACTCCCGCGTTACATTCACGGCACCCGCCGACGGCATCTATATCGCCCAGGTAACCGACGTTCGCGGCCTCGGTGGTGATGACTACGCCTACCGATTCACGATTCGCGACCCGCAGCCTGACTTCCTCATCACCGCCAGCCCAACCAATCCGAACATCGCCGAAGGTTCGAGCGCGGCCGTGGAGGTTACTGCTTTGCGAACGGAGGGCTTTGAAGGCCCCATTGACGTGAGGTTCGAAGGACTTCCGGAGAACATCACTGGCACGCAAGCCACGATTCCTGCGGGTGAAAACTCAATTACCCTCATCCTTTCGCACAAGCCAGGGACGCAACTCGCCGGGGACTTCACGCGCTATCGCATCACGGGGCAGGCGCGGATTGGAAGCGAAACAGCCTTCCGTGTTGCCAATGGCGGTGATTACCTGAAGGTGATCGCGCTCATGTCCAAGCCCGACATTCAGGTGACGGTGAAGACACCCAAGCTTCAGATGACGCCCGGCGGAGAAACCAAGATCACGCTGGCCGTTGAGCGGCACAACGGATTCAAAGGACGCGTCCTCTTCCGTTTGAACGACCTTCCATTTGGTGTCCGCCCCGTGAACGTCGGCTTGAACGGCATCATGATCGCCGAAAACGAAACCGAGCGAACTTTCACGCTGGATTCACGTCCCTGGGTGGAGCCGGTCACCAAACCCATTTACGCCGTTGGCATCGTCGAGGCCCTGGTACCCACCGAGCACCCGTCAGCGCCGATCCAGTTCGAAATTACAGGCAACGAACGCGCCGCGAAGTAGTGACCCTCCCTCACCGCGACCCATACCGCAGACCGGCGAGAAAAAGTCGGTCTGCGGCGCAGTCGAATTAGCGATCTCAGCCCTTCGGTACTGAAGCTACGCCGTCGAATACCGCCACGAAAATCCGCAGACCCGCAAAAAAAGCGCGGGTCTGCGCTACAACAGCTTAACTCGACACCGATGGCTCTGGATTAGCGGTTATGGACCCAACTCCACGCGTTCGTAGATTTCGGAAACGGGCATCTAGAAAGGTACTGCAGACAGATGCAACGATTCGTTTTCGGAGGGATGCTGGCGCAAGCTCCATGCCCCCGATGCGTCCGCACTACTCTCCCCGACGGCTTGGCTCTCGGGTTCAGGCGACTCACATTGCAGCCTCTCATGATGACACAGCTCAACCGAGTAGTGAGGGAACTGGGGAATCAGCGCGGATCTTTGAGGCGCTCGTTTGCGGCTGTCGACCTCAACCGAACAGAGCGCCTTCACCGCCCACGCGACGTTAATTGACAACACAACCGATGATCTGCCTACGCTGCTGCCACAGTAGCGGACAGTCTCAGTCTGCGGCTGTATCGATCAAAGCATCGCGCCTTCCTTCACTTTGCTCGTACAAATGCTTGGTTCTTCGCGCGCTTGAGGTGAGCCATGCGTTCTCTTGCACCCTTGGGCAGGATCTGGTCCCAACTGCCGTAGACCGGGTTGGGTAGCATGAACCAGCGAGTTCCCCACAATTCGGCAGCGGATTCCACTTTCTGGCGCCGGGCGGCAAGGTGTTTCAAGACATCCTTGTGCTGCTCTGTCTCTCCCGGGAAATCTCCTAGATTGTCTCCCAGATAGGCGACGACATGATACTTCTCTTCAGCCTGCCTGATTCTGTCCTGCTTATTTGAGGTTGCTCTCCTCAGCAAAAGCCGAAGCTCTTTTCCGTCTTGCAGTCCTTCCGTGTTGATTCCGTTGTGCTGCAAGGCCCGAAGGGTGCTCTCCTTCAGGGTCTCAACACGGTTTGAGAGGTAGACCATCACAACTTTCAGCTTTTCAACTTCGGCAATGAAAGACCAGGCTCCGGGAACGAGTCCTACTTCCGCGGCATTGTCCCGCTCCCACTGCTCCCAGCGCTTGGAAGTGTAGCCGCCGTCCGTTCCGTCAGCCCAGACGGCCACGTCCATTTCGGTTTGAAACCGGGCATTGTCCAGGATGGTTTCATCAAGATCCGCGACGACCGCCAAGGGTTTCCTGTCTGCACCCATGGGACGACCCTGATGGCGTTTGGCCGACTTGACGGCTTGCTTGATTTCTCGAAGCGCAGCGTTAAATGTTTGCAGGCAAAGCGCCTGGTATTCGGCGGAAGTTTGCATCCACAGGTTGGCATGCAGGTGGGGTGGCGGGCTTTGGTATTCATGGGCTTGAGTTTGAGCCTGGGCCGACAGGACACCCGGCATGCTGCCCGCAGTGAAGAACATGAGAAGCCAGAGCACGGGTTTCGATGGTATGTTCATGGTTTTTGTTTTTGGTCGCGAAACCTCCAGGGTCATGCTTGGCGCAGTTCTTGCGCCCTCTCCAGCGATTCGGCTCTCCCCGCCCAATGTGGGCGAGCCGTTGGGAGTGCGTGGACTGGGCACGTCCCATCGATTTCCGAACCGAGCTCGAACTCCCCGCCAAATGCGGACAGATAGCCCGTTCCAACTGGGTTGGCGGGCACTCCTGTGCACGCTTCGCGCCGAAGGCAGTTGATCCCGGTTGCCCTCTCCCCGGGCGGGAGAGGACAGCCGGGATCGTTAGGGATTTCGGATCAAAGCCACACCCCAAGGCTTTCAGAGATTCGCGACGGATACCAGTTAGAGGCTGCTGCTTGCGTCAAACTTCGAGGCGATTTCGTCGCTAAGGCTTCCTTTCAACAACGGTGAAAACTGTCTTATTGTGCCAATAGTTGTCGTAGTGTTGTTCGCTGATTCTGGACTTGCGCTGCTCGAAGAAGTCACTTCCGAATTCCCACACCACCGGAAACTCCCCTTCGTTGCCGTGATAACTGGGCGGAAGAATCGGAAGAATGCGGCCATCCGATGCCTGTTGCATTCGCCGGCGCGTGGAGCGGTTGTGCAGAAGCGGGACTGTATAGATTTGCAGCCCGCCGGGCCTGAGGACTCGCTCAACCTCGCTGAGGCCCTTGCTGAAGTCGAATAGATGTTCGAGCGTCTCTGAGTGAATGGTCACGTCGAAGTGATCACTGGGAAAAGTGAGCTGACAAATATCCTCGTTAACAAGCTCACCTACCCGGGTCCCCCGCTCCAATCCCGGCTGATAGCAGGTTTCTGTGACGTCTCCAAGTGTGCGCAACAGAGGACCGAGATGGTTGATCTGATTAAAGTGCAGAATGCGAAGGTTGGTGGAAGCTGAAAGGAGTCTGCGGACACTCCAAAGAAGCATCCGCACGCGTTTCGACATCTGGCAAGCAGAACAGGCGTGGCCTTCCCGCTCATCAAAATCCGAGCGTTCCTGCGCGGACAGCTCCCAGGCTGCTGCCAGCGCATCGTTGATGACCTCGCGCTGCTCGAAACGCGGCCCCCCGCAAGCGATACAGCCGTTCTTGTCGATTCGGCAAAGGCGCCGTTTTCTCATTCCCTGCCCTCGGCAACGCTTCTGAGAACCTCAGAAGTTCGTTGAGCACAAGACTCCCAGGAAAAGCGGCGAGCCTGCTCTCGGCCGGCAAGAGTTAGAGAATGCTTGAGCTCAGCCGATTCGGCAACGCGAACCATGGCGCGGCTCCAATCTTCCGGCGGGGCATTTGGGTCGGCAAAAATCGCCGCCGAGCCGGCGACTTCCTTGAGCGACCCTGCTGTTGAGGAAATGACGGGGCAGCCCGACGCCAAGGCTTCAACAACCGGCAATCCGAAGCCCTCATAAAACGAGGGGAAAACGAACATTTCGGCTGACGCGTACAGAGAACGCAAGTCCTTTGCCGAAACGTACCCAGTCAGGATCAAGCGGGCGCTCTGCGGGTAACTTTGCAGATATCTCTGCAGCTTCGCTGTTCCCCATCCAGGCTTTCCAGCAAGCACAAGCTGAAACGAGCTTTGAAGACGGGAAGGGAGCAGGGCAAAGGCCTTGAGCAATGTCTTAAGGTTCTTGCGCGGCTCAAGAGTGCCGACGCCCAGAATGAAAGGTTTCGTAATTCGGTAGTTAGCCAAAACAGCAAGCTTCTGCCCAATAAGTCCGTCAGATGGACTTTTGAGACCTCCTTCGTCATCCTTCGAATTGTTGACCATTCCGAAGAACTCAGGCCGCACGCCGAGCGGTGCCACTTCAATCTTGGAGGCTGGTGCACGAAAGTATCGCTTCACCTCATCTGCGACAAACCGGGATACAACCAGGATTCTACGAGCGCGGCTGACGGCTGAAGGGAGCAGACCGCGGTGCGCCCAGTTGTAAGGAATCGAGGGAGCGTAACGGACGCCCTGCTGATGAATACAGTCATGAATGGTCACGACCGCCGAAAACTTTTTTGGTAACAGAAGGGGCAACAAACCTTGTGCACCCCAAAAGAGATCGAGGCGGCTCCGGGCAATGAGGCGGTGCGACTGCAGAAGATACCAAGGAAGCCCCCATTGCGCATCGGCTATATGGTGCCGCACAGCAGCAGTTTCCGGATAGCCGATGGCTTGGTGAGAGAACAGTTCAAAACCGTCCTGAGTTTGGCTGACTGGCCAGTGGCACAGAACTTCTGAAACATAAGTGCCGACACCGGTCTTCATCAGGCTTAAGGATCGAGAATCGACACCGATGTTCACGGAAGATTCCTGGAACACAAACCGCTTGGATTGGGTAGCGCAGCCTGCGCGCGGGCCTGGGATAAACGCGCAGGTCAGGCTTTCAAAGCCGCAAACCCAAAACGGGCTTGGGTTACTCTGGGTGACCTGCCACAGTTTGATAAAGCGTGTGATACGCACGTGCCATCTGGACGAGCGTAAACTTTTCCTCCACCGCGCGGCGATTGAACTGTCCCATTTGACGGCGCAGCGTCTCAGAATGAGCTAATCGGCGAATCGCATTCACCAACTGATCGACCGAACCCGGCTCGCACAGGTAGCCGCCCTTTTCATGCGCAAGCACTTCAGGAATCGCCGACACGTTGCTCGAGACAACGGGCTTGCCGCAAGCCATCGCTTCGAGAATCGAGAGTCCAAAGCCTTCGCGGCGCGAAGGTTGAAAGGATATGTCAGCCTGGTTGATCTGGCCGATCAACTCATCTTCGCTCAAGCGTCCGAGACAGCGAATGTTGCGAGCGTTAAGGAAAGGTGAAGCATCGTCGCGCAAGCCACCGGTTGCGCGCAACTCATACTCATTTCCGAGTTGTTTCATCACCGGAACAAAAAGATCGGCTCCTTTGCGATGAGAAAGGTTTCCCGAGAAGAACAAGATAACCGGCCCACCAGTTTTCCTCGGCTCATTGAGAGGTGTCGGCCCAAGATTGGGAGCAACCACGGTTTCTGCGGCCGGTTCTCGATTCTCGTCCCCATAAGCGTCACTCGCGTGTCGTTGGACGCTTTCACGACTTCCTGAATTCGTGACGCTGTCCCCGACCGATACCGGCTCTGGCGTGGTTGGACGAAAGCGGTTCGTATCGATGCCGTTGGGAATGACACGAATGGGAAACTCCTGCTGAAACACTTCGCAGATAGTATCGCGGGTATGCTGGCTCACAGCCACCAGAGCGTTCGCCTTGCGCAGCGTCTTCCCAACCGAAGGCTTCAAAATAAGACGGTGATGCCAGCGGACCGGCAGCGACAATGTCGAGAGATAGGGTGCGTCAATCGCGCTATGGTGCAGCGTTGCCACTAATGGCTTCCCGGCAACTGACAAATAGCAGCCGTAGTCTGCGTTAACGTGCACGAGACTGAAGTCCTTTGTCTGAGGCGTGTTCCGGCTCAACGCCAACGGAAGGCCCCACGGCAAGAACTCCCAGGCTGGGGAAAATCGCAGCAACTGTCCGTTCCAGCCCAGCGGAGCCAGCCCAGCGGCCAACCGCTCGGTGTAGACTGCAACTCCCGAACCGCTGATGGCTGGATAGAGGACTCTCATGTCCGGCGCCCAGGCTGGCGTTCCAGAGCATCTCGGAAAACATTCGAAAATCGAGCCGCAACCTGGCTCCACGAGAACTGGCTTAAGGCGTGCTGGCGGGCCGCTGTTCCCAGCCGTCGGCGTAGCGGCTCATCGCCCAGAAGCCTGTCGATGGCATCAGCCAAAGCTTCCGGTTGATCAGGCTCTACAGCAATCCCGGTAACTTCATTGATCAGGACATCAGAGATTCCTCCCACGGAAGTGCCTACGATCGCCAAGCCCGCGGAAGCGGCTTCAATAAAGACCACGCCCAAGCCTTCTGTATCGCCACTTCGGTCCACAACGGAAGGGCCGACAAACAGGTCGGCCGCTGCATAGTATTCCGGAAGTTGCTCATGCGGGAGCTTGCCGAGGAACCGGACAGCCCCAGTGATCTCCAGCCGCTCAGCCATGCGTCCCAATTCCTGCCGCTGGGTGCCGTCGCCGACAAGAACCAATGTCGCTTCCGGAAAATTTCGAAGCACCCGCGCCATCGCAGCCAGCAGATTGTGAACTCCCTTCTTCTCCACCAGACGGCCGACAAAAAGAATCATCTCTTTCCCGACGTTCAACCTTCGGCGCAAAGCCAGACTCGACCGGCTGGGTTCAAACTCGGTCACGTCCACACCCATGGGCACGATGTTTACCTCGGCAGCGGGGCAAAGCTGCAGAAGTAGTCCGCGCGTGAAGGCACTATTGGCGGTGCACGCCTCGGCACGCTTCAGCGCCGACCTCTTGACCAGACGGCCCAGGGGTCCCTGAAAGGCAAAGATATCGCCGCCATGAACAGTCAACACGACTGGCACGCGCAAGAACCTCTGCACCAGACGCGTAACAATGCCTTGCGGCACGATCCAGTGTGCGTTGATAACGTCGATGGACTCTTGGCGAACGACCTGAAGGATCGAGACGAACAGGCTTGCCAGGTAGAACGGCACCTGGAACCATAGCAACAACGACTGCTTCAGATTGGGCAGCATGCCGCTCCGATAACACAGCGCCTGAAATTGGGGAACGAAATAGTTGAAGCGGCAAATCTGCACGCCGTCGAGGACCTGGACGGACTGCCCTCCCGGAAAGCCAGGCGCCAAAACCACAACCCTCCACCCAACCGCCACCAGATGGCGGCTCAAATGATGCAGGAAAATGCCCGAGGGCTCGCCCTCATGTTTGGGGTAGGAAGAGGTGACAAGAAGAAGAGTTCCGACAGCCGGCGGGGCCAGTTGGCTCATTGGTGCTCAGGACTCCGCCGGGGGGTGTTTTCAAGAGCTGCTAACTCCGCCACAGCGGCCGGGAAGTTAGGAGCCAGCGCCAGCGCTTGGTGCAAACGAGACCGCGCTTCAGGAATACGCCCGAGGCCTGCCAGGACCGCTCCCAGATTTGTGTGAGCCATGGGATCGCGCGCGTTCAGGCGCGCCGCCAGCTCCAGATGAGGCAGTGCTTCAGCCAATTGGCCCATTTCCACATAGACAGCAGCCAGATTGTTGTGCGCGTCGGCATAGGAAGGAAGAATCTTGAGGGCTTTCTGGAAGTAGCTCACCGCCTTCTCAAGTTCCCGGCGCTGGAGTGCAAGGACTCCCAGATAGTGCAACACCAACTCGTCATTCGGCAAGAGTTGATGCACCTCGAGGAATACCCGCTGCGCCTCGTCCGTTTTTCCGAGCTGCATGAGGGCCACGCCGTGAACAGTGTGCAGATTGGGCTGGCTGCGATCGGCGGCCAGGCCCTTTTCAGCCATCTCGAGTGCTTTGGGAAAGTGCCGCCTTTGGATATAAATGTTGGCCAGGTTTAGGTAAGCCGATGCTTCCAGGCGCGGGTCGCGAGGAATTTCTGTTTTCGAGAGTTCGAGCGCCCGTAGTGCGTGTCGTTCCGCGCCATCCAGATCACCCTTCTCTGCACGAAGAATGTGCGCGAGGGAGTTCTGCATCGATGAAGAATCTGGCGAAGCCTCGGCAGCGCGCGTGTAGAAGACGAAATCACTTTGCCAATCCCGGTTTCGCTGTACCGTCTGGATTCCGTAAAGCAGGCAGACGCCCGCAAGGGCCGTCGCTCCCCAGTAGGTCCTTTGCGAGGCAGGAATCTTCGACAACCCTCGCGAAGCCAGCCAGGCGACCAGGAGACAAAAGCCCCAGGACGGAATGTAAAGATAACGCTCCGTAAAGACGTTCGTGCCAACGCCTCGAATATTCATCACCGGCAGTAGAGTTAGCAAAACCCAAGCGGCAGCAAAACTGGCCAGCGGGGCTCGTCGAAACGCGTACCCGATTGACCCTAACAAGACTCCTACACACGCTATAGCAATCCAGGCACGGCCGTCGCCAAGTCCATACACCGGCTGAAACGTGTAAAACGCATTGAGGTTCACCGGTACCAGGAGCTTGTACCAATATTGCGTCGCCAGGTGAAGGATGCTCAGAAACTGAGCCCACAGACTTAAAGACCACGACTGTTGTGACTTTGAAATGAACCCCAATACTTGATAACGCAGCAGCAGATAGGCGACGGCTACTAACAGGTAAGGCCAACTCCGGTGCACAGCTGTGCGAATTCGCATTCTCCAGCTGGCTCCCGGCTCGAAAGTAAAAGCGTACGCTCCAACCAGGATTGGAACCGTCAGTGCCATCTCCTTAAAAAGCAGCGAGACGGCAAACAATACAAGCGAGGAAGCAAGCCAAAAGGGGCTACCAGATCCTGGCTTCGGTGGGAGCCTGACGGCTTGTTTCTTTTTCTTGACGGGTTTCGTTTCAGGCTCTCTCCCTGTCCGGCTCTTGAGATACAACCAGAACGAGAGAAAATAGAAAAGGGCGCATCCGAGTTCTGGCAATGAGGCGATCCAGTCAACTGCCTCAGTATGGATGGGGTGCAACACAAACAAAACTGCTCCGGAAACGCTCAGCGCGTAGTTGCGGCTCAAGTGCCAAAACATCAGGTACGCAACAGCGCTTACCATCAGGTGAAGAACGAGGTTGACCCGGTGAAAGGCGGCTGGATTCAACCCGCTTGCCTGCACAATCCAGCGATAAGCCAGCATCTGAAGCGGCCGGTAGTAGTTGCTGGTACCGGCGCGTCCTGGTGTTTGATAGCCCCAGACGTCGGAGAAAAGAAGTCGTGTCAACGACTCATCGCGGTGCAGGTAGGGATTACGAACAATCTGATAGTTGTCGTCGTGAACAAACCCGTTCGATAGCGAGTTGGCATATGCCAGCGCACCTAAAACAAGCAACAAAACGACGGCCAAAGAATGGCGTTGATACATAGACGTGAGTTCACAACATCTGCTCGACCTACAGCTTCCAAGGTTCCCCTGGCGCTGCTATTCAACGCCGCAGGAAAGCGACGCGCTACCGGCCCAGTGATTGCAACTGGACTACGGCAGGGTGATAATTTGGTGAAAGCGCGAGGGCACGCTCCAGAAACGTGCGAGCCTCTGCGGAGCGCCCGAGAGCGGCAAGAGCACTGCCCAGATTGGTTTGCACTATTGGATCGCTCTGCGACAACGCCGCTGCCCGCTGTAAGTGCGGCAGAGCTTCCTGGGGCTTTCCCATCTCGAGGTAGGTTCGGCCCAGATTGTTTCTGGCGCTGCCAAAATCAGGCACGATCTTCACGGCTCGCTGCAGGTAATACACGGCTTTGTCATAGTCGCGCCGGCCCAGCGCGATAACTCCGAGCGCATCCAGAACGATTTCGTCGTTAGGATTCCGCACATGATAGTCGTAGAGAGCCTTCGCTCCTTCTTCGAACCTGCCGACACGGAGAAGGGCTATTCCGTATGCGGCACCCTTGATCTCAAACTCCCCAATCTTGAGTCCAGCTTCAACAGCTTCGAGACCTCTCTGGTATTCTCCTCGGCCAATATAGATTCCTCCTAACCCCCCATAGGCGTTGGCAATTTGATCCCGGTCGGCCGGACTCCGTTCCCAGCCGACTCGAATTGCCTCCAGGTATTCGCGTTCCGCTTCCGCTGCCATTCCCTTTTGAAGGTAACTTTGAGCCAGCGACGTCCGCATTTGGGCCGATTGAGGCGACTCAGCTACGGCGCTAGAAAACAACGCAAATTCATCCTTCCAGTCGCCGTTTCTCCTAATAGTCTGGATAGAATAGAGTATCGAAACGAGTGCCAGGACCAATAACCCTGTACCCGCTCGAAAGTGGGCGGGCATTAACTGCAGGGCCTGAACAACCAGCCAGGCAAGAAGCAAGCAGAATCCGAGAGAAGGGATGTAGAGATAGCGTTCGGAAAAAACATTCGCACCTACGCCGCGGATATTGAACACTGGTAGCAGTGTGACAAAAACCCAAGCAGCCGAAAAGGCTGCCACAGGGAACCGCCTCCAGGCAAAGACAATCCACCCGCCAACCGCTAGCAGCAGGGCAAAAGCACCAACGAAACGGTTCTCGGCTACTGAACGGACAGGATCGAACAAGTGAAAGCTGTTGAGATGCAGCGGTAAGAAGAGCTTGAGCCAATAACGTCCAGCTAGGTGAATAATGTTTAGCACAA
>Ga0187893_10005286_pt1 | contig 23358 bp, 17 predicted proteins | sample MA1701074metaG_FD_139574 | JGI IMG/M metagenome (GOLD analysis project Ga0187893, IMG submission 139574) | White microbial mat communities from a basaltic lava cave in the Kipuka Kanohina Cave System on the Island of Hawaii, USA - MA170107-4 metaG ...
CGGCGTGGCGGCTGCAGGTGGAGCGGGAGCCGGCGAGGCCGGCTTCACCGAGCCTTGCGTCTGGAACATCCGCGTGAAGTCACCGGGGGCTTGAGCCGGAGGAGCCGCTGGAGGCGGCGTGGCAGCAGCAGGTGGAGCGGGAGCCGGCGACTCCGGCTTCACCGAGCCTTGCGTCTGGAACATCCTCGTGAAGTCGCCGGGGGCTTGAGCCTGACTAGCAGTTGGAGGCGGCGTGGCAGCAGCGGGTGGAGCCGGAGGCGGCGACTCCGGTTTGATCGAGCCCTGAGTCTGGAACATTCGCGTGAAGTCTCCCGGAGGGTCGCTGGGCGGAGTTGGTGGGACCGGGGCTGCCGGCGGCGCGACCGCCGCGGGCGCAGGCTCAGGCGCTTTCACTTTCTGACTTGAAAAGACCTGATTGAATTCGTCTTCAAAGCCACTGCCGGCAGGCTGAGCCGCCAGCGGGGTTGGGGGGGCCGGCACGGGAGCAGCGGGTTGCTTTGCGAACCGTTCGGTGGTTTCCGGTATTGGCTGCGGGGCAGGGGCCGGCGGACCCGCTGCAAGAATCCGTTCCGTGCTGAAGACTGAGGTTATGTCGGAGCCGGCTTCCCGAGCCGAGTCTGGTGGCGCCGGCGACGCGGGCGTCGATGGCGCTTTGGGGGAAGACGGAAGCTTCCAATGGCCAACCCGGGAAAACGGATCCTGTCCGGGCGTTGCGCCAGTTGCCGCAAGTGCGCTAATCCACTCGCGGAGGCTTGCGTCATGAAGCGGAATCGTGACGATGAATGGCGCTCCCATATGCTCGCCAACGACGAGCACTTTAGCCTTCGACTCACCCGTTAGAGCGCGAACCTGGTCGAGCAGCTCGTACGGAGGATTGCTGACGCCAGGGACGCCCGTGAGCAGGTGCACCTCTACAGGCTTACCCGACGAGATTTCGCGGCCGCGGAAACTCCGTATACCGTCGTCGCGCAGCACATCCAGCAGTTCGTAATCGTTGAAAGAACTCATGGGCGTTTCACTCCCTCTGCATCTCCTCCTATATAAAGCGTAAACCAACTTGAGGGAGAATCATGCCTCGCCCCGGCAATTTGCACCTCCAGGAGAAAAAAAAAGAGGGTCGAGATCAAGAAAATCACCTGCGAGGATGACAGCAACCTTCGAGGGATCACGCATTGTAATTATGGTCGAGCCCGTCTGGACCAACAATGGGCTATGGTAGAGTATACTTTTGCGAAAGCCGATGATGGCCGGACCTTTACTATGAAGAATCTCTCGCGGGTTGTATGGTCCGAAGGCATGTATCTTGGACCGCACCATTTTCAGGTGCAGAGCCGCTATTTTGAAGACTCGATCCGATTTGTTACCGCCAACCTCTGGTTCGAGTCGTTTGGTCTTGTCGGGGCGGAATTTGACGCAGAGGCGCTGCGCAACGGCACGGTATCGGCGATCCACGCCCGGGGAATCTTCCCGGACGGACTGGCGTTTCACATGCCTGACGCGGATCCGTTGCCACCGCCGCGGCAAATCGCCGAACTATTTCCGCCGACTCGCGACAAGCTGACGGTGATGCTCAGCGTTCCCCCGCGGCGTCAGGAAGGTAAGAACTGCGTGCCGGTGACCGAGGCGGCCAGCGCTCCGGATACGCGCTACTGGGCCGAAACCAGAATCCTGCATGACGAGACGACCGGACGCGACGAAAAGCCTGTGCAATTGGGGCGCAAGAATATTCGTCTGATCCTCGATACGGAAGTGGCGGGCGAAGAGATCGTGCTTCCGGTAACTCGGATCATGCGCGATGGCACGGGGAATTTTGTCTATGACCCCGAGTTCATCGCTCCCTGCGTGGATCTTTCGGCAAGCGACCGGCTGATGATGATCGCCAAACGGCTGGTGGATATACTGGAGGACAAGAGCGCGACTTTATCGGCGGGAAAAAAGGCATCCGGGAAATCGTGGGCTGAGTATTCGACGACCGATGTCGCGCGATTTTGGATGTTGCACGCCATCCATGCGGCGTTGCCCGGGATGCGGCACCTGCTGCTGACCCGGCGCGGACATCCCGAGGATCTGTACCGGGAGATGGCGCGGCTGGCCGGCTCCTTGTGCACATTCGCCGTGGAATCGCACCCGCGCGACATTCCGCTGTACGATCACCGCAACCTGGACGTCTGTTTTGGGACGCTTGACGAACACATCAGGCGGCATTTGGAAACAATCGTTCCGACCAACTGCATTTCGATTCCGCTCGAAAAGACAGAGGAGTACTTCTGGAAAGGCCCCATTACGGACCAACGGTGCCTGGACCGGGCGCGGTGGGTGTTTGCGATCTATTCGCCGATCGGAGAGGCGGAGATGATTCTCAGAACGCCGGCGCTGGTGAAGGTGTGCTCGGATAAGTACGTCACGGAGTTGGTGAAGCGGGCGTTGCCGGGTCTTTCGCTGACCCATTTGAAGATTCCGCCTTCGGCAATTTCGGCGCGCGCCGATACACAATACTTCGGCGTCAGCCGCGCCGGCCCTTGTTGGGATAGTATCGTTAAGTCGCGGCACTTGGGCATCTATGTGCCCGGAGATCTGCCCGGCCCGAAAATTGAGTTGCTGGTTGTTTTAGAGTCCTGAAAGGCCGCCCATGGCTACAACATCTGCAAGCGCTTCCGCGGGCGCCACATCAACCGTTTCGCGGCGACCGGAGAACCTGGCCTTCGTGTTCCAGGAACTGATTACGGTCATAGAACGGATGCGATCGAACCGTCAGCCGGTGTCCGACTCGGTATCGTTCCGCCACCAGGTAAGGGAGGCGCTGAAAGCGGCCGATCAGGAGGCACGCCGGCGCGGTTATACGGCCGAAGATATTCAACTGGCCATCTTCGCCGTGGTGGCGTTTCTCGATGAGACTATATTGAACCTAAGGCTGCCTGCCTTTGCGGACTGGCCAAAGCAGCCCATGCAGGAAGAGTTGTTTGGACACCACATTGCCGGCGAGATTTTTTTCCAGAATCTGCAGGCCCTGCTGGGGCGAAACGATTCGCAGGAGCTGGCGGACCTGCTGGAGGTTTACCAGATTGGCCTACTGCTTGGCTTTGCGGGCCGCTACGCGATCGGAGGCCGGGCGGAGCTACGCGCCATTATCGAAGCGACGGCGTTGAAGATCCGCCGGATCCGGCAGTCGGGTCCGGAGATTTCTCCGCGATGGGCGCTGCCGGCGGACGCGCCGCAAGCCAGCGGAGTGGATGTCTGGGTGAAACGGCTGCTGATCGGAACCGCGGCGTGCGCGGCGCTGGCGATCGCACTGTTCATCCTATACAGCATGATGTTGAGTGGAGGCGTGTCCACACTACGGGACATCGCCGGTGTACGCTAGGAGGCGCCTATGAGAGTCACCTGGAGTACAGCCATTGGTTACCTCTTCTTCATTGGGGCCGCCGGCGTCGCTACGCAGGTTTACAAAGTCGGCGGTGAAAATGCGAACATGCTGTTCTTCTGGCTGGCGGCGCTGGGGCTGACAGGGAGCGGATTCTTCAGCTATTTTCAATCGAAATACTACGAGCGCCAGAGCAAGAAGGAAGCGGATAAGCAAGCGGCCGCGGGAGGGGGCGGTGGCGGAGCCGCGGCGGCCGCGGCAGAGGGCGAGGCAGCGCCGGGAGACATCGATCTGCTGGCCAAGGACGCAGAGGCAAAGCTGGTGGCGGCCAAGCTCGCCGAAGGCGGCCTGAGCGTAGTTCCGGTGATTTTCGTTCTGGGAGACGCCGGCAGTACGAAGACGACTATTATGGTGAACTCCGGCATGGAGCCGGAGTTGCTGAGCGGCCAGGTCTATCAGCAGGACAACATGATCGTGGCCACGCGCGCGGCGAACTTTTGGTACGCCAAGAAAGCCGTGTTCGCCGAGGCGGGCGGCCGTGTATGGCTCGACAACTCCTCCTGGGAAAGGCTTCTCAAGAAACTTTCTCCGGGGCGGCTGAAGTCGGTTTTCGGAGGAAAAAAGAGCGCGCCAAGGGCGGCGATCCTTTGCGTCGATATCGAGCGGTTCCTGCAACCGGGAGCCTCGGACACCATGGCCACCGTGGCTCGGGCCTACGAGATGCGGCTGAACGAAATCTCGAAGAAATTCGGAATCAGCTTCCCCGTTTATGTGCTGTTCACCAAGACCGACCGCATCACGTTCTTCCTCGATTATTTCCGTAACCTGAGTATGGAAGAGTCGACGCAGGTGTTCGGCGTGACGCTGCCGATGCGGACCACGCGCGGAGGCGTCTACGCCGAGGAGGAGACGCAGCGGCTGAGCCAGGCCTTCAACGAGTTGTTTCACTCGCTGTGCGACAAACGCATCGAGTTCCTGCCGCGCGAAAACGAAGCCGAGAAGTTGCCAGGCTGCTACGAGTTTCCGCGGGAGTTCCGCAAGCTGAGAGCGGCCCTGGTCCAGTTCCTGGTGGACGTGGGGCGTCCGAGCCAGCTTGCGGCGAGTCCCTTCGTGCGAGGGTTTTACTTTACCGGCGTGCGGCCTGTGTTTTTGGCCGATGTAGCGGCGACGCCGATGGCTGCGCAACGCCAGAGCGGGGCAATGGGCGCGGCCAGCGGCGCTACGCAGATGTTTCAAGTGGGATTGAGGGCGCCGCAGCAGGCAGCGGTGCCCATGGCGGCCCCTCAACAGCAGACCGGACGCAAGGCGCCGCAGTGGGTTTTCCTCGGACGTCTGTTCCAGAACGTGATTCTTGAGGACCGGGCGGCATTCGGCGCCAGCGGCGCAAGCACAAAGACCAGCGGATTGCAGCGCGCCATGCTGGGGCTGCTGGCCCTCTCCTGTCTTGTATGGTCGATGGGAATGACGGTTTCCTATTTTCGCAACCGCTCGCTGGAGAACGAAATTATCGACGCCACGCGTCAGATTAAGACCGTTCGGATGGCTCCCGGTGCGACCCCCGCTGTCGAGGATCTGCGCCGGCTCGATTTGCTGCGTCAAAAGCTGGAGCAACTGACGAAGTGGAGAGCTGAAGGCGCGCCTTGGAGCTACCGGTGGGGATTATACGTTGGCAACGATCTGCTCCGGCCGGCGCGCAGGGCCTACTACGATTGCTTCAACCTGCTTCTTTTCAGCGACACGCAGAGCCGCATGCTGACGTTTCAGCGCGCGCTGCCGGCGAAGGCGAAAGAAGAAGACGATTACGGCTATGCCTATAACACGCTGCGCGCCCATCTGATGACCACATCGCAGTGGAAGAGGGTGGAAAACGCCGAAGTGCAGGATGAGCCGAAATGGCTGGCGGAAACGCTGATGGCCCGCTGGGTTGAGAAACGGGAGGTCGGTGAGGACCGGCGCGGGCTGGCGGAGCTTCAGTTCGTCTTCTATGGCTCCGACCTTCACAATGAGAATCCCTTTTCAACCCGGGATGACGCCGATAGTGTTCACAAGGCTCGCGCCTATCTTGCATCCTTTTCCGGCTTTGAACGCGCCTATAACGCACTGCTGGCCGAGGCAAGCCGGCGGAATCCATCCGTCAATTTCAACAAACGGTATCCGGGATCGAGCGAGGTCGTGGTGAACAACCGCGACGTGCCGGGTGCGTTCACCAAGCAGGGCTGGGCGTTCATGCAGACGGCGTTCAAGAACCTGAAGAGCAGCCTGGGCGGGGAAGAGTGGGTCCTGGAAAGCGCCAAATACAGGTCCGCGGCAGCGGTTCCGGAAAACCTGGAGCAGATGCTGCGGGATCGATATACTGCCGATTACATCAAGACGTGGAGGCAATACTACTCCACGACGCAGATTCGGCCGTATGGGACCATTCCCCGAGCGGCCCAAATGCTCAAGCAGCACTCCGACGCCCGTGCGCCGGTTCTGGCACTGATTGGGTTGGGGAGCCTGCATACAAGCGTCGATCCGGCCGAAGATTCTTATGCGCAGCGGGTAAGAAAGGCGTTTCAGTGGTCCAATGTCGTGGTACCTGCCTCGACCGAGTTGACATACATCACCAACAATAACCGGCCTTATACGTCCGGCTTGAGCGGTCTGCAAATCGCTGTGGAAGCCGCCTCGGCCAAGCCTGTGCCGGACCAATCCGACGCGCAGGCCACGCAAATGCGGGCCAGCGACGCCACGCAAAGCATGCGCCAGGTGGCGGCTTTCAGCAGCCAGGATCTGGAAGGAAAGCTCGACCAGACCATCATCCGCATCATGGAGGAGCCCATCAAGGCGGTGGCGGATTTGTTCCGTCCGGACCGCGCTTTGAATTCAGGCGGCGCGGCGCTTTGCGAGCAATTCAACGTGATCAACAGGAAGTTTCCTTTCGATCCCAAATCGCAGCAAGATACGTCTGTAATCGAGTTGAACTCGCTGCTTCAGCCCGGCGGCGGCAAATTCTGGCAGTTCTACGATCAGACTTTGAAGCAGTTCCTGCAAAAGCCGCCCGGCGGCAACCGGTATGAGCCTGTCCAAGGAGGCGGCGTAACGCTGAATCCTGTGTTCATTACCTTCTTTAACCAGGTAGCGCGGCTGTCGGAGGCGATGTACCGCGGAGGCCCAGACCCGCGTTTGGAATATTCGATTCAGGTTGCCGGCGTCGACTTGCTGCTGGACAATACGCAAGCGCGCTCGGCAGTGCTAACGATTGATGGCAAGCCGGCCCGGTTGAACTCTCCTCCGGTCACCTACACATGGACAGGGAACCCCGCGCACACGGTTCGCTTCGAGTATAACGAGTCGCTTGCTTACAGAGAGAAAGAGGGGCAGACTGTGTGGGCCGTGTTCCGATTCTTCGGCGACTCCAAGGTTGAGACTCAGGCCGACAAGTACCTTCTGCTTTGGCCTGTACACGCCGGCCAAGGGGACCGGCTAATCGCCAATGGGCGATTTCTGGTGGACCTGAAGGGCGCTCCAGCCGTTTTTGATTCGCGTTTCTTCGGAGGGCTGAAATGTATTTCGACCGTCGCTCTCCGGTAACGGTACGGTAGAATTGAGGTAAAGATGGATCTTCCTGCTCGAATCGGGAAATATGAGCTGCAAGAGTTTCTGGGCGGTGGGATGTCGCACGTCTACAGGGCTCAGGACACTGTGCTCGGCCGCACGGTTGCAGTGAAGATTCTGACCGATTCCGGCTGCGCGGACCCGGAGACTAAAGCCCGCTTCCTGCAAGAAGCGCGCACTGCGGGCAATTTCGCCCACGACAATATCATCAGCGTTTTCGATTTCGGCGAAGACAACGGGCGTCCGTTCATCATCATGGAGTTCCTGCGGGGAGAGAGCCTGCGGGACGCCATTCGCAATAATCACACCGGGGATCTGCGCAACAAGCTGCACATCGCGGTGCAGATTTCCCGTGCGCTTGACTACATCCATTCGCGGCGCATTATTCACCGGGACATCAAGCCGGACAATATTCACGTCGACGAAGCGGGCCGAGTGAAATTGATGGATTTCGGGATCGCCAAAACGCACAACGTGGCGTTGACGCGAGTCGGATTCACTCTGGGAACTCCATACTACATGGCGCCTGAGCAGGTACTGGGCCAGCAGGTGACGCCGCTGGTTGACGTGTACGCTTTCGGGATCATGATGTTCGAGTTGTTCACCGGACAAAAGCCGATTACGGGGGACTCGATCGAAAAAGTATTCCAGCAGATTCTGCACGAGCCGATCAACCTGGATCCGCTGCGGCAGGCGAGTGTGACGCCGGCGGTGGTGGATGTGGTGGCGCGGTGCGTTTCCAAGGCTCCGCAGCAGCGCATCCAGGGATTCAGCGCGGTTTGCGTCGAGTTGGAGCGGCTGCTCGAAGAACCTCTGGCGGCGGCGTCAAGCCGAACCAGCCAGTCGGCGATACCTGCGTTTCCTGCTGTCTCGCAAACGGCAGCCACGACGCCGCCGGTCCCTCAGCCCCTTCAACCTCCCTCTTACGTCCCCCAACCGCCGTCCTCATACGGCACGACGCCGCCACCGCCTTACAGACCGGGCCCGTCCACGTCCTATCCGCAAGCTCCGGCCAAGCCGTCATCCTCGTTTGACCAGCTCCCGTCCTTGTTCCGGCGCCTGCCCGCGAACATGCAGACGCAGGAGATGTTTATCGGAATCGTCGCCGTGGGCGTCGTGTTCGGGCTGATTCTGCTGGTATTGATCCTTCGTTTACTCATGCGGCTGATTCCATAGTCGCAATGCAACTGCCCGCACAATTCGGCAAGTACGAGCTGGAAAAATTCCTCGGCGGCGGGATGTCCCATGTATATAAAGCACGGGACACCGTGATGGGCAGAACGGTAGCGGTGAAAATCCTCACCGATGAGGGGTGTCGCGACGAAGACGCCAAGAAACGTTTCCTGGCCGAAGCCCAGATCTCCGGCAACATCATCCACGACAACATCATCCGCGTTTACGATTACGGCGAGATCGGCGGGCGACCGTTTATCGTGATGGAGTTTCTGGTAGGGAATGATTTGCGAGGCGTCATCGACAAGGGCCTGGCCGGGGAACTGCCGAACAAGCTGGTAATCGCGCTTCAGGCGGCCCGCGCGCTAAGCTTCGTGCATCAGAACAGCATCATCCACCGCGACATCAAGCCGGACAACCTGCACGTGGACACCGGCGGCCGCGTACGGCTGATGGATTTCGGGATCGCCAAGGCCGCCAACCTTTCGCTGACCAAGACCGGGTTTGCCGTAGGAACACCGTATTACATGGCTCCCGAGCAGATTCTAGCCAAGCCGGTGACGACGCGATCCGATATCTACGCGTTCGGGATCGTGCTGTATGAATTGCTTACCGGACTGAAGCCGGTCAGCGGAGAGACGGTGGAAAGCCTGTTCTACCTGATCCTGCATCAACAGATAGACCTGGCGCCGTTGCAGCAACTGGGAGTGCCGCAGACGCTGATCGATCTGATCGTGAGAATGACGACAAAGGATCCCGCAGGCAGGCCGGAAGCGTTCGGTGAAGTGATTGCCGGGCTGGAGGCTGTGCAAAGGGAACTCGGAGGCGGCGACACCGGGGCGGGAGTGCAGGTCGGAGTCAAGAAGAAAGAGGAGGACAAGAAGAGCCTCCTTCCGGTCCTCGCGGGAGCGGGAGCCGTGGTGGCAGCCGCCGTCGTGTTGGTGCTTATGTACTGGCCCAACGGAGGAAAAGACACGGGAAAGAAGAATGGTTCCGGCGGCGGTCAAACGCTGGCAAGCAGCACCAAAGACAAGTTCGGCGGTGAGATGCTGCTGTCGCCTGCCGGAGGCTTCCTGTTTGGAGCGGAGAATACACCGAGGGAGCTGGGTGCTTTCTACATAGACAAGACCGAAGTCTCGGTCGGTGACTGGAACCGCTATTGCCAGGCAGAGGGCCGTCCGGCTCGTACGGGAATCCCGGATGAGATGCCGGTTACCGAAGTTTCCTTTGACGATGCCGAATCGTTTTGCACCTGGCTTGACAAGCGGCTGCCGACGGGCGAAGAGTGGGAAAAAGCCGCTCGCGGCCCGGACGGACGCATCTATCCCTGGGGGAATGAGCCCGACCTGAAACGTGCAAACGTTGCGGGGAATCCGGACATTCCCGCGAAGCAGTTGCAGCCGGTGGCTTCGATGCCGCAAAGCGCAAGTCCGTCCGGCGCGCTGAATCTGGCTGGTAACGTATGGGAATGGGTGCGGCAGTCCCGCGTGCCGGTGGACGCGCACCTGAACGCGTTTGAGGCGCTGCTCAATCCGAAGCCGACAAGAGACGAGGCTTGGTTTGCGACGCGCGGCGGCAGCTACCTGTTCGATCTGCGCGGCGCGGTGGCCTATGAGATCAACACCGTGCCGGCACGTCTTAAGAGCCCCGAGATCGGTTTTCGCTGCATCGCGGAAGTGAAACCGTAAATTCCGGCATCGTTCGGAAACTTTTCGACGGTCAACGCATATCCTGTATGTGAGCCGAAGCCATTCCGATGACCGGGTTTCATGAGTTGTACGAGAGTTATGCCAGGGATGTATACCGGTTCGCGCTGTACCTGTCGAGTGATCCGGCGCTGGCTGATGATATCACTTCTGAGACGTTCATCCGCGTGTGGAACTCGCCTGGGGAGGTGCGATTTGCGACCGTTAAGGCATACCTTCTGGCCATCGCACGCAATCTGTACCTGATGGAGCGCAGGCGCTCCTGGCGGCGCGAGAGCCTGGATGAGGCGCTTGCGGACGCGGGCCGGGATGCCTTGCGCGAAGTGGAAGCCAAAGAGGAACTCGAAAGGGTCCTGCGCGCTTTGCAGGACGTTGCCGAGGCGGACCGGGCGGCGGTTCTGCTGCGGGCAGAGGGTCTTTCTTACGAGGAGATTGCTTTTACACTTGGACTGCCGCTGGCAACCGTGAAAGTCAAGGTGCATCGGACACGGCTGAGGCTCACGCAAGTACGCAACCAGGGGGTATCCGCTTCATGAAGATAACACGGGACGTGATTCATGATCTTCTACCGGTCTATTTGGCCGGCGAGGCGAGCGGCGATACGGTCCGGCTGGTGGAACAGTTCCTACGCCAGGATCCCGAGCTCGCCCGCACGGTCGAAGGACTGCGCGGCAACCCGCTGCCGGAGCTGCCCACCAGGTTGCAGCCTACAAAAGAAAAGGAGACGTTAGATATGACCAAGAAACTGATGCGTTGGCGAGGCATAATGATGTTCCTTGCAATCTTCCTGACCATGCTTCCGATGTCCATTGTCCAGACCGGGCGAATCAACTGGCAGTTCCTGCGGGACATGCCATCCCCGGTCACGGCGCTGGTCTGGGTGGGCGCGCTCGCCTGCTGGGCCGGCTATTTCCATATGCGGCGCAGGCTACAGCGCACAGGGTTGTAAAAGGCGCAATGCCGCGGGGGAGGAGTAATCGGTTGCCGCGGATCACCAGCAAAGGCCAACTGACCATTCGCGAGGCCATCCGCGACCAGCTCGGACTGCTCCCACACCCCATGGGCTGGCGCTGGCGTGGTTTGATCGGGCTCCCTCGCGCGGCGCTGTGTTCTAACTCTCTGCGGTGTATAGTTCAAACCCCAAATATTTTCTTCATTCCACGGCGCGCGGGCTCCACCGCGGCATCGCCGGGTTTGACATCGTTGAGGCGTTCTTCTTCCGTAATCACCCAACCCGTCCAATTGCGTCGGCGAATCGCGGCGGCCAGTTTCGACCAGTCGATTTCCCCCTGGCCGAACGGCACTTGATCTCCGGACCGGAAGTCGCGCAAATGGATGCCTGCGATTCGTGAATCGTGGCGATGGAAGAAGTCCGCCACGTCAGCCTTGGTGCGCAGCGCATGTCCGGCGTCGAGAACCAGACTGAGATGCGAGGGGTCGCCGCGGCGCAGCATCTCCTCAATCTCCGGGTTTTCGCCTAAGAATTCGACGTCGTGGTTGTGGTAAGCGAGACCGATTCCGGCCTGCCTGCACTGGCGTCCGGCGGCCGCGAGCGCTTTGATCTTGCGATCGAGCGCGGCACGGTCGCCCGTGGCGCCTGCTCCACTCAGTATCAGTCTTTGCGCTCCAAGCGCGGCGCTGGTTTTGATGATTCGCGCGATCAGATCCGCTGGGGCGATGGACGATGCCGGATCGTATTGAGTCAGGAAGATGTGACATCCCAGGAAGAGCAGCCCGCGTTTATCAAATTCCGATCGAGTCTCGCGCGCATGGTCCAGCCGATTCTCTATGTTGCGAAAGCCGGTCTCGAACCCCTCGTATCCATAGTGGTGAACGCGGTCGAGCGCTTTGAGAAAATCCCCGAAGTTGCCGGGCTGGACGCGCCAGGCATTGGTCTGGCATCCGGGTTTTGGGCCGGCCGGCTGCGCGGCCGCGCCCATTGCGGCCAAAAACGTTCGCCGTGCGACCATAGGGCTGAGTGTAGCATCCGGGCGCCGGGCGGCTGTTGTTAGCATGGAAGACGGTGCGATTCCCGATTCTTCTGTGGCTCGCCGGCGTGCTTTGCGCGCAACCAGCGCAGGAGTTTTTGCGGCAGGCCTCGGCTCACAAGGCGAAGGGCGATGTGGCCGGCGCGCTCGAAGTGATCGAGCAGGGACTGAAGAAGAATCCGAAATCCGCGGAGCTGGAGGATGAAGCTGGATTCCTGCTGGCGGTGATGGGCAAGCGGGGTGAAGCGATGGAGCGATTCGAGCGCGCCGTCGCGATGAATCCGGGCTACGCTCCGGCGCAGTATCACCTGGGTGTGGCGCGCTGGCTTGCGGAGGATCGCAAAGCGGCGCTGGAGCCTTTGGAAACGGCTGTGCGGCTGGCGCCACGCAGTTTCGACTATCTCTTTCGGCTCGGAGAAGCGCTGCTGGCGTTGGAGGAATACGGCAAAGCCGGCGCGCATCTGCGTAAAGCAGTGGAGCTCAGCCCGAAACACGCCGAGGCCTGGACGCGCCTCGGATTGGCGATGCAGCGGCAGGGTGACCGGGAATCCGCGATCGAGGCCTACCGGAAGGCGATTCAGGCGGATCCGAAAGCGCTCGATGCGCGCAATCACCTCGGCTTCCTGCTGATTGAAAGCGGCAAAGCCGATCAGGGGCTTGCTCAGTTTGAGAAGATACTCGCAATCGATCCGAAGCACGAAGCGGCCAGGATCAACACCGGCTACGCGCTGCTTCAGAAGGGTGATATAGACGGCGCGGTGCGGCACTATTCGAATCTGATGGAAACGGACTCCGGTTCCCCCGTCGTGCACTACAACCTCGGTCTGGCATTGAAGCAGAAAGACGACCTGGAGGAGGCAGGGAAAGCTCTCCGGCGCGCGATCGAGCTGGACCCGCAACTGAGCGAGGCGCACTACACGCTAGGCATCGTGTGCTGGCAGCTTGGCCAATTCGAAGATACGGCCCGCCACACGCGCGCCGCCATCGCCATCCGGCCGGAATATGCCGAGGCGCATTACATGCTTGGAATCGCGCTTAAGCAGAACGGTGAGCTTGCCGGAGCTATTGCGGCGCTCAAAGAGGCGATCCGCCTGAATCCGGATACGCCCGGGCCGTACAACATGCTGGGGCAGATTTACCGGCAACAAGGGGAGATGGAAGCGAGTCAGCGCGCCTTTGCCGATGGCGCGCGCGTGAAACGGAAAAAAGAAGCCGAGCAAAAAGTGATGTTCGACCGTTCGGTGGCCGAAACCGTCGGGCCAGCGGCGAGGAAACAGTGAACCGCCGCGGATTCGTCCAATCGCTGTGCCGGACGGCGGCTGTCTTCTCGGTTGACCAACTGCTTCCGGCGGCCGGATCGTTTCCGCTTCAATTCGTGAACGTGGCGCGCGAGGCCGGTCTGCGCGCGAAGACTATCTTCGGCGGCGAGAAGCGGAACCGCTATCTGATCGAGACCACGGGCTGCGGCGTGGCGTTCTTCGATTATGACGGCGATGGCTGGCTGGACTTATTCTTCGTGAATGGAACGCGGTTTGAAACGAAATTCGCCGCGGGCCAGGAACCGGTGAACCGGTTGTACAAGAACAATCGCGACGGCACGTTCACCGATGTAACGCTCAAGAGCGGACTGGCGCGCTCGGGCTGGGGACAGGGATGTTGCGTAGGCGATTACGACAACGACGGCCGCGACGATTTGTTTGTCACCTACTGGGGCGATTGCGCGCTGTATCGCAACAACGGCGACGGTACCTTCACCGATGTTTCGGTGAAAGCGGGAGTCACAACAGGAGGCGGCAAACGCAGCCGTTGGAATACCGGCTGCGCGTTTCTGGATTACAACCGCGACGGCTGGTTGGATCTTTTCGTAGCCAACTACATCGACTTCGATGTGAAGACTGTGCCGGTTCCGGAAGGCGGAACGTGCCGCTACAAAGGGCTTCCCGTGGCGTGCGGGCCGCCCGGGCTCGATGGCGGCAAGAACCTTCTGTTCCGCAACAATGGCGATGGAACCTTCACCGATGTTTCCGAAAGGGCCGGAATATGGAACACGCCGGGGACTTATGGGCTGGGAGTGCTGGTTGCGGATTTCGACAACGATGGCTGGCCCGATATCTACGTCGCCAATGATTCCAGCTCTTCGGCGCTTTACCGCAACAATCACAACGGCACTTTTACGGAAATCGCGATCGAGGCCGGCGTCGCCTTCTCACCGGACGGAAAGCCGCAGGCCGGAATGGGGGTGGCCGCGGCGGACTATGATCATGACGGCCATCTGGATATTGTGAAAACGAACTTCGCTGGAGATACATCGAGCCTCTACCGGAACCTCGGGAAGAACAGCTTCGACGATCAAACGTTCCAGGCGGGTCTCGGCATCAACACGCGATTTCTTGGCTGGGGAGCGGCGTTTGCCGATTTCGACAACGACGGGCGCCCGGATATCCTGCTCTGCAACGGACATGTGTATCCAGAAGTGGGCGAATCGGCCAATGAATCGGGCTATCGCCAGCGCAAAGTGTTTTATCGCAATCTCGGTAACGGCCGATTTGCCGATGTTTCGACTCAAGCCGGACCGGGCGTCCTGGAGCGGGTTGCCGGGCGCGGGATGGCGATCGGAGACTTCGATAATGACGGAGATCTGGACGTTGTTGTGAACTGTGTGAACGATGTGCCGCAGCTTCTGCGCTGCGATCTCAAAGTGAAACAAAACTGGCTGAAGGTGAAGTGCGTGGGGACGAAGTCGAACCGCTCGGCGATCGGCGCGCGGGTAGCGTGCACGCCTGAGGGAGGAAAGCCGCAGTTGGACGAAGTGCGCAGCGGCGGAGGCTACCTGTCGCAGAACGACCTGCGGCTGCACTTCGGATTGGGCGATGCGGCGAAAGCGAGTCTCGAGATTCGTTGGCCAAGCGGGCACGTGGATCGGATGGATGAGGTTTCCGCGAACCAGGTAGTGCGCGTGGTTGAGTCGATGAAATAATCAATACTGTGACATCGACAAGTACAAGGTTGGGTGAGCTGCTCGAATTTCGCGACGTCACCACCTCGCATGACGGGCAGATCGGACTCGACCAGTTCAGCCTCACGATCCGCGAGCACGAGCACGTAGCGATCCTGGGGCCCAACGGAAGCGGAAAATCGACCTTCATCAAGACGATTACGCGCGAGTGTTATCCGCTGGCGCGCAACGGATCTTCGGTGCGGATTTTCGGGCAGGACCGCTGGAACGTGTTCGATCTGAGGCCGCTGCTTGGCATTGTTCACAACGATCTGATGCAGAGCTATCTGCGCTATCCCTATTCCGGGCGGGAGGTGGTTCTGTCCGGCTTCTTTTCGAGCGTTGGGATCTGGCCGAACCACGAAGTTACCGCTGAAATGCGGGAGCGGGCCGATGAGATCCTGGAGCAACTGGAAATCGCGCATCTGGCCGAGCGCTCTGTCAATCACATGTCCACGGGGGAAGGGCGGCGGCTACTCATCGGCCGGGCGCTGGTGCACAAGCCAAAGGCTCTGATCCTCGATGAGCCAACCGCGAGCCTGGACATCCGCGCAACGCATGAGCTGATCGAGACGATGCGGAAGCTGGCCACCGCGACGACGATCATACTCGTAACGCATCATCTGTCGGACATCATTCCGGAGATCGGGCGAGTGGTGCTGCTGCGCAAGGGCCGCGTGTTCCGCGATGGCGTCAAGCAGGAAGTGCTGTCGGAGCAATCGTTGTCGTCGCTATTCGGATTGCCGGTTTCGGTGTTGGAGAAGAGCCAGTTCTATCATCTGCTGTAGCAGGCTTCTGCTTTAACGGCAGGCGCCGCGCGCCAGTTCCGCTTCGGCGGCGATGTAGCCGAACGCGCTCCAGGCGCGCTCTTCCACGATCTGGCGGTAAAGATCGCAGGCGGCTTGTTTGCGGCCTTCGAGCTGGTGGTGTAGCGCAATGCCATAGGCGATGGTTGGAAACGCGTTGCTGTCCGCGGAGTTGGGCTTGGGCAGAATCTCGTCCTGCTTCATCAGTCCTTTGTAATAAAGCAGAGTCCTGTAATAGGCGCCGTTTGTCGAGACTTTCATGCCCTCGCGAATCGCTCCGAGCAGTGCGGCGGCATTCGGCTTATCGCCGGCGCGTAACAGCGCGCGATACTGCCATTCCGCCAGAGCGATGCGGGAATTGTCGTCCTCGTCCAGTTCGGTGCAGCTTCGAACCGCCGGCGGCAGATTGCCTTTCTTGACAGGGTGGCCGGCCAACTCCAGGCAGCGGCCGTACTCCCGGGCGGCCTGCTTGAAATCGCCGTTCAGGTAATGCGCCAGACCCAGGTGATAGGCGACGTCGAAGCCTGACGAGGCCAGCTTGCGCGCGCGTTCGAGGTCGGCGATTGCTTTCGGAAACTGGCGCATGGAGATGTAGCGATGGCCGCGGTAGCGAGGGAAACGAAAATCGTTGGGGAATCGTTCCATGCCCTGGGAGTACAGCTCGATGGAGCGGCGAAACTGCCAGGAGTCGTCGTGAGCCCGGGCGAGCGCGAACAAGTGATCGGCGTTGCCTTGATCCGACTCATAGATCTTGCGCGCTTCGGCCAGTTTTGGCGTATCCGGGTTGGCATAAAGAGCTTTTCCCAAAGGGGAAGTCAACTCGGGCGCCTGCTGGAAGAGGGCGAAAAGAAGGGTAAGGATCATATCGTTCTCACGGCTTAAGGTAGCGGGCGAGGAACTGGTAAATCTCCGCGCGCGATTCCCGTGCGAGTTTCGTGTCGAGACGGTTAAAACTATGGCCGCCGGGCGCGTTCTCGTAGATCTTGTGCTCAAACTGCTTCCCGGCCGCTTTCAAAGCGTCGATCAGACGGCGCACTTCGAGAACCTGGACATCTTCGTCGTTGGTGGCGGTGTGAATCAGCAGCGGCGTAGCGAGCTTGGCGGCATGCGTGAACGGAGAGCGGCGCAGATACTCCTGAGTGTCTTCGGCGACCGTCTTTCCGATATGGCTTCGCTCTGAAAAAATGCGTGCATAGCCTTCTCCTTTGTAGCCGAGGCGGGCCACCAGGTCGCTCACGGGCACTCCGGCGTAAGCGCACGCATAAGCCTCGGGATGCTGGAAGATGTTCATCAGCGCGATCATTCCGCCGTGGCTCCAGCCGATGATGCCGACTCGCTTGGGATCGAGGAAGGCATGGTTCTCGAGCATCCAGTTGCGGGCGGCGAGTGCATCGTCGTTTTCGGTGCCGCCGTAGTCGATGGCGTCGTAATAACCGCGGCCGTAACCGGTGCTGCCGCGATAGTCGGGCGCAACGACGGCGTAGCCATGCCCGATCAGCTCGCGGACAATGTGCGCCGAGTTGCTCGAAGAGCCTGTCATGAAGTTGGAATGAACACCGCCGTGAACGTAGACCAGCAGCGGATGTTTTTTCGTGCGATCCAGTTTTTTCGGCACGAAGGTGTAGGCGTAGACGATCATCGGGTTCTGCGCGCCGGGCGCCGTCTTGTTAGGGATGTAATGCGGTGGAGTGCTGGTGAAAACGGCCTTGTCGACTTCGGCGATGTCGCCGAGTTTCAGATGCCACATGAGATCGTCGATGGCTTTTAGTACGCGGTCATTATCGTGTTGTGGCGCTCTGGCGGCAGCCGGTGATGGCGGAACCGCGGGCGGAGGCTGTTGCGCCAGGGCAGAAGCCATCAAAGCGATCAGAATCAGAAAACGCATGATGACCAGTTTACGCTGAAACCGGGCCTTGAACGCCGCACACCTTCTGATAGGTAGCGTAGTCGAAGCCGACGATGAGTGTCTTGCCTTTTCTGAGCGTTGGGGCGCGCAGGTTTCCCGTGGGTCCGAGCATGGCTTCTAGCAGCACGGCCTCGGCGGGCTTGGCTTTTTTCATGTCGAAATGAACGACGCTCTTCCCTTTGGCCATGTAGATGTGATCGGCTTCGGCGGCGAGAGCTAATGCTTCGCCGCCGCCGAGCGTGTTTTTCCGCGCATCGACGAGGGTAACCGTGTCGATGCCGTGAGACGCAAGAAACTCCTGCGTCCTACCGCAGGTCTTTCAACCCTTGCGGTGATATCTCCAATCGATTTTTCTTGCCATGGCGCTTCAGAAAGCGAATCGCAAGGCGAACTGCACTTGCCTTGGGTTACCGACGATGGCAGTGATCCGGCCGGCGTTCGGGTTGCCGATAGACGGGTTCGGCAAATCAAACTGGGGCGTATTGAACAGGTTGAAGATCTCGGTGCGGAACTGGAGCTTCCAGCGCTCCGAAAATGAGATGTCTTTAAATACGGACCAATCGAAGTTGATCCTGCCTGGTCCGTACAGTGCATTACGCGCCGAATCGCCGAACGTAAACTGCGCAGGTACTCCCCAAGCCGCGTTGGGATTGTTGAACGATGTGTCAAACCACAGGAATGGGTCCGGGTTGTCGAGTGTGCCCACCTTTAAACGATTCGGACGGCTGCCGCCGGCATTGGATACCGAAGTTGCCAACACGGGCGTGAACGGCAAGCCAGTCTGTGAAGTGAAGATCATGTTCGAGTCCCAGCCGCCGAGAATGGTATCGACGGCCTTGTTTCCGATGTTCCATTTGCGGCCTTTCCCAAACGGCAGCGAATAGTTCATCGAGTGCGTCAACCGGTGTCTCATGTCGAAACCGCTGTTGGCGCGGTCGCAATTCCGGCAGCGGCGGTCCTGCGGCAGCGGTCCATTGTCGGCGCCGCCAAAGGCATTGGCGACGTTATCGATGCTATGTGACCAGGTGTAGGCCGTCAGAAAGCCAACGCCGTTGGAAAACCGGCGTTCCAGGGATGCCTGCAAGGAGTTGTAGTTGGACAGTCCGTCCGAGGTCATGTAAGTAACGCCGACCACGCGCGGCGCAATCTGTATGAGCGGACGGCGCGGTCCGGGAGCGCCCGGTCCCGGAGCGGGCTGGTTGAAATCATGCGTCGTGTCCAGCCGGCGCCCGAGATTGCCCACAAAGCCCACTTTGAACACCAGATCGCGCGGCAACTGCTGCTGAATCTGGAGGCTGTACTGCGGCGTATAACCGGAGCGGAAGTTGGGAACAACGGCAAGCATTCCGCCTTCCGGATTGTTGGCGACGGAATCGAATTGGAGGTTCGGTATCGGGCGGAGCCCATCCTGAACACGCCGCGGACTGGCGCTGAACTGATTGATGTCTTCCGCGTTGATCGGGCCGAACGGCAACTGGCGGTGCCGCCGCATGTAGACGTTTTCGCTGCCCGCAGGGTTGTAGAAAAGACCCATCCCGCCGCGAATCACAGTGCCTTCCCGGAGACGATAGGCGAAGCCAAACCGCGGCGCGAAGTTATTGCGGTCGGGTTTCACGCCCGTCGTCGCGTCGGTGTTGAAGCCTGCGATCAAAAGTTTGCCGGTGACCACGTCGAAATTCGTCTGCCGGTTGGCTACTTCCACAAGCGGTGTGTCGTACTCGTAGCGAATACCGAGGTTCAGCGTCAGACGGTCGTTCACCTTCCAGTCGTCCTGGAAATAAAATGCCCATTCGGTCTGCCGGAAGCCTGGAAAAACGAGCGTGAAGTCCTGCTCGATGGTGGAGGCAGTGCCCAGCAGGAAACTCGCCATCGCATCGCCGGTGTTGGCCGTTGCGTTCGGATTATCGGAGAATGTGCGGGCGAAATTGAAGCGGCCGTTGCCGCGGTTGGTCTGATATTGCGTAATCTGGCGCCGCCGCGCTTCCACGCCGAATTTCAACGAATGCGGGCCGCGCAGGTTAGTGAAGTCAAAGCGCGGGTGGAAGGTGTTTTCAATACGGAAAATGGGCAGCGAACGCGTTTGGCCGATGCCGGTGTACGCTGCCGGGCTGAATATCGGAATTCCATCGGAAAGCGGTCCCTGGTTGGAACCGCGCACGCCGAGTTTCTCGCCCAATTGCGCGCCCGGCGTTGCGCCCTCCTGTAGGAAGAGCAGATTGAACCGGTTGAACCCCATCTTCGCATCCATGATGAAAGTAGGTGTGAAGGTATGAATCCAGGTGAGCACCGAGTTGAAGGACTTCAGCGACGAGTCTCCGGCGAAGGTGTCTTCGTTACCCAGGCTCACGGTTCCTACACCATCGAGATTGACGGGCGCAAAAGTGGACGGACGCGTAGTCACGGTATCCTGCCGGGAAAACCTCCCGAAGACGACGTTTTTCTCGTTCCAGTTCCAATCGATCCGTACGTCTCCCTGATTCCATCGCTGCTTGTCCTTGGGATTGGTGGTGTGATTGGCAACCAGCCCGGGACGCTGCGGCAGCGGATAAGCATTGATGAGCTTGCGTGTGACCGCATCGAAACGGGCGGCTGGAATCTGGCGGTTTGCGAAGGGATCCCGCACGAAGCCCGTAGGGGTGCCGGCTTGCGCGCGTGTGGTGAGGGGATCGAAGATGTCGCGCACACCGCTGAAGTTGCCGACGCGCATTTCCGGCGTGGCCACGGTGTTGACGAAAGTACGCTCCAACCGGCGGCGGAATCCTTCGTAGTTGCCGAAGAAGAACAGCTTATTAGGAACGATCTTGCCGCCGAAACTGCCGCCGAACTGGTTCTGCCGGAACGCGGGCTTGGGTGCGTTGCCGAGCGCGAAATAGTTCCGGGCGTCAAGTTTGTCATTGCGGAGGAATTCGTACAAGGAGCCGTGCCACTCGTTTGAGCCGGACTTCGAGATCACGTTGACAGTGGCTCCGGCGTTGCGGCCCTGATCGGCCGCAAAAAGACTGGTTTGAATCTTGAACTCGCGTACGGCTTCAACCGAAGGCCGCAGGACGATGGACAGGGTGAGCCGTTCATTGTTATCGGCGCCGTCGAACAAAAAATTGTTGGAGCCTTCGCGGTTGCCGTTGGCGAACAACTCGCTGCCGGGCCGCAGGTCGTCGGGGCGATTACCGCTCATGATGGTGGCCCGCGCTCCGAATCCGACGCCGACGACTCCTGGCCCCAGTATCGCCAATTGCACGAAGTTGCGGCCGTTCAAAGGCAGATCTTCGATGGCCTTGGTTTCGACAACCTGGCCAATGGCAGATGTATCGGAATCAATAAGAGGCGTGGAGGCAGTGACATTTACCGTTTCTGTTACCGCGCCGAGTTCGAGCGAAAAATCCAGCCGGGCGGTCTGATTTACCTCCAGCCGCGCTCCTTCCCGCTTGACCTGCCTAAAACCTTGCTTGGAAACCGTAACCGTATAACTGCCCGGCGAGAGGAAGGGGACGGTATAGATGCCGGCTTCGTTGGATTGAACGCGACGCTCGCTTCCCGTGGCTTGGTTCGTGACGGTGATTTCCGCGCCTTGCACGGCGGCGCTGGTACGGTCGGTGATTAGGCCAGTTAGCTGTGATGTTGTCTGACCGAAAGCCACCACCGCGGCGGCAAGGCAAAGCATCAGCCGAAACAAATAGGTTTGCACTGAAGAACACCCCCAAAATCGATTTAGATCTCCATTATAGCGTATGAACTTCGAGACGCCGGTATCGTCGCTCCGCGGCGAATGGGGAGCAGAGTTCGTCTTGGGGGCGGTATTATTGCCGATTCGGCGGTTGATTCTGCGCGAACTTCTCTAATTGCGCGATCTGACCTTTCACCAGGTCAACTTCAGGTCCGTTCTCGGGAAGCATCTTCAAGTAGCCCTTCATCTCCTCCATCGCGCCATTTACGTCATTTTTCTGGGCGAGGACAATGCCAAGCACGTGCTTCATTTTAGGAAAGCGGTTGCCGCCTTCGGTCTTGAGTCCCTCACGCGCGCTTTTCTCGGCGGCGTCGAACTTTTGCAGGTTCAGGTTGGCGACCGCGTTATAGAAATACGCCTGGGGAAAATCGAAGGGATTGAGCTTTAGAGCGCGGTCACTGGCATCGGCGCATTCCTGCCACTTGTTTTCCTTTGCCCACAGAAACGCCATTTGCACGTACGGCTTCACGAGCTTCACATCAGCTTCGAGAGCTTTGCTATAGGCATCGAGTGCCTTCCCGGCCTGGTCTTGCGCCTCGAGTATCATGCCCAGATCCACCCAGGCGTTGGCATATTTGGGATAGAGGGCAACGGCTTTTTCGTATTCCTTCTGAGCATCGGCCCACTTGCGCTTGCGGGCGTGCTCGCGGCCTTTATCGAAGGCTTTTTTTGCGTCTTTGGGCGCTGCGGCGCTGGTCACGCTGATGGTCAGGCCTTCCACGTTGCCCAGCCGGCGGAGGATGATCGTGCCAATGTCGGGGTTATCCATTACGCGCCGTCCGCTCAGCGGCACAGCCTCGGAACGGAAGCCCGGCAGAGATGCGCGGATTTCGCATCCCATCAAGTCGCGCTCGGATATCTGACGCTGCCCGCCCATTCCGGGAGTCCGGGAACTGGTGGGAAAATCCCCGAACGTATCGGCCCCGCCACCCACGCTGGCATCCGCGAACATCTGATTATTCTGGCCAAGCTGGAAACTGAAGCGGCCCTTGGAATCCGTGTAGGCTTCCGGCCGCGGCTGGCCGTTGCAGACACGTTCGATCACGACAGGTTCGGGAGGAGCGGTGCCGTCATCGAGAACGACTTTACCCGACAAAAAGATGGGGCGCGCCCCCATGTCCGGGAAAGGGCTTCGCTGACGTGGGTCGTTGGGATCCCCCGGGAAGGGGTTGGTCGGCTGGCGGCCTTGCGTGCCAGGCATGCCGGTTCCCTGCCCTGGAGGTCCGCCGCCAGGTCCTGTGGGACCGCCGGTGGTCGGGCCGCCCGCGGGAGGGGCTCCTCCTCCGCCTGGAGGCGGCGGCTGTTCCTGAGCGAAGCTGCACGTTAAGAAGAAAGTCAGGGCGGCTGCCGCGCCTAATCCTTGATGAACGAATGGCCTAAACTTCATTAGGTCCTCCCATGCTGAAGTTGTCTGTATTATGTCACATCACGACGCCCGCGTTTTGTCAAGCCGGGCGGAGTGTTTACAATAAAAGTAGATCATGATCCATCGACGAAGATTTGCTCTATCTCTGCCAGTCGTGCTGCTTGCCGGTTGCGGCGAGGCTCCCAAGGAAGCCGTAAAGAAAAAGGAGCCGGAAAAGCCGCCGGAGCCTGTCAGCGGACGCTATGCGTTTCATCAGATGTTCGCCGCGTCGCGCGGCTGGGCTCCTGACGTGCAAGGTCTCCAAATCCTGAGCATTCGTCTTCCTGACGTGAAATCGGAAGGCGGCAAGTTCGGCGCCTGGCAAGCGATGTTCGGATCCCTTAACAAGGCAAAGATGAAGACGTTCACCTATTCCGTGATCGAGGCAGGCGGCAATCTGCACAAGGGCGTATTCTCCAGTCTTGAAGAACCCTTTTCCGGCACTCGCGGACAGGCCAAGCCCTTCGTGGCCGCGGCCTTGCGCATCGACACCGATGAGGCTTATCAGGTCGCCATGAAAAAGGCCGCCGATTATGTGAAGAAGAACCCAAACATACCGGTGAATTTTCTGGCCGAGCTGACGCCGCGCTTTCCCAATTTAACGTGGCGTGTAATGTGGGGCGAATCGGTAAGCACGAGCGGCTACTCAATTTTTGTCGATGCCAGCACGGGCGAATACCTGGCCACAGTTCGCTAG
>Ga0187893_10005289_pt1 | contig 23357 bp, 24 predicted proteins | sample MA1701074metaG_FD_139574 | JGI IMG/M metagenome (GOLD analysis project Ga0187893, IMG submission 139574) | White microbial mat communities from a basaltic lava cave in the Kipuka Kanohina Cave System on the Island of Hawaii, USA - MA170107-4 metaG ...
ACGAAAGGAGGACTCGACGGCAACGACCGAGAACAGGAGGTCGGCCTCGACCTCATGCTCCGCTGCGAGGCTCTTGATCTTGGCGATCAGGTACCGGCGCAGGTGCGGATCGTCCCGGACGGCGTCGTACTCCCTCATCACGCTGTCGTACAGAGGGTCGTAGGTGTCGGCCTCGGCCATTCGCTCCAGAGTCAGTCGTCCATGGAGAATCAGCGCGGAAGCGCCGAACAGCAGGGCCGCGGCGGCGAGGATCGCGATCCAGACCTGATACTGGCGCCGCCACGCCTCCTCGAGGCGAAGCTGGCGCCTGCTGATCAGGCGAACCGTGTCGCGCATTACTGTGCCCTCCCTTCCTGAGCAGCGGGGCAGCCCGACCGTTCGGGCGCCCCCTTCCCCCAACTCACACAGGAGGTCGAAAGAATCGGCATGGACGTGGTGAAAATGAAAAAACCCCCTGGCATCGTGCTCCAGAGGGCCGGGCGCGGACATCGTTGCTCCGCAATGCTCGACAGTGATTCGCGACTATAAGGGGACCATCTCAAGCGCCTCTAGGTTCGGACCGGACCCAACCCTCTGGATGGTGAAATCGAGTCTGCTGATATGACGTCAGAACACCATGACCATTATCCCAACGGCGTGTTCCTCCTGCGCTCGCGCGCGATTCAATTCGGCGACAGATCCAGGATCTGTCCGCCGCGCGTCCCATCGGATGGGGGCGGCAGAAGCTTCACCCGGTCACCTTTGTGGAAGACCGTCGCCTCCTTGATCCCATTCAAGGCGGCGACCTCCCAGGCCTTGTTCTGGTCGCGGAGAACGTCTCTCGCCACCGTCGTCGGCGTATCCCCCTCCTTGGCGGCGTAGATCCTCAGGCGACGATTATCCTGTTTCGGGCCGTACACCAGACCATCGAGGTGCGCTTTGTACTCGTTCGCCTTCACCTCAACGGCCCCCCCGCCCTGCGCGATCAAAAGGGACGCCATCGTCTCGGCTTTCACGATCCGTTCGGTCGTCTCCGGGTGGGTCCCCTGGAATCCATGGTAGCCGAGGGCCTCCAGTCTCTCCTTCACCTTCATCGCCCTCAGAAACGCCACCATCTCTCGGGGATCGTAGCCGGCGCGATAGGCCATGCGAAGTCCCAGCTCGTCCGCCTCCAACTCTGCGTCTCGCCCGTAGCCCAACAGGATATGATTGGATAAGACCGATGACACCTGTCCCCAGCCGCCCGCGTTCTCGCGACCACCGGGGCTGAGTGCGAGAAGACCCAGCGACAGGATTTGGGCGCCGAACGCCTTCGTGATCTGTTTGGCCGCATGGCGCGACGACGCGTGACCAATCTCGTGGCCGAGGACACCGGCAAGCTGCGCCTCGGTATTCAACATCGCCAGCATCCCCCGGGTGACGTAGATGTAGCCGCCGGGTAGGGCCATCGCGTTGACCTCAGGCATATCGACGACCTTGAAGCTGTACCGGAAACTGGTCGGCCCGAGCGATTCGAGCAGCCGCTGACCGATCGACTCGATATACGCCTGCAGCTCCTGATCGCGATAGCGGCCGAATCGCCGGAGTATCTCCTCATCGGCCTTCTTTCCGATCTCGTTCTCCTCAGCCTCGGAAATGATGCTAAAGGCCGATGCGGTCGCAGGCACTCGCAGGGCGAGCAGGGTGCCCATGACGAGTCGAAGAAAACCACGCCGCTCGATTGCCTCATTGAACCCCATGGCTCAGATCCTGTGACCGCCGCCTCATCGAAGGCGCGACTCCACGGCCTTGATGTTCTGACGGGCCTTTTCCGCAAGCTGGCCCTTCGGCAGCAATCTGAGATAGAGCTTGTACTGCTTCAGGGCCTTCCGGTAGAGCGCCTTATCGTCCACGCCCAGCTTGGCCTTCGTGTGGTACGACAGTCCCAGATAATAGTGCGCCTGGGCGAAGCCGTCCTTGAGCTTGACCGCCTGCTCGTACTCGGCGATCGCCTGGTCGAGATCGGCGAACATGCGCTCGTGGTAGAAGACTCCGAGCTCGTAATGCGCCTCCGCGGCGGCGGTTCGGTCGGCCGGCGGTTTGCGCTCCGGCGCCGGCGGCTTCCGTTCCACAGCGATCGCCGACCCCGCGAAAGCCAGGAACATCAACGCCAGCGCAGGACCCCGACAACGTCGCCACCCGAGTCTTCTCATCGGCATGTCCACTCTCATCGCAGACGACAGCTCTCCCTCTCCGCAGCTTGCGATCTGCCCCCTTGCGACACACAGCACGGGTCTGCTATGCGGCTTTGCGCTTGACGTTTCGCCTGGTTCTCGTGGCCGTCGTCCGCCACGCCCCTTGCCGAGCCGCCCCTGCTCCCTTGCGGGTTCTCGAGGCCGCGCCCTCCTGTATCATCCGAATCTCATCATCACTGAACCCGGCGAAACGCTCGCTACCGAACCAATTGATCGGTTGATCCATCCTCTCCTCACTCACCTCCTTTTACACAAAAGCACCGGCGCCCTGGAAATGAGAGCAACGCGGTGCTTGCGAACCGCAGGCCGGGGTTCTCTCCGGCCTTCAAGATCGTTTGATGGCAAACACTGCCTGCACGCCGCGCCCGGCGGAACAGATAATCGACTGAAGGCGCTACACCTCCCTGCCGACGCTCATACAAGCTCTTCCATGGGCGAAATTTACCATTCGACAAGCCGGTAGCTCTTCAATTACAGCTAGTCTAGCAATGGCTTAGAAGCAAGTCAAGACATTATGCTGCGTAGCGTCAAAAAGAGTGAAACTTGGCACGGTCGTCACAGATCGGCTCGCAACGACGGCGAGGCGGGCGCGCACTGCGCCAGGTAAACGGCTGGAGCCGGCGGGGGGACTTGAACCCTCGACCTGCTGATTACGAATCAGCTGCTCTGCCAACTGAGCTACGCCGGCGCTGAGGCGTCGTAACTATATCGGAGGGTCCGGGGAGTGTCAAGGCACCCCGCGCTCGTGCCGGCGCTGCGTTGACAGGTGCGTGCTTCATCCCTATTATTAGCAGTGTTCTATTAGCCCAGCCGGGCCGATCGATGTGAGGAGGGACGATGGCTGTCATGCGATTCGACAAATTCACCTTCAAGGCGCAGGAGGCGATCCAGCAGGCCCAGAAGCTTGCCGAGGAGAGGCAACATCAGGCGATCGACGTCGAGCACCTGTTGTTGGCCCTGGTCGAGCAGGCAGAGGGTGTCGTTCAACCGATCCTGAATAAATTAGGCGTGAATCCTGCCCAGCTCGCCGGAAGACTGAAGGACGAGCTCAAGCGACTCCCGCAGGTTGCCACTCCGACCCAGGGGCAGACGTATATCAGCCCGCGCCTGGAAAAGGTCTTGAGCGGCGCGCTGACCGAGGCGGAACGCCTCAAAGACGATTATGTCAGCACCGAGCATCTCCTTCTGACGATCGCCGATGAGCGCGGCGGGGCGGTCGGGAGGATGTTGCGCGAGTCCGGCGTCACCAAGGATGGCATCTACGCGGCCCTCCAAGAGATCCGCGGCGGGCAGCGCGTGACCGACCAGACCCCTGAGGAGAAGTACCAGGCGCTCGAACGGTATGCCCGCGATCTGACCGACCTGGCCAGGAAAGGCAAGCTGGACCCTGTCATCGGTCGGGACGATGAGATCCGGCGCGTGATTCAGGTCCTGGCACGGCGAACCAAGAACAACCCGGTCCTCATCGGGGAGCCCGGCGTGGGAAAGACCGCGATCGTTGAGGGGCTGGCGCAGCGGATCGTCAACGGAGACGTGCCGGAGTCTCTCAAGAATAAGCGGGTCCTGGCCCTCGATATCGGCGCGCTGGTGGCCGGAAGCAAGTACCGGGGGGAGTTCGAGGATCGGCTGAAGGCGGTCCTGCGAGAGGTGACTGAGCAGCAGGGTCAGATCATCCTCTTCATCGACGAGCTGCATACACTGGTCGGGGCCGGCGCCGCGGAGGGGGCCATCGATGCCTCGAACATGCTCAAGCCGGCGCTGGCGCGGGGCGAGCTTCGGTGCGTCGGGGCCACGACGCTGGACGAATACCGAAAGCGGGTCGAGAAAGACGCCGCGCTTGAGCGGCGCTTTCAGCCGGTCCTGGTCGGCGAGCCCTCGGTGGAAGATACCATCTCGATCCTCCGCGGCCTCAAGGAGCGGTACGAGGTCCATCACGGGGTCCGGATCAAGGATTCCGCGCTGGTGGCGGCGGCGGTTTTGAGCAGCCGGTACATCGCCGACCGCTTCCTGCCGGACAAGGCGATCGATCTGATCGATGAAGCGGCATCCCGCCTCCGCATGGAGATCGACAGCATGCCGACCGAGCTGGACGAGCTGAACCGCCGGGCACGCCAGCTCGAGGTCGAGCGAGAAGCCTTGAAGAAGGAGAGCGATCCGGCCTCCAGGGAGCGCCTGGAGCGACTCGGCGCCGAGCTGCAAGAGCTGCGGTCTCAGGAGGAAGGACTCAAGGCCCGCTGGGAGCAAGAGAAGGCCTTCATCCAGCGCATCCGGAGCCTGAAGGAGCGGATCGAGGCCGCCAAGCTTCAGGAGCAGATGGCCGAGCGTCAGGGCGAGCTGGGCAAGGTCGCCGAGCTGCGGTACGGCCTGATCGCGTCCTTGCAAAAAGAGATGGACGCTGAAAAGAGCGGGCTCGAGCGGCTGCAGACGGACGGCGCCATGCTCAAGGAGGAGGTGGACGAGGAGGACGTGGCCCAGGTCGTGTCCAAGTGGACCGGCATCCCGGTCTCCAAGATGCTGGAGGGGGAAACCCAGAAACTCCTGAGGATGGAGGACAAGCTCAAGGAGCGGGTGGTGGGACAGTTCGAGGCGATCACCGCGGTCAGTGACGCGATCCGTCGCGCCCGATCGGGGCTGCAGGACCCGAATCGACCGATCGGGTCGTTTATCTTCCTCGGCCCGACGGGTGTCGGCAAGACCGAGCTCGCTCGCGCGCTGGCCGAGTTCCTCTTTGACGATGAGCGCGCGATGGTGCGCCTGGACATGAGTGAGTACATGGAGAAGCACACCGTCTCGCGCCTGATCGGGGCGCCCCCGGGCTACGTCGGGTTCGAAGAGGGGGGCCAGTTGACCGAGGCGGTGCGACGGCGGCCGTACTCCGTCCTGCTTCTGGACGAGATCGAGAAGGCCCATCACGACGTCTTCAATGTCCTGCTCCAGATCCTGGATGATGGCCGCCTGACCGATGGCCAGGGCCGGACGGTCGATTTCAAAAACACGATCATCATCATGACCAGCAACCTGGGGAGTCAGCTCATTCAGGAGTTCGGCGGGCGGGACGACGACAAGATGCGAGAGGCCGTCATGGAGGCGGTCCGCGCCCACTTCCGACCGGAATTCCTCAACCGCGTAGACGAGGTGTTGATCTTCCACACCCTCTCCATGAGCCAGATCAAGCAGATCGTGGACATCCAGCTCAGGCGCCTGGAGAAGCGACTGGCGGAGAGGAAACTGAGCCTGACCGTCACCGACAAGGCCAAGGAGTTCCTGGCGAGGGAGGGATACGATCCGGTCTTCGGGGCGCGGCCGCTCAAGCGCGCCATCCAGCGGCTGCTTCAGGACCCGCTGGCGCGTCGGCTGCTGGAGCGGGAGTTCGCGGAGGGCGACACGGTCAAGGTCGATGCGTTTCGCGGAGAATTGGTCCTCAGCAAGGAGTCGTGACGGGAACCGGAGGGCGCCGGTCGCCTAGATGACACCTGTCGCCCTCAACCGAGCTACCTCCTCAGGGCTATGACCCAGCAGTCTCGTGAGGATCTCCTCGGTGTGCTCGCCCAGGTGCGGGGCCGGTCCCTGGATTCCAGCCGGGGTTGACGACAGTTTCACGGGACAGCCCGCCATACTGACCCTTCCGGCCCCCTCGTGTTCCACCTCGACAATCATGTCACGCGCCTGAACCTGCGGGTCTGCCACGACGCGATCCACGGTGTTCACCGGGCCGCAGGGGATGCCGATCTCCTCCATCTCCCTGATCCATTCTGCAACCGTCTTGGTCCTGATGACGTCGGCGACGATCGGCCGCAACGAGTCGTAATGTTCGATTCGCAGCGCCCCCGTCGCAAAGCGCTGGTCCTGGGCGAGGGCGGGCAATCCGAGCGCGTGGCAGAACCGCGGCCAGTGCTTCGTCCCCACCCCAAGGACAACGAAGCCATCTTTGGCCTCGAAGGCCTCAAAGGGGGTAATCCAGGGGTGTCGCGATCCGAGCGGGCCCGGGATCTCACCCGTCGTGGTGTATCGGACGACGGCGTACTCCAGCAAGGCGACCTGGCAATCGAGCATGCCGACGTCCACCTGTTGTCCCAACCCGGTTCGCTCTCGCGCCTGAAGTGCGCTCAGGATGCCGATCGCTGTGAACAGGCCGGCGCCCAGGTCGCCAACCGCGGCCCCCACCCGAACGGGAGGCCTCCCGGGCTCTCCTGTGATGCTCATGATCCCGCCCATCCCCTGCACGACGATATCGAACGCGGCCCGCAAGGCGTAGGGACCGGTCTGACCGAAGCCCGATAGGGAGGCGTAGATCAGGCGTGGGTTGATCTGCCGGAGTGTCCGATAGGCCAGGCCCAGCCGCTCCATCGTCCCTGGACGGAAGTTCTCCAGGAGGATGTCGGACCTTGCCGCCAGCTCGGTCAGTAGTGCCGTGCCTCGGGGGTCCTTCAGATTGAGGGTGACGCTCTTCTTCCCGCGATTCAGGCTCACGAAATAGGCGCTGACCCCACCGACGAAAGGCCCGACCTGTCTGGCCTCGTCACCTTTCGGCAGCTCCTCCACCTTGAGCACCTCAGCCCCAAGGTCAGCCAGAATCATCGAGCAGTAGGGACCCGCCAAGACACGTGAGAGGTCCACGACCCTGATCCCATCCAAGGCGTTCATTCGGTGTCTCCTCCTGCGCGAAAACTCTCAGCCTGCGTCACGCGATCCCCGTCCGGCGTTGTCGAACTCGATTGTACATCAGCGTCGTGTCTTGTGGAGCCCTTGACCCTCCTCTGTGCGATGACACGAGCGGAGCCTCGTAGACCCCTGGAAGAACGGGCGATGGAGCGGCACGCTTACGCTTGACGGCGTTCAATGGCTCTGGTAGACTCAGGCTTCGTTTCTGGTGCCATCCGCCGGAGGAAGCGCGATGCTCTCGATGGAGTTAGCCCTCTGGTCTCTCGTGGTGGTGTTGCTCGTGCTGGTGTGCGGGATGATCCCCGCCTTCATCCAGATCCGGCGGACTGCCCTGCAGGCAGAGGTGTTCCTGAAGGTCGTTGAGCTCGAGCTGCGACCCGCGCTCAGCGAACTCAAAGAGGTCATCCGGAACCTCAATCGCGTCTCGGAGCAGGTGACGGGAGGGATGGACAAGGTGGGCGGGGCACTCGAGGCGATCAAAGGGACGGGGGAGACGATAGGGATAGCCAACGATCTGATCCAGCAGATCGTGTTTCCGAAACTGATCACCGGCGCTGCCTTCATGACCGGCCTTCGGGCTGGCCTACGGACTCTCATCGCACGGCTTGTCAGAGGGAGGTGACGGACATGAGCGAAGAACGGGGATGCAGCTCGGCATCGCTCGCCCTGGCGTTTCTCCTCGGCGGCGCGCTCGGCGCAAGCCTGGCCCTGCTGTTCTCACCGGAGGGGGGTCCCCGGACTCGAGCCCGCCTCCGAGGTCTCGCGACCGATCTGAAGGACCGGACCGCAGACCTGGTTGAGGACGTCAGGGATCGGGTCGAGGACGTGCTCGGTCAGGGCAAGGAGGTGTACGAAGAGAAGAAGTCTCTCCTGACCGCCGCGTACCAGGCCGGCAAAGAGGCGATGGACAAGGAGCGAAGCCGATACCAGGATCGATAACGGGCCTCGTGTGCCATCATGACGGGCGCTCTCGGACTACGAGAGAGCGCCCGTTCTGCTCTCCGCTGCCCTCTGCCCGGCTGGAGAACGGCCGCGGTCACCCCTCCTCACCGACGATCCGCATCACCTGCTTGAACAGCCGCCCATTCGTCGAGATGGCGTTTCCTCCACGAATGGTCGGTTCTCCCCGCCAGTCCGTGAAGGTTCCGCCCGCCTCCTGAACGATCGGCATCAGGGCGGCGCAATCCCACACGCTCATCACCGGGTCGAGCATCACCTCCGCACGGCCCGTCGCAACCAGAATGTGCCCGTAACAATCGCCCCAGCTCCGTTGCATCCCCGTCGCCGCGAACAGGCGCCTGCGGGCCTCCTCCCTCCCGTGCGCCTCGAAGCTGGCCCCATCGGTATACAGCAGCAACGCGCCCTTCAGGTCGTCCCCGGTCGAGACGGCGGCGCGGCGCCCGTTCCAGAAACAGCCCAATCCAGTGGCGGCCGAGACGGACTCACCCAGCGCGGGGAACTCGGCCACGCCCAGCACGGCCTCCCCGTCCTTCTCGAGCCCGATCAGGACCCCGAAAAGCGGAACCCCCCGGATGAATGACGCGGTTCCGTCCAACGGGTCGATGATCCAGGTCCATCCCGATGTCCCCTGCTCCTCGCCGAACTCCTCTCCAAGAACGCCGTGATCCGGATAGGTCCGACGAATGAGGAGACGCAGGCTTTCCTCGACCTTGCGGTCGGCCGCCGTGACGAACGTGCGGTCAGGCTTCTGCTCCGGCGTGAGGACGGTCTGGAAGTATTCCAGCGTGATCTGCCCAGCCTGCCGGGCAGCCTCTACGGCGAAATCCAGCAGTCGCTCCAGGCGATCTCTCTCGACCATTCACCCACTCGCGTGATGACTCTGACGGGACACGCGCACCGGCCACGCTCGAAAGGGCGACGCGGACCCCGGCAGCGACAGGATGGCGGGCGCGATCTATCCCTTGACCGCCCCGACGGTGAATCCGGCGATGAACCGATCAACGAAGAGATTGTACAGGATGGCGATCGGGACACTGGCGATGAAGCACGCGGCCATCAGCGATCCCCAGAAGTAGACATCGCCGCGAACCAGAAAGGTCGGGACCCCCACACTGACCGTGTATTGTGACGCGAAGGAGATGAACGTCATGCCGTAGACGAACTCTTGCATCACCAGCGTGAAGGTGAAGATCACGACGGTGAGGATCCCGGCCACTGAGATCGGGATCACGATCCTGGTGAATGCCCCGAACCGGCTGTAGCCGTCGATCATGGCCGCCTCTTCGAGATCCCTCGGAATGGCCTTGAAGAACCCCATCAACAGCCAGGTGCAGAACGGTACGGTAAAACTCGGGTAGACCACGATCAGGGACCAGAGAGAGTCCTTCAAACCGAGATCGGAGACCACGCGGGCGAGAGGAATGAAAAGGATTGTGGGGGGGACCAGGTAGGTGAGGAAGATGCCGATGCCGAGCTGCTCTCCCACCCGCCCGGTCAGTCGGGCGAGGCTGTAGGCTGCCGGAACGGCCAGAAGGAGCGTGATGACAACCACTATGACACCGACGAGCGCAGTGTTCCAGAGCCATCTCCCGTAGAGTGTCTCAAAGAACAGGACGCGGAGGTGCTCCAGGGTCGGCGGCTGGTTGAAGAGGAACGGGTTGTTCTTGGTGTTCATGAGATCTGGTGTCCGCTTGAACGTGGTGACGAGCATCCAGAAAAAAGGGAAGGCCGCGAAGAGTGTGAACAGGGCGACGATTCCGACATGCGAGCCACGAGCCCCCCATCTCTTCAATCTTCGCATCACAGCAGGCATGTTATGTCACCTCCGCCCGACGAGCGACCCGGAGGAAGACGAAGGCCGCGGCGACGAGGACCGGGAACAGAAAGAGGGAGATGGCCGCGCCCTCGGCCAGGTCTCCCCCCATGATGCCGGTGAAGAAGGCCAGGCTGGCCAGGACCTGGGTCGTGTCGTACGGGCCGCCCCGGGTCAGGACGAAGATGACGATCATGTCGGTGAACGTGAACACCATGCCGAATAGGACAGCCACCGTCATGATCGGGAGGACCAGTGGAATTGTAATCTGAAAGAGGCGTCGCCAGAAGCCCGCCCCATCGACGGCGGCTGCGTCATGGAGGTCCTGCGGGATCGAGCTGAGGCCGCCGATGAGGATCACGGTCGCCAGCGGGAGCTGCCGCCAGACATGGACGGTGATAACAGAGGCCATGGCCAGGGTTGGTGTCCCCAACCAGATGGGCCATGTGTTGGGCCCGAAGATCCCCGCGGCCCGGAACATCCAGTTAAAAATGCTATAAATCGAATCCAGCATCCACAGCCAGCCGATCGTCCCCAGCGAGATAGGCGCGACCCAGGGGAGCAAGATCAGGAACCGCACCAGCCACTTGCCCCTGAAACTTTGCAAGAGGGCGAGGGCCAGCACCTTTGCCAGTACCAGAACCAAGGCCTGCGAGATGAACGTGAAGATCAAGGTGTTCTTGAGAGACTGTTGGAAGAGGGGGGTTTGGATCACTGCTTTGAATTGTTTCAGGCCTACAAAGCTCATCGTTCTGCTTCCGATGGTGATGTCACTGACACTGTAGTAGAGGGCCAGAAGGAACGGGAACCCGATGAGCAGGACGATGTACAGGATCGCCGGGGCGATCATGACGCGGCCCAGCCAGATTTCGCTGTCCAGAAGCGAGGAGATCCGGCCTTTTCGCGTCACGACCGCGGGGACAGCCGCCTCAATCGCCGCCGCCGTCTCCTGCGTCGTCATAGCGGTCTCGGTGTGGTTCGCAGGCCGGTCTGTTGGTCGAAGAACTTCAGGTCCTTTTCCTGAACGACGAACTCGTAGGTTTCCCCAGCCTCGATCGGGACGGTCACTGTTGAAGGGAGGTCTGCGATCACGTGGGTGCCCACGAACCCGCTGGTCAGAAACCCGTAGAGGAGCCGATCGGCACCGAGGTACTCGATCCTTGTCACCTTGAATTGGAAGCCCACCCGGCTGCCCTGGCCTGCGTGCACCTCCTTGGGGAGGAAGCCTTCTGGGCGAAATCCCACGATGACGTCGCCATGCACCACGAGATTCATCGGAGGGGAGCCGAGAAAGCCGGCCACGAAGGTATCGGCCGGCTCGTGGTAGACCTCCTGAGGTGTCCCGAGCTGCCGCACCTTCCCCTGGTGCATCACGGCGATACGATCCCCCAGTCCCATCGCCTCCACCTGGTCGTGGGTCACATAGATGGTCGTGGTCCCGATCCGCCTCTGGAATTGCTGCAACTCTTCCCGCGCCGAGGCTCGCAGTTTGGCGTCGAGGTTGGAGAGCGGCTCGTCCAAGAGGAAGACGGTCGGCTCGCGGACGAGCGCCCTGGCCAGTGCCACCCGCTGTCTCTCCCCCCCTGAAAGTTCACGGGGCTTCCGGTGGAGCAGCCGCTCGATCCCGAACATCGATGCTGCCCACTCGACCTTCCCCTGCCAGGCCGTTTTCGGCACCCCCTGGGCCTTCAGGGGGAAGGCGATATTCTTGAAGACGGTCATATGGGGGTAGAGAGCGTAGCTCTGGAATACCATGGCGATCTTCCGGGCGCGCGGCGGCAGGTCGTTCACCACCTGGCCGCCGATCAGTATCTCGCCGAAGGTGGGGCTTTCGAGGCCGGCGATCATCCTGAGGAGCGTGGTCTTACCGCAGCCAGACGGTCCCAGCAGGACGAGAAATTCCCCCTCTTCGGTCGAAAGGTCAACCCCATCGACCGCCCGTACATCACCGAAGTGCTTCTTGACGTTTCGCGTCTCGACAGTTGCCATAACTCCAACCCAGGACTCCTCCAGTCCCCTAACGTGAAGGGAGGCTCCTGGTCGGGAGCCTCCCTGAGATGTCGGCCGCCCTTCGTGCGTGGACTAAACCAGCCCCTTCTCCTTCCACTTGGCAAAGATGCGCTTGCAGGCCGCATCGGCCTGCTTGATGGCATCTTCGGGTGTCTCCGCCCCGCTGGCCGCCTTCGCAAACATGGTGTTGATCACCCATGTGCCGAAGATCTCATCCTCTGCCGCGTTTGCGTAGCCGGGGTACCCGACGTTGGTTGCCCAGTCCAGGACGTCATCCAGTACCTTGTACTTATCGGGCGGGTGCGCCTTCGGGTCGTTGGCAATGAGCTTTTTCAAATCGGGGACGGTCTTGGGGAAGCAGGGGAAGTTGTAAAACTCGCTCGCCATGAACGCCCTTTTGAAGTTGCCGACATAGTCAACAAGGAACTTCTTGGCTCCCTCTTTGTTTTCGGCGAACTTCCAGATCACGAAGCAGTCCATGACGTGTTCGAGCCCAATGGCCCGCACCGGCCCCTTCAGGGCCTTCGTCAACTGGATTTTTTTGGAGATTTCCGGGTTCTCCTTTTCGGCCGTGCGCGTGGTGGAGATGGCGTTCAAGACCACCGAGAGCTTGCCGGAAACGATCCCCCGGTTATTGGAGGAGGCGTCCCAGGCAAAGACCTCCGGCGTCATCGTCTCCTCGTAGAGAGCCTTGACGAACTTGACCGCCTCCAGCGTCTCCTTGGAGTTCAGGACCAGATTGTGATCTTTGTCCTGCACCGAGGATCCGAAGGAGAACATGATGGTCCGCATCGCCATGCCGGTGTCGATCTCGGGAGACAATCCGATCCCCACCGGATTGCCGAACTGCTTCTTGATCTTCGCCCCAGCGACCCGGACGTCGTCCCAGGTGGACGGGCCCTTGGGCATCCCTACCGCCGTGAAGAGGTCTTGCCGATAGTTGACCGGATCGGGAACGAAGGAGTCAGAGAAGCCGTAGTACTTTTTGGTCTTGGGGTTGTACGTGCTCTTGATGGCGAGGTCGATCGGCTTACCGTACTTGCGCTCGCACTCCTGGTAGATCTCTTTGTGATCGATGACCTGATCCTCGAAAGCTGGCGCAGGCCACATGAAGAGGAACAGGTCGTGCCCCTTCTGGGCAGCGACTTCTGCGGCGGCCTGGGGGTTCAGCGCGGGGAGGCCAACGTTGTCCACCTTCACCTCGGTGTCGTTCTGCTGGCCCCACTCCTTCACGTACGTCTCGTTGAACCACTTGTCATACGGCGGGACGAAGTGGACCCATTGGAGAATCTTGAGCGTCTTCTTCGCCGCGTGCGCCCGCCCTGGGATGATAATCGCCGGCCCTATCCCTGCCGCCAGCGCCCCCGCGCCCGCCACCCTGATGAACTGTCGCCTGGAAAGCGCCCCTCGCCTCTTCGCTGCCATCTCACACCCTCCCCCTTGTTCCGACTTCCACCCGTGTCGGGGTCGGCGACTCTCCGCCGAACCCACCCTGGAAGAATACGTTTTTGCCGCTTGCAGCCTTTCCCTTTCGTACAGAGCCACTCCGGCGCTTCTGCTTAGCATAGGGCCGATCCCAAAGTCAAGCGAAATTCAGCCGCGGGTTGGTCTGCCGCGACCTGCCAAATGGCCTCCTGCACAGCCCTCACGGTGCCATCGCGGCCAGGGCCCAGGACTGCGCCTGAAGCGGCCTCAGAACTGGGCGTCGATCGTCCCCCCATTCGAGACATGGCACTCCCCGACCCCTCCTTGACTTAACCCCGCCGAGGGGTTGGTGAGCTGGAAGCGGCACCGCATGGTGTTCCCCTTGTCCCCGAACAGGGTCGCGACGACCCGGCCGGAGTAGTTAGTCACGAACGACGTGTAATCACCTTCATCGAACCAGGGATCGTCGAACGGCCCCCAGTGACGCCAGCGAGGGCCCCAGAAGATCGTGATGGGGCGAACCACATCGGCCGTGCTGGTCGAGGTCACTTGCAGATACCTTCCGGAGTAATACTCCCCGTCAGGAAGGGTGACCGAGAGCGTGCCGCCCTCGCCAAACCTGTCGGATTGGAACGAGAACGTCACTCCGACGGGCGGCTGGCCGGAAGCCGACAGCCGCCCGCCGATTGAGCCCGTCGTCACGCAGCCTGCCAGTGCCGTCACAATCGCGAGAGACTGGACAAAGCGAAAACAGCCCTGACCCATTAGACCCCTCCTCGTTTGGCGTTTCAGTGACACGTGGCGCCTGGAGCACCCCTTCGTCATAATGGAATCTTTGGCCCTGTGCTTACCATGGGGCTGACAGCACACCTCTCCTCACTGACTGATCGTTCAGAGGTAAGCGAGAAGGCGACCGCAGGAGAGGACGCCGGTCCAAAGGGCGAGCGAGAGCATCGCAGAGATCTTTGCCGCCGCCGGGGCGGGCGCATCGCGGTTCCAGATCACGACCGACTTGAAGACCCCGACGTGGAATGCGGCGGCGTTGAGGCCCGCGACCACGATCAACAGGAGCTTGAGACGAAAGGCTGGGTTCGCCGCCATCTCGGTCGCGTGGGCCGAAAACATCATCAACCCAGACGGCACAATCAGCAAGAGGCCTGACCGCGACCACGGCAACAGGTGCTGCGCCATGTCGGCGACCGGCAGGTGGCGGGACACTCCAAGCAGACGGAGGTCGAACATGACCGCGCTGCCGACGAGCATCACGAACCCGATGATGTGAACGATCTCGACGATCGGATAGAGCCAGAGCCACTGGCGCATCGCCACCGCCAGCGAACTTGCCTCGAGCCAGACCAGCCAGGCGGCGGGAGCGGGCGCGTGGGTCATCGTAGCTCTACGGTCTTGCCGTCGATCGTAATCCGCTCAGCCCGCATCTCATCCGCGACGGTGCGGTGCGGATAGCCCTCCACGACCGCGGCCACTCCGACCTTGAGCAGTGCCTGTGGAAGTCCCCGCCGCTCCATCCGGGAGGGAGGTGCCAGCACCACCAGCCAGGTTTTCCCTGGCACTTCGAGCCTCAGGTACCCGTGCGGATGCTCGTACCCCGCCTCACGAATCACACCCGTGAGATTCAACGTCGTGGCGCTGTCATACCCGCTCCAGCCGTGATGTGCAGCGACGGTCCCCGCACAACAGAAATGAAGGGCAGCCAGCCCGGCCAGCAGCACGGCGACTCGCGTGCCGGTTCCTCTCCTCATCGACCCAGCCTCTTCTCCTCGCATCCTTCCATCAGCCCACTCCACCGATGCCGCGTGCGCAGAGCTCCTCGCTCAGAGAAACGCACTGATCCGAACCCCATCCCGCCCCTCACCCGCGACATTGTGCAGACCGACGCGAAGGGTCCGGGCCCTACGCGGTTGCAGCAGTGTTTCCTGTACTGACTCACGCCTCTGCGTGTTGCCGAGCCTCTTGACGGTCGGGGGCAATGTGAGCAATGACGCTCCCATCCAGGTGCGGCGGAACCGGACGCCGCAGCAGGGTGAGGATCGTCGGTGCAATGTCGAGGATATGTGCATCGGCGGGTCGGGCGACGCGCGCGACGCCCGGGCCGACGGCGACGAGGAACCCGTCCGGCTGGTGAAGGCCGCTACGGTGCTGGAGGCGGGGCGCGCGCACGATGTCACCGAAGCGCGCCGAACGGAGCCCTCGAATCGGTACCCCCGGTGCCCAGTGGACAACCAGGTCCGGCATGCGAGACGCGGCGGGCCCAGGGTACTTCTCCTGAGGCCGCAGCACCGACCCGATCACAGGACACCCACTCTCAACGTCCCTGAGTGATAGCAGCTCCTCCGTCAACTCCGAGAGCAGCTTTTCGTACTCCGTTCCTGGCTCGACGAGGCCTTCCGGCTCACGGCCCTTCAGGTTCACGCGGATGTAGCCATGATCCTCGGTGGGTGTACAGAAGACGCGCATCTCGGGCCAGCGATCCCACCCCCACAGTGCCTTGAGGTACTGGCTGCGGAAGCGCTGACGCAGCGGCCCCGGCACGCGTTGCTTGACGCGCGCGCGTATCGCTGGCGGAGCGAGCGATCGCACCGCGAGGGCGCCTCTAGCGACAAGACGGCCTCCAAGAGAACGCCTGCTCGTGCTGTTGTCCACGCCGCAATAGCGTTCGATGAAGCGCGGGAGGAGCTCCTGTGCGTTGTAGTTGGCTGTCATCCCGTGGACGGACACGACAAGAACGGTCACGTCGTCGGGAAGGCGCCGGACCAGATTGCCGACCGCTGCGTCAACAGCAGCATAGACGTCGCGGATCGCTGTCTTCAAATCCGCGGGAGCGCTCGCGTCATGCCAGGGGTGTCCCTCGTCCATGAAGTGCCAGAAGCGGTGGCCCGCCACGTGGGTTTCGCTGAAGACGGTCATGAATAGATCCGAGGGCTCGCGTTCGAGAAAGTAGCGGTGGAGCCTTTTTCGGGCCCCAACCCCGTCGAGGAGCCGGCGCCGCAGGTCCCGATAGTAGGACACGTCATGCACATCGTCCTCCTGCGCCAGGAGCGGCAGCGGATAGTGTCCGACGTCGCGCACGACTCGAGACAGGAGTTCAGGCGGATGGGAGGCGCCGGTCGCGCGAGCCGCGTGCGCACCCCAGGCCACGAGGCAGACATTGCGATCGCTTGGATAGGCGTAGCTCTTGGGAACGTCCAGCACGATGGCGCGTGGGGGATCTTGTTGCGCCTCGGCGTAAAAGGGTTGGTGCAGGTTGTCGTGCGCCTCCGTAGGTTCGACATCGAGGGTCCCCGGTCTGATTTGATAGCTGCCAAACAGCCCGTGCTTCCCGGGGTGGACGCCGTAGAGAAAGCTCGGCCAGACGGCCTCCGCACTCAGGTCCCCGACAGAAGACAGACCGCCCATGACGCCTCGTTCCGCGAGGGAGGCAAGCGTTGGCATCCCTCCCTCCGCCATGAAGCGGCGAACCAAGCTCACCTCGGCGGCATCGAGCCCGATGACGATGACGGAAGGCAATGCTAAGCGTCTCGTGACGTCGCGCACTTCATAAATCCCCGAGCCCAGCAGGCAAGGCCGAGCAGCACGAGCGATGTGGAGACCAGGTACACGGGGACCAGCCACTTTTCACCAGAGCTCCGGAGAAGGCGCCAGAGGATACCGACGTACCGGAGGGGGACGAGGAGCGGGATCAGCACCGGCCACCGGGTTACGAAGCTTCCGCGTAACGGGTAGGCGCGCCTGAGCTGTGCGGAGTAGTAGCCGTGAAGGGAGAGGTAATCGAGGATGCCTCGCAGCCCCACCCGGTTGATGTGAGACACGCGAATGGCAGGTTGAAAGAGGATGGACCCACGGCGGAGCTCCGCGTATCGCCGGCACAGGTCGAGATCGTGTGAGAGCGAGAACTCTTCGGGAAACAGCCCCACTGCATGGAGTGCCTCAACCTTGGCCGAGAGGTTGCAGGACGGGGCGAACGTCACCGTCCTAGGATGCGTACGAGGCAGGAACTCGGAGAACTGGATGTCGAACAGCATGAGTCCGGCAAGGGTGTGGGGTGCGGCGGGTGAGACCGAGCCAGCGACAAGCTCAAGGGGTCCACGGTGAGCTTTGAGGATCTCATCCACCCAGTCTGGGTCGGGGATACAGTCGGCGTCCAGGAAGGCGACGACTGGGGCCTGAGATCGCCGGATCCCAATATTTCGTGCTGCCGCTGCGCCAGTCCGTTGCGGCAGGTGGATGAGCTCAACGTCACGAAAACCCTGGCTCACGACCCTGTCGGTCCCATCGTCCGAGCTGTCCACGACGATGACCTCGAATGACGCGGTTGTCTTCTGCGCCATGACCGCTGCGAGGCAACGTCCAATCTGGGGTGCCATGTTGTAGCTTGGAATGACGATGGAGAGCCGGGGACGGCCGGCCGGATTCATGCCGCGCGGTCGTTGCTCAGGGGATACGGCCTTCTTGAGTTCGCCGGACTGGGCCTTGACCTTCTCGAGGGTCTCTCGGTCCATGGCATCTCATCCTACCACCTCTCCGGCCCGGCGGCAATTTCTCCGCGGAAGCGCGAATCCTTAGACGGGTCGGGATCGCTGTGTTAGACTGTCGGGGCGCTTTCACAAGGAGGCGATGTGGAGATCGACGCGATTCGGGACGTGGCGCTTCGGGCCGTTAAAGAGGCCGGGGCCATCCTTCGGGAGGGGCTGGAGCAGACGCGAATCGCCGAGTACAAATCCGACAAGAACCTGGTGACAGATATTGACCGCCGCTCGGAACAGGCGATCGCCGCGCTCGTCCGGCGCGAGCTGCCTGGCCACAGCCTGGTATCGGAAGAGGGCATGAGGATACAGGGCGACTCGGGCTACCGCTGGTTCGTCGATCCGCTCGACGGCACGACGAACTATGTCCACGGCTATCCCTGTTTTTCCGTGTCGATCGGCGTCGAGAAGGACGGCGAGCTGATCTACGGCGTCGTCTACGATCCCACTCTGGAAGAGCTGTTCACTACCGAGCGGGGCGAGGGGGCGTTCCTGAACGGAAAACGGCTCCGCGTCTCCTCTGTGTCCCCCCTCTCGAACGCCCTGCTAGCGACCGGCTTTCCGTCCGACGTGGCCACAGCCAAGGAGAATAATCTCAATCACTTCGCAAACTTCATGAAACGTGCCCAGGCCGTCCGCCGCCCCGGCTCAGCCGCGCTCGATCTTTGCTATGTCGCCGCGGGCCGACTCGACGGCTTCTGGGAGCTTCGACTCAACCCGTGGGATGTGGCTGCGGGCACCCTGCTGGTCCTGGAATCAGGCGGCATGGTGACCGACTTGAAAGGTCATCCTTACCGGCTCTTCACGCCCCAGATCGTCGCCAGCAACGCCAAGATTCATGAGGAGATGCTGCAACTTCTTGTTTCCGAAGGGTAAACCTGCAGCCGCCACCCCCGTCTCCCGTCATCTCGCCTTCAGTACGGGATCGATTGTCTGAGCACCCCGATCCGACAGAGGGCAAAGTCGTACTTGACCGGATCCTCTGGATCGAACGCACGCAGGCGCCGCGTGACCTCCCTGGCCATGCGCCAGTTCGCCTGCTTCATCCTCGTCAGGCCGAGCCGGCGGACGATCCTCGCCACGTGGGTGTCGAGCGGAACGATCAACTTCGAGGGCGACACCTCCGTCCAGATCCCGAAATCGATTTCGTCTCCCCGCCGCACCATCCAGCGCAGGAACAGATTGAGCCGTTTGCACGCGCTTCCCTGGGCCGGCGACGGGAAGAAGAAGCGAATCCCGGCCCTCTGGGGGATCGTGCCTGACGGATAGAACGGCGACGCATCGAGCGCCAGGACCCGTTCAACGAAGCTGGTCAGAGCCGGTCCGATGTCCTCGTGTGAGGCGTCGTATCCACGCAGGAAGAAGGCCTGAAGTGACCCCGCGTTGTTCGTCGCCTGCTGGAGGAAGTAGCAGAGAAGGGCCAGATCGGCCCCTGTGTTGAAGCGGTGAGCGAATCGCTCGAATCGGGCGGTATCTCGAATGGGGTCGAATCGACGGACAAACCGGCTGGGGCTTGGGGCCATCGCGCCGAGCGCGGCCTCGGCGCTGCGCTGGATCTGCTTGACGCTGCCATAGGCGAGGGAGGCGGCGACGAACCCGGCGATCTCGCGATCTTCTGGGCGGGTATACCGATGGGGAACGCTGATGGCACTCGTACAGAGGAACTCGCGCCGGCCGTAGCGCCGATTCAGATCATCAAGGAGCCCCTTGAGCCCCTTCACTCCTTGGCGCTCAGCTCCTTTGCCTGAAATCCGATGGCATACGGGCAATGGATCGGCGCTCGCTCGATGCTGCCGTTCGCCTTCCAGTATCCGGCGATCCGGATGTTATATCCATTGACCGTGCCGGACACCGCGCCACCCCTGACGTAATGCCATCGCCGCTTCCTGGCCGAATCGTTGATCGCCACCACGACGGCGACGTTTCCGTCTTTGAAGAACTTCCGGTCATCCTTGCTTAACGCGGTGGTCGTTCTTACGGTGCCGTACATGGGATGGGAGTGGTAATCCCCAAGACACTCCCGGCGGGACGTGGTTCTGACGGCCACCTCGACCCGTTGGCTTCGCATCAGATCGACGTGCACCTCCCGGAACTTCCGATTCGCCGTCTGGTACGGGACGACGAAATCCACCAGCACTCGCCCCGGCGTACTCTGGCCGAGGAGGACGCCGAAACATTCCTTCCGGTAGACCTCGATGGTCGAAACCACGAGACCGACAAAAGCGTTTTCGCTCAGATAGATTTCCATGGTCAGCGACCGCGGCCGATAACGTTCGGAACGGGCGATTCAGGTTGCGTGCGACAAACGAGATCTTCGGAGAGCAGGAACTCGAGGTGCAGTATCAGGGTAATCCGGCCAGTGAGAGGAGGCAAGCCCAAAGAGTGGGCAGCCGTCTTTGCACACGGACAGATCGAGGGTGAGAGAGGCCTTGCCCAATGCTATGACCCGTTGTTTCTTGGCAGGTTAGCCAGCCTTTCCCTTATCTCTGGGCCGGAGGCCCACACCTTGAACCAAGAAAAGGGAAATCAGCTACAGGTATTATCTATTTAGATACACTCTTCCTGGCCTTCCCGCGATAGGCTATGCAGTCGCAAGTGCCTGAACAGCAGTGTTTCACTTTAGTTTCAAGTGATTACTGCAATGCTCTGGTCTCGTGCTACAGATCGCACGTTTGGCACGGTCTGTGCTCCTCCGCCAGGCCAAGGCGTTCAGACGAGAGCGAGGATTGCCACCGCCAAACAAGCGCCAGGGGAGGTGGACGATGACGAGAACAGGGCAGCAGGAACCGAACGGCCACCCGTCTCACCTGATCGCCGTAGCGTCTCAGGCCTACAAGCTCGGCAAGACGCTTGGCCGACAACGCGAGGCGGCGTCGAGAATCAGGAGGGCGTTCATCAACCACTATGGGCAGCTTCGTGGGGAGTGCCTGTACAGCATCTGGATCGAGTGGGTGGATGAGGTCTGACCAGAATCTCGCGCGGTGTCCTGATCTAAAAATCAACGGCTGACCAAAGCCTCCTCGAACAGGCTGGCGACTCTGGAGCTAACATTGACTCTCTGCTTTCTCCACTACAATTGCGTAAGGATTCATGGTAATCTGAGGGCTACTCCGGTAATGGCAGCGGCCATCACAGATCGAGTGCAGGCAATCGAGCACCTGGTGGCTGCATGATGTGCTCAACCGGAGGAGAGCAAATGGAGCTAGGGTTCAGAATGACTACTGAGCGATTTGGCACGGTTCTCATTGACCCCCCCTGGCGCTTTGCGAATCGAACAGGAAAGGTGGCTCCGGAGCATAAACGGTTGCGCCGCTACCCAACTATGAGTTTTGAAGACATCGCCGCCTTGCCAATTTCAGAACTCATGCTGCCCCAAAGCCACTTGTACCTTTGGTGCCCCAATGCGCTCTTATTGGAAGCCCTTACGATTATGCGGGACTGGGGTTTCACATATAAGACAAATCTCGTCTGGTATAAAGTGAGACAGGATGGTGGCCCTGATGGTAGAGGCGTCGGATTCTACTTTCGGAACGTCACTGAGCTAGTGCTGTTTGGCGTGAAAGGCAAGTTACGGACTTTGCAGCCTGGTCGCCGCAAAGTCAATATGATTATCAGCCGAAAACAAGAGCACTCTCGGAAGCCCGATGAGCTCTACAGCATCATCGAACAGTGCAGTCCCGGGCCGTACCTTGAATTATTCGCTAGGCAGCGTCGCCAAGACTGGACACAGTTGGGAGATGAGATTGATAGCTACGAGAAGAACAGGAGGGCTTATAAAGGGTACACGCTACGCCCTGGAATCGTAGCAGTTCATACCCATGCCAACCAGAAGTAGCGGACAGCCACCAGCGCCGCCACCATCGACTTTCGGAATCAGCTTATCCCAATGAGTCGTAGAGGCGCCGTAGGATTTGCCCTTTCCAAGTTCATCAAAGAGCCGCTGTAGTTCCGTCAGACGTATGATAATCACTCCTACCGACAATACTCTGAGTTCCCATAACAGTCGAAAGTTATTGAGATCGCGATCATAGAACTCTGTCTTATTATTCCACTCTACCTCAACACCTACCCGGTTCTTGAAATTATCAATCTCGTGTGTGGGGGTTGGCACAGCGTGCCCATCAATGACGATTTTTATGTCAAAGGACTTTGGTGCCCACCCTCTAGCTGGGTCCTGCAGGAATCCGTCGATAGCAACAGGGATTGGAGATTTTGCACCGCCAGGAGTCAGTATGTCGCTTCGCTTCAGCCGAAACCAATTCAGACATGAAAGAATATCAGCGAACTCGCCCGGAAAGTCCCTTGCCAAAATGGCACATGCATGATGCCTCTCCGCAAACCGGTACTTTTGGTGAAGCGCGCTCGGTATAAGATCCAGACCCATTCTAGGCACTGCTCCTGAGCGAATGATGGGACTGCATGATAGAGAAGTAGCTCTCAAACTGCAAGGATCTCAGATTAGGACATCACTACCAGGATCTGGCGAAGAGCGGCGACTGCGATCAATCACCTGAACCCGAAATGCGGACGGTTCGATCCATCTTGATGCAGGAGGTCGATCCTGATACGATACGGCCGGTCGATGGACGAAGCCGCAGCGGGGGCTGAGCACGCAAGCGGGCGTCGGACGACGAATCCGATCACTGCGGAGTTCGAATGCTACAGGTCCTCGTGAGACATCCCGACGGGCAGATCGAGGAGAGGCCGTGGGGGTCCGACTTACACGAGCTGCTCCAGGACCCCCATTCCTGCGTCTGGGTCGGACTGGATGGGGAGCCCCAGGACAGGGTGGAAGCCGTCGGCAGGCAATTCGGGCTGCACCCGGTGACGATCGAAGACCTCCTGCATCGAAACCAGCGACCGAAGCTCGAGGAGTTCGATGGCTACGTCTTCGTCGTCGTCCATGGCTTGAAGCCGATGCAGGGTGACGAGGTTTCAACCGAGGAATTCGACATCGCGCTCGGACGGAACTGGATACTGAGCGCGCACGACGGGTCGAACGAGCTGATCAAGCGGGTATGCGACCAGGTGGTCGCCGCGCCGAAGGCACTCGACAGCGGTCCGAGCTTTATCCTCTATCGCATCAGCGATCTGCTGGTGGACAGCTACTTTCCGGCGCTCGAGGAGCTCGGGGAGGAGATCGATGTCCTTGAAGATGACGTCGTGCAACGGCCGACGAAGGAGCGCCTGCACCGGATCTTCGCCCTGAAACGACTCCTGGTGAATCTCCGGAAGCTGGTCAGCCCGCAGCGGGAGGTCTACAACGCGCTCAGCCGCCGGGACTATCCCTACATCGACCCGAAATCGGCGGCCTACTTCCGGGACCTCCATGACCACCTGATCCGGGCCAACGAGATCGTCGAGTCATACCGCGACCTGGTGAGCAATCTCCTGGATATCTATCTGGCTACGATCTCGAACCGGCTGAACGAGGTGATGAGACGCCTCACCATGATCGCCACGATCTTCATGCCCCTGGGGTTCATCACGGGGTTCTTCGGCATGAATTTCACCGGGATCCCCTACGGTTGGAACTGGCTTCTCGGAGGCGCGATTTTGGCCGTCGCGATCGTTCCACTGGCCATGCTCATCTGGTTTCTCAGACGCGGCTGGATCGGCGACTCGGATCGCTGAGGGTACGCCCTACGGGGTGACACGCAATCTCACGCGACCAATAAGCTGACCCTGAGCCGTCAGGACATCCACCGTCCACTTTCCCACCGGATCCGACCC
>Ga0187893_10005290_pt1 | contig 23355 bp, 11 predicted proteins | sample MA1701074metaG_FD_139574 | JGI IMG/M metagenome (GOLD analysis project Ga0187893, IMG submission 139574) | White microbial mat communities from a basaltic lava cave in the Kipuka Kanohina Cave System on the Island of Hawaii, USA - MA170107-4 metaG ...
CGGCAAGGGACCCCCCAGGGGGTCAGCGAGCGGAGCGAGCGCAAAGGGGGTGGCTTGCCCACCCCCTTGAAGTACAGCTCGTCTTCGGGTGATTTCGAGAACCTTTTTACGACGAGCTGTACTCAGTACCGCGCGTCACAAGTTCGTAGGCTGCCGCATCCTGCGCCATCTCTCGTTCTACGCCCCCCTCAGGCACAATCTGAGCGTCTGGGATTTCGAGGCTCAAGGTCCTTCGACGCCCTTTTGGGATTCGGTCCGCGAGACATTGATGAGCGACGGCTGGAGAGTCATCCAGGAATACCCCCAGAGCAGCATGCGGCTCGTGAAGGGGACTCGGACCTTCGTCCTGAAACGCCGAAGCGGAACGGCGGAGGAATCCGCCCAGTGTCGGTTCATCCTCCATGGATCGGAGAGGATCGCGACCGGGGAGAGAGCGGATTCCCCCACGGCTTCCATCACCCCGTCATCTGCCGGCGGATCTCGCGGTCCGCGTCGCGGCGCTTCATGTCGGCGCGTTTGTCGTGGAGCTTCTTGCCCTGCGCCACGCCAATCTCGACCTTGGCGTAGCCGCGGTCGTTGAAGTAGAGCCTGAGCGGCACGATCGTGAGACCCTTCTGCTCGATCTTGGTGATGATCTTGGCGACTTCGCGTTTGTGGAGGAGGAGCTTTCGGGGCCGGCGAGGGTCGTGGTTCGTCCATCCTCCGGCGCGGTACTCGGGGATGTGGCAGTTGACGAGGAACAGCTCGCCGTTCATCTCCCGTGCGTAGCTGTCGGCGAGGTTGATGTTCCCTTCGCGGATCGATTTCACCTCGGTGCCGCGCAGGGCGAGGCCCGCCTCGACCTTCTCGAGGATGTGGAACTCGAAGAACGCGCGCTTGTTCTTGAACTCTCTCGGAGCCATGACGCGGGCCATTCTAACCCACTCGCCGGCCGCCATCCGGATCCGCATCCGGTTCCGCAACCGCATCGGCATCCGCAACCGCGATCCGCAGCCGCAACCGCGATCCGCAGCCGCAACCGGGACCGCTTCCGCCCCCTTCCTCTGTGGTCCTCTGTGTCCTCCGTCCCTCCGGTCCTCGCGCTGATGCGCTCGGCCTTCGGGCACGTCTCGGCGGCCGGGTACCCGCGTAGCGGGTGCCTTCGTGGTGCCCGCCTCCTCCGACCGTTCGCTGCTCCGCCCTGCTCGCAGCGAACCCTCTGTGGTTCAAATTCGTCCGTCCGCTCTCGTTCGTGAACTTCCGTTCGCTATCGCGTCGGCGGGCCGTTGACGGTGACCGTGACGGCCACCGGCGGCGCGCTGTAAATGGCCGGCGGCTTCGCGTCGCCCAGTCGCGCCGAGGCGAGCAGCTTGAGATCGACCTTGCCGGGGACGAGCGGCGCCGTCGAGGCGATGTCGAGCTTGAACGCGCTCTGCGACGCCGAGAGCGTGACCGCCGGGGCGCTCATTCCGGCCGGTAGGCCCTCCAGCCGGACCTCCACGTCGCCCTGAAAGGGCTCCTCGCGCCGGATCAGCCCCCCCAGCTCGGCCTTCGAGCCGAGGGAGGCCTCCATCGCCGGCTTCGCCACTTCGATGGCGAATGGCGGGACGATCTCGAAGGCGATGATCGGCGCAGCGAGCGACACACCGACGCCGCCGATCTTGCCCATGCCGCGCACTGCCGCCTCGGCGGGCCCGAGCGGAGCGTTCGCGGCGGCCGTCACGCCGAAGCTCCCCTCGCCGTCCTTCTCGCCGATCATACCCTCGGCGATCTGAAGTCCGGGCGGAGCGTGCACCGCGGCGAGCTTGAGCGCCCCTTCGGCGCCTGACGCGCGCACGACCCGGAGCTTCACCGTCCGCTTCTGACCCAGCGCGACCCGCAGCGGACCATCCTCTCCACGCAGAGCGGCGGGCAGAGGGGCGGCGAGGGCCGACGCGAGCCCCACGTCGCGGAGCGGGGCGACCGGAACGCCTCGGTCGGAGGCGAGGAAGACCGTTGCCCGCGCGACCGCCGGAGCGATGTCGCCCTCGCCGGCACCTCGAAGGATCAACTCGAGCGCGCTCGGTCTCCCTCCATGCGGAGCCGTGATCGAGAGGACACCGCGGGCTTGACCGGCGCCGATCGTCCCGCCGCGGACCGTGAAACCGGGAGGCGAGTTGACCACTTCGAGCCTCACCGGGCCCTTGTAGCCCCCGTCGGGGCCACGGCGGACGGCATCGACCGCCACCAGCTCGGTCCCTCCGGCGGGGATACTGACCACTGGTTCGGCAAGCGCGAGCGAGAACTCTTGTAGATTCGGCCGCGCCGTCAGACGGTAAGCGAAGCCTGCGCCTCCGCGCCGGTGAAGGTCCTCGATCGTGAGGACGAGCGAGTCGATGTCCTTCGGTACGACGAACTCCAGGCGCGGATCGGCGCTCGGCCCGTTGTCGTCCGCCGAAGCCAGCGTGGCGCCGGCCACGCTCTGCACCTGCACGACGGCATCGAGATGCGACCCGAGCGCCTGCGCTTCGACTTCGAAGAGCCACCGATCGCCCGGTTTCACGGCGAGCGCATAGCGGTCGACTTCTCCGGGCCGCTCGATGCGGCCGTTCAGTGTAACGGGCCTCTCTATTGCCTGCACCGCAGGGCCGTCGCGCGCGGCCTCGATCGCCTCGGGCAGGTCCCCCACTCGCATGAGGAAGGGTAATGCGGCGCCGCCGTCCACCGCCGCGGGAAGCGAAAGCGGAATCCACGACGCGGCGGTCGGCGCATCGAGTCTCACCCGTTCGAACATGCCGCGCCCGAGGTTTCCCCCCTCGAAGGAGACAAGAACCTCGCTCCCCCGCCGCCCGCCGAGCGGAAAGACGCCGTCGGCATAGGAGATCGGACCGACCTTGAGCCGGTAGAAAGCGGGAGGCTGGGAGAGGTACATGGCGTCGTGGACCTGAATGATGTACTCCCCGTCGCCGGCGAAAGTGTGGTCAATGCGACAGTCGACGCCGAGACCGGTGGCATCGTCGTTGAACGCCAGCTCGCGACCGGGCGGGGTGGAGAGGTGGATCGTGGGGTCGACGGAAGAGCCGATGCGGCGCGCTTCCACTTCGAAAACGACGCGCTGGCCGGCCTTGGCGGAAAAACGGAACGAGTCGCGGTCCGTGGAGCTCAGGGAGCCGTTGATCGTGATCGGAAGGGGAACCGCTTTCGCGGCATCAGGGACGTCGTTCGGCTCCTCTTCGGCAGCCTCCGGAAAGACTCCCACGAGGAAGATCACCGGATTCGAGAGCCCCGCATCGGTCCTCACGCGAAGAACCCTCGGCCCGGGGGCGTCGGTCGGGCTCAAGGACAGTTCGAAGGCGATGCGCTGCGGTTTCGGCTCGTTCGGAGCGGCGCTCAAGAGGACGGGGGGCGCCGAGACGGCCAGCATCGGCTCCGCGGTGCCGTCGAAGCCCGAGCCTTCGACGGTGATCACGACTTTCTGGCCTCGCGAGGCCCCGCGAGGCGAGATCGAAGCGATCGACGGAGCGGCGGCCGCGATGGAATCGCAGGGGGCGGCGGACGCCGCCATGAGAATCAATAAAGCGGGGATTTTCCTCTGCATTCGTGCCTTGGCCGGGTATTGCGGGCGCGGCAATCGTACCGAAGCCCGGAGGAGAGTTTCAACCCGGAGGCATCGCTCAAATTGGTTGACGCCCTCGCGCCCGCAGTTAAACTCCTCGAACCGTGGAGGCGCAGCGAAGCGAGCAAAACGGCTGCGGAATCCTCTCAGTGCCGCGCCGAGGTGGCGGAATTGGCAGACGCGCTAGGTTCAGGACCTAGTGGGGTTACACCCATGCAGGTTCAAGTCCTGTCCTCGGCACCAGACAGAAGCATGCGGGCCGCAATGAGGCACGATTGCGGCTCGCATCGCTTCCCAGGTCGATTCGGGCAGGCCGAAGGGCTCGTCCAGAATCATTCTCTTGGAGACTCGTGCCGCCGTCGAAGGTGTTCGGATCGATGGGATCCGGTCGCTTGAGGGCTCCCGACTCCCGATTGGGCGGGTACGCTTCTCAAGTTCTCGGTTTCTTCGTCCGATAACTCCCATCATTTGGAACGGGTGACGCTATGGAGGAAACCATGAGGATGCTTTCGGTCTCGCGTAGTTTCATTGCGTCCGTCGTCGCCGGCTGCGCCGCCCTTCTCGGCGGTTGTTCCTATTTCTCGCGCTCGGATAGCTCCAAAGGACCCGAGGCGGCGGCATCGACGGCTGCCGCGACCCCTGCGAGCGACCTGGGCCTCGTCTCCAAGTACGACGCTCTGGCGAGCGAGATCCTCGAGACGAGACGGCGGGAGGTCGCGGTGGTCCGTTCGATCATCGAGGCCACGTACCGCGACGCGACATCGGCCCTCGGGCAGGTGCGCGAGACCCTTCGTTCGCCCGACGCGGCCGCCGCCCGCCCCGCGGTCGAGAAGTTGGCCACGCTCGTGGCCTATATCGCGACGGAAGGCGATGCATCGGTGGCTGGAGTCCGCAAGCGCCTCATAGAAGGAGGCCACCACTTCAATCCGCTCACCCCTTCCGGCGGAGCCGGCGGCCCCCACGCCGGCGCACAAAGCCACCACGGCTCGCAGCAGGCTCCGGGGCATCACGCCCCGGGCCACAACGCCGCAGCCCAGCAGCCAACGCAGCAACCCGGGGCGGCGGGGCAGGCACAGGCTCCCCCAGCCCACCACTCGGCCGGCGCTCCCCCCGCGGGCGCACCTGGCCACGCGACCCCTAGCGCCGGCCAAGCCGCTCCGGGGACGCCCGTGGCAGGCCATCACGCTGGGCCTGAAGGCCATCACAAATCGGAAGGGACGCACCACGACGGCGGAGGCGCGCTCATCGGATACGACCCGGGTTACGTCGTCGTCTCACGGCCCGCGAAGAAAGCTCTCCTCGATGCCTCCCGGTCTTTGGCCCGCCTCTCGGCCTCGCCCGCTTCCGAGGCGATCGAAGCCGAATGGAAGAAGGTCGAGTCGATCTGCCTTGAAATTGGCATCACGGGCAAGTAATAGCCTCCCCGCAAGGTTTTCGGCGGCGGTCTGGTTTTCGCGAATCTTCTTCTATGCATTCCTCGGAGGGCTTTCGCCGGGCTGGCCCTCCCCGGCCGCCAACGGCGCCGAGAGCGGCGCGGGCTCGTTCCGCTTCCGGGAGGTCGCGGCGGAGTTAGGCATCTCCGGCCCCAGGAACCTCGCGGGGCGACCAGGCAAGGACCACCTCCTCGATTCGTCGGGCGCGGGAGCGGCCCTCCTCGACTACGACCGGGACGGTCGCCTCGACCTCTACATCGCCAACGGCTGGCGGATCGAAGGGGAGCGCATCGCCGAGCGGGGACGCAATGCGCTCTGGCATCAGCGACCCGACGGCCTCTTCGAGGACGTCACGGCGCGAGCGGGCGTGGATGGCGCGGGCCGCTGGGGCTGCGGAGTCGCCGCTGCCGACTTTGACGGCGACGGATGGACCGACATCTTTGTGACCAATTTCGGCCCGAACCTCTTCTACCGCAACAAGGGTGATGGGACTTTTGACGAAGTCGCGCGGAAGGTCGGGCTCGAAGCGCCAGCCTGGAACACCGGCGCGGCCTTCTTCGACGCCGACGCCGACGGCGACCTCGACGTCTACATCGCCGCCTACATCGACTGCACGCTGGACGAAGTGCTGAAGGCCAAAAGGACCCTCGACTGGAAGGGGAAGGAGAAGGTGGCGTTGGGCCCCTTCGGACTGAAGGGGGCCCGCGACCGCTTCTTCCGCCAGGAAGGCGGGCGCTTCGTCGACGCGACCGCGGCGGCCGGCTTCGAGGACCGGGCGCTCGCCTTCGGCTTCACGGCACGGGCGGCGGACTACGATCAGGACGGCGATCTTGATGTCTTCGTCGCCAACGACTCGGACGCGAACTACTACTTCCGGAACGAGGGGGGCGGCCGGTTCGTCGAGGCCGGGCTCCTCGCCGGCTGCGCGCTCAACGCGAACGGAGCCGCACAGGCGAACATGGGAGTCGCCGTGGGCGACGTCACGGGAGACGGTTTCACGGACCTGCTCGTCACGACGTTCTCCGAAGACTCGGTCGTCCTCTACCGGGGGGTCGCGGGCGGCTTCTTCGAGGAAGCGACCTCCGATTGGGGGCTGCGGGTCCCGACGTACTTGCCGATGGACTGGGGGTGCGTGCTCGCCGACTTCGACGCCGACGGCGACCTGGACCTCGCCATCGCCAACGGGCACATCTACCCGCAGGTCGACGCCCATCCGGATGCCGGGCAGACCTACGCGCAGCCGCTTCTGCTCCTTGAGAACCTCGGCCGGAGCTACGTCGATGCCAGCGCGGCCGCCGGCCCCGCGCTCGCGGCGCGGCGCGTCCACCGGGCGCTCATAGCGGGCGACGTGGACAACGATGGCGACGTCGACCTGGTCGGAACGGCCCTCGACGAGAATCCGTTCATCCTCCGCAACGAGGGCCCGCAAGGCTCCTGGCTGATCGTCGTCCTCGCGGATGCCGGCGGCCCGGTTTCCCGCGTGGGGACGCGGGTCAACGTGACCGCCGGGGCGAGGATCCTGTCGCGGGACGTAGCGGCCGGGGATTCCTTCCTGAGCACGAACGATCCCCGCCTCCACTTCGGCCTCGGGACGGCCGAGAAGGCCGACCGCGTCGAGATCTTCTGGCCCAACGGCGTCCGGTCCGTCATCGAGGACGTCCCCACGCGGCAGGTCCTCCGGGTCAAGTCCCCTCCAGGTCGGGAAACGCCCGGTCGCTAGCCTGAATTTTTCGGCTCCCGCGTGCCGTTCGCCTGGGGAGAATGGCTTGGAAGAGCCGAAGGGAATTGCGCGGGGAGGCACGGAAACCTCCTGCAAGCCATGACCGAGCGAGAGGTTTTCGTCGGATTCGAGGACGCAGGAGCGGTTTGACCGGAGGCGTATTAGACATACGCCGAGGATCGAACCGCGCTGGTCGATGAACCGTGGACGAAGAAGCCGGCGCTGTGTCGTCCCCCCTTTGTCCCCCGAGGGGGACAAAGATCCGCTCGGCGGCAGTGGGGGTCGAAAAATCCAGGCTAGACCGCCCGATCGACCTCTCCGTTGACACCGGTGCTCGCGGCCGGGAACATTCCTACCTCGGGGGCCGAGCTTCAGTAGGTCACGAATCCATGGTCAGCGGTTGCATGCTCTCTTCTCTTGTCGCGGCGCTTCTCACCGTGCCGGTGCCGGAAGAGGGTCCGAGTCCCCCCGGGCAGACGAATCGTGTCGCGTCCGCTTCGCTGGCCGGCGAGCAGCCGGCGCCTCGGAGGCTGGAGTGGCTGGACATGTTCGTCGCCATCCTCCGTGGGAAAGCCCTCGAGGAGGGGAAGGGGTGGTGGCGCCCGGCTCAGTCTCTCCATGGGTGGAGATGGCTGAGCGAATTGTACGACGCGGACCGCGACGGGAAGATCGAGCCGAAGGACCTGGGCAAATCGCGGGACCATTTCGGCCGCCTCGATCGCGACGAAGATGGATTGATCGAGCGGGACGATCTGGAGGGCCCGGCGCCGCCCGACCCGCCCGCCCACCTCAAGGAACTCTTCGAGCGGCTCGACAGCGACCGCAACGACCGCGTTTCGTGGGACGAGTTCTCCTGGTTCTTCCAGCAGGCCGACCGGCGCAAGCGCGGCTTCCTCTCGCGCCGGGACCTGGCCGCGGCGCTCGGGGGCTTCGCGGCCGAGCCCACGATCCCAGCCCTCGGAAGCGGGGAAGAGAAACCCAAAGAATCTCGCGGCAGCATGCCTCCGACCTACGCCCTGCTCTACCTGTTCTTTACGGGCCAGCTCGGATCCTTCCGCGAGGGACCGGATCTGGGAGGGGAGGCGCCGGATTTCTCGCTGCCCCCGCTTGCCGGAGGGGACACGGTGCGCTTGAGCTCCGCCCGAGGCAGGCAGCCGGTCGTGCTGATTTTCGGCAGCTTCACCTGAGGCCCTTTTCGCACCCAGTTCGGGAGCCTCGAACAGATGCACAAGCGCTACGCCGGCGCCGCCGCGTTCTACGTCATCTACATCCGCGAGGCCCACCCCACCGACGGCTGGAGTCTCGAATCGAACGAACGCGAGGGAATCCGGCTGGCGCAACCCCTCACGGCGGCCGAACGGGAAAAGGCCGCACGGTGCTTCTGCGACTCGAGGCCGGTGACGATTCCGGTTCTCGTCGATGGGGTGGACAATGCCGTCGGCGAGGCTTACAGCGGCTTCCCCGATCGGCTCTACGTGATCGACCGGCGCGGGCGCGTCGCCTACAAAGGCGGTCGCGGCCCGATGGGGTTCGACCCCAACGACCTCGAGCAAGCGCTGATCCTGACCATCCTTGCCGACGAGACCAGGGAGTTTTGACTCGCGATCGGCCGGCGCCTTGCGACTCCCTCACTACCGCCCGGAGGGAGAGGTCATTACAACCGAGCGGTCACCCCCCCGTCGCGAACCCCATCAGCGTCCCTCCGCTCGTGAAGAACACCGCGCCGTCGCCCTCGACGGGACGGGAGAAGCTGAGGCTCGTCGGACTTTCGAGGAGGACCTGATGTTCGCCCCGTGCGGTGACTCGCTGGAAAAAGAGGTTGAACTCGGGAGGTTGCAGGCTGATCCCGGTCTTCTGGCCGAACGCAAGGGCGGCGGGGAGCGCCGAGAAGCTCGTGTAGTCGACGCGTGAGCCGCTTGGATCAATGGGCCGGCGGTACCCTGTGAAGTAGACCGCGCCGTCGCGCGCCAAGAGCGGGCGCGCCGTCGCATGGCCCCGTGCGGGGACCGTCTTCTCGCTCTTCCCGCTCGCCATGAGGCGCCGGTACTCCCAATCGTCCCAGGTCGGCGATTCGTTCGAGCCCACGAGCATGGAGATCGTCCCGTCCGGATGGAACGTGCCGGTGCCGGCGAAATCCGACTTCCATATCTCCTTCCCGTCGGGCCGGACCATCCGGGACTCGAAACGCCCGTAACCGCTCAGACAGTAGATGAATACGGCCTTCCCTGCGGCGAACAGGCCCGACAGGGGACCCGCGTCGCTCATCCATCTCTTGTGTCCGTCGCCATCAAGCACGATGACGCGCCCGATGCCGGTGTCGTAATCGACGACCCCCAGGACGAGCTGTCCCTCCATCTCCAGGGCATCGACAAGGCGCACGGACTTCACGCTCGGCCCGAGCGCCTCCCGCATGTCGTAGCGCCAGGACGTGCCGTTCCAGTCGCGCAGGAGGTGGACGCTGTGGACCGTGACGAGCACGAACCCTTCCCCGAATGGAATCGGGTCGTGGATCACATCCTTCTTCGAGTGAGTCCCCCACTGGCGGTGGCCCTTCGCATCAAGGACGTAAAGGCCATCGAGGCAGGTCGCCACGATCTCTTCGCCCCTCCCGGGGGCCACACCCAGGCAACGCGAGCCCAGTTCCGCCCGCCAGAGTTCCCGGCCGGAAAGGTCGACGGCCTGAACTCCATAGGACGCGTTGACGTAAGCGGCGCCGTCCCGGACGACAAACGAGCCCGCGCCCACGTAATCTGTCGACAACTTGTGCTGCGGCCGGCGGTCCAGTCGCTTCATCATGCTCTCACCATTCGACAAAGGAAGCGGAGACCCTCGCCCTTCTTTGTCGGGTGGGGATTATAGGGAAACGGCGGCGGACCTCCAAGGGGCGGGTCGCCGGGGCCATGGACAATTCACTTGTTCTTCATTCGATGCCGTCAATAGAATCTCTCTTCTTGAGGGTCGTAGGGGATGGGTCTTGCGGGTCGGAGGATTTTCGATTCCTTTCGACCGATCGAGAAGACCCAGGTCCCGAAGCTCCAGTCTCGAAGGATAGTCTCGAATGCACAGCGCGGAGGCCCCTTCGGCTTACAGGATGGGAAAACGGAGGCGATGGGTGTGATTCAGAAGTGCCCGCCGGCGGGAAGCCCTTCCGCCCATCGCCGGCTCCTCCGTTTCGGAGTCCTCCTGTGGATGTGGGCGCCGGCGACGAGCCACGGTCAGTCCCTCGTCCTGAACGAATTCGTCGCCGTCAACGAAACCGGACTGAAGGATGAAGACGGCGACGCCTCCGACTGGGTGGAGATCTACAACCGCGGCACGACTCCCGCGTCGCTGGCCGGGTGGAGCCTGTCGGACGATCCGTCGGATCTCCGCAAGTGGCGTTTTCCGGAGATCGTCGTCGGACCGAACGCGTACATGATCGTTTTCGCTTCGGGGAAAGACCGCGCCGTGGCGGGCGCCCCCCTTCACGCGAGCTTCCGCCTCAACGGCGACGGCGATTCCCTCATCCTCCTCGACGCCGCGGGCGTCATCGTCCACCAGTACGCGCCTTTCCCGAGGCAGCGGGCCGACATCTCGCACGGTCTGGCCTCCGAATCCATCGATCTCGTCCGTGCCGGCGATGCCGTCGATTACCTAGTTCCCGCGGGGGGGGAACTCGGCGCGGCCTGGACCTCGATCGATTTTCCCCTCGATGCGAGCTGGAGGCGCGGGACGATGGGCCTCGGTTACACGACCGAGGGAACGGGCGCGGTGCCCGCGCCGCTCAGCTTCTGGCCATTCGATGGAGATACGCTCGATGCCGTCGGGCCGAACCACGGCTCCTTCGAAGGCGGGCCGGCTCCCCTCTTCGAGCCGGGGCACGACGGCCGGAGCGCGGGGGCCTTGAAGCTTGAAGGCGGCGACGACTACCTGGACGTCGCCACGCAGGCGGATCTTCCGATCTTCAACCGCCCGGCCTACACGATCGCGATGTGGGTGAAGGCTCTTCCGCAGTCCGACAAGCGCGTCTACTCGGAAGGATCGATCCAGAGCAATAACCCGCTCTTCACCATCGGGACCGACGTCTCGGGCGCGACGGGGAAGGTGGATATCTACATCCGTTCGGATGCGGGAGCCGCGATCGTGAACCACAAGCAGTCCGCCGGGATCGCTTTCGACGGAACTTGGCACCACATCGCCTGGGTCGATGCGGGGGGCGACGCCGCGCTCTACATCGACGGCGTGCGGGATGTGCAGGACTTCCGGTACGCGAAACCGCCGCTCGCCGTGGGGCTCACCTCCCTCGGCGCCGTGCTGCGAGCCTCCGCTTGCTGCTTCCTGACGGGGGCGATCGATGATGCCGCCGTCTGGGCCTCCGCCCTCAGCCCCGAGGAGATCTCGGAGCTCGCCCTTGGCGCGGCGGCCGGAGGAGCCGGAGCCTACCTCCCGCTCATCGGGACCTCGGTCGAGAGCGCGATGAAGGGAATCAACTCTTCGATCTACGCGCGCGTCCTGTTCCAGGTCGAGGACCCCGGCCGGATCGACTCGCTCGTCCTCAAGGCCCGGTACGACGACGGGCTCGCAGTATGGCTGAACGGATTCGAGGTGGCGCGCCGGAACGCGCCCGGGAGCCTCGCGTGGAACTCGGCGGCGACCGCGGAGCACGCCGGCGGCGCGGCGGTGGCCGCGGAGGTCATCGACTTGACCGCGCAGCTCGCAACCCTGCGCGCCGGGCGAAACGTCCTCGCCATCCATGGCCTCAACAGCACGGCCGGGGACGACGGCTTCCTCCTCCTCCCCGAGATTCGGGCCGGCGACCTCCGCGAGGACCAGCCGCGTTACTTCGGCCAGCCGACGCCGGGCGCGCCCAACACGAGCGGCGCCGTCGACTTCGTCGCGGACACGCAGTTCAGCATCGATCGCGGCTTCTTCGAGGCCCCGTTCGACGTCGCCATCACGACGGCGACCCCCGGCGCCACAATCCGCTATACGCTCGACGGCAGCGCCCCCACCGAGACGACGGGGAGCATCTACACGCAGCCGATCCGGATCGACCGCACGACACCGCTCCGGGCCGCGGCGTTCCTGGAGGGCTTCTACCCGACGAACGTCGACACGCACACGTACATCTTCCTGGACGAAGTCATTCGCCAGCCGAACTCGCTCCCCGGCTATCCGGCGACGTGGCAACCCGGCTGGGCGGCGGATTACGAGATGGACCCGCAGATCTGCACGAATCCGGGCTCGCCGGTCTACTATTCGACGGTCAAGGACGACCTGATGGCGATCCCCACGCTCTCCCTCTCGCTCTCCCCCGATGACTTCCTCGGGCCGGTGCGCGGAATCTACAACCACTCGGAAAACCGCGGCCTCGCCTGGGAGCGGGCCGCATCGGCGGAGCTGATCTTCCCCGACGGGAGCGAGGAGGGATTCCAGGTCGACTGCGGGCTTCGCATGCAGGGCGGGGCGAGCCGCGACCCGGTCCGACAGCTCAAGCACTCCTTTCGGCTACTCTTCAAGGACGAGTACGGCCCCCGGCGGCTTCGCTACCGGTTCTTCAAGAACAGTCGGGTCGACTCGTTCGACACGATCATCCTGCGCGCGTTCTTCACCGACGGATGGTCCACGCGCTACCAGGAGCCGAGATACCGGCCCGACGACTCGCAGTACATCCGCGATGTCTGGATGAAGGACTCGCAGATCGACATGGGGCAGCCATCCGGTCGAAACACCTACGTCCACCTCTACGTCAACGGGATCTACTGGGGGCTCTACAACCCGACCGAGCGGCCGGACGCCTCCCACCAGGCGAGCCACTTCGGGGGCGAAGAAGCCGACTGGGACGTCTTCAAGGACGCCGCGGAGGTGATGGACGGCGACCGGGTGGCCTGGGACCAGCTCATGAGCCTCGCCGCCGCCGGCTTCTCGACGCCCGCCGCGTACCATCGCGTCCAGGGCGAGAACCCCGACGGGAGCCTCAACCCCGCCTACCCTGTCCTCCTGGACGTGGACAACCTCATCGACTACATGGCCCTCCACATCTTCGCCGGGGCCGAAGACTGGCCGCACCACAACTGGTACGCGGCGCGCCGCCGGGGCGCGGGCTCGGAGGGCTGGAGATTCTTCAGTTGGGACCAGGAGATCGTCCTCGACGCGCTCGAACGGGACCGGATCGGCGTGAACAACGCCAACTCTCCGGCGGTCGTCTATTCCAGCCTGCGCCAGAACGCGGAGTTCCGGCTCCGGTTCGGAGACAGGGTCCACAAGCACTTCTTCAACGGCGGGGCGCTGGCGGTCGACGCCAACCGGGCGCGATGGATGGTCCGCGCGGCCGAGATCGACCGCGCCGTCGTCCCGGAGTCGGCGCGTTGGGGAGATCGGAGGAGAGAGCCCCCGTTCACCCGCGACGTCGAATGGATCAAGGAGCAGCGGGTCGTGATCGACGAGTACTTCCCCGCGATCCACTCGATCACGCTCGGCAGGTTCCGAACGGCCGGGCTCTATCCCGCCGTGGCGGCGCCTGCTTTCGCTCCCCACGGCGGGAAGGTCGCTCCCGGTTTCCGACTGGCCCTCACGGCGCCTGCGGGTTCCATCTACTACACGCTCGATGGGAGCGATCCGCGGCTCGAAGGGGGCGGTCTCTCGCCTTCCGCGCGGCAAGTCGGCGGCGCGGATCCCCGCATCCCGCTCGAAGAGACGGGCATCGTGAAGGCCCGCGCCCTCTCCGGAGGCCAATGGAGCTCGATCACGGAGGCGACCTACTTCGTCGACCTCCCGCTGCCCTTGAGGGTCACGGAAATCCACTACCACCCGGCCCAGCCCGCGGATGTCGAAGAGCCCTTCGATGCCGACGATCTCGAGTTCATCGAGGTCGCCAACGTCGGCGACAAGCGGGCTTGGCTCCTCGGGGTGAGGCTCGCTGCGGGCGTCGACTTCGACTTCTCGAGCGGCGCGGTCCCCTACCTCGAGCCGGGCGAGGCCGCCGTCGTCGTCAAGGACTTCGATGTATTCGAGCGATTCCGCGGGGCCGCCAACCGCACCGCCGGCCAATACGAAGGGAACCTCGGAAACGGCGGCGATCCAATCGTCCTCCTGGATCCCTTCGGCGTGCCGATCCAGGACTTCGAGTACGACGACGGGTGGTACGCTCAGACGGACGGCGCGGGCTCTTCGCTCGTCATCCTCGACGCTCGCGGCCCGGTGGAATCCTGGGGACATGGATGGGGGTGGTCCGCAAGCGACGAGATCGGCGGCACCCCCGGGCTTCACTCCATGGACCCGGCCCTCCGCGGGCTGCAGATTCCCGGGGACGGCAATCAGGACGGCCGGCTAGACATCTCCGATGCGATCGGCGTCCTCGAGTACCTCTTCCTCGGCGGGGATCTATCGCTGCCTTGTCAGGGGAGATCCCCATCCGAGGGCGGAAACCTGCGACTCAACGATTCGAACGGCGACGGACACCTCGACCTGGCCGACGCTGTCTATCTCTTGATCCACCTGTTCGGCGGCGGGCCGCCGCCGGTTCTGGGTACGGGATGCGTTCCGATCCTCGGCTGTACCGATGCCGTTGGGTGCACTCCGTGAATTGACTGAGGTAGGGTAGAATCCTGAGCGGTTGACATAGGAGGGTGAGAGTCATGCGCAAGTCGGCCTTGTGTTTCGCCGTTTCGTTGATCGTTTGCCTGTACGGCTCGCGCGGCGCGCGCGGCGACCTCGTCTCCCGCTGGACGTTCGACGGCGACATCGTCGATTCGGGGCCCGCCGGCAACGACGGAGTCTTCCAGGGAGCGCCCGACCCTACCTTCGTCGAAGGCCAGGACGGCGCGCCGGTCGGAGCCATCCTGTTCGATGGGCTCGATGACCTCATCGAGCTCGCCCCCCTGAACGGCCTGCCGATCTACTCCAACGAGGCTTACTCGGTCACCCTCTGGGTGAACGGAGGACCGCAGGCAGACCGCCGAGTCTTTTCCGAGTCGAACACGACGACCAGGAACCCCCTCTTCAACATCGGCACCCAGAATGGCGGCGTGACGGGCCAGGTGGACATCTACATCCGCGACGTCAACAACACCGTCGTCGTGAACCATCGCCTGTCTTCCGGGATCGCGTTCGACAACGCGTGGCACCACATTGCCTGGGTGGACGACAACGGAGCGGCGGTCCTCTACATCGATGGGATCCGCGACGCGACCGATTTCACTTACACCAAGGTCGCCATGCCGTTCACGGTGACGACGATCGGCGGCATCCTCCGGAACACTCCGAGCCACTGGTTCAGCGGCATGATCGACGACGTGCAGGTGTTCGACCACGCGCTCTCGGAGTACGAGCTCCTCTGCATGCTCCCTCAGGGCTGTCCGCCCTGCCCTCCGACGGGCGACACGCACTGCGGTTCGATCTCGGTGACCGGCCCCGGCGGGGACCTCACCGGTCCGTACACGGTCATTGCGCAGGGGGCGACCGACGACTCGGGCGACGCGGTCCAGTACCGCTTCGAAGCCCGCAGCGCGGCGGGAACCGTCCTGACGGCGGGCCCGCAACCGGAGGACTCGACCGTTTTCCAGCTCGGGAGCGGGACCTGGACGATCTCGGCGACCGTGGATGACGACTCGACCTGCGCGGACGTTGCCCCCGACGCCACGTGCACGGCCCCGCCCCAGGTGGTCAACTGCCCCCCTGTCGGCGACACCCACTGCACGGGGATCGGAATATCGCTGGCTCCGGCGGATGGCTCGCCGGGGACGTACTCGCTGATCGCCTTGGGGGTCTCCGACGACTCAGGAGATCCAGTCAGCTTCACCTTCCGCGCGCAGAGCAACACGGGGATCGTCCTGGTGGCCGGCCCTCAGGCCGCCGACACGGCCAATCTCTTTCTGAATACCGGGACCTGGGCGGTCTCCGTCACCGTCGACGATGACCTCACCTGCCCCGACGCGGCTGGGGATTCGACCTGCTCCACTCAGGTCGAGGTCATCTGCCCCGACCTGCCGGATACCCACTGCGGCGGCCTCACCGTCGTGGGCCCGCCGGAGGCGACCCCAGGAACGTACACGGCCACCGTCGATGCCGCCACCGACGAATCGGGGGATCCGATCCTCTACACCTTCAGGGCCGAGAGCAAGGACGGCCGCACGGTCCAGTCAGGACCGGGCGCGAACAACTCCGCCCCCCTCATGCTCGGTCCGGGCGAATGGACCATCCGCGCCACGGTCGACGACAACCTTGCCTGCTTCGATGCCGCGGCCGATGCATCCTGCGAGATGCTGGTCGACGTGCTGGACAGCCCCAACGGGCTCATCGGCCACTGGACGTTCGACGGCGACACCGTCGATCACACGGGAAACGGCAACGACGGCCTCTTCCAGGGCGGCGCCGAAATCGATCCGGTCTACGTGGAGGGGTTCGACGGGACCATCGCGGGGGCGATCCAGTTCGACGGGATCGATGACCACGTCGCCGTCACGCAGAACAAGGACCTCCCGCTCTACGCCCAGGACGCGTTTACGATCGCGATGTGGGTGAGGGGAGGCATCCAGCCAGACTTCCGGGTCTGGTCGGAGGGCTGGAGCCTCGCGAATGCGCCGCTTTTCACGATGGGGACGGAGTCCACCGGTGTCACGGGGCAGGCGGACATCTTCCTGCGGAACACCGCCAACCAGGTGTTCCTCGGCCACCTCCGATCGCAGCGAAACGCGTTCGACGACGCCTGGCACCACCTCGCGTACGTCGACGACGGCGGCAATGCCGCCATCTACATCGACGCCGTCCGCGAACAGACCGTTTTGGTCCACCCGAAGCCTCAGCTCGCCCTCGACCGCTCTTCGATCGGCTGCGTCCTCAGGGCCGCCGCGAGCCATTTTTTCCGCGGCACCATCGACGACGTCCGCGCGTACAACTACGCGCTGACCGACAGCGAGATCGCGGCCCTCGTGCCGCAGCCGGCCGAGTGTCCCGTGGAAGGGGACTCCTACTGCGGAACACTCGACGTCGCCGGACCCCGCGGCAGCGCCCCGGGAATCTACACGGCGACCCTCACGGGGGCGAGCGACGGCGCGGGCGATCCACTGGTCTACACCTTCACCGCGCGGCATGCGGACGGCCCTTACCTCCAGGTCGGCCCGCAGGCGCAGAACACGGCGCAGTTCAACCTTTTCGCCGGCGAGTGGACGATCTCCGCCACGGCAGATGACGATCTTCTCTGCCGCGATCAGGCCGCCAGCGGGACGTGCCAGGCGGCGGTGAGCGTGACCGGCCCTCCCGAGGAGCTCCTCTCGCACTGGAAGCTCGACGGGGACCTGATCGACGCCCAGCCGGCCATGAATCACGGTACGTTCTACGGTGGAGATGCTCCCGCCTTCGTCGAGGACAGGAACGCGGCCGCTTCGAAGGCACTCCTGCTCGATGGGATCGACGACCACGTGGTCATCTCCCGCCAGAAGGGGCTCCCCCTCTATGGGAACCGCGGGTTCAGCATCGCGATGTGGGTGAAAGGCCTCCCGCAGCCCGACCGCCGCGTTTGGCCGGAGTCGGCCGCCGCGAACAATAACCCGCTGTTCACCATCGGGACCCACAACGGCGGCGCCTCGGGCCAGGTCGACCTCTACGTCCGCGATGCCGTCGGGACCGTCATCGTCCCGCACGCCCTTTCGGCCGGTATCGCCTTCGACGGCACCTGGCACCATATCGCGTACGTGGACACGGCCGGAAACGGCGCCCTCTACATCGACGGCTTGAGGGACCCCGCCGCCTTCAATTACGTGAAGCCCGCGCTGCCGCTCGACGTCGCGACGATCGGCGGAATCGTCCGGGCGGGCCCGTGCTGCTTCTTCAACGGCTCGATCGACGACGTGCGCGCCTACACGTTCGCCTTGAGCGCTTCCGAGGTCCGGGAGGTTGTTGAAGACAAGCAGGCGCCCGAGTTCCGGCGTGGCGACCCGGATGGGAGCGGCAGCCTGGATCTAACCGACGCAGTCTTCATCTTGAACTACCTCTTCCTCGCTGGAACGCGGCCGAGCTGTATCGACGCCGCCGACACCGATGACAGCGGCTCTCTGGACCTGACGGATGCGGTCTACAGCTTGAATTTCCAGTTCCTGGCGGGGCCTCCCTTCCCTTTCCCGGGGCCGATCGATTGCGGCGCCGACGGCTCGCCGGATGAGAACGGGGGGGACCTCGGCTGCGATTCGTACGGGGACTGCTGAGCGACGGCCTGAATTCGAGCCGATTTCGAAGCGCCCGGCCCCCATAGCCGGGCTGCTGATTAACGAGGAAACAAGGAGATTGGAGAGATGGATAGACTGCGACTGATCAAGGCTTCGGTGCTCCTGGCGATGATAGCGGCCGCGGGGACGCTCCCCGCGGACGAGATCTCTCGCTTCACACTCGACGGGGATTTTCTCGACACGGGCCCCGGCGGAAATCACGGGGCATTCGTGGGCAACGCGACCCCCGTGTTCGTTCCGGGGCGCGATGCCGCCAACGATCCATTGGACCTCGCGATCAGCTTCGACGGCGTGGATGACTACGTTCGAATGGCGCAGACGAGCGGCCTCCCCATCTACAACCAGCCCGCGTTCACGGTCACGCTCTGGGTGAAGGGGGCGAAGCAGGCGGACAGGCGGGTCTTCTCGGAGGCGAACGAGGCGGCCGGGCAGGGAAATCCGCTCCTCAACATCGGAACGGACAACACGGCCGACCTCGCGGTCAACACCGGTGCCGCAGATATCTTCATCCGCGGGAACGCCGGCGGCACGCCGCCCGTGAACCACCGAAAATCTACCCGCCCGGCGTTCGACAACACCTGGCACCACATCGCCTACGTCGACAATAACGGTCAGGCCGCAGTCTACGTCGACGGACTCCTTGACACGACGAACTTCAACTACACCCGCCCGGCGCTGACCGCGAACACGACCACGTTGGGCGCGATCAAGCGCGCAGCGGCCGGGAGCTTCTACACGGGCGCTATCGACGACGTTCGGCTCTTCAGCCACGCGTTGACCGCCGCGGAGGTCCAGGCGGTGATCGCTTCCCCGTCGTGCCCGCCGGAGGGAGATACCACCTGCTCGAGCCTATTGGTCGATGGTCCGGCCGACAGCGGCCCGGGCACCTACACGCTCACGTCCGCGGGGACGGACACATCGGGCGACACGGGGCTCCTCTACACGTTCGTCGCCGACAACGGGGCGGGAACGCGGTTGGTGAAGGGGCCGCAGCCGGCGGACAGCGCGGCTTTCCCTCTCACCACGGGGACCTGGACGCTCACGGCCACCGTGGACGACACGCTCTATTGTTTCGATTCGCGGCCCGAGGACACCTGCACGCAGATGGTCGTCGTGTTCGCCCCGCCGATGCTCGTCTCTCACTGGAAGCTCGACGGTGATGTCCTGGATGCCGAAGCCGCCGCCAACCACGGGACGTTCTTCGGCGACGTCGCTCCGACCTTCACCGACGGTTTCGACGGAACGGCCGGTTCGGCCATCCAGCTTGATGGCGTGGACGACTACGTCGCGCTGGCGCAGACAAGCGGCCTCCCGATCGCCATCGGCAAGGGCTACACGGTTGCGCTCTGGGTGAGGGGAGCTCCCCAGCAGGATCGAAGGGTCTTCGCCGAAGGCTCATCGGCCGATGCGAACCCGCTCCTGGGGATCGGCACGCACCCCACGGCCACCCCCACCGGGCAAGCGGCGATCTACATCCGCAACGACGGCGGCGCCGTGCCGGTCGGCCACCGGCTCTCCGGCCGCGACGCCTTCGACGGAACCTGGCACCACCTCGCGTGGGTCGACGACAACGGCCAGGCGGCGCTCTTCATCGACGGGGTCCGCGATTCGGGCGAATTCCGCTACACGCGCGGCCTCTTGACGCTGAACCGCACGGCCATCGGCGCCGTCCTGCGCGCCGCGGCTGGAAGCTTCTTCGCCGGCGCGGTCGACGATGTGCGCGTTTACAACTACGCCCTCAGCCCGGAGGAGGTCTCCGCGCTGGTTCCGGAGCTTCCGACTTGCGTCGCCGACGCGGACACGCACTGCGTGGGCCTTGTCGTCAATGTCCCGGGACGCGGAGGTCCCGGAACGTACACGGCGTCTTGCACCGCCAGCGACGATTCCGGCGATCCGGTCCTCTACACCTTCACCCTCCGGGATTCCGGGGGCCAGTTCCTGCGGCAGGTCGGCCCTCAGACGGCTCCCACGGCCGCCTTCGACCTCGACAAGGGCTCCTACAACGTCTCCGTGGCCGTCGACGACGCCATCCGGTGCAAGGATGCCGCCGCCGATGCCTCTTGTTCGAGGGATTTCGTCGTCGGGGACCCCGCTCCCATCATCGTCTCCCACTGGACGTTCGACGGGACCCTCCTCGACGCCGAATCCGGCAACGACGGCACCTTCGTCGGCAAGCCTACCCTGCCGTTCAAGCCGGGCTTCGACTGCGCATCCCCGGGGGCGCTCCAGTTCGACGGCGCGGCGGACTACGTCGAGGTGACGCAGACGCTCGACCTGCCGATCTCGCGCAAGGGGATTTTCAGCGTCGCCCTCTGGGTGAAGGGAGGACCTCAGGTCGACCGCAGGGTCTTCTCGGAGAGCTCGAAGACGAACCGCAACACGCTCTTCAACATCGGCACCGACTCCACAGGCGCGACGGGGACCGTCGACATCTTCATCCGCAACGACGCTGGAACCGTCCTCGTGCCCCACATCCGCTCGGCGGGCATCGCGTTCGACAATACGTGGCACCACATCCTCTACACGGACGAGTACGGCGCCGCGAAGGTCTACATCGACGGCGTCCTCGACGCGACCAACTTCAACTACACGCCGGGGACGTTGACGCGCGACACGACGACGATCGGCGGAATCCTGCGCAACGATACGTGCTGCTGGTTCAACGGGCGGATCGATGACGTCCGCCTCTACAGCTACGCCTTGGATGAGGACGAAGTGACGGAGCTTTTCGGGACCGGCCGCGGCGATTGCTGCCCCGAGGAGGGCGACACGCACTGCAAGGGGCTGACGATCACGCCACCCGCCGGCGGCGGGCCCGGCAGCTACCGGGCCGATGCGACCGCCATCGACGACTCGGGGGACGCGATCTCCTACGAGTTCACGGCCTCGAACGGGGTCGATCCGCCCCTCTCGGTCGGTCCTCAAGCGGAACCCTCCGCGACTTTCGATCTGACCGGCGCCCCGGGCTCCTCGAGGGACTGGTCGTTCACAGTCCGAGTGGACGACGACCCCGTCTGCGCCGACGCGGCCGCCGACGCATCCTGCTCGGCCCAGGCCACCGTTCGAGTCTGCCCCGGCGCGGGGGACACGCACTGTCAGGGCATCACGGTGACCGGACCCGCGGCCGGCGGACCGGGCGCGTACACCGTCAAAGGCGAAGGGCTCGATGACTCCGGCGACCCCGTCCTCTACACCTTCACCGCCTCGAACGGCGTCGATGCGCCCATGACGATCGGGCCGCAAGCGGCGGACTCGGCTGCGTTCACGATCGGCGGCGCGCCGGGTTCGACGACCGAGTGGACTTTCGTCGTGGTGGCCGACGACGATGCCGCGTGCCCCGATGCGGCGGGCGATGCCTCGTGCACCGCGCGAGCGACGGTCTCGATCTGCCCCGACGCCGGCGATACCCACTGCCAGGGTCTTGTGCTGACCGGCCCGGCCGGCGGCGGCCCGGGAGAGTACACGGCTCAGGCGACCGCCACCGACGATTCGGGAGACGCGATCGACTACCGCTTCACGGCCTCGAACGGCGTGGATGCGCCGATCGTCATCGGACCCCAGCTCGACTCGAGCGCGAGCTTCGATCTCGGAGTCGGATCCTGGACGATCGGCGTCCTGGTGGACGACGGCGCCGCCTGCGGCGACTCCGCGGCGGATGCGTCCTGCGAGGAGGCCGTCGAGGTCGCGCCGCCCGGCGTGGGCCCCATGCGGCGCGGCGACGCCAACGCGGATGCGTCCTTCGATCTGACGGACGCCGTCGCGGTCCTCGGCTGGCTCTTCCAGGGCGCTTCGGAGCCGCCCTGCCTCGCCGCCGCGAACCCTTCGCTCGAAGAGGATGTCACGATCACTTCGGCTGTGTACCTCATCAACTTCTTGTTCCTGGGAGGGGGGGCGCCGCGGGATCCGTACGTGCAGTGCGGCCGGTCGGCACATCCCGTCGACCTCCGCCTCGGCTGCAAGAGCTTCCCGCCCTGCCAGTAGCCCGAATCAAGGAGGGTCCATGTTCCTGTCCGGAATCACCGACGAAGCGGGGCGCGACCTTGACCGCCAGATCGCTGCCCACCGCGAGCTGGGCTGGAGCCACATCGAGCTGCGCATGGTCGGCGCCGTCAACGCCACCGACCTCCCCGATGCGGATTTCGACCGCGTCGCGGAGCGGCTCGCCGAGGCGGGGCTGCGAGTCTCCTGCTTCGCCTCGCAGATCGCCAACTGGTCGCGGCCGATCACGAGCGACTTCGAGCGCGACCTCGCCGAGCTGGAGCGGGCCATCCCCCGCATGCGGAGGCTCGGAACGCCTTTCATCCGGTGCATGAGCTACCCGAACGCGACCCCGCCCTGGCCCGAAGCCGAGTGGCGCCACGTCGCGATCCTCCGCATGCGGGCGCTCGCGGCCCGCGCTCAGGAAGGCGGCATCACGCTCGTCCACGAGAACTGCAGCGGCTGGGGCGGCCTCAAGCCCGAGTCGACGCTCGATCTCCTCGATTCGATCCGCTCGCCGGCCTTGCGGCTTGTTTTCGACACAGGAAACCCAGCCCAGTACGGCCAGGACTCCTGGCGGTATTACGAGGCGGTTCGCGACCACATCGCCTACGTCCACATCAAGGACTACCTCGCGCCGAAGAAGCCCGGGGACGAGCAGGCGTGCTTTCCCGGGGAAGGCATCTGCAGCGTCCGGAAGATCGTCGCGGACCTCGTGAAGAGCGGCTACGACGGCGGCTTCTCGATCGAGCCGCACATCGCCTCCGTCATCCACCTCCAGAAAGACATCCAGGACGCGGACCTCGCCTTCCGGACCTATGTGGAGTACGGGAGGAGGCTGGAGGAGCTTCTGGAGGAAGTGGAGGCGAAGCTCCGTGCCTCGTAGCGACCGAAGGCCGCGATGGAAGCCGAATGGAGGTAGGTCCGAGTGAACAGCTCTCGCTTTCGGGGCGGTCGCGCTCGTGATGGTCTTTACCGATCACGCTCAGGCGTCCAGCCGTTCGGCTGAACCAGCCAAGGGTCGCGGCGGATGTCGATCTTCCTTCACTCATAGTGCCGCTACTCCTTTGATGTTGCACGCGGTTACCACCTGCCTACCCAACTCCTCGGGATTCTGCCCCTATCCCTATCATCCATCGTGCCCTCTTTCTCTTTCTCAAAGCAGAGTTTCCGGTAGGCCTTTCCAACTTGTGGCCTGATGGGAAGGACGCCTCCGATGTTGCTCCAAATGATTGAGTTAATAAAATTTCCGTTATCCTGCCTCGCGGGAATACGGCTCCACGCCGTGGCCTCGTCCTTGAGGATTTGCGTTGTCTCGGCGTTTTTCGGCACGGCATTACAGGCATTTAAGAGCGACGCGAAGGCGTTGGCGATGGTAATCGGTTGCCTGATTTTAGCCCGCCTCAGCTCTCTTCCGAAGAAAGCTCCCAACTTGTTCGAAGTCCAATC